>Ga0116170_10001916_pt1 | contig 20629 bp, 20 predicted proteins | sample AD_JPNHW1_MetaG_FD_89797 | JGI IMG/M metagenome (GOLD analysis project Ga0116170, IMG submission 89797) | Active sludge microbial communities of municipal wastewater-treating anaerobic digesters from Japan - AD_JPNHW1_MetaG | ecosystem: Engineered > Bioreactor > Anaerobic > Digestate | place...
GATGATCTTGTCGAGCATCCCCATCCTGGCGATGGCCAGCATCTGCTCCGAGGCCCGGCTGTGCAAAATGGCCGGGGCGATCTGCACCAGCGTCTCGCCCGCCGCGGCCAGCTTCTTGGCCGTCCTCTTCAGCTTTCCCGGAACCTCTATGCCGCCCGCGTCCATGATCTCCGTCAAGTTACAATCTTCTCCAGGCAGTCCTTATCGAGGGCAATCCTCACCTCGCGCGCCAGCCGCCGGCCGGTGGACATATTGGTCCTCCAGAGGGCGTTTCCGTAGGGATGGCCCACGGCCATGTGCACATTGGTGCCGCCGCCAATCCGCGGCGCGACGTCATAGATGTAGAAGTTGAGGTCCTTGTCCACACAGGTCTGCAGACAGAACGGCCCGATGATTCCCGGTGCGTAGTACTCCTGGGTCGCCTCCACATACTTCTCAGCCAGGACAAAGGCCTTCTCCAGGAGCGACTCGCGCAGGGTCGCCGAGTTATGTCCGCAGACGGTATACTCGGGATTGATCTGCCGGTCGTTGAGCGTCAGTTGCTGGGGCGCAGGCAGCCGGCAGTGGCCGTCCAGCGAGGTCTCAAAGCGCCAGTCGATGCCGATCAGCTCAATGGCCTTGCTGATGGGCGAATAGAAGAAGTCCAGGTTGAAGACCGGCCCGACGATATACCTCTCGATCCTGGCCAGCTCGATCCCGTCCTGGTCTATCACATTCTGGCGCAGCAATACGTCGGCCTTCTGGCAGTACTCCTCGTAGGAGGCGGCAGTGAAAAATCCCCTCTCCAGGGTTTTCACGGCATGAGGCAGCTTGACCATCACCAGCTCCTTTATGTCCTCGGCCTCCACCGGCTCGGGGAAGGGCAGCCCCGCCTTCTCCAGTATCCAGTAATAGTCCCTCTTGTCCCCCCGCTCCTCGGAGCGCAGCAGATTTCGCGATCCGAGCAGGGGCACCAGGAACTGATCCTCCACGGCATCAATGCCGCAATAGGAGGTAAAAGAGCGATTGGGAACGAACAGGGTATTTTTGGCCCGCAGTGCATCCTGCCTCTCCCCTTCCAGGATCTCCGGGAACTTCTTTAGCATCATGACCTCATCGATCATGCCGTTCATGACCCGCCCCGAATCATCCCGGTTGGCCCGGAAGTACTTGACATAGGGCTTTTCCCTCCCCTCCTGGCATACCGCCAGCGTCCTGAAATTCTCCTCCACTGCGCCGTCTGCCGTATCCAGGGCAGAATGGGATGCAATCATCCCGATTCGCAGGTCTTCGAGATCATATCCCCTCAAGACCTCCAAAACCTTGCTGCGATCTATCAAGTCAGAGCACCTCAAAATAAATGCATTGGTCCAGCATATTCCCATCCCGATTTATCAATGTGATCCTTCCCTCACAGAGCCCTCAAATAGAGCTCGCCTCTCTCCCTCTGCCATGCAAGCCCGCATGATATTGACAGGCCCGGCATATGTGCAGACGGCTCTGCACCAGCCACCGGGCAGAACCGTAGCCTCGCCCTTTACAGTTATAGTCCCTTTGCTCTAGAGTGCCCTGGCACAACTGGACGGCAACTCCGGGAGCGATAATCCTTCCAACGGATCGCGAACGCCAGCCAGGAGTTCCATCGCGACCATCTTCAATGCTGCGCCCCTGATGGCATGATGCATGACTGCCGCAGCAGCGCACATCTCTTTTCAGCAGCATAACTGCCATGTTCGAGGATCATTTCACCTGTCTTCAGGCAGATTTCCCCTCCGGTAAAAAAAGGTGCTGTTGTTGTTTTATTATTTAAAAGCAGTATTTTTTAGTAACATTTGCAGAGCCATCTTTCCCGGATTTTTTCTGGCATTACTTTAATATACTCCATTATCATGAGAATATAGTCCACCGATTCGGAGTTGAGATTTTTGGCAGGAAGAGCATGGAAGTTTGGAGACGATATTGATACAGATGCCGTCATCCCCGGACGTTACCTGGTCATCAACGATCCGCGAGAGCTGGCGGTACATCTCTTCGAGGGCGTCCGCCCGGAGATGGCGAGCGGCATCTCTCAGGGAGACTATGTGGTAGGAGGAGAGAACTTCGGCTGCGGCTCCTCCCGCGAGCACGCTCCGTTGGCCCTCAAGGGGGCGGGAGTGTTGGCTATAGTCGCCAAATCATTCGCCAGGATATTCTTCCGAAATGCCATCAACATCGGCCTGCCCCTATTCATCTGCTCCCAGGTGGATAGGATCTCCGACGGAGATGAATTGCAGATCGACATGGCGGGAGGACTGATTCATAACCGCACCCGCAATGAGTCTTATAAGACCACGCCCCTCCCCCAGTTTCTGCGGGAGATCGTGGATGCGGGAGGGCTAGTGGAGTATACCAGGCGACAGGTGACCGGGGTGGAGGCATGAGATATACTGTTCCATTAATTCCGGGCGACGGCATAGGCCCGGAGATCATAGCCGAGGGCTGCAAGGTCCTTGAAGCGGCGGCAGACAAGCACAACTTTTCCCTGAACTGGAAGGAGTATGAGCTGGGGGCGGAGCACTACCTCAAGACGGGAGAGCTGGTATCCGAGGAGACGCTCAAGGAGCTGTCTTCTTATCCAGCCATTTACCTCGGCGCTATCGGCGACCCCAGGGTAAAGCCGGGCATCCTGGAGAAGGGAGTGCTGCTCACCATGCGCTTCTACTTCGATCAGTATGTGAACCTGCGGCCGGTCAAGCTCCTGGAGGGCATCTGGACGCCCCTCAAGGATAAGGGCCCCAAAGACATCGACTTTGTGGTCGTTCGCGAGAACACCGAGGACTTTTACATCGGCATAGGCAGTCGCGCAAAGAAAGGCAAAAGCCACGCCGACTTTGAGATCAAGAGGAGCCTCTACAATATCAAGTTCGGTCTGGATATCGATTCCGACAGCGATGAGATAGGCTATCAGATCGGAGAGGTCAGCCGCGAAGGCTGCCAGAGAGTCATCAAATATGCCTTCGACCTGGCCATGAAGCGCCGCCGGAATGTGGCGAGCGTTGACAAGGCCAATGTGCTCAGCGACATCTACGGCTTCTGGCGCGAGGTCTTCCTGGATGTGGCATCCACCTATCCCCAGGTAGAGCACAGCTTCAACTTCGTAGACGCCATCACCATGTGGTTTGTCAAGAACCCGGAGTGGTTTGACGTGGTCGTGGCCCCCAACATGTTCGGAGACATCATCACCGACCTCGGAGCCATGATCCAGGGCGGCCTCGGCCTCGCGCCCGGCGCCAACCTCAATCCGGAGGGGACGAGCATGTTCGAGCCCATACACGGCTCCGCCCCCAAGTACAAAGGGCAAAATAAGGTCAACCCCGTGGCCACCATCTGGGCGGGGGCCCTGCTGCTCGATCACCTGGGCCAGGAGAAGGCGGCGGCGGACATAATCACCGCCATTGAGCGGAACCTATATGAGGGCAAGATAAAGACATATGACCTGGGAGGAAGCTCGACCACCTCCGAGGTCGGCTCGGAGATAGCTCGCCTAGTGGGACTTGTCTAAGTCCCTCTAGGAAAAAGCTTTTATGTGGGATGCTTTTATTCCCAATTGCGTGCAGCATGAGAGGCTTAAGGCAGGCCAGGAAGCGGGGGCTCGTAGCTCAGTTAGGCAGAGCGTCTGGCTTTTAAATTTTTGGGTGAAGATACCAGGTGGTCGAGGGTTCAAATCCCCCCGAGCCCGTTTGGATTTTCCTTGAGCCTGTTTGCTGCTCCATCACTCAAAAGGTGGTTCGAGTGACCAAGTTTGGCGTAAAAGATCATGAAATGGTTCCGGAACACGTGCTGCTCACGCCGGAAGAGGGGATGAAGGTGCTAGGCGAATTCGGCATCACCGCCCCACAGCTCCCGAAGATTCACATAAGCGATCCTGCGGCCAAAGAGATTGGGGCCAAAGTCGGCGATATCATAAAGGTAGTTCGAAAAAGCACTACAGCCAAGCAGTCAATCTTTTACCGGCTGGTAATCGATTAAAGGTGGTCTTTTGCTCGATAAAAACGTACTTTACAGATCCTATTTTACCAGGGACAAATTGGTGCACCATCATATAAACTCATTCAACGATTTTATAGATAAGGGCCTGCAAAAGGTAATAGATGAAGTCAGCATCATAGAGACCAATATCGAGAACACATATGTGAAGCTGGGCAAGATCCGGGTGGAAAAGCCCATGGTGCGCGAAGCTGACGGCTCAGTAGAAAGGCTCTATCCCAACGACGCCCGGCTGCGCAATCTGACATACGCCTCGCCCATCAAGCTGGAGATGACCATTGTGGAGGGCGAGACGGAGAAGGACCTGGTGGAGGCAGACATTGGGACCCTGCCCATCATGCTCAACTCCAAGATCTGCAACCTGCACGGCCTTTCCTCCGACGAGATGATCACCTACGGAGAGGACCCGTCCGATCCGGGAGGCTACTTCGTGGTCAACGGCTCGGAGAGGGTGATCATGACCCTGGAGGACCTGGCCCCCAACAAGATCCTGGTGGAATACAACCAGCGCTACGACGAGAACATCGAGGTGGCCAAGGTCTTTTCCCAGAGGCAGGGCTACCGTTCCCTGGTCATCGTCGAGAGGGGGCGCCGCTCCATCCTGGAGGTATCCTTCCCCTCCGTATCGGGCAGGCTCAACTTCGTCACTCTGCTGCGCTCTTTGGGCATGGACACGGATATGGACATAGTCAAATCCGTATCAGATAACCCGGAGATCATCAAGTTCATGCTGGAAAACCTGGAGGAGGCGGAGGTCTCGACCACAGATGAGGCCCTGGAGAAGATCGGCTCGCGAGTTGCCGCCGGCCAGGCCAAGGAGTACCAGAAGAAGAGAGCCACATACGTCCTGGACAGGTACCTGCTGCCCCACATAGGCGTGGACGAGAAGGATCGCTATCCTAAGGCGCTGTTCCTCTCCCGCATGGCCGAAGCCTGCTTCGAGCTGGCCTTAGCCCGGAGGGGCGAGGACGATAAGGACCATTACTCCAATAAGAGGCTCAAGCTCTCCGGAGACCTGATGGAGGACCTCTTCCGGGTGGCCTTCAACCGCCTGACCCGGGACATCAAATATCAACTGGAGAGGGCCAGCATGAGGAACAGGGACCTGAACGTGGTAACAACTGTGCGGGCGGATGTGCTCACCGAGAGGATGATTCACCCCCTGGCCACCGGAAACTGGGTGGGCGGCAGGACGGGCGTCTCTCAGCTCTTGGACCGGACGGATTACATGGCAACCCTGTCTCACCTGCGCCGCGTCATATCTCCCCTCTCCCGCTCTCAGCCTCACTTCGAGGCCAGGGATCTGCATGCCACCCAGTGGGGCCGCATCTGTCCCAGCGAGACTCCGGAGGGGCCCAACTGCGGCCTGGTCAAGAACTTCGCCCAGGGTGTGGAGCTATCTAAGGGCGCAGACGATTCTGCGAACATCAAGAAGATCTTACTGGATTTAGGCGTGATTGCGGTAGGTGGTAACGTTGGCTGAGGATATGATATCCGGGGCGCGAGTTTATGTGAACGGCGAGATCGTGGGACATCACGATGATCCCAGTTCTCTGGTAGCCAATCTGCGCAGGCTGAGGCGCTCGGGCAGCATCAGCAGCCAGATGAATGTGGCCTATTTTGAAGACACCAATGAGATCTTCATGAACACCGACTCCGGCCGGGCGAGAAGGCCGCTCATTGTGGTGGAGGAGGGCCGCGCCAGGGTCACAGAGGAGCACGTCCAGAAGATCGAGGACGGCGAGCTGACCTTCGCCGACCTGGTGGCGGGTGGCCTGGTCGAGTACCTGGATGCCGAAGAGGAGGAGAACACCCTCATCGCCATCTGGGAGGAAGATATCACCCCCCAGCACACCCACCTGGAGCTGGACCCGTCGCTCATCTTGGGCATAGCCGCGGGGCTGGTGCCCTATCCGGAGCACAACGCCAGCCCCAGGAATACCATGGGCGCAGGAATGGTCAAGCAATGCCTGGGCATGTCCACAGCCAACATGAGGCTGCGGCCCGATACGCGCGGCCATTATCTCAACAGCCCCCAGAGGGCCATAGTCAGGACCAAGACCTCCGGAGCCATCGGCTTTGAGGAGAGGCCGGCCGGCCAGAACTTCGTTGTCGCCGTTTTGGCCTATGAGGGGTATAACATTGAGGATGCCCTGGTCATGAACCGCGGGTCTATTCAGCGGGGCCTGGCCCGAAGCCACTTCTTCCGCGTCTCCGAAGCCGAGGAGCGAAAGTATCCCGGCGGCCAGGAGGACAAATTTGAGATTCCCGATGTTGAAGTGCGCGGGGCGCGGGGCAGCGAAGCCTACGATCAACTGGACTCGGACGGCCTGGTCAACCCCAATGCCTATGTGGGCCCCAATGATGTGCTCATCGGCAAGACCAGCCCGCCCCGATTCCTGGAGGAGCCCTCTGAATTCGGCCTGACCGCCCAGCAGAGGCGGGAAACCTCGGTCACCATGCGATCCAACGAGCGGGGAGTGGTGGACATGGTCATCCTCACCGAGTCCTCCAACGGCAACCGACTGGCCAAGGTCAAGACCCGCGACCAGAGAATCCCGGAGCTGGGCGACAAGTTCGCCTCCCGACACGGCCAGAAGGGCGTGGTGGGCCTGATTGTGCCCCAGGAGGATATGCCGTTCACCGAGTCGGGAGTGGTGCCAGATCTGCTGCTCAATCCCCATGCCATCCCCTCCCGGATGACTGTGGGCCACGTGCTGGAGATGATCGGCGGAAAGGTGGGATCGCTGGAGGGCAGGTTCATCGATGCCACCGCCTTTTTAGGGGAGAATGAGCCGAACCTGCGCGGCGCCCTCACCAAGTTCGGGTTCTCGCATACCGGTAGGGAGATCCTCTACAACGGAGCCACCGGCGAGCAGATCATGGCCGATCTCTTCGTGGGTGTGATCCTCTACCAGAAGCTCTACCACATGGTCACAGGCAAGATGCACGCCCGTTCTCGCGGTCCGGTGCAGGTCTTGACCCGCCAGCCCACAGAAGGACGTGCTCGCGAAGGCGGCCTGAGGTTTGGTGAGATGGAGAGAGATGTGCTCATCGCCCACGGCGCTGCCCTCGCCCTCAAAGAGAGGCTGGTCGATGAATCGGATAAAGTGACTGAGCTGGTCTGCAGCCACTGCGGCATGATCGCCATTCATGACCGGAGAAGAAATGCGGACTTCTGCCCGACCTGCGGAGCAGATACAGAGATCTATCCCGTGGAGATGAGCTATGCCTTCAAGCTGCTGCTCGACGAGATAAAATCACTGGGTGTAGCGCCGCGACTGATGCTGGAAGACGCGGTTTAGGTGGAAAATATGACTGTTCCCAAGAGAATTGGAAAGATCCGCTTCGGACTCATTTCGCCCCAGGAGTTCCGCAAGATGAGCGTGGTCAAGATCATCACCGCAGATACTTACGACGACGACGGATTCCCCATCGAGATGGGGCTCATGGACCCAAGGCTCGGAGTCATCGATCCGGGCCTGCGCTGCCGCTCCTGCGGCGGCCGGCCGGGAGAATGCCCCGGCCACTTCGGCCACATCGACTTAATTGCGCCAGTAATTCACGTGGGCTTTGCCAAATTGATCAGGAAAGTGCTCAGGGCCGTATGCCGGGACTGCTCCCGGCTCATGCTCAAAGACGCTGAAAAGAAGATGTACCTGGAGCAGATCCAGACCCTGGAGAAGCTGGGCCAGATGACGGATGATACCGTCAACAAGGTCTTTGCCGAGGCCAGGAAGAACAAGACCTGCCCCTACTGCGGCGCGCCTCAGCAGGAGATCAAGTTCGAGCGGCCGCTATCCTACATCGAGGAAGGCCACAAGCTGACCGCCTCGGACATCCGGGACAGGTTTGAGAAGATCCCCGATGACGACATCCAGGTCATGGGCATGAACCCGGCCACCGCCCGGCCGGAGTGGATGATTCTGACGGTCCTGCCCGTGCCGCCCGTCACCATGCGGCCATCCATCACCCTGGAGTCGGGCCAGAGGAGCGAGGACGACCTCACCCACAAGCTGGTGGACATCATCAGGATCAACCAGCGCTTCCAGGAGAACCGCGAGGCCGGCGCACCACAACTGATAATCGAGGACCTGTGGGAGCTTCTTCAGTACCATGTGACCACGTTCCTGGACAACACCGTGTCCGGCGTACCGCCGGCCCGGCACAGGAGCGGCCGGCCCTTGAAAACCCTCTCTCAGAGGCTGAAGGGCAAAGAAGGCCGATTCCGCGGGTCCCTGTCCGGCAAGCGCGTCAACTTCAGCGCCAGGACGGTCATTTCTCCCGACCCCAATCTCTCCATCGGCGAGGTGGGCGTCCCTCTGGAGGTGGCCATGGAGCTGTCCGTGCCCATGATCGTCAACGTCCGCAACAAGGAGATCGTCAAGACCTTTGTGCGCCGCGGGCCCGATCGACACCCCGGCGTCAATTACGTCACCCGCCCCGACCAGAGAAGGGTCAAAGTGACCGACAAGAACTGCGAAGAGGTGGCTGAGCAGATGGACATCGGCTGGAAGATCGACAGACAACTGGCCGATGGCGACATAGTCCTCTTCAACCGCCAGCCCTCCCTGCACAGGATGTCCATCATGTCTCATCGGGTGCGGGTCATGCCCTACAAGACCTTCCGGCTCAACCCGGCCGTCTGTCCGCCCTACAACGCAGACTTCGACGGCGATGAGATGAACATGCACGTGCCCCAGACCGAAGAGGCCCGGGCCGAAGCCGAGATCCTCATGCGGGTGCAGGAGAACATTCTGTCCCCCCGTTTCGGCGGCCCCATCATCGGAGGCATCCACGACTATGTGACCGGCTCGTTCCTCCTCACACACGGCAGAAAGCCCATCCGCCGCCAGGAGGTGATGGAGCTTCTCAAGAAGTTCGACATCACTGAGCTGCCTGAACCGGAAGGCGAGGCGGACGGCAAGCCGTACTGGACGGGAAAACAGGTCTTCAGCCTGATTCTGCCCCGCGGCCTCAACCTGTTCTTTAAAGCCGACTTCTGCTACAACTGCGATGTCTGTCGCGGCCAGGATTGCGAGAACGATGCCTATGTGGTCATAGAGGACGGAAAGCTGCTCATGGGCACCATAGACGCCGAAGCCGTGGGAGCCTTCAAGGGCAAGATCACAGACAGAATCATAAAAGAGTACAGCCCCTCCGTGGCCAGCGAATTTTTGGACAGGATGACCCGCCTGGCCCTGCGAGGCATCATGCATGCCGGATTCTCCTTCGGCATAGATGATGAGGACATCCCCCAGGCGGCGGCAGATCAGATTGAAGAGACCACCCGTACCGCTCGCGAGAAGAGCCAGCAACTGATCGAAGCCTACAATGCAGGAGAGCTGGAGCCCCTGCCCGGACGGACCCTCGACGAGACCCTGGAGATGAGGATCATGCAGACCCTGGGCAAAGCCAGGGATACGGCAGGCAAGATCGCCGGCCGCTACCTGGGCCTGGATAACTCCGGAGTGGTCATGGCCGTGAGCGGCGCCCGCGGCTCCATGCTCAACCTCACCCAGATGGCGGCCTGCGTCGGCCAGCAGTCCGTGCGTGGCGAACGGATCATGCGCGGCTACGCCGGCAGGACCCTTCCCCATTTCCAGAGGGGCGACCTGGGGGCGGAGGCACACGGCTTTGTGGAGTCGAGCTACAAGGATGGCCTGAACCCCACAGAGTTCTTCTTCCATGCCATCGGCGGTCGCGAAGGCCTGGTGGATACGGCCATCAGGACATCCCAGAGCGGATACCTGCAGCGGAGGCTGGTCAATGCCTTGCAGGACCTGGAGGTCAAGTATGACGGCACAGTCAAGGAGACGAGGGGTATGATCGTCCAGTTCAGGTACGGAGAGGATGGAGTGGACGCCTCCCGCCGGGACTATGCCAGCACAGACAATGTAAAACGCATCATCAAAAACGTGCTCAAGAAGGAATCGGCATGACCCTCACGGAAAAGGATATTCAAGATAAGATGGAGGGCCTGGACCTTCCCCAGAGCATCAAGCAGACCATGCTGAGCGAGCTCAAGGACGCAGAGGTCACGGATGAGCAGATGGAGGAGATCGTCGCCCAGGTCCTCTCCGATTATCAGCTCTCTCGAGTGGAGCCCTGCGAGGCGGTGGGTGTGGTCGCCGCCCAGTCCATCGGCGAGCCGGGCACGCAGATGACCATGCGTACATTCCACTACGCCGGCGTGGCCGAGATCAACGTAACCCTGGGCCTGCCCCGGCTGATAGAAATAGTGGACGCCCGAAAGATCCCGTCCACGCCCACCATGACCATAAAGCTTAATCAGGATTATGCCCACGACCGAGATCTAGCCAGAGAGGTGGCCTGGGCCATAGAATCCACATCCATCCTCCACCTGGGGTCGATTGCAACCGACCTCGCGGAGATGAATGTCATAATCGAGCTGAATCCCGGTGCCCTCGATCAGCGCAAGATCACGGCGGAAGAGGTGGCGTCAAGGCTCAAGGAGGAGACGGGCCTCTCCGTCGACCAGAAGGAGAGCCTGCTGATAATGGCCCCCGAGGAGCCCTCTTACCGGGAGCTACTGCAACTGGTGGAGAAGATCAAGAGGATCTCCCTCAAGGGCGTGGAGGGCATCAAGCGGGTGGTCATTAGGAAGGAGGGCGATGAGTATATACTCTACACGGAAGGCTCTTCGCTCAAGAAGGTCATGCAGTTTGAAGGAGTGGACCCCACTCGCATCAAGACCAACAACATCAATGAGATCGGAGAGGTGTTGGGCATCGAAGCGGCGCGAAACGCCATCATCAATGAGGCCACAGACACCCTGCGCGAACAGGGCCTTTCTGTGGATGTAAGGCACATCATGCTGGTGGCCGATATCATGACCGTGGACGGAGAGGTCAAGCAGATCGGGCGGCACGGAGTGTCGGGCGAGAAGGCCAGCGTGCTGGCCAGAGCTGCCTTCGAGGTTACAGTCAACCACATCCTGGATGCAGCCATCCGGGGAGACATAGACGACCTCCGAGGAGTAACAGAAAACGTAATCGTAGGCCAGCCCATACAACTGGGTACAGGCGACGTGACGCTGGTGGCAAGCAAGAGATGAGGTAATAACGATGATAAACGTAGACAGAGCATTGAGAAGCTGCATTAGAACCGGAAAAGTAATGCTGGGATCGAACCGAACTGTGGAAACGGGACTTGGCGGACAGGCAAAGCTGATAGTATTCGCCGTAGACTGTCCGGCAGACGTAAGGGCGCAACTGGATACCATGGACATTCCCGTCTACGGCTACCAGGGAATGGGCAAGGACCTCGGATCTGCCTGCGGAAAACCCTTCTCCGTGGCCGCCTTGGCCATAATCGAGCCAGGGGACTCGGAGATAATGGCACTGCAGCGCGAGATCCGGGGTGTTGAGGCATGAGTGAGTTCAAGCTCACCACCGAGGGAATCAGATATATTGCGCTCTTCGAGAGCCTGACCGGAGGCATGGCCAGGGACTGCATTGTGGATGAGGAGAACGGCCGCATCATCTTCGTCATAAAGAAGGGCGACATGGGGGCGGCCATAGGCCGGAAGGGCTCGAACATCAACCGGGTGAAGAAATCGGTAGGAAAGCAGATTGAGATCGTCGAGTACAGCGATGATGTCAAGGAGTTTTTGGAGAACCTCTTCCAGCCGGCGGCCATAAAGAATGTGATGGTAGTAAATAAGAACAATAAGCGATTGGCTTATGTAGAGGTAGCAAATAAGGACAAGGGTATTGCCATCGGCAGAGATGGCCGCAACATATTAAAGGCCAAGATGCTTGCGCAGAGGCATCACGGCGTTGATGATATCATAATTCAATGAGGATTCAAATACAGGATCAGAGAACGATCACGATTTACTCAAGGTGAAATGAATGGGAAATGGAATCTATGCCGCCAGGAAACTGGAGAGTGATAGGAAAACGCTCCGCTGGAGCTATCCCAAGTATATCCGCAGGATGTCGGGCAGCAAGATAAAGGCTGACCCCCTGAATGGAGCGCCCATGGGAAGGGGAATAGTTCTGGAGAAAGTGGGAATCGAGGCCAAGCAGCCCAATTCGGCCATAAGAAAGGCTGTGCGCATTCAACTGATCAAGAATGGACGGCAGGTCACTGCCTTTGCGCCGGGCGACGGAGCTATCGGGTTCATAGACGAGCACGATGAGGTCACAGTAGACCGCATTGGTGGCCGTCAGGGACGCTCTATGGGAGATATTCCCGGAGTTCGCTTCAAGGTCATCGCCGTCAACAACGTCTCCCTGCGGGAGCTGGTCCGGGGAAGAAAGGAGAAGCCGGTGAGGTAATTACTATGAAGCTATTCGGCAAGTGGGACCCGGCGGAGGTCGAGGTTGCAGACCCGAGCATCAAGGGCTACATGAATCTGGCCTCCAAGGCGGTCATGCACTCGGGCGGAAGGCATGCCAAGCAGCAGTTCAAGAAGTCCGAGCAGCACATCGTGGAGCGCCTGGTCAACAAGATGATGAGAACGGAGAGGAACACCGGCAAGAAGCTCAAGGCCTACGGCATAGTCGAGGGGGCCTTTGACATTGTGGCCAAGAAGACCAAGGAGAATCCGCTCTCCGTTTTAGCCAGGGCCATATCCAATGCCGGACCGCGGGAAGAGGTAGTCAGGCTCAAGTACGGCGGCATCACTGTGCCCAAGGCCGTGGATACCGCACCGCAGAGAAGGGTGGACACCGCCCTCATGTTCATAACCAAGGGCGCTCGCGAGGCGTCCTTCAAGAAGACCAAGACGGCGGAAGCAGCCCTGGCAGACGAGATCATCTCTGCCGCAGGCCGCGACGTCAAGAGCTACGCCATCAACCACAGGGACAGCGTGGAGCGCGTGGCCAAGGCCGCCAGATAAGGCCGGTCTTCGCGAGAAGATATAGGCGCGGGAAGGAAGAAACGCGCCTATTAAATCTATTTTTAGATGCTTATGGTTCTTCTCTTTCTGTAAATCCTCTGAGCACTCTGTGCGGCACGAAAATGCCGTCTTTGTGAGTTCTTTGTGCGCTTTGTGTCCTTTGTGGTTATTAGTAGTATGCGAATTACGAATCAAAACCCTAAGAACTTCACCACAAAGATCACAAAGCTCACAAAGGACGCACAAAGAACGACTTTCATCCGCCTGCGCCCCTGTCCTCGCCCGCCGGCGCGCCCGCGGGGAGGGCCCCCCGACAGTAATCGAAAGAGAAACGACCATGACTTCAAATCACCCATGCCCATGAAAATGATCTTTTCGTTCTTTGTGCGCCTTTGTGGCTTTGTGCCTTTGTGGTGGAAGCGTTAGCGCCAGGGCCAGCCAGTGGTCTATCTGACTTTCGCCACAACGGACACAAGTGCACAAAGAACTCACAACCTTTCCAGTATCCTCTTTCCGAGCCGGATCCCCGGAGACTCAATCCCGTGGTGGGTCAAAAGGGAGAACGGTGTCACAATGATCAGGGTGATGAGCACGCATAAGAGCAGGCTGAGGTCGGCGGAGCCTACATGGCCGTAGAGCCAGCCGTACAGGGGCGTCAAGGGCTCTACGAAGAAGGGATGGAGCAGATACAGGCTGTAGCTTATGGTTCCGAAGAACCTGGTCAATCCGTTGACCATGAGCCGATTGCCGGGGAGCATGGAGAGGGAGAGAGTCATCAGGGCGAAGGCTATGCTGCTCATGCCCTTCCATGCCGTGAGCAGGCCCAGCGGCTCATAGATATCGGACAGCCAGATACTCAAAGATAAATTATTTATAAATATTAATAGTATGATTAATGATATCGACAGCATAACTGCTGCCACCGGCTTTCTGTATTCTCTCTGGAGCCGTGGGAGGTGGATCTTATAAATCAGATAGCATAAAATCCCCATGGGAAAAATGTAGGCCCAGTAGAAAATATTATAAAAATTATAGTTGGTGGAGGCCATGGCCACCTCCCCCACCACCGAGCCCAGCAGCGCCCTGCCCTCCTGGGAGAGCCCCCAGACGCCCAAGAGAAACAGAGAGGCCCGCATGGTGCTGTTTACCTTCAGGAATATCCCAGGCAGGACCAGGTAGAAGAGCATCTCCACCCCCACCGTCCAGCCGTCGGAGAAGAGGCTTTCGGCATACTCCGGGACGAGATTGAATGTGAATGTGAAGTTGGCCAACACCTCTCTCCAGGAGAGGGGCCGATCTTGCAGCATCAGGGCGTCAAGCACTACCAGTATGAGCAGAACATAGAAGAGCGGAGCAATCCGAAAGAGCCTGCGGATGTAGAACTTGAGGGCCCACATCTCTTCCCCGACCCTGCCTTCCAGGGAGAGATAGAGGGTGAAGGCGCTGATGATGAAGAACAGGGGCACTCCGGCGATGGCCAGGCTGATGAGCCTCTCCGGTATGACTGCCAGGGAGTGCGACCAGCCGGTGGCCACCCCTGCCGCCCCGTAGATGTGATAGATGAGGACACTTAGCGCCGCAATCCCCCGCAGGGCATCGATATGGTCCAGCCTTCCTTCTGCTGATTTCATCTCCGCATTCCCTGGAGGATGTCTATCCGATCTTTTTTAAATAGTTATGGGGGAGGGAGGGCAGGAGGGGGCAGTCAATCCGCCTTCTCCCCGGACACCAGAAAGCCGGTATACGAGCAGAAGAAGCTGCCCCTGCGGTGGGCCTCCTTCAGCCCCTCCAGCCAGCCCTTCACCAGGCTGTCGGAGACGTAGCCCATCTTTTGGGCTCGCCCGGCATTATTGACCAGATCAAAGACGGAGACGGCCAGCGGCAGATCGGAGGTGAAAAAGGTCAGAGGCTCGATTTTAATGTTCTCCAGGCCCTGCTCCCTGAAGAAGCCGGGGAGCCGGCGGCCGACCCATCCGCAGGGGAAGGTATCGGCAAAGAGCCGGGTCATGGTCCGGCAGACCTCCCTGTTGCCCGGTGAAATGATGAACGTCCCCCAATCCGGCTCGTAGACCACCACTCTGCCCTTATCCCTGACAGTTCGGACCATCTCCGAAAAAGCCTTCTTGGGACGGGCGATATGCTGCAGCACCCGGTCGGCTCTGGCGGCATGAAAGACGCCGTCGCCAAAGGGAAGGCGGCAGGCATCGGCCAGGCAGAGCCGGACGGCCCCGTCCCGACAGGCATTTTCCATCATCTTTTTGCTCATGTCAATGGCCACCACATAGCCTGGCCCGCCGGCCCCTCCCGCCGCCCGCGCTATGGCCAGGCATCCTGCCCCAGACCGCAGCCAACCTCAAGCATCTTCGAGCCGCCCCCAGAACAGAGAAGCTCGATGCTCTTTTCTTTGCAGTGCTGAAAATAGGGCAGGGAAGAGAGCGTCTGCAGGCAGGAGACGAATACATCCGGGTCCTGGGCGCGGTCCACGCCGGAAAAGCCGCTGGATAGGTAGTCCATGCCCTGAGTATGGGGGACTTCAGCAAAAAAGGTAATGATGAGATGATCGGCAAAGCCGCAACCGATATATGGCATCTGGAGCAATTAAAGATTACAGACAGCCTTTGAACTGGCCTTTGAGTTGGATGTGATTGATATGAAGATCGTTTCTGTTGGAGATATAAAGAGCAAGCCCAATCCCCACGGAGTGGACGCGCGGAGCATAAGCGACACGGAGAGCGCCCAGGTGGTGCATATCACTCTCCAGCCCGGCGAGGCGCTCAAGAAGCACATCACGCCGGTGGACGTGGTCTTCTATGTCCTGGAGGGGCGGGGCGTGGTGGAGATAGGCGAGGAGAGGGCTGAGGTAGAAGCGGACACGCTGATAGAGAGCCCGGCAAAGATCCCTCACCGCTGGGTCAATGAGAGCGAGGGGCTGCTCAGGATACTGGTGGTCAAGACCCCCCGGCCCAAAGAAGCGACGAAGATGCTTTAAGAGAGAAGCTGATGCTGCACGCCCGCACCGAGGAAGAGGTGCTCTATCCGGCGGCAATTCTGATCGGCGAATATCTTAAGGACAGGCTGGAATAAACCGGCAGAGATCGGGTGAGCAGAATATGGATTCCATTGTAGAGGAGAACAAAGAACTGGTGCGCCGATTCTTCGCCCAGGGGCCGTCTCAGGGGGATTTGGCGGGAGCGATGAAGCTGCTGGCAGAGGATTTCACATTGCATGTGCCCCTCCCCTGCTCTGCTGGCCGGCAGGGCATGGGCGAGGTGATCACTGCCTGCCGGGCGGCCTTCCAGCACCTGAATGTGACCGTCGAGGACATGGTGGCCGAGGGGGATCGGGTCGCTGCCCGCTTCACCGCCCGCGGCATTCACAGCGGAGAGTTCATGGGCCTGCCGCCGACAGGAAAGAGCATAACCATGACCGGGATAGAGATCTTTCGCATCGAAAACGGCAGGATTGCCGAGCTGTGGGGGGAGGCCAATCTGCTGGGGTTGATGGCACAGCTTGGAATCGCTCCAGCCGGCAGCTAACAGGGGCAGGACAACGGCACGTACAAATCCCCTGGAAGGTGGCAACACTGTCCAATCCTGAGCGCTGGAAAAGGCACGCCCCTCTGCCGGGGGACATAAAAGAGCGGCTTGATAGCCTCGCCCCGATTCTGGAGAGCGGCGGCGTTCTTCTCGCCCACCTCTTCGGCTCTCTGGCCGGCGTGGATAGCAGTAGCGAAGAGGGAAGAGAGTGGGGGAAGAGAGAAGGGGAGCCTCAGCCCAGGAAGGGCCGGCCGCCGGGAGACGTGGACCTGGCTGTGCTGAGGCGAGATGGTCCCGCCTGGGAGATGGAGCAGGCGCTGGAGGAGGCTTTAGGCACCGACCGGCTGGACCTGGTGGATCTGAGGGAGGCATCGCCCGTTCTGCGCTTCGAGGTCCTGCGCGGCGGGAGGCTGATCTACGCCCCGGAGGAAGAGCTCCGGGAGAGATTCGAGATGGAGACGCTTCGCCTCTACAGGGATACGGAGCCCCTGAGGCGGCGGCAGAGGCAGGCATTGAGGGAGAGGATGGAAGAGTGGCGCTCAAGAGAGGCGTGAAGATCTTCCCGCTCTTTGCCAAGGAGATCCTGCTCTGGATGGAGGGGCTGGTGGGCGGGAAGAAATAAAAGGCTTTCATTTTCAAGGCTCTCCTCACAGCACGCACTGGCTGCAGTCCTGGCAGCCGCATTCGATGTTGTTGATCTTCCACTTCAGAGCCCAGCGCTTCATGTCCTTGATGATAGCTATGATCTCCAGGCCCGACTCTGTGAGGGTGTAGCGGCTCTTCACAGGAAATGAGCTGCTGTCCACGTGGTTTTCCACCAGCCCCTCCTTTTCCAGCTCTCGCAGGCGGGCGGAGAGGACCTTCTGGGTGATGCCGAACAGGCAGCTCTTCAGTTCTGAGAAGCGGCGGGTGTGCCCCTCGCCCTTGTACAGCTCCAGGAGTATGAGCAGGGTCCACTTTCGGGCGATGTACTTGACTGTCAGGTTGACGGTGCATCCGTTCTGCATGGTATCTTCAGGGAAACTTTCTAGGCTAAATACCTTGGTATCCTTTGTATACTATGAGGGGCAGCAAGCCTGGCGAAGCATCTGATCTGAAGGCAAAAAAGTAAGAAGTATGGCTGCCCATACAATTGCATTAAACGGTAATAATGAAATCTGAGATGTAGGTGTAAGAAATGGCTGCTATCACTAAACCGGATATGTTCTGTTACCAGTGCTCCCAGACGGCGGGGGGCACGGGCTGCACAGTTAAGGGAGTATGCGGAAAGGAGGCGACCGTGGCGAGATTGCAGGACAACCTGCTCTTCGCCATCAAGGGCATCAGCGCCTACCTCTACCATGCCAGAGAGCTGGGCTATACCGATCCTGAGGTTGACGCCTTCATCGAGAGGGGCTTCTTCTCGACGCTGACCAACGTCAACTTCGATCCCCTACAGTTCCTCCGACTGGCAATCGAGGCCGGGCAGATGAACATCAAGACCATGCAACTGCTCAAGAAGGCGCACATCGAGACCTTCGGCGAGCCCACGCCCGTACAGGTGAAGACAGGCACAGTCAAGGGCCACGGCATCCTGGTGACCGGCCACGACATGCATTCCCTTCATAAGCTCCTGGAGCAGGTGGAAGGGACGGACGTCTTCGTCTACACCCACTCCGAGATGCTGCCCGCCCACGGCTATCCGGGCTTGAGAAAGTACAAAAACCTGGCAGGAAACCTTGGCAAGGCCTGGTTTGACCAGAAGAAGCTCTTCGCCCAGTACCCCATGGCCATCCTGGGCACGTCCAACTGCTTCCTCCTGCCCCGCGATGAGTACAAGGACCGCATGTTCTCCGCCGGGCCGGTCTATCTGCCCGGCGTCAAGCACATCGACGGCTACGATTACTCTGAGGTGATTGCCATGGCCCGCTCTCTGCCGGAGCTGCCGGACGCGCCCGGAGAGTACGTCCTGACCACCGGCTTTTCGACCTCTGTCCTGCTCACCCATGCCGCCAAGATCAAAGAGCTGGTAGAGGCCGGCAAGATCAAGAGGTTCTTTTTGGTGGGTGGCTGCGACGCGCCCCTCAAAAAGTCCGACTACTACCGGGAGTTCGTCCAGAAGCTGCCCAAGGACACCGTCATCCTCACATTGGCCTGCGGCAAGTTCCGCTTCAACGACATTGACTTCGGAGACATCGAGGGCATCCCCAGGCTGATCGACCTGGGCCAGTGCAATGATGCCATAGTGGCCGTGGAGGTGGCAAGCGCTCTCGCGGGGCTGTTTGGCGTGGGAGTGAACGACCTGCCCCTGACGCTGGTGGTAAGCTGGATGGAGCAGAAGGCGGTGGCGATCCTCTGGTCTCTGCTGGCCCTGGGGCTCAAGGGCATCTACCTCGGCCCGATTGTGCCGGGATGGGTCAACGAGGATATGCTCAAGATACTGGTCGAGCAGTACGACATCAAGCTGATCAGCACTCCGGATGAGGACATCAAGAAGATGATGGGGTGAGAGAGCAGGTGCATTAGAGCATTCGCATATTTCATCTCAAATCATCATTGCTAGAGCAGAGGGCAGGCTCAGGCCTGTCCTTTCTCTATCTTATTCTTCAATCGCGATATTGCGAATTCAAGGCATGGATTCGCGAAGTAAAGCGCCTTGTCGTGCAGGTACCATGGATTCATCGAGCAAAGATATCATGGCATTAAAATTAAAATAATCCATTATAATATTGATATCACTTCACCTGTTATCCTGATCCTGCCATCCCCAGCCAGCTCCGAGAGGGCCCGGTTCAAGTCTGCAATCATGATCCCGATGCACCTTCTTAGCCCACTCCTATTCATTTTCCCTTCCGCTGTTGGCAAGTATCCACAAAATGCGATCTCTCGGAGACCACGAAGGGCTGACCATAACTTACCTCATGTATTTCCTGGAAAATGTAGCGATAAATGCTGCCCACATGAAGGTTCCGATGATAGCTTCAAGTCCAGCTACTAATTTGAAGTCCGGTGTGGGCTTATATCCTGCGTATCCCGGAGTAACCGCAGTTGCGATACTGAACCACACATAATCCGCTAGAGTAGCGTTTCCTTTTAATTGTGACGCCACTGGATCTATTCCATGCCAAAAAAGGTAAATGGCGGCGAAAAGACCGACGAATCCAAACCAACAAGCCATAAGGCGAAAGGGGTGTACACCATATCCGAATATAAATTGGATAAAAAACCATTCTGGGTAGCGGATATACCAGGTTTTTCGCTTCCGTTTACCTTCCATTTCTCGATAAAAATGAGATCCAGCCTTTTCCCGATCTCCATTTGCTTCAAGTACAATTTTTGCTCTTCTACAAGCATCTTCCTGCGATAACGGAGATGCGAATACAGTGGATTCGAATGATAAATTTTCTCCGCTGAATTTAGATCCACTAAAATCTACGAGCTCCATGAATTTGGTTTCGCTGAAATCAGCACATCTGAAGGTTGAATCCCAGAAATGGACTGTGCCTTCGAATATTGAACCAACAAAATAAGCATCTCCATTGAAGTCTGTATTATCGAAATAAGCGGCTCCTTTAATGGTTGTTTCTTCAAGAATAAATGCCTCCTTTAATGAACATGAGCTAAAGTTTAAAACTCCTTTTATAACGGAATTTTTAATACATATAAGCGGTAACACTAGCAGTTTTCCTTTTTGATCTTTTGGTACGCTGAGTTCGCTTATGTTTAGATCCCCTTTTATAAATACATGTTGATATTCGATGAGTGAATCGCCCATCTCGATTTTGCCCATTATTTCATCAGCGAGGATCTCTTTTAGGCCGTTTTCCTCTATGTGAATAAAGACCACCTCTTATGCAAAGATATTGATACGGGCGTGTTCGTACCACTTATTGACATGTATACCTTTGCCGGGATGGCATTTATAGGTATTTTATACACAATATTTCTAGATCTATTACTGCTCTCAGGCACGGATTTTTTATAATCAAAGTCATAGTGCTTTGTGAGGCAATCTGGAACCAAGTTCGTATAACCAATTCCATTCTCGTCTACAAGCGATTCTGGGTAGACAAATATAGGATTTTTTCCCTTATTATGTATAATATAATTTAATATTACAAATTTCCACCCATTCATATCATTTTCTTTATCATCACAATTATTAATATATTTAATATCATCTGTAGCTTTTATACCTGTTATAGCAAAGGAAAAATTATCTTTACTTATGCCTTCCCCA
>Ga0116170_10001919_pt1 | contig 20621 bp, 10 predicted proteins | sample AD_JPNHW1_MetaG_FD_89797 | JGI IMG/M metagenome (GOLD analysis project Ga0116170, IMG submission 89797) | Active sludge microbial communities of municipal wastewater-treating anaerobic digesters from Japan - AD_JPNHW1_MetaG | ecosystem: Engineered > Bioreactor > Anaerobic > Digestate | place...
ACGCCGACGCCGATGCTGACGGACACATAATGATCCACTTCCGACAGCTCGCTGGGTAGCTGTGTTTCCCTCACGCTGCAACGAATGGATTCCGCCAGCGCATGCGTTTTCTCCTGTGAGGCGTTCATCTGGAGAATCACAAATTCGTCTCCGCCCCAGCGGCAGAAGAATCGGTCGGTGCCCTTGGGCAGCGTGTCGATCAGACCGGCTACCTTTACAAGCACCCGGTCGCCCACATCGTGGCCGCAATGGTCGTTATACTGTTTAAAGTGGTCAATATCGATCAGCAGTACGGCCAGCGCCTGAGGCGCGTCCCCGCAGGCGTCAAAGGCGATATCGATGTAATTACGGAAGGCGCGGCGGTTTGGCGCGCCGGTCAGCTCGTCCAGAAGCGCCATGTTTTTCAGCTGCCGGTTGGCAAGCACTAACTGGCGGTTCATTTCCTGATTCTCGTCAATCTCGTGTTCCAACTGCGCGTTGGAGGCTTCCAGCAGCAGGGTAACGCTGAAATCCCGAAGGTAATGATGGTAAACAACCCGGGAAGCGACCCACGCGGTGATTACAAAAATCGCCAGATTGACAAAATCTCCGATCAGGATGTCCTGAGAGGGCTGAAAGAACGGTAACCCAACGGCCAGCGTAAGCACCGAAACACCAAAGGGAATCCAGCGCTCACGGTCCTCCAGAATAAAGAGGATGGAGGAGATCATCAGCGGTACCATAAAAGCCGTCAGCTGGCCATATAGTTTCTGATCCATCAGCGCCATCACGCTTCCCCAGGTCATGGTCAGGGTCAGGTAAACGAGGATGCCTCGGTTCAATTGTTTCAGGCGGCGGGGGGTAAGGCTGCCGGATTTATTCAGCGCGTTTGCGCCCAGCAAAAAGCCGATGTTAAGCGCCGTTAACAGCGCGTACATGAAAAAATAGCCGCCAAACTGAAAGCGGTTATCAACCCGCAGCAGCGCCGTCAACACGTCGGCGGCCATCAACAGCAACTCAAACCCGATGATTACTTTTGCCAGCAATCCGCCGCGGCGAAGGTTATCAATCCCTTTTTTCCTGATAAGCCGGTCCCGGTCTTCCGGGGCGATGGCGGGCTGTCCGTACAGCGGTTCTTTCATCGTTTCATGTCCTCGGTCGTTAGGCAGGCGGCGGCGGTTGTTCCCCGGCTGCCCCGGAGTATCGTTCCACATATTAACATTTTCACGCGGTTCCGTCAACTTCTCCACGGTGTGGCAGGCAATGCGCTTTTCCGGAAAAATCCAGAAAACCCATTGCGAAATTCTCTTGAATTGGGTAGGATAGTTCCAACGGATCAGAGAAGAAAATTTCTGAAAACAACCGGTGAAAAAGGAGTGCGAACAATGGTGAATATCGCCATTCTGGGGGCGGGCAACATTGCGGTGAAAATGGCCCGTACGATCAACGTTATGGTTGCGGCGGGCAACCACAGCCTTACCCCTTACGCGGTGGCCGCCCGCGACGAAGCGCGCGCGCAGCAGTTTGCCCGCGACTACGGTTTTCAAAAAGCATACGGCTCTTATGAGGAGATGCTGGCCGACCCGGACGTGAAGCTGGTGTACGTCGCCACACCGCATTCGCACCACTACGAGCATATGCGGCTTTGCCTGGCACACGGTAAAAATGTGCTCTGCGAAAAGGCGTTTACCGTGAATGCGTCGCAGGCCGAGGCCATTACGACAATGGCGCGTGAAAAGGGGCTGTACGTGGCGGAAGCGATCTGGACGCGCTACCTGCCTTCCCGGAAGATCATTGACGAGCTGATTGCCTCAGGCGCCATCGGCACGCCCCGGGTGCTGACCGCCAACCTGGCTTATCCGCTGGAGCAGGTGGAACGGATGCTGAAACCGGAGCTGGCGGGCGGCGCGCTGCTGGATTTGGGCGTATACGCGCTCAATTTTGCTTCCATGGTGTTTGGCGATGACATAGCGGAGATGCACAGCGTATCGCAGAAGTTTGAAACCGGCGTGGACGCTCAGGATTCCATTACGCTTACGTACCGCGACGGCAAAATGGCCATCCTTTGCGCCGCCTTCACATGCACGGGCGACCGGCGCGGGGTGGTGTACGGCACGACCGGCACGCTGACTGTGGATAACATCAACAACCCCATGGAAATTGTAGTGACTCAGCACAACAAACCCGACGCGGTTCGTACCTACACCGTTCCCCCGCAGATTACCGGGTTTGAGTACGAGGCGCAGGCGGCGGTGGACGCGATTGAGCGTGGCCAAACGGAATGCGAAGCCATGCCTCATGCCGAAACCGTTCGCATCATGCGCCAGATGGACGCGCTGCGCGCCCAGTGGGGCCTTGTTTATCCCAATGAGGGGCTGTGAAACGCACGACTGGCAGAAAGTATTCGCCTGAAATAGCGATTGAAACGAACATGTTTGACGCGGGAACCTTTTCTCTGCCGATGTTTTCATCGACAGAGTGCGCGCAAGAAGCGCCGACGGCTGAGAGCCGTCGGCGCTTTTCGTGAGTTTGGTTACGGATGATATACCACCGCGCCGGTTTCGGTGTTGCGGGAATAATGGCTGGCAAAGTCCCACATGATTTTCGCGAATTCGGGATAGAGGGAATGTACGAAGCCCTCGGTAATCCCAAGACCCACCATCGGCACGCCGTCAGCGTTGTTGAGGAACCAGCGGTGGTTCACAAACTCGCCGTTGAGCGTAACGGTCAGGCCGCTGTCGGCTTTGAAACCCGACATCGGATATTGGTCGAAATCATACGCCGTGAAGTTGTTCATGCCGTTGTATTTCAGGAACAGCTGAATCTGCGTCTGGTGGCTGGTGCCGATATGCCCTGCCGCCTCGTCGAACACAACGCTCAGGTCGCGTGTGGAGGTGGTGAACAGAATGGGCAGGTCCACCTTGTCAAACTGCGCGGCCTGCTCGTCGGTCGGCGTATAGCCCATACCGGACATGGGTACGGCAGCGGCGAACAGCGCGGGGTCGCCGTGGATGGTCTTCATCGTGGCGAAGCCGCCCATGGAATAATCGGTTACGTACACGCGGGACGCGTCCAGCGCGGGATAGGTTTCCAGCAGGGAGCGTACAAACTTGGGCATGATTTCGCACTCGATGCCTTCCACGAATTGACCGTCCTTCATCGTCCAGAACACTTCCTGATGCTGGGGGGATACCACGGCGACGCGCTTGTCGCCCGCCAGTTTGATATACCCGTTTTCATCCGCGAACATCAGGGGATCGTCGCCCATGCCGTGCAACGCCAGAATCAGCGGCACGCTGCCCTCGGGAGCGGTGTTGTTCAGCACTTCGTCCGGAAGGATCTCATACCAGGATTGCAGGTATTCGCCGTCCTGGGTCTTTACGTCGCTGAAGCGATCCTCGGAGTGGAAGGTGACGTTCACGCCATCCGGCGTTTCCCCGTTCAAAATCGCGTCGCGCTCGCACAGCGAGAACGGGAGGGTTCCCCCTGTGGCGCTGCAGCGCATGGCTTTGATAAACAGGTTGTAATAAGCGTCTTTAATGTATTTGGCCGCGTCGGGCATGTCGTCCTGCGCGACAACCACTTTGCGAAGCGGAAGCGCCTGATTGTAGTAGGTTACGACGTCGCCCGTGAAGGTGGACGCGTCGGTGCCGTTGGCTTGCCGGTATTTTGCCACAACGTCTTCTTTCGCGTTCACCAGATAGACTGGCACGCTGGTAGCTACGCTGCGGTAGCACTGCATATCACCGTTGATCAGCAGCATGCCCGCGACCCGGCCGACGCTGGCGGTCACGGGGGCGACGAAGTTGTTCAGGAAGGTAGCGCCGCCGTTGATACCGATGTAGTACTCGTATCCGTAACCGCCGAAGTACTCCGCGTCGGAATAGCAGGTGGTTGCGTCGCCGGTTTTTACCGACGCTTTCTGGGCAAGCATCACGGTTTGCAGGGTCTGGAAGGCGCTCTGATCGGCCGTGCCGAAGCCCGCTTTGGGGTCCGCGGGGGTCACGAGCACGATGCTCCCCTTGGCTTCCTCAATCATATCCACCAGACCGAGACCCTTCAGATAGGCAAGCGCCGCGTCCTTATCGGCAAAGGTCTGGTCCGAGAACACGACCAGATTGGTGTTCATCCTTGCCGCCGCGCGGAAGCTGCCGTAGAGGTCTGCGGAACGGTAAACGAACGTGGTGTTTTCGGGATACCCGTCCAGCGCGGGGTTGGATACATAGGTCTTGGTTTTGTCCGTTTCCAGCGCCAGCGCCGCGGTGGGGCTGGTAAGGCGGGTTTCCTGCAAAGTTTCGAAAGTTGCTTCGTTCCCCTGCCGGCTGGAGTAGTTCAGCGCGAACGCGCCCGGAACGAGCGTGAAGGTGAACAGCAGAGTGAATACGAGCGCCAGACTGAGCCGCTTTTTCATCATGGAGTATTCTTCCTTTCCCAATGGGGTCCTTATGTTACCGGCGGTTGCCGGAGCAGCGCAGAAGGTGCGGGAAGCACGCATGGGCGCGCTTCCCGCCGGGGCAGAGATCAGTCGGCGTAGGCGTTGTACTGTACGGCGCCGCTTTGCGGGTTACGGGTATAGTGTTTCATAAAGTTCCAGGCAAGTTCCGCATACCCCTCATACAGGCCGTGCGGCAGGAACTCGGTCACGCTCAGCCCCACCATCGGAACGCCCGCTTTATTCAGGAACATCCAGGTGTAGTTCGGGTATTCCCCGTTAAGCACGGTCGCCTTGTAGGTGTCCGCCTGGAAGCCGCTGATGGGATATTTCTGGAAATCGTAGGTGACGGTGGGCATTTCGTTATAGCTCAGGTAATCGTTGATGTTCATCTGGTAGTCTTCCGCGATGATCCCGTTTTTGGAATCAAAGTGCGTGCTGGTATCATAAGTGCAGGTGGTAAACAGCACGGGAATATCCACCCTGGCAAACTGCGCGGTCTGATCGTCCAGATGTTTGTAGGGCGTGGCGGACATGGGAACCGCCGCCGCGAACAGGCTGGCGTCGCCATAGAGTGCGCGGTTGGTTGCGCCGCCGCCCATGGAGTAACCGGTGGCGTATACGCGGGAACGATCCAGCTGCGGATACGTATCCAGCATATATTTCACCAGCGCGGGCAGGGCGCTGGACAGAACGTCGTAAGCGGCGGTGTGCAGCGGCGCGACGATCGCAAAGTGTTTTTGTCCGGCCAGCGTAAGCCAGCCCAGATCATCCGCGGCCTGTACAGGGTCGTCCCCGCCGCCGTGGCACATCAGGATCAGCGGGATGCTGCCGTCTTTTGCCGTGCCGTCCAGCATTTCGTCGGGCAGCATCTCATACCAGGTCTGGATGTACTCGCCCTTGTCGGTCACAATGTCTTTAAACCGGTCTTCCTGATGCTCAATCACATTGATGCCGTCTTTGGTTTTTCCGTTGATAATGGCGTTGCGCACCCCCAGCGAATAGGGAGCCTGATTCCAGTTATAGGCGCTGTACAGGGTAGACGCGCTGTATAACCCGGCTTTGAGCACGGGAACGCGAAGCGCTTTGATGAAGAAGTTGTGATAAACATCGTCGATCAGTGCCGCGTTCAGCTCGGCGGTCTGGTTGACTACAACCTTTTGCTGGGGTTTCGCCTGATTGTAGTAGTACTGATACCCGTTTTCGTATCCGGAGGCTTCCGCGTCGTTGGCGGATTTGTACTTCTCGATGATCGCGTCGCTGGCGTTGACCAGATAAACGGGTACGGGGGCGGCAACCTGACGGATTTTTTCCATGCCGCCGTTCACCAGCAGCATCCCCGCCACGCGGGAAATATAGTCCAGGGTGCTGGCGATATAGTCGTTCAGGAAAGTCGCGCCGGCCCCGACGCCGATTAAGTAACGGTAGGTCAGGCCGCCGTAATAGGCGCTGTCGGCATAGTAATTGGTGGTCGTGTCGTCGACCTTCTGGCTGTAGCCGATGTTAAACATGGCGGACTGCATCTGGTAATATGCGTACTGATCGGCAGTCCCGAAGCCGTTTTCCTTATCGATGGGCGTTACCAGCACAACACTGCCGCTGGCTTCATCAATCTGGCTGGTCAGCCCCAACCCCTGCAGATAGGCCAGCGCTTCCGCCTTATCGGCAAAGGACTGGTCGGTATAAATCAGGATGTTGGTATTCATCCGGTTGGCCGCGCTTAAGGAAGTGTACATCTTCGCGGAACGGTATACGTAGGTCGTTCCCTGCGGATAGGTATCCATGGCCGGATCGGTCACGTAGGTTCTGCCCGTCGCGCTGTTCAGATAAGCCACTTCGTTGGCCCGGGCTTCTTCCAGTGTTTCAAAGGTCGAGTCGTTATCGAAATGCTGCGAGTAATTCAAGGCGGAGGCGGAGCTGCTGCCCAGCGTCAGACACAGGCACAGCGCCGCGCACAGGATTTTTCTAAGCATGGGATGCTCCTTTCCGTAGCAATCCCTCCCGGGTCATGCGCATGCACGCCCGGGAGGGAAGGGTAGGGGTGGTTACTTTACGTTTGCCTGATAGATAATTTCCTTTGTCTGCTGATCACGGGAGAAATGCTTGGCAAAATCCCAGCCGAGTTTGGCGTACTCGGGATAGAGCGCGTGGGTAAGACCCTTCGTGTAGCTCAGCGCGACCATCGGAACGCCCTTGTCGTTGTTAAGCGTCCAGGTAGTGTTCTGATATTCGCCGTTGAGCGTGATCACCCGCACGCTGTCCGCCGCGAAGCCGTTAATCGGATAAGTGGTGAAATCAAACGTATCAATCGGCTTCATTTCGTTGTAACCAAGGAACAGGTTCAGCTGGCCCTGATACCCTTCCGCGAGGGTGCCGTTCGCCTGGTTGAAGGCGCCGGGCAGGTCGTAGGTGGAAGTGGTGAACATCACGGGCAGGTCGAGGGTCTTAAACTGGGCAATCTGCTCGTCGGTCGGCGTATAGCCAGCCGCTGCCATGGGGATCGCCGCCGCGAAAACCGACGGGCCGCCGTTGGCGGCTTTCAGGGTGGCGGAGCCGCCCATGGAGTAGCCGGTTACATACACGCGGGAAGCGTCCAGCGCCGGGTAGGTTTCCACCATGTAGTTCACCAGCCGGGGCAGAATGTCGCACAGGATGCCGCCGACGATTTCCATCCCTTTCAGCGTTCCGCCGATGCTGGTATGGTCGGGCGCGACGATGGCGAGCCGTTCTTTGCCCGCAAGGCTTAACAGGCCGATCTCATCCACAAACTGGGCCGCGTCGTCCCCGCCGCCGTGCAGCGCGAGCACCAGCGGCACGGAACCTTTGGCCGCTTTGCCGCTGAGCACTTCGTCCGGCAGGTATTCCACCCAATCCTGCAGATAGGCGCCGTCTTCGGTTTTCAGGTCGCTGAAGCGGTCGTCGTGCTGATAGGCGACGTGGATACCGTCCGCCGTAACGCCGTTGATCACCGCGTCCCGGTCGCACAGGGAGTAGGGCGCTTCGTCAAAGTTGTAGTTTTGGTAAGGGGTGCCCGCGCTGTACAGGCCCGCCTTGCCAACCGGCACGCGCATGGCCTTGATGAACAGGTTGTAGTAGGCGTCTTTCACAAAGGCCGCGGTATCCGGGGTTTCCGTGCTGGCGACCATTACCCGCTGCAGCGGCAGCGCCTGGTTAAAGTAGGTGGTTACGTCGTTATCGGTGATGCTGGCGTCGGTTTTGTCGGCGGCTTTGTATTTCGCCACCACGTCATCCGTCGCGTTGACCAGATAAACGGGTACCAGAGAAGCCACGGTGCGGATCGCGTCCATCTGGCCGTCGATCAGCAGCATGCCCGCGATACGGCTTGCGTAATCGACGGTGCCGGCAACGTAGTTGTTCAGGAAGGTTGCGCCGCCGCCGATGCCGACGACGTAGAGATAGCCAAACCCGCCAAAGTATTCCCCGTCGGCGTACGATACGGTCGTATCGCCGTTTTTAACAGAGGCCTTTTGCGAGAGCATGGCGGTTTGCAGCGCGTAGTAGCACTTCTGGTCGGCGGCGGAGAAACCGGCCTCCGGGTCGGACGGCGTTACGAGCACAACGCTGCCACGGGCTTCGGTAATGATGTCGATCAGGCCGAGGGATTGCAGATAGGCAAGCGCCGCGTCCTTATCCGCGAAGGACTGATCGGAGTAAACCAGAATGTTGGTGTTCATCCGCGCCGCGGCGCGGCCGCCGTACAGGTTGGCGGAACGGTACACGAACGTGGTGCCTTCCGGGTATCCGTCCAGCACGGGATGGGACACATACGTTTTCCCTTCGTTGCCGGTAAACTGCGCCACCGCGGCGGGGCCGCTTACGCGGGCTTCCTGAAGAGTTTCAAACGTTGCGTCGTTGCCAAGCGAACCGGCGTTGTAGCCATCGGCAAACGCGCCGGTAAACAGCAGACTGCTCACCATCGCGAGGGTAACCAGAAAACTGAGAAACTTTTTCATCATGGAATTGCACCCTTTCTTTTTATTGACGGTACGAAGGTTATTCCGCGTAGGGGTTGTAGGTAATGGCGCCGGTTTCGGGGTTGCGGGAGTACTGTTTTACAAAGTTCCAGGCCAGTTTGCCGTATTCGGGATACAGTGCGTGCACAAGCCCCTCCGTGAAGGTGAGGCCGACCATCGGCACGCCGTTCTGGTCTTTCAGGTAGAAGGTAGTGTTTTGATGCTCGTTGTTCAGCGTTACGGAGACCGTGCGATCCGCCTTGAGGCCGAAAACCGGGTAGGTATTGAAATCAAACGTCTGGCTGGCAGTAAGGCCGTCAAGACCGATGAAGCGTTGCAGGATCGTCTGATAGGCGGGGGTAATGCCGTATACTTTCTGGTCGAAGGTCGGGGTAAGGTCGCAGCCGGAAGTGGCGAACAGCACGGGGATGGTTACGCCGTCATAGGCCTTGGCCAGCGCGTCCGCGTCCGGCACATAGGGGTCGCCGAAACCGGGAATGGGGGACATCGGGGCTGCGGCGGCAAACAGCGACGGATCGCCGTAGATGGCCTTCAGCGTTGCGCCCGCGCCCATCGAGTAGCCCATTACGTATACGCGGGACGCATCCAGCGAAGGATAGGTCGCCAGCATGTACTTGACCAGCGCGGGCAGGGCCTGCAGCTCCACCGTGCGGTTTTCGCCGCTGATGTACTGGTGTTCCGGCGCGACGATGGCGAAGCGTTCCTGCCCGGCCAGTTCCAGCAGGCCGAACTCGTCCACCAGCACGCGCGGGTCGTCGCCGCTGCCGTGGTTGGCCAGCACGAGCGGGACCGTACCGGCCGCCGCGGTGTTGTTCAGCACTTCGTCCGGCAGGTATTCAAACCACGTTTTCAGGTATTCGCCCTCGTCCGTTTTAAACTCCTGAAAACGGTCCTCGGTATGCGCGACCACATGGATGCCATCCTTCGTAACGCCGTCGACAACCGCGTTGCGGGCGCACAGGGAATAGGGCGCCTGATCAAGGCTGTATCCCTGATAGGGGGAGGAGGCGCTGTACAGGCCCTTCTCCAGCACGGGAATACGCATCGCCTGGCTGAAAAGGTTGTCGTACGCATCCTGAATCAGCGCTTTTGCGTCGGGTTGAGCCACGGAAGCGACAACAACCTTTTGCAGCGGGAAGGTCTGGTTAAAGTAAGTCACAGTGCCGTTGGCGGTCAGGCTTGCGTTGGTCGCGTTGGCCGCCTGATACTTGGCGATCACAGCATCCGGCGCGTTCACCAGATAGGTGGGCACAACCGTCGCTACTTTGCGGATGGGGTCCATGCTGCCGCCGATCAGCAGCATCCCGGCGATACGGCCCACGTAATCCACGGTGTTGGCGACATAGTCGTTCAGGAAGCTTGCGCCGCCGTCGATGCCGATAACGTAGGTGTAGCCGAAGCCGCCGAAGTATTCGGCGTCGCAATAATAGGTTTTCGTGTCGCCGTTCACTTCCAGCGCCTTTTGGGCGAACATGGCGGTTTGCAGTGCGTAGTAGTACTTCTGGTCGGCGGAGGTGAAACCGGCTTTCGGGTCGGAAGGCGTTACCAGCACGACGCTGCCGATGGCCTTATCGACGATGTCGGTTACGCCCAAGCCCTTGAGGTAGGCAAGCGCCGCATCCTTATCCGCGAAGGACTGGTCGGAAAACACCAGAATATCGGTGTTCAGCCGCGCCGCCGCGCGGCCGCCGTACAGGTTGGCGGAGCGGTAGACGAATGTGGTGCCTTCGGGATAATTATCCAGCACCGGATGGGATTTGAAGGTTTTGCCATCGTTGGTTTCCAGCGTTGCGACTGCTGCGGGGCCGTTTGTGCGGGCTTCCTGAAGGGTTTCAAACGTGGCCGGGTTGCCCTGCGTGCCGCCGTTGTACCCGGCGGCGAACGCGCCGGTAACAAGCAGGCTTACGGCCAGCAGCAGAGAAACGCCCAGGCGGAAATGCTTACGATCCATGGAAAATCTCCTTTCATCCGTTGGGGGTTACGGCGCGCCGTTCTTGCGGCGCACCGCGTACGGAAGGGGCCGCCCGTCGGGCGACCCCTTCCGTAACCATTACTTCACATACGGGTTGTAGATGATCGCGCCTGTCTCCTGATTACGGGAGAAATGCTTCATATAGTTCCAGGTGGTCTTGGCGTATTCGGGATACAGCGCGTGAATCAGGTCCTTAACGTAGTTAAGCGCCACCATCGGCACGCCGTCCTGATTGTTGAGGTACCATGTGTAGGAGAGATGCTCGTTGTTCAGCGTCTCCACAGTCCACTCGTCCCCCTGGAAACCGGAAAGCGGATAGGTGTCGAAATCGAAGGTAACCGGCGCGACGCCGTTGAAACCGGACCAGCGCACGATCTGGTTGGCCAGATTGTCGTTGATGCGGCTGCAGGCAGCCTGCAGGCGGCGTACGTCGTAATCGGAGGTGGACAGATAGATGGGCAGCTGGCAATCCGCGAAGTTTTTCACTTCGTCGTCGGTCGGCTCGATGTTGGTGCCAGCGACCGGCGCAATCGCCGCGTAAAGCTTCGGGTTGGAGTAACCGGCGGAATATGTGGCTCCACCGCCCATGGAATAGCCGACCGCGTACACGCGGGAGGGATCCAGCGCGGGATAAGTCTTGAGCATGTATTCCACCAGCGCGGTAAACGCTTTGCCGCGAATATCGCCGATGTTCTGGTGGTCCGCGGCCACAACAGCCACGCGCTCGTCGCCCGCCAGCGCCAGCAGGCCCATTTCATCCACGTACAGGCGCGGGTCGTCCCCGCCGCCGTGGTTGCCCAGAATCAGCGGCACGGAACCTGCGGGCGCGGTGTTGTTGAGCACTTCTTCCGGCAGGTACTCATACCAGGTATCCAGATATTCGCCCGCGTCGGTCTTGATATCCGCGAAGCGGTCCTCGCCCTGATGCGCGATCATATGGATGCCGTTCTTGGATACGCCGTTGATCAGCGCGTTACGCTCGCACAGGGAATAGGGGGCTTCGTCGAAGTTATAACCGCTGTACGGGGTGCCCGCGGTATACATGCCCTGTAATACCACAGGAACCCGCATCGCCTGTAGGAACAGGCCGTAATACGCGTCGCTGATCGTGGCTGCGAGGTCGACGGTCTCTTCGGTGCGGAGCACAACCTGCTGCAAAGGTTGCGCCTGATTGTAATAAGTAACAAGGTCTTTTTCGCCTTTTTGCGCGTTCACCGCGTTGGCGGCCTTGTACTTCTCAATCGTCCGGTCCGTAGCGTTCACCAGATATACGGGCACGAACGTTGCAACCGTGCGGACTTCGTCCACATCGCCGCCGACCAGCAGAACGCCCGCGAGGCGGCTGACGAAATCGAGCGTGGTGGCGATATTGTTGTTGAAGAACGTAGCGCCGCCGTCGACGCCGATGAAATAACGGTAGCCGTAGCCGCCGAAGTATTCCGCGTCGGCGTAGTACAGGTTGCTGCCGTCCGCCTGAACGCCGGAGGCTTTTTGCGCGCACATCGCTGTTTGCAACGCATAGTAAGGCGCAATGTCCGCGCTGCCGAACGTGTCTCCTATGGGGGTGACCAGCACGATGCTGCCCACTGCCTGGTCAATGATGTCAATCAGCCCGGCGGATTTCAGGTAAGCGAACGCCTCGTCCTTGGAGGCAAAATGCTGCTCGGCGTACACGATCAGGTTGGTGTTAAGCCTTGCGGCCGCGCGCCCGCCAAACATATCGGGCGAGCGGTAGACGAACGTGGTTCCCTCCGGATAGTTCGCCAGCGCCGGATGGGGACCGAATACCTTGGCTGTTTTCGTCATCGTGTCCAGATCGTTGCCTTCGTAGGTTTTCACGATCTCGGGCGCGTTCTGGATGGCTTCCTGAAGCGTTTCAAACGTCGCCTCGTTCCCGGGCTGGCACGTGGAATTCAGCGCCAAAGCGCCGCCGAACAAAGCGGTGGTCATACAGAGCGCGACCATGATACTGGTCAGTTTTTTGAACATGGGTTTCCTCCTCCTCAATGTTCCCGTGGTTAACGTTAACCCTGCATCCCTGCATATTTACATCCCGTATGCACTGCCCGGAAACGGCTGAACGATCCCGCTCCTGCGTGAGCGAGCCACCGAAGCTGATCCCTCCCTTTTGTTCATCGTCGCCAAAACTGCCATACGGTTAGGGTCGACTGTATTCTGCTGCGTGAAATCTTCCAATCTGTAAAATAGTATAGACAACTTAGCCTTTGAAAAAAATACACAATCTTATGATTTTTGTAGAATAATTTACTGCAATCGTTTTCGTAAAACGGGATATACTTAGAAATTCTTATATCGTTTGACTTTATTCCGGTAAAATTGTTCTGTTTTGAAACAGAAAGAGCGTAAGATCCAAGGGAAAAGAGAAGGCGTTCCTGTGCGAAAAATAGTGGATCTATTTGCTTTGCTGTCAAGATGTCCGATAATAACAGACAACAAGAAACGCCGCTTCGGGTTCGCGGCGAAGGCAGCAAAGCGCGACGTTACGGACATACGCTTCGGGAAGCGACACGAGGCGGAACGGAGGGAACCTTCCCGTTTCCGAGTATGCAAATAGAAAACAGGCGGGCACTGGTGTTATTGAGAAAGAGAAAAGCCTTGATAATCAACGGGTGCGTATCATTGGGCTGATGCCGGCGCGTTGGCCGTTCTTTCGTTTTTTATCGATACGAGGGGGATTTTCGGGCTGGCTCCGGCAGCCGAAAGTGACGTTTGTGGAAAGTGCGGAGGCATACCCTATCGTCAGAACCGAGAGCAGGGCTTATCCCTGAAGGAGGGAATTTTGATGGATTGGCGCAATAGCCGTTGTTGACCATACAAATTAGGGACCCGGGCTGTAACAATGCAGGGAGAGAGGCCTTCAGGAAGATCAATTTGACTGATAAAAAAAGGACCACTTATTCGGTGAATCAAAAATGACAAAGGGGATAAATGGTAGAAAAGAGTAATAATTCTAACATTCGCGAGAAAATAATGCCTTGAAAACGGACGGAAAACCGATAAACTATTACGCAGAAGCCTTTTGTTTTTCAACGAGGAGGAGAAAAACGAATCGCGGAGTTGTACGTACAATATAATACCAAATCGGATCAAACCCCGTCGGATGAAAGGAAAGGAGGATGCCGACCAACAATCCGGAGAGGTCATCCATCCCCTGCGAACCGAAAGAGAGTACCCCGTAAAAATCCTGCGCAAAACCTTCATAATGAGGAGAGAGACAAATTCAGCTTGCAGACTAACAGGAGGAGAAAAGATATGAAGAAGTTGCTATGCTTCGCTCTGACGCTTTGCATGTTGTTTGGCAGCAGCGCGCTGGCGCTGGATTATCACTCGCAGCTGAACAATGAGGCGACCTTTGAAACGCTGGAAGAGGCGCGTGCTAATGAATGTAAATTTCTGAGCGACGCCACGGGCCGGGATTATGTGCCTGATCCCGCGCTGGATACCTACCCGGCAAACACGACATACATTTACCGGTCGGCGAAAACGTACACCTGTCTGACCGCCGGTTCCCGCATGAACACGAACCTGCTGGTATATACCGATCAGGCTTTCGCCAATAAGGACGAGGCCCTTGCCTACCTCAAGGGCCTGGGCATTCCCGCCCTGGTGGACGAAGCCCACGGCAGCGCCGTGCTGGTGACTCCGGCCGATCCCAAGGCGGGCTTCGGCATGGCCGACCAGTACGCTTATTATCAGCTGCAAGCCGCTATGTGCAACATGAACTATTCCGTGAAGAACGGTGACGCCAGCACCTGGTATGCGGATAACGCTTACTACGGCGGCCTGACCTACCGTTACCTCATCGGGATCGGCGGCGGCGCTACGTTCGTGAACAACTACATCGCCAGCAACTTCGACTACATCACCCGTATCGCCGGGATGGTGCTGGTGGGCGGCGCCATGGATCGTATTCACACCGTAGCCTCTTTTGTGCCCACCTACCTGATGAACGCTTCCGACGAGATTGTGGAAAAGTATAAAACCGCGAATGCCACTGACGCTTCTGGTTTTAACGGCGATGTAAGCTACTACTTCAACCAGGCACAGCCCCTGCAAAAGGTGTATGTGGACGCGACGGCAGACCTGAGCGCGGAACTGCTGGGCAGCGTATACCACAATATCCTGATTAAAGCGATGCGCGTGCCTGTGGTGAAGGCCGGGCTGAACACCGCTTCCACCCTGTATGCCAACTACAACTGGAACCAGACCCCCTACTCGCTGGATGCGCGTAACGCCGTCGTCAACGGTGTGACCGCCAACGGCCTGAATGTAGTGGAGCATATTGAAGACCGTTTCAGCGACATCAAGACCGACAAGGATGAATACCTGCAATACTGGCTGGAAGTGTTGCCGCAGGATGTGTTGGACAACACAGACGCCAAGGGCACCGTACCGCTGGTACTGGCCACCCACGGCAGCGGCGATGATCCCCAGCAGTTCCTGGACGAGGACGGCTTGCTGGAAATGGCGGGCGAACATCATTTTGCCATCGTCGCGCCGTACCACCAGCAGTTAAGCACCGACGTCGTATCCGCCGTGATGCCCAAACTGGTGCAGTACATGCTGGACACTTATCCGGCGCTGGATGCTTCCCACGTGTACGCTACCGGCTATTCCATGGGCGGCGGCGCGGCAATCCTTTCCGTGCTGGGTGATCTGGGCCTGTTCGCGGCTGTGGTTCCGCAGGGCGCTGTGGCCCGGCCCGCTACCGACGAGCAGAAGGCGACGTTTGACAAGTACGATCTGCCTGCGATGTTTATCACCTCTACCAACGATTTCTACATCCTGAACGACCACGACATGAGCGACGGCTCCACCAACCCGCTGGCCGACCATCAGGGCATGACGAACATGTTCCTCACCATCAACGGGATGAAGAACATTGTTTTCGACTTCAATGCTTACCCCTACTTCGGCGCGAAAGCGGACAGCTATGTGAAGACCGTGCTCAACAACGAGTATGTAAACCAGGTCTGGACCCTCAACAACGACAAGGGCATTCCGATGTTCTCCTACAGCGTAACGGACTTCCTGCCGCACGGGCTGTATCCGGAATACGGTAAACAGGCCTGGAATTTCCTCAAGCACTACTCTCGCGACCTCACGACCGGCGAAATCGTCTACAACGCTTACGCTGAATAATACGATTTCCCAACCTTTCACCGGTTTCCCCCGGGGGAGCGAGTTCCCCCGGGGGAAACCGGCGCGGACTGACTTATAAAATATAATGGAGGATACAGAATGAAAAAAATTCTCTGCGCTGTTCTGACGCTTTGCCTGCTGTTTGGCAGCAGCGCATTCGCGTTAGACTATCAACCCCAGCTTAAAAATGATTCCACCTTTGAAACCCTGGAAGAGGCCCGTACAAATGAATCCGCATTCCTGAACGAGGCGACGGGAAGAACCTATGTGCCCGACCCCGCGCTGGACACCTATCCGGCGAACACTACGTACGTGTACCGTTCGGCAAATTCGTACAGCTGTATGACCGCCGGTTCCCGCATGAACACGAACCTGCTGGTGTACACCGATCAGGCCTTCACAAGCAAGGATGAAGCGCTTGCCTACCTAAAGGGCCTGGGCATTCCCGCCCTGGTGGACGAAGCCCACGGCAGCGCCGTGCTGGTGACTCCGGCCGATCCCAAGGCGGGCTTCGGCATGGCCGACCAGTACGCCTACTATCAGTTACAATCCGCCATGTGCAACATGAACTATTCCGTAAAGAACGGTGACGCCAGCACCTGGTATGCGGATAACGCTTACTACGGCGGCGTAACCTACCGCTACCTCATCGGGATCGGCGGCGGCGCTACGTTTGTGAACAACTACATTGCCAGCAATCTGGATTACATTTCCCGTATCGCCGGGATGGTGCTGGTGGGCGGCGGGATGGATCGCATCCGTAACGTGGCTTCCTTCGTGCCCACCTACCTGCTGAACGCTTCCGACGAGGTTGTGGAAAAGTATAAAACCGCGAATGCTACTGACGCTTCTGGTTTTAACGGCGATGTAAGCTGCTATTTCAACCAGGCGCAGCCCCTGCAAAAGTGTATGTGGACGCGACGGCAGACCTGAGCGCGGAACTGCTGGGCAGCGTATACCACAACATCATTGTTAAGGCAATGCGTGTGCCCGCCATGAAGGCGGGGCTGAACACCGCGTCCACCCTTTATGCCAGCTACAACTGGAATCAGGCGCCCTATTCGCTGGACGCGCGTGATGCGGTGATCAACGGGGTGACGGCTGACGGCCTGAACGTTGTGGAGCATAAAGAGGACCGTTTCAGCGACCTGAAAACCGACAAGGGCGAATATCTGCAGTACTGGCTGGAAGTGTTGCCGCAGGCTGTGCTGGATAACACAGCCGCAAAGGGCACGGTGCCCCTGATGCTGGCCACTCACGGCGGCGGTGACGACCCGCTGCAGTTCCTGGATGAAGATGGTCTGCTTAAGATGGCCGGCGATCATCAGTTTGCCATCGTGGCGCCTTATCATCAGGATCTGAGCACCGATCTGATTTCCGCCGTAATGCCCAAACTGGTGCAGTACATGCTGGATACCTACCCCGCGCTGGACGCTTCCCGCGTGTACGCTACCGGTTATTCCATGGGTGGCGGCGCGGCGATCCTCTCCGTGCTGGGCGATCTGGGAAAATTCGCGGCTGTGGTTCCGCAGGGCGCTGTGGCCCGGCCCGCTACCGACGAGCAGAAGGCGACGTTTGACAAGTACGACCTGCCTGCGATGTTTATCACCTCTACCAACGATTTCTATATCCTGAATGATCACGACATGAGCGATGGTTCCACCAACCCGCTGGCCGACCATCAGGGCATGGTGAATATGTTCCTCACCATCAACGGGATGAAGAACATCGTATATGACTTCAATGCCTACCCGTACTTCGGCGCGAAAGCGGACAGCTATGTGAAGACCGTGTTCAACAACGAGTATGTAAATCAGGTCTGGACCCTCAACAACGACAAGGGCATTCCGATGTTCTCCTACAGCGTAACGGACTTCCTGCCGCACGGGCTGTATCCGGAGTACGGCAAGCAGGCCTGGAACTTCCTCAAGCACTACTCTCGCGACCTCACAACCGGCGAAATCGTCTACAACGCTTACGCTGAGTAATACGATTTCCCAACCTTTCACCGCGCCGGGCCCCCGGGGGAGAGCTTCCCCCCGGGGAAGCCGGCGCGGACGGATCATCCAAAAGATAATATTCAGGAGGATTTGAGAATGAAAAAGATACTTTGCGCTGTTCTGACGCTTTGCCTGCTGTTTGGCAGCACTGCGTTTGCACTGGATTACGAACAACACTTTACCAACGATTCCACTTTTGAGACTCTGGAAGAAGCCCGTGCCAGCGAAGGCGCGTCCCTCAGCCAGGCGACCGGCAGGGTGTACATTCCCGACCCCGCGCTGGACAGCTATCCTGCCAACACCACCTATGTGTACCGTTCCGCGGACATTTTCACCAGCATGAGCGCGGCCAACCGCATGAACACCAATTTTCTGGTGTACACGGACAAGGCATTCGCCAGCAAAGACGAAGCGCTTGCTTACATCACCGATATGGGTCTGGTGGATCTGGTCAATCAGGCTTGCGGCAGCATCGTGCTGGTAACTCCGGCCAATGCCGAAACGGGCTTTGGTTCCGCTGACCAGTATGCGTTTTTCCAACTGCAATCCGCCATGTGCAACATCGGCTATACCATAAAAAATGGCGATGAGACCGATTATTACGCTGACAGCGCTTACTACGGCGGCCTGACCTACCGTTACCTGATCGGGATCGACGGCGGCGCGACGTTCGTGAACAACTACATTGCCAGCAATCTGGATTACATCTCCCGCATCGCCGGGATGTTGCTGGTAGGCGGCAACATGGACCGTATCCATACCGTGGCTTCTATTGTGCCGACCTATCTGGTAAACGCGACCGACGACGTTGTGGAAAAGTATAAAACCGCAAACGCGACCGATGCTTCCGGATTTGACGGCGACGTAAGCTACTACTTCAATCAGGCGCTCCCCCTGCAAAAGGTGTTTGTTTCCAAACAGGACAGCGTAGACCTGGCCGCGGCTGTGAAGGCCGCCTACAACAACCTGTTTGTGAAGGCGCTTCGTAACGCATCCGTAAAGAGCAACCTCAATACCGCTTCCACCCTGTATTCCGATTATAAATGGAACCAGGCGCCTTATTCGCTGAGCAAGCGCAACGCCATCGTGAACGGCGAAACGGCCGACGGCCTGTATGTGACCGAGCATAAGGAAGACCGTTTCAGCGAGTACAAAAACAGCGACGGCGATTATGTGCAGACCTGGTTTGAAGTACTGCCCGAAGAAGTGAAAAACAATACCGCGCCTGCAGGCAGCGTGCCGCTGATCCTTGCCAACCATGGCGCTGGCGACGACCCCGTTCAGTTCCTGGATGAGATGGACTGGCTGAACATCGCGGGGGACAAACGCCTTGCGATCGTGGCCCCCTATCACACCGTCAACTTCGGCGTATCGGGCTACAATATTCTGTGCGATGTGCTTCCCAAGCTGGTGCAGTACATGCTGGATACTTACCCGGCGCTGGATGCTTCCCGCGTGTATGTGACCGGCTACTCCATGGGCGGAGGGGCCACCAACCGCGCCATTTGCAGCGCGCCCCAGCTTTTCGCGGCTGCCGTGCCCTCCGCCGCGCTGGCCTATCCCGCCACGGACGAGCAGGCCGCGCAGTTTAAGAAGTACGACATCCCCGTACTGCTGACCACCTCCACCTACGACGCCTTTATCACCGGCGATAAAACGCTGGGGGATACGTCGATCAATCCGCTGTTCGACTATCAGGGGATGATCAACCAGTACCTGACCTTCAACGAAATGAAGACCATCACCTACGATTTTGACACCTACCGTTACTTCGGCGCCAAAGCGGATCTTTATCAGGAAACGACGCTGAACAACGAGTACACCAACCGGATATGGATGATGGTAAACGACGCCGGCGTGCCGATGGTGGGCCTGAGCGTGACCGATTTCCTGCCCCATGGTCTGTATCAGGAATACGGCGACATCGCCTGGAACTTTATGAAGCATTACTCCCGCAACCAGGATACGGGCGCGATCGTTTACAACGCGAACGCGCAGTAACGCAAACGCTTCCGGGGCCGCCGGAATCGGCTGCCCCGGAAAACGGGCAAAATGCAAACGCCCCTGCCTTAACCGGCAGGGGCGTTTTAAATGAAAGCGATGCGGCCCGGATTATTCCTCTTCGGGCTCTTCCGGCAGTTCGGCATTGTGCCACACGTTCTGCACGTCGTCGTTGTCTTCCAGCATTTCCAGCAGTTCCTGAATCTTCTCGATGTTTTCCGGCGTGGGGGCGACGGTATTTTGCGGGATCATCTGCACTTCGGCGCTTAAGAACTCCAAACCGTCAGCTTCCAGCTTTTCGCGCACGGCGGAAAACTCGTTGGGGTCGGTCGTGATTTCGAAAGCGTCGTCCAGCACCTGCATGTCTTCCGCGCCCGCGTCCAGCGCGCGCATCATCATTTCGTCCTCGTCCATGTCGGCGGAGCGGGCCACGACCAGCACGCCCTTTTTGTCGAACATAAAGGAGACCGAACCGGTTACGCCCAGCGTGCCTTCGTTTTTAGCGAAGCAATGGCGGATGTCGCTGGCGGTGCGGTTGCGGTTGTCGCTGATGCACTCCACAATGACTGCCACGCCGCCCGGGGCATAGCCTTCGTAATTAATTTCTGCGTATTCCACGCTGCCCAGTTCACCCGCGGCCTTTTTGATGGAACGCGAGATGTTGTCGTTGGGCATGTTGTTGCTTTTTGCTTTGGCGATTACGTCGCGCAGCTTGCTGTTGCTCTCCGGGTTGCCACCGCCTTCGCGTACCGCAATGGCGATTTCGCGCCCGATTTTGGTGAATATCTTACCGCGAATGGCGTCCGTCTTGCCTTTTTTGATCTTGATATTGGCCCATTTGCTGTGTCCGGACATCGTATCAGCCTTTCTTGCCTGTCTCGCGCCGATAGCGGCGTTGAAAGAGGGTGTTCGCAACAATAAAGTATAGCACGTTTCCTGCCTGCGGTCAACGTTGTCCGCCGCGGGATACGGCAACTTGTGAATTGCAAGTTGAATTGCCGCCCCCCCTGCCGCGTCAGGCAACCTTAAGGGTGCTCATCTGAGAAGATGATTTATAGCCGAACTGTTTGCGGGGGTAA
>Ga0116170_10001922_pt1 | contig 20603 bp, 20 predicted proteins | sample AD_JPNHW1_MetaG_FD_89797 | JGI IMG/M metagenome (GOLD analysis project Ga0116170, IMG submission 89797) | Active sludge microbial communities of municipal wastewater-treating anaerobic digesters from Japan - AD_JPNHW1_MetaG | ecosystem: Engineered > Bioreactor > Anaerobic > Digestate | place...
AGCGTGTATACACGCTTTTCCCCCGCCTGAAGGAGCGCGCCCGGCAGGTAGCAGGAACGCTTTCCGGCGGCGAACAGCAAATGCTGGCCACCGGCCGCGCACTGATGGCGAATCCGAAGATTCTGCTGATGGATGAACCCTCCATGGGGCTTTCCCCCATTCTGGTGAAAGAAATATTCCACATCATCGCGACTTTACATGATAAAGGGATCACGATCCTGCTTGTAGAACAAAACGCAAAGGTGGCGCTTTCCATTTCCAGCCGCGCATATGTGCTGGAAACCGGCAGCATTGCCATGTCCGGCACCGCCGCCGACCTGATGGAAGACGATCGGGTTCGCAAAGCCTATCTGGGCGTGTGAAAGCCGCCTGATAAAGGGAGTCTTCAAACTGAAATTCCCAGGGCAGGGTGCCTTGCCGGAGAGTTTGTGCATGGCAGCAGAAATGAGCGTGTTTATGAATCCGGTATCTCTTGTGCAAAGCGCAATGATTGATTACTTCGCCGGGGATGTCAGGCGTATCAATCATTTTCTGAAGGTATACGGTTTCGCCAAAGCGATTGGCGAGCTGGAAGGGTTGGAAGCGCAATCGCAGTTCGTGCTTGAGATTTCGGCGCTTACCCACGATATCGGCATACGCAACAGCGAGCGGAAATTCAACAGCTCTTCCGGGGAACATCAGCAGGTTGAAGGACCCCCCGAAGCGAAAAAACTGCTGGAATCAATCGGCATCTCACCCAATACAATCGAAAGGGTCTGCTGGCTGATTGCCCATCACCATACCTATCAGGGCATCCTGGACACGGACTATCAGATCCTTGTGGAGGCGGATTTTCTGGTCAATATCGGGGAAGACGGAATATCGTTACCCGCTATAACACAGATTGAGGAACAGATTTTCAGAACACGGACGGGATTGCGGTTTCTGCATTGGCTTTATCCTCCCTCTGGGGGATCAGAGCTGACCGGATACTAGATCACACATTCTTTTTTGTTCAACCGGTTTACCTTATCGCTCCCCCCATCGCGTTCAGCATCCCTGAGCCATTTTCCCCCCTCCTGATCCGGAGGGGGTTGATTTATTTATATCGCCTTGCAGAAAAAAGTTCTGTTTGTATTATGTTCCCAGTTATGTTATAATTTTTCTTGGAAAAATATCCGCTGGCACCGTTCGACCGATACTGACAACTACACAGGAGGAATATCCATGAAAAAGCGTGCTATGGCAGCCCTGTTCGCGCTTGTGTTGATGGTTGGCCTCGTTCTGTCGCCGGGCGCATCCGCATCCACCACGATGTACGTTTACACAAGCAACGGTAAATCCCTGAACCTGCGGGATTATCCTTCCACCGACGGAAAGGTGATTACAACGATTCCCTACGGCGCAAAAGTAACCGTGGATACCGGGTTCGTAGGCAGTTCGTGGTCGAGTGTGCAGTATAAAGGGTATTCCGGTTACTGCATGAGCCGCTACCTGACCGATAACAAACCCAGCCCCGGGCCTACGCCGACTGCAGCACCTTCTTCCACAATGTATGATCACTTTAAAGACTGCTATTATACGGCTTCGGTACGCCCTTCTTCTCCGGGCGGATTCGTTCATCTGCGCTGGGCGCCCAGCAAGCAGCAACCCATACGGACGGATTATTATAACGGCAGTGAACTGCTTGTTATTGCGCAGGATGGCACCTGGTGTCAGGTTTACGACACCAGCACTAATGTCGCGGGGTTTATGATGGCTTCTTTCCTGGTTACTGTACGTTGACTATGACCGAGCACGACAGGGAGGTACATCTATGAAAAAGATACTCGCCATGGTACTTGCCTTGACTCTGATTGCTTTATCCGTCGCGGCGCTGGCGGAACCCGTAAAGTTAACGGAGAATGCCAGTGGATTTGACCTGACCATTGATCTGCCGGAAGGCGCCACCGTGAAGGTGGAAACGAATGACGACGTTCCTTACACCTTCGTTACCTTTGCCGATGCTTCCATGCCCAAAGTATATATCAGCGTAGCGGCAACCGAAGAATACGACCCGGACGAAACATTGGCTTCGCTTTCCAAAGACGATCTGGACACGCTGTTTACCACAGTGAGCGAAGACTTCGACAAGCCATCGTATCAATTGAAAAAAACAACCGGTGGGAATGATTACATGCTCGTGGAAGACGATTCCGAGACGGATTCCGCCTTGCTGCTTATGTTGTACAAAGGGTACTTCATCCAGATGACGATCTGGAATGACGGTTACGCGGTATTGACCGACGTTCAGACGAAGGCTGCGGAATCGCTTCTTGACACCGTGAAAATCGTGGATGTTGCGACCTGATCTGCATAAGTTAGATAGAAAAAACCGGGATGCATAACAGCATCCTGGTTTTTCTATCCGCAACTTGATTCTTCAGGCAATAGCTTTCTGCGAAAACGATTGAACCAAAGTCAAAACGATTGCACGTTCCAGAAAAACCTTGCCATGTAGCTCAATACTGTATAAAATCTTTAAGGCTTTGCAGATCGCGAAGGATAATGTCTAAAAAAGTATAGAAATCACGCTTGAGAATCCTCCGTCGAAACGGGATTTACTTCGTACCCCTTCTTCTCGCTCTGACCGTCCTGACGGCGAAAATTCTCTCGATTTTTCCCCAGATAGACCTGATACAGGTCGTCGGCGTTCATTCCGGCTTCCAGACACATCCCGATTAAAAAGTGCAGCATATCACACAGTTCTTCGCGAATATTGCCATTATCCAGCGCATGGGGGTTTTTCCACCACTTAAAGTTGACTTCTTCCAGCAATTCCGCCAGTTCGCTGACCATAGCGAGGGTTTGCATCTGCAGCCATTTTTCCATGGGGATGCCTTCCAGCCCTCGCTCACGTTTGATCATTTCCTGAAAGCTGGCCTGCAGGCGGAATATTTCTTCAAGTTTGTCCATCGTCTTCGCTCCCAATACGGTCGATAAAGCGTCTGGCGTTCTTTCCTACCACTGCGGCGCTGGGTTGCGCGCTAAGCACATCCTTCGCAACACGCAGTACATCCTGCATAGTAACCGCCTCAATTTTCGCCAGCGTTTCCTCCGGCGGCGTCAGGCGATCCAGCAACAGCATCCCGCGGCCAAGGCTTTGCATACGCCCGGAGGAGCTTTCCATCCCCAGTACATAGCCGCCTTTCAGCTGAGCCTTCGCACTTAAGAATTCCTTGTCGGTAAAGCCACCATCCAAAGCTTTTTTCAGTTCAACCTCAATTTCCCGGATGACCGTATTCCCGTTTTCCGGCGAAGTGCCCGCATAAACGGTGAAGGTTCCGAAGCCGGGATAGCTGGTTGGAAATGTATACACCGAGTATGCCATTCCCAGTTCCTCGCGGATGCGTTGAAACAATCGGCTGCTCATACCTCCGCCGATAATGTTGTTGAACACGGCAAGCGGGTATATATCGTCTGTCCCGAGAGGAACACCCGGATATCCCAACGCGATTTGCAACTGTTCGGTTTCCTTTTCACGCGCAAGCCGTTCGCTTGTCAGCTGTTCCGGTTCCGTTACGCTTTCTTCCCCAAGGCCTTCGTTAGGAAAGTTATTAAAATAGCGGTCGATCAGCGAAAGGAATGCTTCCCAGTCGTAGTTACCAGCGATGGCCACCACCATGTTGCGAGGGTGGTAATGCCTTCGCCAGTAGCGCAGCAAATCCTCGCGCTGATATGCACGTATCTTTTCGGCAGGTCCCAGTATGGTGCGCTTGAGCGATCCGATAAACTGTGCTTCACACAGCACGTCGTTTACCAGATCCTCCGGCGTGTCTTCCACCATGGCGATCTCTTCCAGCACCACGCCGCGTTCCTTGCTTAGTTCTTTCTCATCAAAGCGGGGCCGAAGAGCAATATCGCTGAGTAAATCGACGGCCAGTTCCAAATCCTCATCAATCACCCGTGCGTAAAAACAGGTACAGTCTTTCCCTGTAAAGGCGTTCAGCTGCCCACCCACATCGTCCATTTCTTCGGCAATGTCGCGCGCGCTGCGCCCGGCTGTGCCTTTAAACACCATATGCTCAATAAAATGCGACAAGCCGTTTTCATCCGGCCGTTCGTTCATGGAGCCCACCTTGATCCAGCAACCTACGGTACAGCTGCGAACATGGGTCAGCTTTTCGCCAACAACCCGTAGGCCGCTTGGCAGCGTAATCTGGTCGAACATATTGTTTCTCCGTTATCCGTTATTTCAGTAAAAGAAAAAGCTGCCGCAGGCGCGGTATTGCGCTTGCGGCAGCCGTTCGCCCTGCCTTAGTTGCGGTCGTTTCCGCCCATGGGGCGTCCGTCGCGGCGCGGCGGGCGGTGACGATCACCGGATGCGCTACTGCGGAAGCCGCCTTCCTGCGCGGCGGGATAAGTCATATCATTGCGCATCAGGTTGATACGACCCTGCGAGTCAATCTCGTTTACTTTCACTTCGATCTCATCACCGATGTTCATCACATCCTCGACCTTTTCCACACGATGATCGGCCATCTTGCTGATGTGCAGCATCCCGTCCTTACCGCCGGTCAGCTCGATGAACGCGCCAAAGTTCATGATGCGAACAACCTTGCCCATGTACACATCGCCGACTTCGATATCCTTGGCGATGCCTTCGATAATTTTCTTGGCTTTGGCAGCGGCAGCTTCGTCGGGCGTAGCGATGTATACGCGACCGTCGTCCTCGATGTCGATCTTTACTCCCGTCTCAGCGATGATCTTGTTGATCATCTTTCCGCCCGGTCCGATGACTTCGCGAATCTTCTCGGGGTTGATGGTGAAGCGGATGATCTTGGGCGCATACTTGCTGAGGTGTTCGCGCGGCTGGGCAATTGTGTTCAACATGATCTGCATGATGTGCAGACGGCCCAGACGAGCCTGCCCTAACGCTTTTTCCAGAATCACGCGGTCGATGCCCGCAATCTTGATATCCATCTGGATGGCGGTAATGCCCTTCACGGTACCCGCGACTTTAAAATCCATGTCGCCCAGGAAGTCTTCCAAGCCCTGAATATCGGTCAGAACCGCGATCTTATCGCTTTCCGTATCCTTAATCAGGCCCATCGCAACGCCCGCCACAGGTGCCTTAATCGGTACGCCCGCGTCCATCAGGCTCAGGGTGCTGCCGCATACCGACGCCATAGAGCTGGAACCGTTGCTTCCCAGAATTTCGCTTACAACGCGAAGCGCATACGGGAACTCATCCTCGCCGGGCACAACCGGCAGCAACGCACGCTCCGCCAGCGCGCCGTGGCCGACTTCGCGGCGGCCGGGGCTCTTCAGGCGGCCCGCTTCGCCGGTGGCGTACGGGGGCATGTTGTAGTGGTGAATGTAACGTTTGAAATCCTCGGTGCCCAGACCGTCCAGCATCTGCACGTCGCTCATGGAGCCAAGCGTGGTAACGGTCAAGGCCTGTGTTTCGCCGCGGGTAAAGATAGCGCTGCCGTGGGTGCGGGGCAGAACGCCAACTTCGCACCAGATGGGGCGTACGTCGGTCAGGCCACGCCCGTCTGCGCGGATACCCTGATCGAGGATTTTACGGCGCATGATCTCTTTGTTAAGGTAATACAGCGCGTCCGCCACTTCGTCCAGACGGCCCGCAAACTGCTCCGCAAAGTGCTCCAGGCAGTCCTTCTTGGTTGATTCCTCGCGCTCCTGGCGCTCGGCGCGCACGGTGGTTTCAAACGCCCAGACGCATTTGTCGTAAGCATACTCACGTACGGCCTTTTTCACATCGTCGCCGGTAGTGACCAGCGGCACGACGCTCTTTTCCTTGCCGATTTCCTTCTGAATCCCTTCGATGAAAGCGACGATCTTCTTGATTTCCTCATGGGCGAACAGAATGCCGTCCAGCATCTCCTGCTCGGAAACCTCGTTGGCACCCGCCTCCACCATCAGCACCGCGTCTTTGGTGCCGCTTACGGTGACATGCATGGTGCTCTTCTCGCGCTGCGCTTCGTCGGGGTTGATCACATACTTGCCATCCACGCAGCCGACCACAACAGTGCCCGTAGGGCCGCCCCAGGGGATATTACTTACTGCCAGTGCAGCGGATGAACCGATCATCGCGGGTACTTCCGGGGGGACGTCCTTCTCTACGGACAAAACGGTGGCGACCACCTGAACATCGTTACGCATTCCCTTGGGGAACAGCGGACGAAGCGGACGGTCGATGAGGCGGCAGGTCAACGTGGCCTTCTCGGTGGGACGCCCTTCCCGTTTAATGAAACCGCCGGGAATTTTCCCTACGGAATATTGTTTCTCTTCAAAGTCTACAGCCAGCGGGAAGAAATCCACACCCTCGCGGGGTGCGTCGCTCATGGTCGCGTTGACCATAACAACCGTGTCACCGTACCGCACGAACGCGGAGCCGGCAGCCTGCTGGCAATACTTGCCAAACTCAATGGTAAGCTGACGTCCCGCCAGCTCAGTGGAAAATGCCTTGTAGTCCATTTCTCTTCTCCTCTTCCTGCGAACGGACCTCGTTGCCCGCCGCAACACACCATGCGCCGCATCCTGCCCATTCGGCATTACGCGGAACGCAACTTACTGTGCGAAACAATCTCGCACTGTGCAAAACAGCCGCGCTTCGGCGGGGTCGGGAACCTTTCCCGCCGATGACGCGGTTGTGTGCTACCGAATTTACTTTCTCAGGTTCAACTGAGCGATCAGGGTACGATAGCTCTCAATGTCGGTCTTTTTCAGGTAGTCCAGCAGACCGCGGCGTTTACCAACCATCAGGAGCAGGCCGCGGCGGCTGTGGTGATCCTTCTTGTTCAGCTGCAGGTGCTCGTTCAAGTGGTTAATGCGCTCCGTCAGCAAAGCGATCTGCACTTCAGGGGAACCGGTATCGCCTTCATGACGAGCATAAGTTGAGATGATTTCAGACTTTTCCATTGGGAATGCCTCCTTCAAAGGTAGCGCGAAAGCGCCCCACAGTAATCGCCGTTCTCACAGTCCGCCGTTGGCCTTCGAGCGTCCGTGCGAGCGGTTCTACGGGTGCATACAAGCACATTGTTGATTGTACCACGGGAACCGGGTTTTGTAAACGGCTGACTATAAAAACTACCGGTTTGGCAGGCATCGGCTGATCTCCGAAATAAACTGAAGCGCTGTCGGGGAGCTTAACGCAGTACCGGCCGGTAATGTGCATGTGATTTGTCCGCTCTCGTGAACACACGTTAAGGTGGGATACTGACTTTTCCCATCGTTCAGCACACAGCGGTATCCCCCCGCGGGCAAATCCTGCTTGCCGTTGGCAATCAGTCGCAGCACGCATTGATCCTGCCCGCGTTCCATCACCTCTGTGACGCGCATATACGGCCGTCCCAGCAAACGTCGGGCTTGCCGGACACAGCCGTTTGCCAGCAGTGAACGGATTTCTGTCGCGCTGACCGGGCGATCACCCATCATAATCGCCGGAATAACAATTGTTTCAAAATGCAGCGCGTTTCCAAGTGCCCGGAGAATTGCAGGGGTTCCGGCACCATCCTTACCAAAGGAGTAATTAAACCCCACAACGACCACACTTGGTTTCCACCGGCTGACCAATCGCCCGACAAACTCTTCCGGAAGAGTATTACGCACTTTTTCGGTGAAGGGTTGAGCGCAGTAAATATCCACTCCAAATTTTTCCATCAACCGTATCCGTTCTTCCGGGGTGGTCAGCATTGGTGGGCAGTGGTCCGGATCCAGCAGTTGCAGCGGATGTTTCGCAAACGTCTGCACAACCAGAGGCACGTTTTCGCGGTCCGCTATCTTCCTCGCTTTTTCTAAAAGAACCCGGTGCCCCACATGCACGCCGTCAAACATTCCCAGCGCAATCACGGAAGCATCCGCGGTCGTCTGTCCATCCAAACATATTTTCATAGGTATTCCTCCGGTTTATCGTTTTCGCCCGTGAGGCGCTGCATACTGTGTTTTCTTGAGCAGTTCAATGATGGAACCAGACTTCCACCGGCTTTACGGATTCTGATCCGGAAACGTCAGCCGTCATCCTTGTCGCACTGTTACTCACCAAGCCAGGTTTTACACCGGATCAGGTCTCCATCCGTTACTCCGACAGAATAAAGCTGATGATCCAGATACAGCCGTACCGGTTGCCCATTTGCTAAATCCAACTCCGTAAGTTCCTTTCGGCTCAGCGGTACTCCGTTGAGGAACGGCTTGCGATGCTTTTCCGGTACTTTCAGCGCCGGAAGATGTTCCAGCGCCTCTTCCATCGGGATCAGCAGTTCTCTGAGTGTTCCTTCTTTCATGGCTTCTGCCAGTTCTTCCAGCGTATGGGCCGTATCCAGCGAGAAAATACCGGAACGGGTTCGCAGCAGAAAACGCATATGGGCGGGACATCCCAGTGCGGTTCCCAGATCACAGCAGAGAGTGCGTACATAAAACCCTTTGGAGCAGTGAACGGAAACAAGCACGCCGTGCCGTGGCGTTTGCTTAAGCAGGGTAAGCGAATAGACAGTCACCTGTCGGCCCGCCACCTCCACGGTTTCCCCTTTACGCGCCAGATCATACAACCGTCTGCCATCCCGTTTTAACGCGCTGAACATCGGCGGCGTTTGCATTTGTTCCCCAGCAAAACGTTCCAGCGCCGCTTCAATAACAGAGCTGTCAGGATAATTTTCGCCGTATGCAATCGGTTTTCCCTGTGCGTCTTGTGTGTCAGTCGCACAGCCGAAAGCGATTTCCGTGATATAAGCTTTTTCCTTGTCTTGTAAATAATCAAAAAGGCGGGCAGCTTTGCCGACCATGATCGGCAACACTCCTGAAGCTTCGGGATCCAGTGTACCCGCATGCCCTACTTTTTCTCCCCCCAACAATCGCCGTACCCTTCCAACTACCTGTGCGGAGCTGATTCCGGGGGGTTTAAGCACATTGAGAAAGCCGCAAAAGGCTTGCTTTTGCGGCAAAGAAGCGTCGGCTTCCGGTTGCCGGTTGTCCGTGCAGCTGTCCGTAACATTTTCGTCGGGAAATGCTCCCGGCCTTATTTCTCTGTATTGCTCAAAAGCCTTGGGAAGGCAACCCTCCGGACGCGGCAGGATGTTTCCCCCCGTCTTTTTATTTGGCTCATTCACGGCTGCATGCTCCCGCGATAGACTTTTTGCATGGCGGTTTCAATTTTTCGAATGGCTTGTCTCATGGGGCCTGGCAGTGTACAGCCAGCTGCCAATTGGTGGCCGCCACCTCCATACTGCTCCGCCACTCCGTCTACCCGATACGGCATAATCGCACGCAGGCTGAACTTAATCATACCGCTTTCCGTTTCTCTGGCGAAATAAGCCATTTTGACTCCGGCGACGTCAATCGCGTAATCCACCACGCCGTCAGCGTGCTCACTGGTTGCGCCTGCCGCGGCAATTTCCTTCAGTCCAAGTCGGATTCCGGCGATTTCTCCCCCGCAGAGGTAACGCATTGTCGGTAACGCTTTTCCCAGGAGTGCGATATGCTCCTTTTCCTTGCAGCGGAACAGAATCCGCGCGTAATGCGCAATCGGCAATTCCGCTTTCATCAACTGTTCCATGATCTGAAAAGCTTCCGCGTTTGTGTTCTGGTACACAAAATTACCTGTGTCGGTGGATAGCGCCGTATAAAGGCAAATCGCTTCCTCCCGCCGCAATGGCTGACCCAACTCCGTAAACAGACGGAAAACCAGCGCCGCCGTCGCGGACGCTTCCCCGTCAATCACATTGATCTGCGCAAAACCTGGGTTTGTAAAGTGATGATCGATTTGCGCGGTGATCCCCGCGCTGCGATAAAGCGCCAGCGCCCTCCCCATTCGATCCTCGCTGCTCACATCCACAGAAAGCGCGAGGGTATGCTCTGTTGGGTGAATTGCCGTCTGGGCTTCCTCATAAGCGCGAATGCAGTAAATGTCCGGCAGAAACGACAAAGAAGCTGGCGGCACATCGTCTAAAACAATCGTAACATGTTTTTTCAAACGTGTTAACAGCATTTTAACCGCCAGCGTACTGCCGATGGTGTCGCCATCCGGCGAAATGTGAGGAAACAGCAATACGCTGTCCGCCGATTGAATGGCGGACAGCAATTCACTCATCTGGTAGCGGTTGCTCATGTTCGTCATGAGTTTCCACCTCCTTGAGCAGGGTGGCGATATGTACGCCATACTCGATGTTGTGATCCAGCACGAAGAGTATCTCCGGAGCATAACGGATGATCATCCGTTTTCCCAGCTCATGCCGTACATATCCGGCGGCGCTTTTCAGCGCGGCCATCATTGGCATGCGATCATTCTCTTCCAGAATGCTTACGTAGATTTTCGCATAGCGCAGGTCGCGTGTCACGTCCGCGCGGGTCACGCTGTATGTGCCTCGGATACGCGGGTCGTGCAGCTGATCACGAATGATCGCGTCCACCTCGCGGCGGACTTCCTCGCTGATACGGTCGATGCGTTGATAACTCAAAGTAAACTCCTTATCGTGTCTTAAAACCTTTGCCGGGCGCGGAAGCGTATCCGTCGGGATCTCCTCCCGCGCCCGATCAGATAGCGTTACCGTTCGATTTCTTCCATGATGAAGCACTCGATGGTATCGCCTTCCTTGATATCGTTATACCCATCCAAACTTACGCCGCACTCAAAGCCCTGCGACACTTCTTTGGCATCGTCTTTGAAACGTTTCAGCGAAGAAAGCTTGCCCTCGAAGGAAACCACATTGTCCCGCAGCAGGCGTACCTGCGCGTTACGCTGCAGCTTTCCATCCACCACATAGCAACCGGCAACGGTGCCTGCGCCTGTGATGTGGAACACATTGCGAACTTCCGCATGGCCCAACAACGTTTCTTTAAATTCCGGAGCCAGCAGGCCCTTCATGGCTTTCTGAACATCCTCGATCGCCTGATAGATAATCCGGTACAGGCGAATATCCACGCCTTCTTTTTCGGCGGTATCGCGCGCACTGCTGTCCGGGCGGATGTTAAAGCCAATAATAATAGCGTTGAACGCTGCCGCAAGGTTGACGTCGTCCTTATTGATGGCGCCTACCGCGCTGTGTAGCACGCGAATCTTGACCTTCTCATCGGAGAGCTTCTCCAGTGCCTGTTTCACGGCTTCCACAGAGCCCTGTACATCGGCCTTGATGATCAGGTTCAGGGTTTCGACCTTGCCCTGATCAATCTGGCTGAACAGGTTATCCAGCGAGACCTTGGCGATGCTGGACGCCACACGCGCGACCTTGATCTTGTCACGGCGTTCCTGAACAACCTGACGGCCCAGATGATCATCCGTAACGGCCATGATGTCGTCGCCCGCGCTGGGTACTTCGGTAAAGCCGGCAACTTCCACCGGCACCGACGGACCCGCCTCGTCCACACGTTCACCCTTGTCGTTCACCATGGCGCGTACGCGGCCGCTGGCCAGACCCACAACGATATTGTCGCCCACATGCAGGGTGCCGTTTTGCACCAGTACGGTGGCGAGCGGGCCGCGGGACTTATCCAGTTTGGCTTCGATAATTACGCCCTTGGCCATACGGTTGGGATTGGCGCGCAATTGCAGCACGTCTGCCTGCAGCAGAATCATCTCCAGCAGGCTGTTTACCCCTTCGCCCGTAGTGGCGCTGACAGGCACCATAATGGTGTCGCCGCCCCATTCTTCGGGTACCAGGTTATACGCGGTCAGATCCTGCTTCACCCGCTCCGGGTTGGCGCCTTCTTTATCGATCTTGTTGATTGCCACCACGATCGGCACATTCGCCGCTTTGGCATGGTTAATGGACTCAATCGTCTGCGGCATCACACCGTCATCCGCAGCCACAACCAGCACCGCGATATCCGTTGCCTGTGTGCCACGGGCACGCATGGCAGTAAAAGCTTCATGGCCAGGAGTATCCAGGAAGGTAATGCTTTGTCCCTTCAGGTTGACTGTATACGCGCCGATATGCTGGGTGATGCCGCCTGCTTCTCCCGCGGTAACGTGAGTATGGCGGATATAGTCCAACAGCGATGTTTTACCATGGTCAACGTGGCCCATAATGGTGATGACCGGCGGACGGGGCTCCAATTCTTCTTCCGCGTCATCGACATCGGCTTCGGTCAGCGCGTCCTCAGCTGTCTTGGCAAGGTTCATTTCCAGTTCCACGCCAAATTCGCTGCACACCAGGCCGGCGGTATCAAAGTCCAGTTCGCTGTTGATGTTTGCCATCACGCCCAGCAGAAGCAGTTTCTTTAAAATATCTCCGGCAGGTTTGCCAATGCGTTCGGTAAGGTCTTTTACCGTAATCGTTTCCGCAGTCATCGCTGCCTTTTCGATCCGGATTGGCGCCATCATCATCTGCGCGCTGGGCTTCTTTGCGCGTGCGCGGCGACCGCCGCGTACAACATCGTCGTCAATCCCGTTAAAGGATTCGCGTGCCATCTGCTTGCGGTTTTTCGCTACACGCTCGGGGTCGTGCTGGCGGATATAGCTCTTCTTATTAGGATCGTAATTACTTACACGCTCTTTTTCCACTACCGGCATCAGTTCGGGGCCTTTTGCGGGCCTCGCTCCGCCTGCCCTGGGCGGTCCTCCTGCCGGACGGTTGAAGCCGCCTGCCGGACGTGCGCCCTGCGGAGCACCCGCGGGACGGCCATACGGGCCCTGCGGATTCGCCGGGCGGCCATAAGGGCCCTGCGGGTTCGCCGGGCGCGCAAATCCTCCCTGCGGAGCACCCGCGGGACGGCCATACGGGCCCTGCGGGTTCGCCGGGCGCGCAAATCCTCCCTGCGGAGCACCTGCGGGACGGCCATACGGACCCTGCGGGTTCGCCGGGCGTGCAAATCCTCCCTGCGGAGCACCCGCGGGACGGCCATACGGGCCCTGCGGGTTCGCCGGGCGCGCAAATCCTCCCTGCGGAGCACCCGCGGGGCGGCCGTACGGGCCCTGCGGGTTCGCCGGGCGCGCAAATCCTCCCTGCGGAGCACCCGCGGGACGGCCAAAAGCACTTTGCGGCGCCCCAGTAGCCGCCGGTTGCGCCGACGGGTGTACGGGCCGTACAACAGGCTGTGGTGTGGGAGCGGCAGGCGCAACGACCGGCTTAGCAGGCACAGCTGCTTCAGCAGGCTGCGGCGCGGCATGCTTCGGTTTTACCGCTTCGGGCATTGTGGCATTTCCGGTCGCAGGCTTATCTGCTGCCGGGGGTGTAATCGTCTGAGGCGTTTCCACTGTTTTCACAACAGGCGCGGGTGCAGCGTGTGCTGCAGGTGCCGCGGGCGCTTCAGGCGCGCTTACTTCTTCCTTCTTAGGTTCGGCCGGTTTCTCGGCCACAACCTGAGGCGCGGGAACCGGCTTCGCTTCGGCTTTCGGTTCCGGTTGAATTTCCGGCGCAGTCTTCACCGGGGTTTTTACCTCAGCCATATCGGCCTGGGCTTCTTCCTCGGTATCGGGCATCGTGTAGGCTTTTGCATGCTGCTGCACCAGGCGCTGCTGCTCGGCCTGTTTTTCTTCAGCCCGGCGCTGCTCCTCCTCGCGGGCGAACTGGTTCTCATACCTGCGAAGCGTCTGCATCAGTTCATCCGCACCGTGGCGTACGGTAGAAACGCTTTCCATAACAGTTTCCGCATCCTTGAGGAGATCCTTGGTGGCATCCTTGAGTTTCGCTTTGGTCATTGTACCGCTTGCACCCCCGCATGATTTGCGCTCGAAAATCGGCTTTGTGGATCAGGATCGTTCGGATCGGTATCCATGCCTGCCAGGGATTTTTCCTCGGCCAGCAGTGTAAAAAGTTGTCGCGCCATTCTGCCCCGCTTGATAGCGACGGTCATTCGACCATTCTTGCCAAGCGCCTGCGCAATCATCCCCTGCGGCACGCCGTACAGCGGTATGCAATGGGTTGTGCAGGAATCGAAAAAACGCTTTCTGGTCGTTTGGGAGCTGCTCTCGTCTATCAGAACGAGCGCTGCGGTTTCGCCGCGCACAGCTTCCACGCAGGCGTCCTGTCCCAGCACCGTTTGCCCCGCCCGGCCGCAAAGCCCCAGAAAACCGCGTACCCGTTCCAGTGTCGTATCGGTCACGTAGGAACCTCCCCGGGCTTTTCGCTCAACAGCCGCTGCATTGTATCTGTCAACTGCTGTATGGCTTCTTCGTCCAGATGCGCGTCCAGCGCACGATCCAGCTGTTTCTGCTTCAGCGCTCTTTTCAGGCACTCGGCATTATAGCATACATACGCGCCGCGTCCGGCCTTTTTACCCGTCGCGTCCAGGCTTACCTGCCCTTCCGGAGAGCGCACCGCACGCAACAGCTCCTTCTTGGGTTTCATTTCGCGGCAGCCCACGCACATGCGCAGTGGAATTTTACGCGGTTTTACCGGCATATCTTGCCTCCTGACGGGTTTTGGGATCAGAGGGTATCGTCCTCATCGGAGGTTTCCAGCGGTACGTCGTTCAGTTCCGGCAGGTTGCTATCGGTATACTGCACATCCGCCGGCGCGTCGTAATATTGCTGGTAGCCCATCGGCTCCTCAGGCGCGGGTTCGGCCATCTCAAACATCTGCACCGCCTGAGACTGGCTCTTGATGTCTATGCGCCAACCGGTCAGTTTGGCTGCCAGACGGGCGTTCTGCCCTTCCTTACCGATCGCCAGGCTCAGCTGATTATCCGGCACTACCACACGGCAGGCCTTGTCGTTCTCGGCCACGAAAACGCTCAGCACATGGGCGGGGTTTAACGCATTAGCGATAAATTCAGCGGGATCAGGCGACCATTTGATGATGTCAATCTTTTCGTTTTTCAGTTCCGTAACCACGCGATCCACGCGGTTTCCGCGCGGTCCAACGCAGGCGCCAACGGGATCAATAACCGGATCGGTCGAGTACACAGCCATTTTTGTACGGCTTCCGGCTTCACGGGCAATGGACTTGATCTGCACTACACCCGCGGCGATTTCCGGAACTTCCATTTCAAATAACCGTTTGACCAGGCCCGGGTGGACACGGCTTACGCGCACCTGCGGTCCGCGAAGCATTTCCTTACCGGTGCGGTTTACTTCCAGCACATACACCTTGATATGATCGTCGCTGTGATACTCTTCGCCGGGAATCCATTCGCTCTTCTCCAGGATACCCTCGGTACGGCCCAGTTCCACATACACGGCGTTAGGATCCACCCTCTGCACAATCGCAGTAAGGATTTCGTTTTCTTTTTCGGAATATTCATCGTAGATTTTGCCCTGCTCGGCTTCACGGATTCGCTGGATAATTACCTGTTTCGCCGTCTGTGCCGCGGTGCGGAGGAATCCGGTCGGCGTTACGTCGATTTCCGCGATGTCGCCCATCTGATAATCCGCGCGGATTTTATGGGCCTCTTCCAGCGTGATCTGGTTTGCTTCATCCTCGATCTCGTCGGTGATGAGTTTGCGGGCAAACACATGCGCAATGCCCGTGTGGCGATCCAACGTAACGGAGAGATTGGCAGGTGCGGTTTCCTCGCGGGAGACATTCTTTTTATAAGCCGCCTTCAATGCTTCCTCGATCGCCCCGAAAAGCATATCCTCGCTGATATCCTTCTCCGTAGCCAGCGCATGTACGGCGTCAATGATTTCAGCCTCGCGGGACTGCACCGTTGTTTTCTTCGTCGCCTTCATTACCGAAACTCCTATCTTTATTGTTCTTCCTCTTCGAAAAGGATGATGGGCTTTACCAGCGCAACCGTCTTGCGGGAAAATGTCTTTTCGTTTCCATCCGGCAGGCGCAGGGTAATGCCCGCGTCATCCATATGGATCAACAGCCCTTCAAAACGCTTCGTTCCGTCAACGGGGGCATACAGTCTGACTTCCACCCGCGCTTCGCGATTTTTCTCGAAGTCCCTCTCGGTCTGGATCGGTCGATCCGCCCCGGGGCTTGACACTTCCAGAAAATCATATTCCACAGCATCCAGCTCGGGCTGCACGGCCCGATGGTACCGTTCGCAGTCATCCAGCGTGACCCCTTCGGGCTTGTCAATGTACAGGCAGAGGGTCAGGCCCTGAGGCTCCTTCTTCAGCGTGACCTCGATCAGTTCCAGCGCCTGCTCTTCAGCCACGCGCGCCGCGATTGCTTCCGCCGCCTGTTTTCCCGGCGTTCCCGGCTGCTTACCCTTCATGGGACACCGCCTTTTGCAGGGCAATCAAAAAGAGCGGCCAACTATTGCCTCCCCTTCCGCGTAAATTTCTTCCACAGTATGGCGCCACAGAAGCCTGTGCGTCAGCCCCACAGAAAAAATAAAAAGCGCGAGAAAGGCAGACAATATCCACTCTTTCGATAAACCCTTCTTTCTTTGGGTCGTCATAGTCCAGAGAAACTCGCTTTCAGCAAAAGCAGGTTGAGTATAGCATATCGGCATAGGAAATACAAGCGTTTTCCAGCCCGAGCCAAATAAATGTTGGCGTAGCAGCCTTCCGCTGTCAGTCTGTCGCCATATCCAGACCATTGAAGATCAATTTAAACCCTTTTGCCGGGGAACATTCTCGTGTATCCACCTCCAGATAGGGAGAAACCCGTACCGGCACAGCTTTGCGGAACGTAACGGGATTCAGGCCGTCGATAAACGCCTCCACCTCCCTGCGTTTCACGGTTCGGTCGTCATGGGGGCACAGCGCATTGGCAAAAGGCAGATACAAGGCGTTGCGCATGGTACCGGCATACTGCGCAAGCGGCATGCGATCCTCAAAAAACAACCATACGACCGGGTTCAGATTATCTCCGGGCAACAGCAGGCGAAGTTCTTCCACGTACAGGGCGGTGGAACCGCGCGTGTGTCCCGGCATCGGCCATACCCGCACGTGAAGACCTCCGAGGTCAAACGTTCTGCGGGGCATAGACCGGGGCTCCGGAACCGGAAAAATCCGGTATGCTTCTGTTTCCGTCTTTGTAAGTCTCAGCCCGTTCGCGTCGGCACGGGCCAGTACCCGGTCGCGCTGTCCGTTTCCCGAAGCGTTCCGATACGTTTCCGTTTCTTCCTCCGCCAGATAAACGGTCGGAAACCACCGACTGCCCAGGATATGATCATAATGTCCATGGCTGAGCACAACATTGAGCGGCAGCGGCGTAATCGTACGCACTGCCTGCAACAGATCCGCCAGCCCATATCCGGTATCAAACAGCAGCGCTTCCCTGTTCCCTGCCAGAAGCGTCATATGGGCATCCAGCCCATCGCGGATATGATAAACCCCTTTAAAGGGGTTCAGGATCGTAAACCCTTTGGGCTGCATGCCGTCACCTCCGGTTTTATCCGATCATCCGGTTTACACACCAGCCCGGCGCAAGACCAGCCGGATCACATCGTTTTCCCGGAGAGGCACTGCCAGTTCTGCCTGCCCGTCGCCTTCCACCCAAAGGGACTCCACCGCCTCCGGGGCCCCGTCCGTTTGCCTGCGGAGCGCACACACCTGCTCCGCCGTGGGGGTTTCCCGTCCTTCGATCATTTTCAGGCCCGAACGAAAATACAACGTATACACATCGTTCGCCAGATAGCCCGTTTTATAACGCTCCACCGTATAACGGCCCGGAACAAGCCCTTTCAGTATTATCCGCGCCTCCCCAAGCGAACGCGAAGGCAGATCCCGGACAAAAAACTCCTCGTTTGCCGCGTCCTGTGCCGGTTTGGAGTAGTCCCAGAAGAGTACCTGCAGCGACCTGTCATCCGCCGCAGCATAACTGTCCGCGTCCCCGGTCGCCAGTTCCTGATCCGGCAGATCGCAAAGCCAGTGATACGCATAAAAAGTCGGTTTACGTAAACCCTGTATGTTCATCAACCCAAACCCGCCGTGGAAAGGAGCGGGGCCGGGGCCGGGCTCTTCAAAGATATCGGTAAACGTCCAGTAGCTCATGCCGTCCGCATAACCGTCACAACGCCGCAGGGTATACAGCAGAAATGCCGCGCTGACATAGCTGTCATGCACGTTATCACGCGGGGTATAACTGTTGGACCATTCGGTAAAAATCACCGGCAGATTGGGCAGAGCGCTTTCCCGTACCTGGTGGCTCACCCCGCGCACATCATTCACCACGCAGTCCGGGTTAGCCTTCAGCCAATGTCTGTCCCGTCCGTACTCATCCAGCGCTCCGTCCACGCCGTAGCTGTGTGTGGAAATAAAATCGATTGGCGTTTTGCTTTTCACACAGTGTTCGATCATTTCCGGTATCCATGCGCCCTCGTCCAACCCGGCGGTCGCTGGTCCGCCGACACGGTAAGCCTCGTCCACGCTCTTTACCGCATTTGCGGTCACGTCATACAGCGCAAAATAATCCGCCTGAGTACCGGTAAAAAATCCCGATAGATTCGGTTCGTTCCACACCTCGAAATACCAGCGTTTCACCTCTTGCCGCCCATAGCGCGCGGTTATATGGCGTGTCAGCGCGGTGATCAGTTCGGACCATTGTTCCATTTTCGCAGGAAGCGTCACATTGCCTTTCCACCAGAAGATGGTCGTATCTCCACTTTTCAGACAATCCGGCATAAAACCCAATTCTACCAACGGGCGGATTCCTCGTTTGAGCATTTCATCGAAAACCATGTCGATATACTGCCAGTTAAAAAGCAATCGACCGTCTTCCCCCATGGTACAAACGGCCATATCGTCACTTAACAGTCCATGAAAACGCAGGTAGCGGAAATGGCAGCACTCCTGTAAAACACTCAGCTGTTCAAGCGCCTGAGCACGCATCATCTCGCCGGCACGTCCTGCGCCGATGCAGAAGTCGAAAAAACGATTTAGCGGTTTTCTTGGGCCAGCAAGGTCAATCCGGATTATTCGCATAGTACCCTCCAATAAAATTGATCCTTATTCAATGAACGATCCGCAATGTCTGGTTGCACAGTTTCCGGGGTTTGTGTATAATGATTCCAAAAGGAACGGGTAAATTCCTTTATCCCGGCAAAAAAGAATCGATTGGCGGTGAGCCTTTGTACCGCGCTGTCATCATTGACGATGAACCCTTTATGCTGGAAGGCATGCGCCTGATGATTGATTGGCCCCGTTGCGGTTTCGAGTTATGCGGCGAAGCCTCTACAGCGCAGGACGCGCTTCATCTGCTGGACACCCTGAAGCCGCATCTGCTGATTACCGACGTGCGGATGCCGGGTATGCAGGGTACCGATCTGGCCGCTATCGTAAATCGTTATCATCCGGAGGTTATAATCCTGTTTTTCAGCGGGTACCGCGATTTTGCCTTTGCGCAGGCCGCCATCCGCGCGCACGCGTTCGGATATCTGGTAAAACCCATCGATGCGGAAGAGGTGGAAGCAACACTGCTGAAGGTTAAGGATGAGTTGGACGCGCGTAAAGCTACCATTGCGGAACCCTTGGCCGTATTGCATGATCAGGTACTGCGACGTGTTGCCCTGGGCGACGACAGCGCGGATAGCCTGATGCGTGCGGGAGTTCTGCTCTCCCTGCAGCGGGACGATCCCTGTTACTGTGCGGTTCTCGCCCGGGATCACGGCGCAGTCCCCGAAAGTGCGGGGCTGGTGCTGGCCTCCGCCGGTGCGACAGTTTGCCAGCTTTCCCCCTCGCAATTCGGGCTGGTATACCGTCAGGTAGAGCGGAATCTGAGCGCGCTCAATCGCCTGCTGGTGAGCCTGCCCGCCGACGCGGGGCTGCGTCTGAGCGTAGGGAGCGTATATCGCGGGCCTTCGGGCTTCGTTCGAAGTCTGCGGGAAGCGTTGGACGCGCAGGGGCTTCTGTTTGAATCAAATGGCAGGCTTCGCCTGTTTCATCCGTTTAACGAAGCAGCCGCCGCCTGGCTGGCGGATTTTTCTCTGCCCTCGCTGCGTGCCGCGCTTAGCGACGAAAATCCGAATGCGCTGGAGAATGCGCTTTCCTCTTTGCGATCCGCCATCGCGGAAAAACATCCCTCCCCTTTCTCGCTCCGCTGCATGGCCGCCGCGCTGGACGCATCGATTCCGTTAGTCGCTTCGGACCGTCGAAGCACGCCCCTGCGCCCTTTCTGGCGGGATGAAATGTTGGATCAGCCACAGCAGTGGCTGGATCACCTTTGCGACCGTCTGCGGAATATGCGCGGTGCCGTCAAACTGGAATCCGGCGACAACTGGCCGCCGGCAGTACAGGCTGCTATGGCCGCTGTGCGCACCCGATATGCGGATGCGCTCTGCATCGGCGATGTCGCCATGGAATTGAAAATGAACCCGGCCTATCTTGGACAGCTGATTCACCGGCATACCGGCATGACGTTCCACCGCAGGCTGCTGTTAACTCGTCTGGAGCATGCCTGTCTGCTGCTCAGGCAAACCACAAGGCCTGTAGGCGAGATCGCGATGGAAGTGGGTTTTCGGGATGTGGACTATTTTTCACAGCAGTTTCGTAACCGAATGGGCTTAAGCCCGGTCGCCTATCGTGGCGCCGCGGCAGCCGGGGAGGGCGCCGATGCGACGAATTAACGATCTGCCGATTCGAAGCAAGTTTATCCTGTTGTTTCTGCTGGGTGTGCTGCTGCCCATCGGCGCACTGCTCGCGTATGTCCTTACCAATGTGACTACCGAGATTCGGGCGCGTGAAACCCTGAATGCTGAACAATCCCTGCAAAGGGTATTTACCACACTCAACACCCAATTTTCCAATGTCGCATCGCTGGGTAATGCCGTATCCAGCGACGGGGAACTGTCCG
>Ga0116170_10001925_pt1 | contig 20569 bp, 23 predicted proteins | sample AD_JPNHW1_MetaG_FD_89797 | JGI IMG/M metagenome (GOLD analysis project Ga0116170, IMG submission 89797) | Active sludge microbial communities of municipal wastewater-treating anaerobic digesters from Japan - AD_JPNHW1_MetaG | ecosystem: Engineered > Bioreactor > Anaerobic > Digestate | place...
AATGAAGCCGCCCTGATCCCTGTTCCCTGATCCCTGTTCCCTGATCCCTGTTCCCTGATCCCTGTTCCCTGATCCCTGTTCCCTGATCCCTGTTCCCTGATCCCTGTTCCCTCAAAAAAAACTTTGTTCTTGACAGAAAATCGGCTATCTTGATATTAGCACTCAATAACGCTGACTGCTAATTATAACGAAATTAAATTAAGAATTAATGACTGGAGGTAACTAGTTATGGCAAAGCAAATGCAATACTCACACGAAGCTCGGGCCTCGCTGAAAAATGGCGTGGACAAGCTTGCCAATGCCGTCAAGATTACACTTGGACCCAAAGGCAGAAATGTAGTTTTAGATAAGAAATTCGGTTCTCCGACCATCACGAACGATGGTGTCACCATTGCCAAAGAGATCGAACTTGAGGACGAATTTGAGAATATGGGCGCTCAGCTCTGCAAAGAAGTTGCTGAAAAGACCCACGACGTAGCCGGAGACGGCACGACCACAGCCACTCTGCTGGCGCAAGCCATCATCGAAGAAGGTCTGAAGCACGTGACCGCGGGTGTCAACCCTATGTATCTCAAGCGCGGAATGGAAAAAGCGATGAAGATAGTGATCGAAAAGATCCACGAATTCAGCACTCCCATCAAGAGCAACGATGAGATCGCTCAGATCGCCACGATATCCGCCAACAACGATCCCGAGATCGGACGCCTGATCGCGGAAGCCATGCAGTCCGTCGGAAAAGAAGGCATCATCAACATCGAAGAAGCCAAATCCATCGATACCGGACTTGAGAAAGTCGAGGGTATGCAGTTTGACCGTGGCTATCTTTCCCCTTACTTTGTATCCAATCCTGAGAAGATGATCGCTGAGATGGAAGATCCCTTTATCCTTCTCTATGACAAGAAGATCAGCGTCATGAAAGACCTGCTTCCCATCCTGCAGGAAATTGCCCAGCACGGACGTCCCCTGCTTATTATCTCCGAAGATATCGAAGGCGAAGCGCTTGCCACCCTCGTGGTCAATAAGCTTCGTGGTATCCTCAACGTCGTCGCCGTCAAAGCTCCCGGCTTCGGTGACCGTCGTAAAGCCATGCTGGAAGATATCGCTGTCCTTACAGGCGCCACCCTGATCTCCGAAGAGATGGGACGCAAGCTGGATAGCTGCACCCTGACCGATCTCGGCCGCGCCAAGAAAGTCATCGTGGAGAAGGAAAACACCATCATCCGTGAAGGTGCCGGACTCCAGGAAGCCATCGACGGCAGAGTCAAACAGATCAAAGCCCAGATCGAGGAAACAACCTCAGATTATGACAAAGAGAAGCTGCAGGAACGTCTTGCCAAGCTTTCCAGCGGTGTTGCCGTGATCCGCATCGGTGCCGCGACCGAGACCGAACTCAAGGAAAAGAAAGCCCGCGTCGATGACGCTCTGCACGCAACCCGTGCCGCCGTCGATGAAGGTATCGTTCCCGGCGGTGGAGTCACTCTCATCCATGCTGCCAGAGCCCTTGAAGAGCTTACCGGCTTGAGTCATGAAGAGAAGGTTGCTACACAGATCCTTGCCAAGGCCCTGGAAAGACCCGCATGGCAGATCGCTTACAACGCCGGAGAAGAAGGCGCCGTGATCGTCGAAAAACTCAAAGGTTTCAAAGAGATCCACATGGGTTACAACGCCGCGACCAACGTCTATGAAGACCTGTTCAAAGCCGGCGTCATCGATCCTGCCAAAGTGGTGCGCAGCGCAGTGCAGAACGCAACTTCGATCGCCGCAATGTTCCTGACCACCGAGTGCATCATCACCGATATCAAGGAACCCGAAGCTCCTGCCCCGATGCCCAATCCCGGTATGGGCGGAATGTATTGATCCAACCTCAAATAGATCCGGAGCCGGGTGGTTTGTTCCGCCCGGCTCTTTTCTTATATACGTGGTTTGACCACTCTAACAAATCTCTTTACAAAAAACAGCCGTTAATAATTATAGCCGAAATGGAAAGCGAGGTGAGGACTTATGGAATTGTGCCTTGAACAACTTAGTTTCCCGGAAGATTGTAATATAATTCTGGGGCAAAGCCACTTTATCAAAACCGTTGAAGATCTTTATGAGGCAATGGTCAACAGCGTTCCCGGGATCATGTTCGGGCTTGCCTTCTGCGAGGCTTCCGGACCCTGTCTGATCCGCAAGGACGGCACCGACAGCGAGCTGATCGAGATCGCGGTGGAAAACATGCTCCGCCTTAGTGCCGGACACAGCTTCATGATCGTCATGCGGGGAGCCTTCCCTATCAACGTTCTGCCCGCTGTCAAAGACTGCCGCGAAGTTCTGAACATCTTCTGCGCCACCTCCAATCCCCTGCAGGTCATCCTGGCAAAATCCGAACAAGGCAATGGCATTCTCGGCGTCATAGACGGCTTCTCTCCCAAAGGGATCGAGCTGGACAGCGACATCTCGCATCGCAAGCAATTCCTGCTGGACATAGGATACAAACGCTGATGCAGATACGCACATTTATCGCTCTGGAACTGGCTCCCGAGATCTATTCAAGTCTCAATGAGCAGTTGAGCTTCTGGAAGACAAGCTATCCTCACGGGATCAACTGGGTACGCCCGGAAAACCTGCATCAGACCCTGCTCTTCATCGGCGACACGGATCCATCCCTGATCACCGATCTGTCCGAGATGCTGGAGAACACCTGCGCGGATTATCATCCATTTGAAATGACCTTCACAGGATATGAACTCTTTCCCTTCAACCATCCTCGCATGATCTGGGCTCAGTTAGAGCCTGAGATCCCCGAACTCACCAAGCTGAACCGTCTGCTTTTGCACCGGGTCAAAGAGCTGGGATTGGAGCCGGACGACAAAGCTCTCCGCCTCCATATCACTATGGGCCGCATTAAAGCCCCTCAGAGCCCCATAATCGAGTCTGAGATCCTCCAGGCTGGTACGGATACCCCTAAGGGTGTTTTCGACACAATAAGCCTGTATCAGAGCGTTCTGAAGCCTGAAGGACCCACCTACACCCTTTTGAAACAGATAAAATTATCATAAACGGAGACTACGAACATGTTGGAAAAGACAAAATCTACCGCGCTGAACAGCGCTATCACCCAATTGGAAAAGAAGTTTGGCACCGGTACCGTGATGCGCATGGGCGACAAACCCAAGCATGACACCGAGGTCATCCCGACCGGAGCTTTCAATCTCGATATCGCTCTCGGTATCGGTGGTATTCCCAGAGGCAGGATCATCGAGGTTTACGGAGCCGAGGCTTCCGGAAAGACCACTCTTGCACTGCATATAGCGGCTGAATGCCAGAAACTCGACGGTACGGTTGCCTTCATCGACGCCGAACACGCTCTGGATGTTCATTATGCCAAGCGTTTGGGCGTGGACACGGACAATATGTTGCTCTCACAGCCGGATGGCGGAGAACAGGCTCTGGAGATCACTGAAACGTTGGTGCGTAGTTCCGCGGTTGACCTGATCATTGTGGATTCCGTCGCTGCTTTGGTACCCAAGGCGGAGATCGAAGGCAGCATGGGCGACAGCCATGTGGGTTTGCAGGCGCGTCTCATGTCCCAGGCATTGCGCAAACTCACCGCGATCGTTTCCAAATCCAATACCTCCGTGCTGTTCATCAATCAGACCCGTATGAAGATAGGCGTTCCCGCTTTCGTCAATCCCGAGACCACGACCGGCGGTATGGCGTTGAAGTTCTACGCCTCATTACGTATGGAAGTACGTTTCGCGGGTGCGATCAAAGACCCTTCAAAAGACAATATGGTACTGGGCGCCAAGACCAAGGTCAAGATTGTTAAAAACAAGTTCGCTCCACCTTTCAAGACCGTGGAATTCCCTATCATCTTCGGTGAAGGCATTTCGCAGCTCGATATCATCCTGGACATGGCGGTCAGTCTCGACATCATCAAGAAGAGCGGTTCCTGGTTCTCCTACAAGGACAACAAGATAGGCCAGGGCGCCGATAAGACCAAGATCTTCCTCAGAGAGAATCCTGAGATCCTGAAAGAGGTCGAGGATATTCTCAAGAATAAGGTCAGCCCCGAAGTCATAGAGAAAGTGATCGAGAATGATACTCCTGAGGACCTGGACTAAACCGGATACTCCCAATACAGCGTATATATCCATCGACAATAAAGTATGGGGAACCCTGCCCGTCAGGGTTCTCCTTCCTTTCTATGGCGTCCCCGTGGAACAGGAGATCGACGAAGATGAGAAAGACAGATTGCGCGGGATCATCCTGGATCATGCCCGTGACAGGCTGTTTGACTATCTTTCCAAGGCGGAGCATTCTGAGCTTAGCTGTCGCAATCTGCTGAAACGCAAACATCTGCATCCTGAACTGATCGATGCCTGCATCGCCGATGCCAAAGCCAAGAAATTCCTTTCCAACGAACGCTTTGCCGAGATATATGTCCGCAGCCTGCTGGAATCCGGCAAGAGCCGACGCTATATCATCGGTAAACTAAGGGTGCAGCAGATCCCAGCGTCGATATATGCTCCCATCCTCGAAGAGTATTACAACCGGGATGAGAGCATCGAACGCCTGACTGAGGAGATCGTCAGGATGGTCGTCAACTATGGTGACATCCCCCTCGCCAAAAAGAGAGAAAAGGTCTTCAGCTCACTCTATCGCAGAGGCTGGGAAATGGACACGATACACATGGCTTGGGAGAGAGCCGGAGCGAGTGAAGAAGGTTTATAGGTCAGTGAGTCAATGGGTTAATATCCCGGGAAGCTGACCTGCTATTTTTTCTTTCCCGGTCTATGCATATATTTCCAGTATCTTACCCCCATCATCTCTCTATCCTCTCTCTATCATCTTACGTCATGACGTAAGGGGATAGAGAGGGGATAGCCGGAAGATGGCAGGATGGTGATGCAGATGGACGAGATGGACACAATGGACGAAATGGACTGGATGGACGCCTGTGATGCTGGATCTGAGGCTATTCTCTACTCAATCTAATTCTCTTTCACTCTTTCCCTCTTCTTTAATCTTTTGAATCCCACTCTGTGTCTCTGTGCCTCTGTGTTAAAGCCACTAAGCTGAGGCGCTACGGCGAGCGCCTGTACAGGAAAACCTCTTTCACTCTTTCCCTCTTCTTTAAGGCTCTCTTTCAAACTTGGTGGGTAGATAGGTTAGCTGAGAAACATACCCTACTGACTGGGCTGCCGATATCTGATCGGCAGAGGCAGCGCCAGCTGCTTGTTAAAGAGGCTTCCAGCCTCTGTGGCAAACAGAATTTGCCACCCCAATATCGCTACTGGAAGAATTTTACCCACGTGGTTTGAAAGAGAGCCAAAATGAATTAGCGCTATAAACGATAAGCTGCAGCAAAACTCTGCTTGACAGATGAGCCTGAAAGTCAGACATAGAAACAATCAAGAAACAAGGACGATAAATGCACAAAGCTATCGATGAGTCTCTGGCGCACCTGATCCCGCTCCTGGCACAGGAAGGGATCGTCATCACCGCTCAGCGTGAGATATCCTATGGGGTTCAGCTCAAGTTGTTAAAGTGCTTTGATGTCTCGGTCCTGAATATCTACCATTCGGCGAAAAAGGGGCTTAGTTACGTCATCGGCGGAGACAAGAATAATGCCTTGAGAGCCAGGCTGAAAGAGCTATTGAGCTCTCAGATGCCATCTCCTGAGCCTCAGGCAGGGATGCATAGCTGGCAGACCTGGTGCGGCTCGGATGAATGCGGGAAGGGCGATTATTTCGGCGCGTTGGTCGTGGCGGGGATGACCGTGGTGGCGGACGATCTTCCCAAACTCAGGCGGATGGGAGTTCAGGACAGCAAGAATCTGCGCGATCAGCAGATCGTGAATATTGCCAAACAGCTCTATGAATCGTACTCATCGCGTATCGCCTGTATCGTTCTGAAGCCAATTAAATACAACGAGATCTACGCGGACATGAAGAAGCGTGGGCAAAACCTTAATGATCTACTTGCCTGGCAACACGGGAAGGTCATCATGGATCTCTACGGGCGTGAACTCAAGCCGGAAGGAGCCCTCGTCGATCAATTCAGCAAATCCGCCAAGGTCAGAGCGCTGCTCAAGGTCAAGCTTCCTCTTCTGCCGGTGGTCGAACGTCCAGGAGCAGAGGCGGACGCGGCGGTCGCGGCAGCTTCGATCATTGCCAGATACCAATTCCTCCAGTCGCAAGCTTCCCTCAGCCGGTACTATCAGATCGAGTTTCCTCTGGGTTCGGGTTCCGGGATCATCACGACAGGGAAGCAGTTCATCGCCAAATATGGTTTTCCCCGGTTGTGTGAAGTTGCCAAGCTGCACTTTGTGACGACGGCGAAACTCGAGCAGAAGACCATAATCTGAGCCATGCAGAGAAACTTCTTGACAGAATGGGGCAAGGCAGGGATTCAGTCCTGCGTTGACACCAACAACTAATATGATCACTTTCATGGCACGGCACTGAGGATCCTGTTTTTCAGATAGACCGGTCATTGTGTGGATATTGACTTACCCAAAGAATCTGTACCTGGAGCATTATTTATGATCAAATCTATGGGACGTCTGAACATAGACGACTATAAAATCATGGACGCCCACGTCGAGAAAGTCTTTAAGAATCTGGACAAGGGCAAGACAGACCTGGCAAAGAAACAAATCCTGGAACTGGCTGATACGGCAAACTATTTTGTGCGGGAAGACCTCGGCAAACGCCTAGCCGCGTATGAAGGACCCGGCGAACTGGACAAGATCATCGGAGAAATGCTGGAAGATAGGCTCTACGGGATCCGCGCCACCGCGTTGTTCTATATCTACAACAAGCGCCAGGCAACACCGGAAGTTATCATCAAGACTCTGGAAAAGACGTTCGAGACTGTGCCCTGGGAATCAGAGACCATCTGTTTTGAGATGTGGAAACGTTCTCCCGAAGTCATGAAAGAATATATGCCGATCTGGGCTGATTCAGACAGTGAAAAGAAACGCGCTATGTCCATGCACGGCATGGAAAACATCTCCTCCCGCAATCCCCAATACATCCTGACCTTCGTGTCCAACCTCCTCGACGACGAAAGCGACGAAGTTCAAAAGAAGATCAGCCATATCCTAACCCAAGTTGCCAGGCAACGTCCTTTGCAGACTTACACGAACATCAAGCGCTGGCTCATGGAAGCTGACGAAAAACGGGTTCGTACTATCTGGCAGACAATGAAAAAACTGGCGAATATTTTTACTCAACGCTCCAAGAAAGACAAGACACAGGACTTTATCAATATCACTCAGAAAACGATCCAGGAATGGAAGGCGGATCGTAATCCGAAGGTTCAGCAGATGGGGCAGAGGCTTGCCCAGATCATGAATAAGAAGTAAACGGGATCATCCTCAGGAACTGAGGTAGCTTACCCGGATCAGAGCTTTGATCAGCAAGGAAGGCACAAGCAATGGGAAATAGACCACAGGCCCGGGAAGCAGCTCTCAAAAACACCTATATCATTCTGGTCGAACCGGTCTATGGCGGAAACGTCGGAGCAGTCGCCAGGGTCATGAATAACTTTTCACTGGATAAACTCAGGATCGTGGGCAGTATACCTGAAAAGAACGACTATTATTTGGCGGTGCATTCGAACTTCATCCTCGATCAAGCGGAGGTTTTCCCCGATCTGGCTTCGGCAATAGCCGACCTGGACAGGGTCGTGGCGTTTTCGCGCAGAGTGGGTAAGACCAAGCCGATCGACATGTATCCCTCCCGCACGGCAGAATATCTGCATGAGATCCCCCATCTGAAGACGGGATTGGTCTTCGGCAGGGAGACATACGGGCTTACGGATGCCGAAGCGGATATTTGCCCCTTGAGATGCCACATCCCCGCGAATCCTGATTTCCCCTCCTTTAACCTCGCCCAGGCAGTGGCGATCGCCACGTGGGAGCTTTACAGCCGGAGTATGGAAAAATCACCACAAAACCGCTATAAGAGCGTGGCAGTGGAAAAGGAAGAGCTTGACAGGATAAGAAACTACATGCTTTCTGTGATGCAGGACATCGGGTTCTTCCGTTCGCAGGAATCAACCAATTGGGAGGCATTCCTGGCGAAACTGCTGGCGCAGCTGAATCCGTCCAAATCTATGGTTTACCGGCTCAGACAGATGTTTAACCGGTTTCATGTATTGGTCACTGGCAGGGGTAAAGGCTACGACCTGCGTAGCAAGGATTAGTCTATGGAAGACAAGGAGACGCAGTACCGGCAGATCTGCCGGGTTTGCGAGAAGTTTTTTTTAGCCAATGAGAATCCGGTTCTGGTTGCGAAGTATTCCAGATACTTCAAAGAAGGTTACGACGCTTATGGTCTTGAGGAAGACCAGATCCGCGAACTCAAAGCCAGATTGCTGCAAGAATACGAGATAGGACCGCTGGAAGCTGCCGAACTTGGATTGCTGTTCTTCAAGACCGGCAAGTACGAATTCGGGTCTCTGGCTGTGATGCTATTGAAAAAATTCCGTCCCCGCTTCACTCGTGAGATTTTCGATATTGTGCGGCTATGGTTCGATCAGGGAGTCGAGAACTGGGCACATTCGGACTATATCTGCAGCAAGATCACACCTGTGTTTCTGGAACTGAAGATCGTCACTCTCGAAGATTTCGCAGATTGGCGGGTTGCTGAATCAAAATGGACTCGCAGGGCGGTACCGGTGACGATGCTATTCCTACGTAAAAGCGTTGCCCCGGAAATACTTCTGAACTTTATCCAGCCAATGATGCTGGATAGTGAAAGGGTCGTGCATCAGGGGCTTGGCTGGTTTCTCAAACAGCTCTGGGTGGTACATCCCGCAGAAGTGGAAGGTTTTTTGCATCAACATAAAAATACAGCTTCGCGTCTGATCATTCAGTATGCCACAGAAAAGATGAAGAAGGAACGGCGAAAGAGGTTCAGAAAAGACTAACGACGACTGTCCTACGGCTGTGGTAAGAATTGTTCAGCGAGTTTGCCGGAATATATTTAGCTATGATAAAGGCGACCATTATGAAAAAGAACCTTGGTTTGATCTTATTTCTGCTCTTCAGCCTAGTGCTGTCCGCGGAAACAATCGATCTGAGCGTGAGTCTTCCCTCCGCTCCTGAACTTTCCCCAAAATCCTTCACCGAAAGCGGATATGGAGTTCTGACCGCCCCCGGAATGCCTCAGCTGCCCTACAAGACCGTAAACGTCCTTCTGCCCAAGGGAGCAGACGTCAACGAGCATCAGGCGCTGCTCTCCACCCCCAGGAGTATCAGCTCGGCGGAACCGGAGATCAACCAAGGCTTCAGCGACGGCACACGGATCCTGACGGCTCAGAGAACAGCCGCGCCTCAGACCGGCGCGATCTATCTCGGAACCAAGAATTGGGGTGATCTGCGCTACGCATCCTTCAGAGTCCTTCCTGTCAGTTATACGAGCGGCACATATCAGTGGTTCGAAACCCTGAGCGTTCACTTGGATTACACACATCATGAGTCGAACAGGGGAAACGTACCCGGGACATTCAAACTGGATGACTACTTTGTTAACCAGTCTGACCTGGGGAAGTGGTATCAGAAAAACTCCGCTAAGGACTACGATTACTTGATCGTGGGAACGAGCACGCAGTACAATGCGATTCAGACTCTGGTGCTCTTTCGTCAGTCTCAGGGTTTGATCACCAGCTTTGCGGATATCGCGACGATCCTGCAGACATCACCCGGTGCCACGGATGCCGAAAAACTCCATAACTATCTTGTGGAGCAATACAATACAAACAACTTCAGTTATCTGCTTCTGTTGGGTGATGTGGATACGGTGCCGACAGGGATGCTGACTCCCGAGCCGGATGGCTGGGAAACCATTCCTTCGGATATCTATTACAGCGATCTGTCCTCGATCTGGGATACCGATAATGACAACCGCCTGGGTGAATATTACACCATGGAAGGCGAGCAGGATTGGGGAGTGGACTACACACCCGAGGTCTTCGTGGGCAGGATCAGTTCCAACAATCCCGTGATCTGTACGACGATCGCCAACCGTATCGTCGACTTTGAGCAGTCCAACGCCGCCTGGAAGAATAAAGCCCTGCTGCCTGCAGCCTATCTGAACTATGCCGGCGAGCCCGAAACGATCTACCTTCAGACGGATGGTGCTGATTTCATGGAGTATGAGAAACTAAATAACCTGCGAAACATGCAGACGACCACGATGTATGAGCAGCTTGGTCACGTGCCATCCCACCCAAGCGACTTTCCTCTGGATGCCAATGGCTTCAGAACGCAGCTGAATACCCAAAGCTGGGGTCTGATCAACTGGAGCGCGCACGGCAGTTCAACCACCAGTGCCAGAAAGGTCTGGATGGATGATCCCAATGGCAACAATCTCCCCGACAGCGATGAGATGCAATGGCTCGATCTGGTCAGCCGCCAGAGCTTTGACAACCTCCAGAACGCCGATGGTACGGTTATCTTCGCCGCTTCCTGTAACAACGGTATGATCGATGGAGATCAGGCATGTCTGGGTGAATACACGCTGCAGAAAAAGAGCGTCGCGACCCTCGCAGCCACTCGCACCGGCTGGTACAAGATCGGCTGGCGTAATCCGGGCTGGGGAGGACTCAGCTCCTACAACCACCATTTTCTGGAAAACTACGCGAACTACCGCCAATCTGTAGGTATGGCGCATGCCTATACCAATCTTCTCCACACGCAGATCTACCTTTTTGGCGACCCGGTCGATTCCGGCGGGATCATCTATCCCGAGCTTCAGAACGTCTATACCTACCTGTTATTCGGTGATCCGGCGATCGGTTATACCCCGGAAGCCGCTCCCACCACAGCCCAGATACTTATCTGGGAACCGATTCAGCACAATGGAGTAGCTCTTCAGAACGCCATACTCGACGCGGGCGAATACAATGTGGTCTATAGTGACAGGATCATTCCTGATTATCAGTATCTGCATCAGTTTGAAGCAGTATTCTGCCTGTTTGGGACGGGAGATACGGCATACATCCTGACACCCGGTTCTATTGAGTATAACGCCCTGAATCAGTATTTGGAGCAGGGCGGTTCAGTCTATATGGAAGGCTGGGCGAATTGGGACGGAGCTGACCTGCTGATGTCAAAATTCGGCATCTCCGCGCCTTATGACCACCTTGCCTATATCGAATCTCTGAGATGTGAGGATCAGATCTGGGCTTATGATGACCTGAACAACGTCACCATGGCGCTGGCTACCGATTCAGCCACATCCGTACCCATCTTCTACTCTCAGAATACAGAGCATGTTAATGATCTCATCGGCATCTGGAACAGTAATGGAGGCTACCGCACCATAGGCAGTTCCTTCCTGCTTTCCTGTGTGACTGATTCCACTCTGACACTGTCAGACCTGGTCAGCGTCATTCTGGATACCCTCGGTGTGGCAGAGACCGGCCCCGTCGCCAATGACGACGCGACCATTCCTCCCGCCGTTGTGAGCCTCAAAGCTTATCCCAACCCCTTCGCCGGTTCTCTCAATCTTAGCCTGACAGGTGAAACTAGGTCACCCGCGGTGATAGAAATATTCAACCTCCGGGGCCAGCTCATCAGACGTATAAATTCGGCTGACGCAGCCAAAACCCTGGAGATCGTCTGGGACGGCAAAGCCGAGCGCGGAGTAACCGCACCAAACGGAATCTACCTGATCAAGGCTATAAGAGGACGCGCCACGACTACGATAAAAGTCCTGCTCCTGAGGGAGGATTGATTCTGCTTGACAAAAGAATGCCTCTGCGTCCAACTGCGAGGATTGGTTTGAAACTTAGTTAAGCAAGGATAAAATAATGCATCAACCCAGCCAGAAAAAGGCTTCCAAGCCTAAGATACAGGTCAAGACCAGAAAGAACTTGAGTGATTTCCGCGCTCATATTCCCATGCTCATCGAGAAGAAGAACTTCATCATCAAAACCGCGGATTCGCTGGAAGAATTACGGCAGGCACTCCGCCTCAGACACGACGTTTTCCTCGAGGAACTGCTCAAGCGCAAGAAACGCACCGGCATGGATATCGACAGGTTCGACCGTCTCTGCGATCACCTTCTGATCCTCGATAAAAAAGACGGAAAGCTGATCGGGACTTACCGCATGCAATCCTCCCTGCACACAAAACGCTGGTATAGCGCCACTGAATTCCACATGAAGCAGATTAAGCTCCTCCCGGGGAACAAACTCGAACTCGGTAGAGCCTGCGTCCACAAAGATCATCGCAACGGCGTGACCATCGCACTGCTCTGGGAAGGGATCAATGCCTATATCGAAGCGAGCGAGACCAAGTATCTCTTTGGTTGCTCGAGCATAAAAACCATGGACAGGGAAGAGATCAAAGCTATTTATTATTATCTAAAACACCACGGTCACCTCGAAGAAGGAAGTCTCGTCCGTCCCCGCAGCAAGTTCAGAGTTCCAGGTTTTCGCCGTCATGTTCACAAGTTTCCCATTCCACACGCTGACGCGGGAACGATCGAAAAGGGGAAGATCCCTTCACTTCTGGTTTCCTATCTCAAAGCGGGAGCCAAGATCTGCGGAACTCCGGCGCTGGATAAGAGCTTTAAATGCATAGACTTCCTGACTCTGCTGGACGTGGACAATATTAAGCAATCCTACACCCGAAAATCCAGATCGACAGGCGTGGAGTGATCCGCCTCAATTCATGCTAAAAAAGATATTCTTCCTCATCTGGCATCTGTGGATGACCCTGGATTTCTTTGTTTCAGCCAGCCTGATCAAACTGATCACACCAGATCTGGTTCGTCGCCGTCAACGCTTTATCAGAAACAACCACCGTGTGGCGAAGGGATATCTGAAAGCTTTCCGGATTAAGACCACTATCCAGAATCCCGAAAGACTTGAACTTTTTAAGGACAAAAATTACCTGGTCGTCGCCAACCACGTTTCATATACGGACATCATGGTCCTCAGCTCGATCCGTCCCTTTTCCTTTATCACTTCGGTCGAAATGGGCAGCAACCCCTTCCTCGGGGATATAACCCGTCTGGGGGGATCACTCTATACCAACCGCAAGAAGTTTGTCTCTCTGCCGGCTGAAATCGAAAACTTTGCAGAAGCACTCAGGCAAGGGTTCAATGTTGTTCTCTTCGCCGAGGGAACCAGTACGGACGGTTCCGATATCCGTCCTTTCCGTTCCTCTCTCTTCGAAATGGCGATCAAAAGTCAAGCCGACATCCTCCCTGTATGTATAAATTACACTACGATCAACGGAGAGCCACGTAGTGAAGCAAACAGGGACATATTATGCTGGTATGGTGACATGAGTTTCGCGCCTCATTTTTGGCGACTTTTGGGGCATAAAATAACGGCGAAAATCAGCATATTGGAGCCAATAGCGTGTACTACACAAACAAAGAGGCAAAGTCTCTCAAACGAGACTTACGAGCGTATCAGAGCAGAATACCTCGGTTTACCTTAAAAACTGACCTCAAAGCTTTATACCGGATCGGACAAAACCGGAAATTATCTTGAGTGTTACAAGGAGTTAACATGGCAAAGAAAAGTAAAGACAGACTGGGACTCGGCAGGATCAATTATATCCTGTTGCTGGTCGCCACCGCTCTCCTCATCCTTGGCTTCATCATCATGAGCGCCAACGAGATCTCCATCTCCCCTCTGATACTGGTGATAGCATATGTCGTTATCATCCCCTTCGCCCTGCTTTACAGACCCAAAAAGGATTAATGGTGCCCCTGCTCAGGGATGAGACCACTGCCAGGCTGAAGAAGCTGCAGCTGACTGCCCGCGTGATCGTCGAGGGCTTTCTCATCGGATTGCACAAATCCCCCTACCATGGCTTCAGCGTCGAATTCAGCGATCATCGCCAATATAATCCGGGCGAACCGCTCAGGGACATAGACTGGAAGATCGCCGCCAAGACGGAACGTTACTATATCAAGCGATACGAAGAAGAGACCAATCTGCGATCCTATATCATTCTGGATCACAGCAAGTCGATGTTTTTCCGCTCTCACGATGTGGCAAAGATCGACTACGCGACTGAACTAAGCGCTTCGATCGCCTGGCTGATGATGTCCCAGAAAGACGCGGTAGGTTTGATCACCTTCAACCGGGAGATAACCAACAAGTTAGTACCCAAGGCTTACAGGGGATATCTGTCCCAGATCTTTGAGGTTTTGGTGCGTCTGGAACCGAAAGATTCCACAGATCTCTTCACCAATTTAACCAGGATCGCGGAGACGATACGCAAACGCAGCCTAATCATCATTATCTCTGATCTGTTGGATGAACCTGAGAAGATCATTAATGCCCTGAAGCAGTTTCGTTACAGACACCATGAAGTGCTGGTCTTTCATCTTACTGATCCGCAGGAAGAGCAATTCGGCTTTAAGCATGAAACCCGCTTTGTAGACAGCGAAAGCGGAGAGAAGATCACCGTGACCCCTTGGCAAATACGTAAGGAATACCTGGAAAACTTCCACCACCACATTGATTATCTCAAGGCGGAGTGCCATCAGGCGCAGATCGAATATATTCCCTGCACGACATCCACCCCTGTGGCTGATCTGCTGCTTCGTTATCTCTCCAAGCGCGCCAAAGGATAGAAAGATGCATGATATCAGGATCGTTCCATCCCGGGATATTCATGATGCCATCCTGGATCATTACCGGGAACTGAGTTTCTCCCTTGATCTCCGTCTGCAGGATATGTTTCGCCGGGATCTTGCCATCGAGACTGAGCCTGGGGCTCAGGAGATACTCGAAGACATGCTAAAGAATGCTGTGATCGCTGAGGAGCAGAATATACCACCCTGCCAGGACACGGGTACTCAGGTATTCTTCATCGAGATCGGAAATCTTGTCCATATCAGCGGCGATCACCTCGAATCGGTCATCAATGAAGCTGTTGCCGAGGCAACTGAGATGCTGTATTTACGCCGTTCCATCGTATGTGATCCTCTCTATGACCGAGTAAATTCAGGCGATAATACCCCCGCTGTGATCCACACCAGAATCGTTCCTGGTTCCGAAATACTCATCCATATGGGGCAAAAAGGCGGAGGCGCGGAGAACATGAGCAGACTGATTATGCTCAAGCCGGACGCCACCCCTTCAGATATCATTGAATTGGTTGTGGAGACTGTTGTCGCGGCTGGGGGAAAGTCATGTCCGCCGATAATCTTAGGCATCGGCTTGGGTGGCAATTTTGAAAGCTGTGCCTCCCTGGCAAAACGAGCCCTTTTCCGTGAGTTGGGCGAATCTCATCCGCTACCTGAATACGCGAGATTGGAGCAGGAAATCTTGCTTAGACTAAATGAGACCGGCATCGGACCACAGGGTCTGGGTGGAAACTGCACCGCCCTGGCGGTACATCTGGAGACCGCTCCCTGCCATATCGCATCTCTTCCTCTGGCGATCAATATCCAGTGCCATTCCCACCGGCACCTAAGTTTCAGGATCTGATCCATGAGAACGCACACAATCGAACTTCCCTTCACTCCGGAGATCATCTCGAATCTTGCTCGAGGCGACAAGGTCATCCTCAACGGAGCGCTCTTCACCGCAAGAGACGCCGCTCATAAACGCATGCTTGAATACCATGAACGTGGCGAGGATTTACCCCTGGTTTTACGTGAAACCTGTATCTTCTATTGCGGTCCATCCCCAACTCCTCCGGGAAGATCCTGCGGTGCGATCGGTCCAACCACCAGCTCCCGCATGGATGGCGCAAGCCTGATTCTCCTGAAAAGTGGATTGCTGGCAATGTTGGGTAAAGGAGAACGATCCCCAGAAGTCGAAAATCTTATAAGGAAGGCCGGAGCGGTTTATCTCACCTGTAGTGGCGGAGTAGCTGCCCTGATGAGTCAGTATGTGGTTTCATGTGAAACATTCGCTTGGGAAGATCTCGGTCCCGAAGCCATTTACAGATTAGTTGTAAAAGGCTTTCCTGCTTATGTATCAATTGTTTAGCTATTAGTTTTGTCAACTTTGAAACAATTATCTCTTATATGAGCGACTGGAAGTCGCTCCCACATTATTCTCGCTCGTGTTCTCATCCTTGCTATTGCCATTAAAAAACGCATATTCAATCCATATGGTACAGCGTTAATACCATTGTCGTACAACCATACGGATATCATACGGAAAGCGTACGGGTGGGATACGGTCAGCATACCGCCTGGCAAAAGGGAGCTAAGCCGTTGAAAACGATTGACACAAAACCGCCTCCCTGTAGCCTGGAATCGAAATAATGATAATTGAAGGGAGAAACGATGAAATCAAGCTTTAACGGACGTTCCTGGCAGCCGACCCTGACCCTGGCAAAGCTCTTTGAAGAGCAGAACCAGTTCTTTGACGCGCTTGCCGCTTATGAACTGATCGGGCAAAACGACAGTTCCCCGACCGTGCGCGAAAAGATCGAGTCCTTGCATTTGCGCATCCTCAACGATCCCAACAACAGCTATGACCCGCGCATCGAGAAGCTCTTTACTCCCGAAGAGCTGGCGTATCTGAAGATACTGAATCATCAAGGCTTTACAAACCTCTCCCGGGCTGTCGAAAAGCTCGCTGAGGGGGTTGATATGAACGACCTCTATCTTGAGTTGGATGATCTTGATCTGGACGAACCGGAGCAGGACAACATTCAGGAGATCCTTGCAGAGATCGAGCAGAATGCCCAGCAGACCTTTATTCAGGGATTGCCTGAGGCAGATGAATATACTTTGAAAGACTTTATGACCGCTCTGCTGACGAACTATGACCGCGATACCAAATTGAATACGATCAGTTTCGCTGATTTTCTGGCTCTCTTTATGGAGATGCAGAGGTTGAAGACCAAAGACTAAGCTCCGCGGAGTGCGTGAATGAACCGGAAGATAATCTCAGAATACAATGCTATCTGCGAGAAGTGCATGCGTAAGTGTAAACAACGCAAGGATGTTCATCTTCTCAGCTGCCCGCGTTACAATCCCAAACCGGTGCAGCTGGAGATCAAATTCGTCTTTCCCAAGTCCAAGCGCAGCAAACCTTCTGCCTGAGGAGGATGACTGCGTATCATAACCGGCAGATACCGGGGCAGTAAGCTCTACACCGTTCCCGGTCAAGGCACCCGTCCCACATCCGACTTCAATCGTGAGGTGATCTTCTCGAAGTATCCCGATTATAAGGATCTGCGGGTTCTGGATCTCTTTGCCGGAACTGGATCGTTCGGGTTGGAATGCCTTTCCCGTGGCGCTGAATGGGTGGATTTCATCGAATTTGCCAATCAGGCGATCGCCGTTCTGCTCCTGAACATTGCCAAGCTGAACTGCTCCGATCAGTGTCATATTCACCGCCGGAGAGTCGAGCAATATCTTGCCAAAGCGGATCATCTCTACGATGTGATCTTCCTCGATCCTCCTTATGACAAAGGGCTGGTGGAGAAGTGCCTCGATCTGATCTTTGCGGGAGATATGCTTAAACCTGAGGGGATCGTGATCGTCGAACACAGCGCTAAAGAGCGAATACCAGATCGGTGGCTACCCCGTTTGATCGATACCCGTGCCGGTAAGATCACCAGCTTTTCGATCTTCGGTTCGGCGGAAACCGGTCCTGATCAATAGATTTTCAAGATATAAAGATAAACCGGAGTTTTTTATGCTAAAGCTACATCTCCATCAACAGACCGTGGAGCGTGCCCGTAAAGCCGCTCGCGGTATCGCCGGAAGCTTCGACTGGCTGTTCCGGGACTACAGTTCCGCGACCATCGAACGTACAGTGATCAGGATGCTGGGTATCGATGGGGCAACCTCAGACGGCAAGCCTCTGCCCAATATGGTTGTCGAACATCTCAAAGCCAGGAATGTACTGAACCGAGGTTCGGCCTACTGGATCGCCAACGCCATGGCTATCAAAGGGATCACAGCCCAGGAAGCCGCCGAACAGGTCGCCCGGGGTGAGCTTGATCTGGTTTCTTGCGGAACAGCCTCTCAGGACGCGATCGAAGATATCCTGGATCAACTGTCGGACTCAATGCTGGCGCATATCCAGGCTCAGAAAGAACATCGTGAAGAGCAATTCGCCAAATACGGACCCCGGCGTCAGCCAGCCATCTATGTGATCGTTGCCACAGGCAACATCCATGAGGACGTGAAACAGGCACGCGCAGCAGCGATCGAAGGCGCGGATATCATTGCCGTGATCAGATCAACCGCCCAGTCGCTTCTGGACTACGTCCCTTACGGCGCTACGACGGTTGGTTTCGGTGGAACTTACGCGACTCAGGAGAACTTCCGCATTATGCGCGCCGCGCTGGATGAAGTCACCGCTCAGGAGAAACGTTACATCAGCCTCACCAATTATGCCAGCGGACTCTGCATGCCGGAGATCGCCGTCATGGGAGCGATCGAACGTCTCGATCTGATGCTCAATGACGCCATGTACGGCATTCTCTTCCGGGATATCAACCCGAAGCGCACTCTCCTGGACCAATATTTCGCCAGAATGATCAACGCCTATGCCGGGATCGAGATCCAGACGGGTGAAGATAACTATCTCACAACTTCCGACGCCATCGAGAAGGCTTACACCGTGACCGCCTCCCAGCTTCTGAATGAGCAGTTTGCCCTGATAAGCGGCATCAAGCCTGAGAAGATGGGGCTTGGCCATGCCTTCGAGATCAATCCCGAGATCGAGAACTGCTTCACCTATGAATTGGCGCACGCTATGCTCACGAAGGAACTCTTCCCCAATTCGCCGGTCAAGTATATGCCTCCGACCAAGTTCGCCAGCGGTAATATCTTCAAGACTCACCTCATGGACGCGATGTTCAATTTCATCGGTCAGCTCACAGGACAGGGAGTCCAGCTGCTGGGTATGATGACGGAAGCGATCCACACTCCGCATATCGCGGATAGGTCCCTGGCGATCGAGAACGCGCAGTACATCTTCAACGCTGTCAAAGACCTCGGCAATGAATTGTCACTCGCGCCGGACAGCTTTATCAACAACCGGGCGAACACAGTGCTCGAGGAAGCCACCTTCTTCCTGGAGAAAGTTGCCGAAGAAGGGCTGTTCTCCGCCATGGCACGGGGTGAATTTGCCGATATCAAACGTCCCGAGAACGGTGGTAAGGGTCTGGATGGAGTCTTCCGCAAGGATGCTTCATACCTGAATCCCTTCCTGACCAAGATGAAAGCAGAGATGGAGTTAGCATGAAAAACAAGCTTATCAGACCCTATGGAGACACCCTCGGCGACGGCAAGATCCAGTTTTCCTTCAGCCTGCCCATGCCTGCCACCGAAGAAGGCAGGGAAGCTGCCCGCCTGATCCTCCGCCAGATGGGCTGCGAGGATATAGATATCTGTGGCACAAGAGACCTCAATGAAGGCTTTACCCAGTTCATTGCCTACGCGACCTGTGCCGCCGCGGTCGATCCCCAAGACATCAAAGTAAAGACCGTTGACACGCCTGTTATGGATATGGAAGAGACGGATGACTTCATTGCCGAACACATTGGCAGGGAGATCACTGTCGTAGGCGCCTGCATAGAAAGTGACGCTCATACCGTGGGCATCGACGCGATCATGAACATGAAAGGCTACAACCATCGTTATGGCTTGGAACGCTACCAGTATATCAACGCCATCAACCTAGGCGCTCAGGTTCCCTCCGAAGAGCTGCTGCGCCGTGCCAGAGAAGAGAAGGCGGACGCTATCCTCGTCTCTCAGGTCGTCACGCAGAAGAATATTCACCTCAAGAATCTCACCAAGCTGATCGAACTCGCGGAAGCGGAAGGACTGCGTCACCAGATGCTCTTCATCTGCGGAGGTCCGAGGATCAGCCATGAACTCGCCATCGAACTGGGTTACGACGCCGGTTTCGGGACGGGTTCCTACTCGACCGATGTTGCCAGCTTTATTGCCATAACTCTTGCCGGACAAAGGGATAAGCATTGACCCTTGTCCTGACCCTCATCGCCTTTGGGCTGATGATCATCGTGCATGAGGCAGGCCACCTCCTGGCGGCGCGAGCCTTCAAAGTCAGCATCGAGACCTTTTCCATAGGTTTCGGTAAGCCGATCTTTAATAAAGTCATCAACGGGATAAACTACCGGATATCCTGGCTGCCTCTGGGTGGCTATCTCAGGATGAAGGGCGAGAATCCTGACGATCCGGACATCCATGACGAAGGAGCTTACCAGTCCAAAGCCTGGTGGCAGAGAGCGCTGATCGCCTTTGCCGGACCCTTTGCCAATCTCATTTTGGCGCTGTTCCTCTTCGTGATCTCATTCATGCTACCTCAGAAGCTGGAGGATCAAGTTCCGGTGATCCAGTCGGCAACAGGCAGGTGGACTCAGATCTTCGTTCCCGGAGACAGTCTCACCACAGTCAATGGCAAGTCCGTTCGCGGCTTCAGTGACGCCCTGAGTAAGCTCTCACCCAAGACAAACAACACCCTTTCTCTCCGGCGTGAGGGCCGCTCCATTCGTCTGAACATCGCCGCTTCCGACGTGGATTCGCTCATCAGCAGTCTGCGTCCCCAGGCCAAAGCCATCGTGGGCGATATCACACCGGGTTATCCAGCCTGGCGTGCGGGG
>Ga0116170_10001931_pt1 | contig 20528 bp, 18 predicted proteins | sample AD_JPNHW1_MetaG_FD_89797 | JGI IMG/M metagenome (GOLD analysis project Ga0116170, IMG submission 89797) | Active sludge microbial communities of municipal wastewater-treating anaerobic digesters from Japan - AD_JPNHW1_MetaG | ecosystem: Engineered > Bioreactor > Anaerobic > Digestate | place...
CATTCATCATACCTGCGAGCGATAAAGGAAAAGAAAACATATATCAAATAAACTCCGCACTGCGGCTGCCGGCGAAGCGTTGTGTGTAATGACTGAAAAGACGCTGCAAACATGAATCGATGATGAAAAAACTTATAACTTATCAAATTGATTCTTTCACAAAAGAGAGATTTAAAGGAAATCCGGCAGGAGTAGTATTAAATGCAGATGGACTGACTGACAACCAAATGCAATTAATAGCCAGAGAACTAAATAATTCCGAAACAGCATTTCTTATGTCGCCGGATAAAAATGATTGCGATGGAGTTATTAGATATTTTACACCCAAAACAGAAGTACCAACTTGCGGACACGCTACAATTGCAGCAATGTACGCTAAAGCGCTTGAGAATAATTTAAATTCCTGTATTTTAAAAATTAAAACTAAGATTGGAATTCTTCCATTTGAGATAATTAAGGATAACGGAGATTATCAAGTAATAATGACTCAAGGGAAATTTGAGCTTGAACCTGAATTTGACAATAGTACTACTCAAAAAATACTAATTGCCTTGGGACTTGAATACGCAGATACTGATAATAGATGTCCTGTTCAGATCGCTTCTACAGGGCATTCTAAGGTCATGATTGGTATTAAAAGCAGAGAAAAGCTGAATAATTTGACTCCAAATCATCATGATTTAGCTGAATTGAGTAAACAGATTAATTGTAACGGATATTTTGTTTTTACATTTGATTCTGACAGTGAAAACATTTTGACATACGGAAGAATGTTTGCTCCTGTAATTGGTATAAATGAAGATCCGGTAACAGGTAATGCATATGGACCATTAGGTGGATATCTGGTACAAAATAAAATCGTAAATTATTCTAATAACTTCTTCGAATTTAATGGAATGCAGGGTGAGAAAATCAATAGACTGGGAATGGTTACTGTCAGGGTCAAGATTGAAAATGAATTGCCTTCATTGATACAAATTAAAGGAGATGCAGTGGTTATATTTAAGACTGAAATAGAGATTTGATAATAAGCCACCAGGCACAATAAGCAGTATGGTTAATGGCAATTGGATGAAAAGGAATCACCTTCTTAAGCCTCTGATATTGAATAGATATGATAGAAAATAACAAACTCGATAAATCATTTGGACCTGTTGGTACATCCGCCGGAGTGATTTTATTTGTTGTAGGACTAATTTTAACATTTTCTCACCTTACCGGACTAATTCTAATGCTGATCGGCGCATTTGTAGGATTTTCTTCGACAAGTGCCTTGATTGATTATGAAAAAAAACAAATCAAATTTTCAAACAATTTATTTGGTATTATAAAAATAGGACAATGGCTTAGCATTGAACCAGACATGAAAATTGGGATAAAAGAATCAAATTTGACATGGCGCACATATAGCATGGGAAATCGTACTCTTGATATAAACAATAAAGATTATAGAATAATCCTTTTTGATTCGGGGAATAAAGAAATTATGCAGATAAAAAAGACTAAATTAAAAGAATCTGCAATAATTGATCTTGAAACAATGAGAAATAGATTGGGGTTAAGGAGTATTTGATTCTCTTTCTGAATTGAAATGATGTGAATATGAAACTGAAGCCAACGAACCGTCAACCGCAATGCAGGCGGTTTTCGGAGGCTGGCATTCACCAAACCGGCAAACGATAGAGGAAAAGCAAACATAGAAAAAGTAAACCCCGCACTACGGCCGTCAGTAGAAAGTTATGGCGCTTAAAATCGTTTACATAATACATTATAGTTCACTAACATATAAGATATGGACGAAAAAATTATCTGGAGTATTGGTTTTGTACTGTTTGTGATAATATTGTGTATCGTTAAACCTAATATTGGTCGCATCTTTCTTGGTATCTTCTATCTGATAATGGCTATCGGGATAAATATCGTGAATGCGATTACCGATCCACAATCTACAGTTCAAATGGGAGAAGCTTCACTTATAGGATTTTATAGAATAATATTTTCAGAAGTGGTATCAAAGATTCCTGTGCTGTTTATATTGGCAATAGCATTATTTCAGATTACAATGGGTTTATTGATACTGCACAAGCATAAATTTGTAAAATATGGACTAATAGGCACCTCCATCTTTTTGATTCTTATAACCCCATTTGGTTATATTCAGATACCCTGGTTGGGAATTGCTGCCATACAGTTGTATTTGTTGACAAAAGATTTTGATAAAACCTTTATTGAAATCACAGGTTCGTTATTCCGACGAGATAAACACTAATAATTAGACCGTCAGTAAAATGCGAAGTGATTCACGTTTCCCGCTTTGCATTTCGCACTTGTCCGGTGACGATGCCCTAATCAGTTTGAGGATAATCTGTCCGGCTATTTAGGGGGTTAAGGCAGTAGTTTGAACCCGTAGAAGCTATTCGGCAAAATATTTTTGAGGGTAACGGTATTGATAATATTGTAACTTTACATATCAGTATAATAACAACAGATTGAGGTTATCCATTCGTCATCTGCAATAATATATAAATTATGAAACGACTAAGAATTGTCTTGTACTCACTTTGTTTATTAGCGGGTAATGTTGGGATTTGTCAGACATATCATGCGTTTCCGGATTCAAACGCTATCTGGAATACTGTTGGGAAAAACATTTTTTCTTGCAGGAAGTATGAGATCCGATTTGGTATTAACGGAGATACCCTGATCGGTTCAAACCTGTATTCTAAGGTTTATCGGTTATATGACACCCTCGCGTCGTCTCCGGAATCTGAGTACTTTGGAGCAATCCGGGAAGACGCTGATAAGAAAGTATACTTGGATTTACCCGAGTGGCCGGAACAACTCTTGTATGATTTCGGTGCCGAAGCAGGGGATACCATCTGTTATTTATTGGGAGGATATTTAATGGCAGGCGAAATTTATTTTCAACAAGATGTAAACCAGATGATTGTGCTATCAATTGATTCAGTACTTCTTTACAACAATGAGTACAGAAAGCGATGGAATCTGGACGGTACAGATAATTACTGGGTAGAGGGAATTGGAAGCACCACTTGGGTAGGGCTCATAGATCCTTTTATCAGCATTTCCATAACAAATGGTGACTGGTACTCATTTACATGTTTCAAACAAAATGATGAGGCCGTGTTTTTGGAAAATGAGCTTTGTCCGGGTGATTGTTTTTGTTCTCCCGATGCTTCCGGTGAACCCGAACAAGGGCAATCCCCTGATGAAAATATCTCTGTGATCGTAAACCATTCAACAGGAGAGATCGAAATCAACGTGTTGGACGATGGGTTGCCTCTCGATCTGATTATGGTGAATCAGAACGGAGGAATAGTGTTCCAGGAGTCGATTCAGGAAAATTCACGCAATATTTCCTGCTCACAGCTGGGTTTACCATATGGAATGTATATTATCATTCTACGGAATAATGAGATGGGGATTATCAACAGTAAAAAGTTCCTTTTCCATAGAAATTAATACACCTAACGTGCAGGCACATGCAACAAAACCATGCCGTATTGCTGTATCCTAAAGTTCTTTGCCTGATTTTTGTTGAACACTGACAGGTCGAACGCTTTTATCAAAATGTTCAGGACATAATCCTGTTTGGTTTTGTCAGGCCGGATCAGGGACATCAAAAAGGAACAATCCCGGATAAATGCCGGAAGAGCGTTTACAGAATCAAAAAACCCGAAACAGTAAACGTATGTTCGATTTACTTTTAAATGTAATTTTATACCGTATTTATTTTCCAGCCTGCAACTTTTGGGGGGTCGAGTCATCTATTGTATTATAATGTGCTGATAATCTATTTTATACAAAATACCATGGATCAACATGCTATAGCAGAAAAAATCATTGCCTTGGAGACTGCGGCTCTCGATGCCTGGCACCAAGGTAATCCCTCCCCCTACCTCGAACTTTATTCGAAGGACTTCACATATTTCGACCCTGCCCTTGAAAGACGGCTCGACGGTTGGGATAAGATAAAAGAGTTGTATGAAAGTATGCGTGGAAAGGTGAAAATGGATAAGTTCGAAATGATCAATCCCGTTGTACAACAAACCGGTACCATGGCCGTCCTGACCTATAATCTGCACTCTTACTCCGGTGAAACGCTCTGGAAGGAGAATTGCACAGAAGTGTACCGGCTGGAAGAAAACAACGAGTGGAAAATCATCCACAGCCATTGGTCGCTTACGAAACCTTCGATTGGTTAATAACCCTGCCGCATTGGCAGATTGCTTATGGATAAAATATTGACATTCACTGACAGACAAGCCTTCCGGGAGTGGCTTGGCAAGCATGGAGCAGAAAGCGATGGCATCTGGTTGCTCTTTGGTAAAACGAAGGAAATAGTAACCCTCTCCGCCGGCGAGGCACTGGAAGAGGCCCTTTGTCACGGATGGATAGACGGACAAATGCAATCCCTTGACGAGAGTACCTACAAAAAGTATTTTGCGCGACGTCGATCCAACAGCAAATGGTCTGTTAAAAACAAAGAGCTGGCGCAAACTCTCATGGAAAAGGGGTTAATGACCCGGGAGGGTTTGGATGCCATTGAATGCGCCAGGAAAAACGGTTCATGGGATAATGCTAAACGAACCCTGATCGACGATGAACAAATGCAACTGTTTAAGGAGATCGTTCAATCCTATGAGCCAGCTTATACCCATTTACTGGCCATGTCACAGTCCGTACTGCGCACCTATACCGGATTTTACCTTGATGCCAAATCTGACAAAACCCGTCAAGCCCGGTTAGTAAAGATTATTGAGAGACTGGATAAGAATTTGAAGCCGATGTGAGGTGCGAATTCATTGACGTTTCGCCTGCCGGCCGGCAGGCAGGCAGGCAGGCAGGCAGGCAGTTTGCAGTTCACATTTGTCCCGGAGCCGGAGCAGCACAATGTCCAGACTTTTTAACAAGCCAATGATGGTTTCTAGAAAAGGCTAACCAAATTTTTAGGAAGAAATGATAAATTAGTAGGTTTTTCGACAACAGTACTGAAAAGATGAACATTATTTACTTTTTAACGAGCGGGATACTGCTAGAAATATTTCCAGAAAGACATCAGATACAACTATTTCTTTGTATATTCGGTACTTCAATTTCTAAAGTTACCCGGTGACGTTTTTCGATGATAATAACTTGTGAAAATTGTCAGATGGTTGATCAAGTTGAGTGTCGGATTAATATATCATCCATTCTTAACTTGCGGTTATTAATCCGTATATAAAGGAATAACACTTATACTCACCCAAAATAAAGAAAATATAATCGCAAATATTACAGTTATACAAACGTTTGGTTAAATGCAAATTTAGATTTATGAGAAAAGTATTTTTACTTTTCGTGCTGGCGCTAGTCTTCCCCCTGACATTTTTCCAATGCCAAGAAAAATGCGACTCGGAAAAACTAGGAGAAATCATGTTTACCGAAAACGATCTTAAAATAGTTCCTTATACTGGATTGGAAACCTTGATTTTCAAAGATTCAGTTGGTGATTCTTTAACTATGCAGAAAGCATATAAGACCGGACGATTCTCTTTGTATAATAATAAATATTATGAACATTATTTTGATGAGGGAGAATGTGTGCCAAATTTCTATTTTGTTGAACGCAATTTTACTGCTTTTTGTAATAAGGATACAACGGCCCACATTGAGACAGATATCTATATCGATAATCCATTTGCCGATAGTTTAAAAAAACATATCGCCATCGAGGTCTCTTTTCAAGATTCACAACACTGGTACTTTTCAGGCTCGTTCTTCTTTAATTCAAATGCACTTTATGATCGTGAGCCTCAAGAATCATTTATTGTTCAATACAATGACAGTTTAATAATTGGTTCAAAAGTATTTAAAAAGGTATACACATTACAACAGTTAAAAGACCCATACGGATTGAAAAATCTCCAGTATGTTTATTATTCATTAATAGATGGTGTTGTAGGTTTTAAAACGAAAGATGGGCACTTGCTATTTTTATATTTAAAACAATGAATTTGCACTAAACCTAGCGTGCCGTCAACCGCAACAAAGCTTTGCAATGTTGCTTTATAAAGGCACCAGGTTGTCAAATAATCCTAAATTTGAGTTAAAATCGACCGCTAAAGGGTGGCGCTGATTGGACCGGAATATTCACTGTTTCCGAACTGTGGGGTGCGAATTGTTTCGGACTTCGTAGTTTACAGTTCACATTTGTCTTTGGTACACTGGAGTACCCAATTATCTAACTTTTCCTTGATACAGGATTTTCAGAAAGTATTTGAATTTGTTAATGATACACTACATTTTTTCAGTAATGTCCGGTTATAGGATATTATGTTAATTCTCGCTAGATCAAGATCATTACTCTTGCTTCACAAATTTCGAACTACTGACGGTTCTTTCACCATAGCATCTGATGATATACATTCCCGGAGTAAGATCTTCGATTCCAATTGTTACTGTTCCAGATGAAGACCGGCTTTTGACATTCTTTCCGCTGACATCGAATATTTTGATCAGAAATTCTTTCGGAGAATCAAAACGTATGCTGATCTTATCACGTGCAGGATTTGGGAAAATTAAAATTCCTTCTTCTTTAATTTCGGGTCTTGTTCCTGTCGAAGGATTTGACGTGGTAAGAATAGTCCCGAAATTTCCTGCTATAAATCCTTCATTCTCGGGAGTAAAACATATTGTTTTAAGATCTATCACGCAATGGCTGACTATTTTGGTTATGTTCGTTCCTCCGTCATTAGTAAAATAAACACACCCCCAGGCACCTGCAAAATATCCTTTATTATTATTCAGGAAATGCAGACAATAGATCCTGCCTGTGTTTTGTCCGCACAAATTCCACGTATTCCCGCCGTCAGTTGTCTTATAAAGCCCTATTTCACTTCCAATATATGCAGTATTGACATCGAGATACTGAACAGCATAAAACTCAACTGATGGTGAATTTACCATCTCCTGCCAGGTTGATCCGCCATCAGTAGTTTTAAAGATATTTCCGTTCTGTTCTACAAACATTCCGTGATCCTGATCACAAAAACTGATCGAGTTAATAGATGAGGCACCGGGTTGTGAGGATGTCCAGTGCGTTCCTCCGTCTGTGGTTTTATAAACACTTCCGTATCCTGCCGCAAAACCGTAATCCGCATTCAGAAAATATAAGGTAGAAACCGGCGAATATGTACTGGCGACCTGCTGTTGTACCCAGTTTAACCCACCATCAACTGTTTTGAATACAGTACCTGCCTCAGCCCCAATATAGCCTATACTCTTTTCAGGAAATACAACTGATGTGAGACTTTTTGAGGTGAAGGAGGGAAGTTTTATCCATGAACCTCCCTTGTTGTCGGTTTTAACAACACAGCCTGAGTCACCTACAGCGAAACCCTCTGCAGATGTTCTGAATGAGATACCTTTCAGGCTTGTTCTTAATTCCGAGAGTATGCTCTGGTATGAACTTCCACCGTTGGTTGTAACATAACTGTCACCTTCATAGGTCAGAGAATTATAATTCAAGACAAATCCCTTGACAGGACTCAGGAAACAGATATCGTCCATGTCATCGAATTTACCGTTGGATATATCTGTCCATGTGGTACCTCCGTTTGTCGTTTTGTAAAGATTTCCGTAATGTGAACCGACGAACCCATTGCTTTCATCAGGAAAAGAAAGGAAACAAAAGTTATCGGTGGCAGGAATGGTACCTGTAACGAACCAGGTGATTCCTCCATCAACAGTTTTATAAACTTTGTTTGATGACACACAAAATCCGGTTGTGCCATTAAGGAATTGAATATCTGCCGCTGCCCCGTTTCCGGTGTTGCACATCATAGACCAGCTGTTTCCGCCATCGGATGTTTTCAAGATCGCGCCTGTTCCATTCGACATTCCTGCAGCAACAAACCCGGTTGTTTCATCGAAGAACCAGGCACCATTATAGTCGTAAACATCCATAAAGTTTACCTGAATATGTATGGCAGTCCAGTCAATTCCGCCATTTGTCGTTTTAAAAAAACTGTATTCATTCCACCCATAGCCAATATTGGAGGTTACGAACTCAACATGGTACACTGCAGGATTTTCAGGGAGAGCGGCCCATGTCTCCCCTCCGTCAGTTGTTTTTAAAAGAATAGCGTTTCCCATATCATGATCGAGCAGTGCTGGCATAAAACCGTTGTTATGATCAATAAATGAAGGTTGTGTAACTTCATATTCCACACCGGTGTTCATCAGGGTCCAGGTGTTTCCTCCATCAGTTGTTCGTAAAAGTGTTCCCCCATCCCCGGAGATATAGCCGGTCATGCTGTCGATAAAGTGACAGCTGTTCATTGGATTAGCAGTATTTAACGGATTTGACCAATTCCATGTCTGAGAAATTGCACTGCTGCTGATGCAAATCATCAGAGCCATGAGGAGGTTCCATTTTTTCATAATGATTAAGAAAAGTTAAATTTCAAATTTAAGAAAAGTATATTTTGAGTGGCAAGTCAAGTCTCAATATTAGTATCCAATAATGGATGAACTGAATCAACTCGTTAGGCTCTTTGCATCCATCAAGAGAAAGATGAAGAGAAAGTTGGATTCGGCAGAGGAAAGGCAGGAAGAATTAAGTGTGAAACGCTGAGTCCGAACTGTGATGTGCGAATTCATTCACGTTTCGCAGTTCACCGTTCACATTTGCCTTGGTACCCGGAGCCGGAATCGAACCGGCACGAACTTTCGTTCATTGGTTTTTGAGACCAACGCGTCTACCTATTCCGCCATCCGGGCAACGCGGCTGCAAAGGTAAACAATAACCGGGGAATTTTCAAAGACTTAATTTAGTGCACCCTCCCGGTCCGGCTTCCCCGATGGTCCAGCCAGTGAATGAGGTTAAGGGCAAACCGGGCGTTTTGCGGAGCGGTCTCCGAGTTGAATCCGACCTTGAACGTCCCGTTGACAACCTGAGCGGTGAACATGGCAGCTTCCCCGAAAACAGCGATCCTTCCTTTGCCGTATTCCAGTATGGCTCCCTGGAAGTATCCTTTCAGATCCACCGAAGGGGTTTTATCACTGAACCTCCAGGCGGTGTCGGGCTGAAGCGACTTCCCTTTATCAAACCGGAGGATGCCGGCAGCCCCCGCCGGAATGGCGAAGGCGGAACCCGTGAAGGTAGCCACACTGTCGATCTTCTCGTCAGCCTGCATCCCGTCAACGGGCGGTGAACTCAGCAAGGTATTCTTTGCGCGTGAGAAGCAGTCAGGCGGCCATGATTGCTCCCCGGTGATAGCAAAACCGTTGAGAAACCCGAATCCGAAGGCGGCGGCCAGATCCGTAGCAGCTCCGGCAAAGGGCATGTGGTCAGCGATGAGCAGCAGGCTCCCGCCATCCCTGACCCATTTCCTGAGTACCTTGATTTCCTCCGGTGTGAATGCCGAAGGGGTGGGAAGGGTCCAACTTTCAGTGTTTGTCGAATCCAACGCATTAGCGATCACCAGGATTCTGCATCCCCGGAGAATGCCACCGTCCGTTAACCGTCCGGTCAGTCCGGAAGTCCGGTATCCATCCTCTTCCATCAGTTTGCAGAAGGCAAAAAAACCTCCCGCTTTCGTATGAAAATTGTTGTGTCCTCCGTCAATCAGGATCAGGGGACCCTGACCCGGTTCATAGGCAGTTTGACGGATCGCGAACCGGAAGGTGGTGTCGGGCGTCTGTTGGGAAACCACCATGGTTGGAGGACATAACAACAGGAAAGCCGCTATGAGGGCAAGATGACAGATGATCCGGGGTGTTTCTTTTTTCATGACACTTTTTTTGGAAAAGGAAGGTTATCGATGCTCTTTGTCTTTCGGCGATAAGGACTTTTCCACATCCTAAAATAATAAAAAGGCCGATGACATGATTTAATTTCTAAAATGATGTATATTTAATTGTTAAACACTATTTTACATCTTTCTTTATCGTTTTCCAACCTTCTTATTTTCTTGTTCATTTTCTTTTTGCTTGTCCAAAAAGAAAACGAACCAAAAGAAAAACGACAGCCGTGCCTTTTCGACGACCCACCTGACCAGATGCGAACTGTGAAGTCCGAAATGTAATGAGACCGATATCGCACTTCGCACCTCACATTTCGCATTTGATCAGGGGCTAGGGAGAAGATACAAAAACGACTGCCTTGACATTTTAAAGAAAATTGTCATGTACTGAGTCCTAAAATAATAAAAAATGGTCAATAAGGTGACCTCCCTGCTTTATTGTCCTGTCTGCACAAACAGAGAGGCTTTTCCGCCTTGTTGCAGAACAGCCGATGCCGCTCGGATATTCTTCTAATGCACACTTGTTTAAAACTTTCATTTGCTTCGCCTGTCAGAATGCCGTACTTTTGCCTCTTCATTAAAACCTTAACCATCAATGTCGGTTAAAATTCAGATTTTCGGCGGAAGAGCATCGTCTTATCTGGCCGAAAAAATTGCCGAAAGCTACGGCATGGAACTCGGAAAAGTCACTGTCACCCAGTTCAGCGACGGTGAATTCCAACCCTCCTACGAAGTTAACATCCGCGGAAACGATGTTTACATTGTGCAATCGACTTTCCCTCCCTCGGAAAACATCATGGAACTGTTGATGTTGGTTGACGCTGCCCGCCGGGCTTCCGCCAAGAACATCATCGCGGTGATCCCCTATTTCGGGTATGCCCGTCAGGACCGGAAAGACAAACCACGTGTTTCCATTGCTTCGAAACTGTTTGCCAATCTCCTGATCACCGCCGGTGTCACCCGGGTGATCACCCTCGACCTGCACGCAGATCAGATCCAGGGTTTCTTTGATGTGCCGGTTGACCACCTCTATGCATCATCGATTTTCATCCCCTATATCAAAGAATTAGGCCTTGAAAACCTGACTTTTGCTTCCCCCGATGTCGGAGGCACCCGCCGGGTAGGATCCTACGCTAAATACTTCCAGACCGACTTCGTCATCTGTTACAAACATCGTAACAAACCGAACGAGATCAGCACCATGTCGCTCGTCGGTGATGTGGAAGGACGTAATGTGGTACTGCTCGACGACATTGCAGATACTGCCGGGACCCTTTCCAGAGCAGCTGCCATTATCATGGAAAACGGAGCCCGCAGCGTTCGCGCTATGGTCACGCATCCCATCCTGTCAGGTAAGGCTTATGAGGTCATTGAAAACTCACTTCTTGAGGAACTGGTTGTCACCGACACCATCCCCCTGAAGAGAGAAAGTCCGAAAATCAAGGTCCTGACCACCGCTCATCTCTTTGCAGAAGTGATCCGCCGTGTCAGGAAAAAGGAATCAATCTCCTCATTGTTCAAGTTTTAAAAGAATTTCCTATCTTTGCACCCCCGATCAGGAAGGCGCCGGATGATAGTGGGCAAATGTTGTTTCACGTTCACGGGCTGAAGTAATTTATACCAATCTTCCACATCGGATTAACGTATTATCAACCAAAATCAACGCATTATGAAATCGGTATCATTGAGCGGTTCTCTCAGAGAGAACGTAGGGAAAAAAGATGCCAAAAAGAACCGTCGCGACGGCAAGATTCCCTGTGTAATTTATGGCGGAAAAGAACAACTGCACTTCGTTATTGAAGAGAAACCTCTGCTAAAGGTCTTTAATACTCCCGAAGTGTATGTGATCAAACTGAACCTCGGTGACAAAGTATACGATGCGATCATCCAGGATGTACAGTATCATCCTGTGACCGACCGGATCCTGCATGTTGACTTCCTTGAATCGGGCGAAAACAAACCGGTGGTGATTGCTATTCCCATCAGGCTGCACGGTACTGCTCAGGGAGTGCTCAAAGGCGGCAAACTGCTGAAGAAAGCACGCAAAGTAACGGTGAAAGGGCTGGTGAAAGATATTCCCGATACCGTAGAAATTGATATTTCTCCCCTGGATATTAACGACAGCGTCAGGATCTCTGATCTGAAAATCGAAAACGTGGCCCTCCTCGATCCTCCTACCGATGTGCTGGTTGGCGTACGTACTGCCAGAGCCGTCGTCGAAGAAGCCGCTCCGGCTGCTGCTGAAGGCGCTGCTGCTCCTGCTGAAGGAGAAAAGAAAGAAGAAAGCAAGTAGAATTGGTTTTATTTCATTGCAGGGAAGGTGTAGAGGGAGTAACTTTACACCTTTCTCTGTTTTACCAGTAGTGGGTGGTGAGTAAAAAAGAACACAACGAATGAAATACCTGATTGCCGGATTGGGAAATATTGGCGACGAGTACGCGAATACCCGCCACAACATCGGATTTATCGTTGCCGATGCCTTGGCTTTGTCGTTGAAAAGCACGTTCGCTACCGACCGGTATGCATCGGTATGCAGAGCTTCTCTCCGGGGCCGGTCGCTGATTATCATCAAACCATCTACCTACATGAATTTAAGCGGAAAAGCCATCCGCTACTGGATGCAGAAAGAGGATATCGCACCGGAAAACATCCTGGTTATCGTGGATGATCTCGCTCTTCCCCTGGGAGATCTGCGCATGCGAAAAAAAGGCAGTGACGGGGGCCATAACGGCCTCATCGACATCATCGGGACGATTGGGACCAATGCTTTTCCCCGTATCCGGTGCGGCATCGGGAATGACTTTGCCAAAGGGGCTCAGATCGATTACGTGCTGAGCCGGTGGTCCAGGGAAGAAGAAAAGATCTTATTACCTCGTATTGATGTAGCTGTAGAGATGGTGAAAAGTTTTGTCCTTATCGGCCCCGACCGCACCATGAACCTGTTTAACAAGCGGGGACATCCCGGCGATGAGGAACCGGATCAGACCCAGCCCTTAAGCCAATAGTAACCGAGAGCAGCCCATTCTCTCATGATCAGCATCTCATAGTGCATCTGCGTCCAGAAGCGATAGCGGATCGTGATGTTTTCCCCGACATCGGGAATCCATTTTCGGCCGCCAAGTTGTTTCCCCTGAAAAGTGATATCCGTTTCTATCTCCTGCTCAAAAGCGGGTAACCCGTCTACTTTCCGGAAACCGGCTTTCCGGAATGCCAGCGTCGCCCGGTAAAGATGTTCGGGCGAGGTGACCAGGAGGATAGCCGGCCCCAAGGGATTGGCAGGAGAAGAGGTCATTCTCCGGATATTGATCGCCTGGGCACGGGTATTGGCCCCCGAATCCTCGTACATGATTCTATCGGCCCCGATACCCCGTAAAATAAGCTCGTTTTCCATGCCTCTGACAGAGCTGAGGCTGTCGGTGGTGTCTCCGGGCAAAGCAATGATGATCTTTGAATGGACGAAGTAATTTCCCGCTTTTGCGGCATACCAGCAGCGCATCAGTCCCGATTCGCTGGGCATCCCTCCTCCCCCGAGCACCACGATGTATTCAGGCGGACGGTTGATGCCGGCCTTTTTCGTTCCCATGCCATACCAGATCCAGAAAGGAGCCGATGTGAAGGCAAGGATGAGATGAATCAACAGAACCACGCCGAAGGTGATCAGCAGGACCTTCACGGTTCTCCACATCCGGCTACAGGCTTGTTTCATCTTCTTCCCGGTTTGTTCAACCTGCAATTTTTGCTGTTACCACCTTCGAGATCTCCCCGACCGGTATCCGTTCCTGCTTCATGGTATCCCTGTCACGAATGGTGACGGTATCATCCTGAAGTGTCTGGTGGTCGATGGTGATGGCGAAGGGTGTCCCCAGGGCATCCATGCGACGGTAACGACGGCCGATGGTGTCTTTCTCTTCGTAGAAACACCGGTGGTCGTACTTGAGCTTATCCATGATCTCGCGTGCTTTCTCCGGGAGACCGTCTTTCTTGATCAGCGGTAATACCGCCACTTTGACCGGAGCCAGGTGGGCCGGGATACTCAATACCACTCGTTCACTTCCGTCTTCCAGTTTTTCTTCCCGGTAAGCATGACTCAAAATGGCCAGGAAAGTACGGTCAAGACCGATGGATGTTTCCACCACATAGGGAACATACGATTCGTTCGATTCCTGGTCGAAGTACTGTAATTTCTTTCCCGAAAATTTCTGGTGAGCGTTGAGGTCAAAGTCGGTGCGTGAATGCACTCCTTCTATTTCTTTAAAGCCGATGGGGAATTCAAATTCGATGTCGGCCGCGGCATTGGCGTAATGTGCCAGCTTCTCATGATCGTGCCAGCGGTATTTGGAGGCGGGGATGCCCAGCGAAAGATGCCATTTCATCCGTTCTTCTTTCCAGAACTGATACCACTTAAGCTCTTCACCGGGTTTCACGAAGAACTGCATCTCCATCTGCTCGAATTCTCTCATGCGGAAGAGGAACTGGCGTGCTACGATCTCGTTGCGGAAAGCTTTTCCGGTCTGGGCAATCCCGAAGGGGATCTTCATGCGGGCGGTCTTCTGAACATTCAGAAAATTAACGAAGATGCCCTGGGCTGTCTCCGGCCGGAGATAAATCTCACTGGCTTCGTCGTTGACGGAACCCAGCTGGGTGGAGAACATCAGGTTGAACTGGCGCACATCCGTCCAGTTCTTCGTCCCGGAGATCGGGCAAACGATACCCAGTTCTTCGATCAGCAACTTGACATCAGCCAGGTCGTTCCGTTCCAGCGCCGGATAGAAGCGGTTCTTGATCGCATCGATTTTCCCCTGGTGTTCTACCACCCGGGGATTGGTTTCGCGATACATTTTCTCATTGAAAGACTCTCCGAAACGCTGCCGGGCCTTATCCACTTCCTTCTGTATCTTATCTTCGATTTTTTGAATATGGTCCTCTACCAGAACATCGGCGCGATATCTCTTCTTCGAATCTTTGTTGTCAATCATCGGGTCGTTGAAAGCATCCACATGTCCGGAAGCTTTCCATACCGTGGGATGCATGAAGATAGAAGCATCCACGCCCACGATGTTCTCGTGGTATTGAACCATTGATTTCCACCAATATTCGCGGATATTGTTTTTCAGTTCGACGCCAAAGGGACCGTAATCGTAAACTGCACTAAGTCCGTCATAAATTTCACTGGAGGGGAAAACATACCCATACTCTTTGGCATGGGAAATGATCTTTTTAAAGAGTTCTTCGTTGTTAGCCATGCGGCAAAATTACGAAATTCAGACGAATGCCTGATTCAGGTCTGCCGTTATCTCTTTCCCGGAATAAAACTCAAACCTTGCATCTCCTTCCTCCACGGTAATTCGTTTTCCCTGCTGCATCAGGCGGGCTTTGATACCGCGTGATTTCAGGATATTCAGCAGGGTAATGGCCTTTTCGATCCCGTCGCCCCGTTTGAAGTTGACCACTTCGTCGGGCAATGCCAACCGGTTTCCGGAATAGATCGACTCATCACGCCAGCGGTGCAGCTCTTCTGCCACCTGTGCAATTTCAACGGAAGAAAACCAGTTGATGGAGACCGGATTTCTTTCGAGAGCTGCTTTCATCAGTGGTTCCCAATCGCACGAATCCATCTGCCGGCCGGCATAAAAAGCAAGATCAGCCACCACCGACCGGTCGCGGATGGAAGTCAGGTATGCGATAATCTCTTCCCGCGATTGTCGTGGCATCAGGGTGATAGGGCTTTCTCCGGAAAGAGGGAACGTATGTTCCGCCATGACCGGAAGCCGGGGAACAGTGCAGGCAAATTTCTCCAGGTCGGTGAAAAAAGCCGGATACTGGATCATATCGGGAAAACGGGACTTCAGATCAGCAATAAATTCTTCCAGGGATTTCTCTCGAAACAGTTCATCAGCAGGATCGAGGATCATCCGGCCGGCAAGGGGATGGTTACACAGATCTTCTTCATCCATTTCACACAGAAGTTTTCGTCCGGTTTTATCGCTGATCCGGTTTTTGCTCCCGTGTTCATACCCGAAAGCTTTCTCGAGCCGGATGTAATGAAGGGTATCATGACAGGGGAATCCGATTTGGAAAAGTTTCTGGTGCTTACTGTAATCGCGGAGGAAGTTGATGAAGATTTCGAAATTCATCCCGGTGACAAGATACCGGCTGATCGCTTCAGCAAAGAACTGATACGTCTCGCGGTTGATGGTAGCTTCCGGGTATACGCTGTGGATATAACCGGAGGCATGGGCCACGATGGTGATCTGTTCGTTCTCAAGCGCCCGTCTGGCCAGGGAAGAGAGTTCCGTCCCGTTGTACCACATTGGTTTGGTCACGATACGGCGGTTATTGGTCAGGATGCCTTCGTCAATGAGGATGAAATTCTGCGAATGCAGCGGAGTTCCCATGAGGAATATCTTCTCGAGGGGCACTTCGGCCACGATGAACAACGCAGCGGCATAAAGACAGGCAAGAGAAACGCATTCGCCGGCCCCTGTTTCATACCCCGGTTTAAAGCGGAAAGCATTCATGGCCTCGACGGTTTCGGTCTTCCAGTACGGGATCACATCCGAATTGTATTTATCAAGGCCGAAATGCCGGCGGATATCGATATCAAAATAGTACTTATCTCCCTCGTACCCGAAAAGAGCGTTGGAACGGGAAAGAACAACGGGATCGATGAAATCTTTAAACCGGTTGATCTCGGTCTCTTTGTCGGTCAACCCCCACGTGTCCAGATCCAGGTTGAAGTTGTAATGATCCATGATAAATTGCTTCAGCCGGTGGATCTTTTTAACGGGGGTCATCTTCCCGATGCCGGCGAACCACGGATCATCTTTCCATTTCCAGATCTCCGGCGACATGATGTTCGCCAGCAACAGCGAATACAGCAACTCCGGGAAGATAAAGATCTCCATGTCGGAGAGTGTGAAGGCGGATGAATATTTTTCGAGTCGATCTTTTTCCATAAAAAGAAAGCAGCATCACAAAGATATTGCGATGCTGCTTTAGATAAAAGAGAATAAATTTATTTTACAATCAACTTCATGGTTTCGGTGCCTTCGGCTCCGTTGATCCGGAGGAAGTAGATGCCCGGAACCGTACCGGAGAGATCAAGCTCGTAATCCCGGCCGATCACCTGGTTGGTCTTCTTCAGGGTGACAGTACCGATGAGGTTGATCAGTTCGATGTTAGCGGTACGTGCCTCGTTTGCAGAGATCGTCAGCCTGTCGCTTGCAGGGTTCGGGAAGATGCGGAAGTTTGCCTGTTCAGCAGGATCTCCGATGCTGACGAACCAGTTATGAACCACAACGTTCACTTCATCCGAGTATGTTCCGGCTCCGCAGGTATTCACGCCCTGAACCTTAATCGTAGCTGTTCCATCGTACGCAGGATCCCAGGTTATTGTACCTGTTACGGTGTTTCCACTGGCAGTACCAGCCTCAGCAGGGATCACTTCCCAGGAATAGCTGGAAGCATAAGTGCCGCCGGTAGTAGTGTAATCCGTTGTCGGGTTGGTACCTGAATAAACTAAATCCGGTCCGGTAGGTGAAGCAGGTGCATCCGGCACTTGGGGATCAACCGTGATGGTCGATGTTCCGGTCATGTTGATCGTGCAGGTGAGTGCAGGGTTATCAGCCTGGGCGGTGTAATCACCGGCTCCGGTCTGAAGGCCGAAAGAGATGGCGCTGCCGGTTCCGGCAACAATGGTGGAAGTAGGAGTATTGTTATAAACCAGCGTATAATTAACGCCTGCCTCGGAACCATCCAGGCCGACTTCAACGCCAGTGCCTCCCTGAGCGCAATAAGCGCCGCCTCCGGTCACGTTGAACAGAGCCGGACCTTCGGTAATGGTCACGGTGACAGGGGGTGTCCAATCGCTCTGGCAAGCTCCGTTATTAGACAATACCTTGATTTCGGCGGTGCCGATGTAAGTGGGTGACCAGTCAACGGTCAGGGTAGTACCGGTAGCAACGAATGTCCCGGCGGTAGAAGGAATAAGATCCCAGGTATATCCTGCTGCTGTCGGGGAACCTGATGTTGTATACACTGTATTCGGACTGTCCTGGCAAAGGCTTGTCGGTCCGGTAGGAGTTCCGGGAACCTCCGGCATGGAGGAAATGGTAATGTTGAGGGGGTTGGACCATGATCCGATGCCACACGAATTACTTCCCTGAACCTTTAACTGGGCTGTTCCGATATAGGTGTCAACCCAGTCGATCGTACAAGTAGTCCCTGACGGAGTGAGCACTCCGGCTGCAGGCGGCTGAAGATCCCAGGTATAACTGGTTGCGGTGGGATTCCCGGTTGTTGAAAAAGTCCCTGTGTTGGGATTTACACAAAGGTTATACTGGCCCGTGGGTGTTCCGGGAGCGCCGGGTACAGTAATAGGGTTGATGAAAGCAGTCTTGGTCATGGAACCCTGTGCGTTAGCGCCAGGGTTGGAAGCGATAAGGGTAGCATTATATGAACCCGCATCATTATAAATTACGGTAGGATTCTGAAGAGTTGAAGTCGCCGGTGTCCCTCCGGGAAAACTCCAGTTCCAAACAGTAGCTCCTGTTGAAAGATCCGTATAGTTGACAGTCAGCGGAGTACAACCGGTCGTCGGTGTTGCTGAAAAATCGGTGGGGAGAGGCAGGTAAAGAGCATTTAACATTTTCTTGGTCGCATTCAGACATTCCTTGGTTGAATTGTCCTGGACAAAAGCGATCAACTGGCAGTTATTGGTCACCCACGAAGCATCTTTGGTAAAATTAAGGGTAAGAGTGACCGTGTTGCCTGAAGCAAAACTGATAGCGGTACCGTTTGCATCCGGGATCATCAGGCGTTCAGCATCATTGATGGTATCCTGACCCTGCCAGGAATAGGGTATTTTCGATTCAGTTAACGCCAGATGAGCTCTCAGATCAGTAGCCGTGATGGTGGATACTTTATTGATTGTCAGGTTGATGGTATAACTATTCCCGGTATTGGAACCTGTCATGTCGATGGTAAGCGGAGAAGCAACCGCATACCGTTGGGTGTATATGGGAAGATAAGTACTATACAAACTTTGGGAGTTGCTTCCCCCGACATAATTCAGAACGCCATCGAAAAAAGCGGTGGGATACCCGGTAATTCCATAATAGCTGCAACGTGTTCCGGCGAATGCATTATAGAAGGGATCTGAACTGGGGTTGTAGTTGTGATATTCGATCACCGCTACATGGCAACCGGCTTCGAGCAGATCTTCTGCACCCATGGCTGCGCCGGGACAATAAGGGCATCCGGTACCGGTTCCGATCTCCATGACTACCTGGTCACGTTGAACCTGTGCGTAAATTGTCGGGCACAACAAAGCCAGACAAGTAAGGAGTAGGACGATTTTTTTCATAAAATTTAGTGGTTTGGTTTGGTAGACTGTTTTGTCTTCACAAAAATAAAAAATCCCGGTATTCATCCTACCAAAAGAGTATTCAATTATGCAGATTTTTATATTTTTGTAGCAAACAACAATCAGGCTATGTATTATACAGGAGAAGAAATCATCGGAATTGCCGTGCGCATCGAAGAAAACGGCAATGCATTTTACCAGGCAGCCGCCGACATCATCAAAACAGATTCGGATACCAGAAAGCTCTTTCTGGACTTGGCCGAAAAAGAGATTTCGCACATCGGCATTTTCCAGAAGATGGCCGAAAAGTTTCAGCCTGAAGATTTTGAATTCAACATCGAAGAAGCTTCCGATTACATTAATTACCTGGCTGATCAGCATATCTTCGGAAAACCCGACTCGGGAAAAACGCTTGCCAAAACCATCAAGACTCCCCGCGAGGCATTGGAGATCGCTTTTAAATTTGAGAACGACAGTGTAACGTTCTACACAGAGTTGGAAAAGAAAGCGAAACACGATTCAAAGAAGCTGGTCCGGCAGATCATTGAAGAAGAGATGGAACATGCCGAAGAGATTAAGAGGTTTTTATAGCCGTTGAATTCTCTGTCGCACTCATACACCTTTTCTATGATTTTCCCTACTTTTGGGAACTCAAATACTCTTACTCATGAATGCAATGCCCCTGGTGATCGCTGCCTTGGCGATCTTCGCGCTGGCTTACCGGTTTTATTTCGGATTCATCTCAGCCAAAGTCCTCACGTTTAATGATTCCCGGATCACCCCTTCCCACCGGTTATACGACGGACAAAATTATTATCCCATATCCAAATGGGTTCTCTTCGGGCACCACTTCGCTGCTATTGCAGGAGCCGGACCGCTGGTAGGTCCTGTCCTTGCCTGCCAGTTCGGCTATTTCCCGGGATTCCTGTGGATGGTCATCGGGGCGGTAATGGCCGGTGCGGTTCATGATCTGATCATCCTCACCGCTTCCGTCGAACACGATGGACGTTCTCTGGTCGATATTGTGAAAGAAGAAATTAAAAAAGTTACCTCCACCGTTACTGCCTCCATCGCCACCTTCATCATCATTATCATCGCGCTGGCCGGATTGGGACTGGTGGTCGTCAACTCATTGTCCGAGAGCTCCTGGGGCACCTTCACCATTGCTTCCACCATCCCCATTGCCATGTTAATGGGTGTGTGGATGTTTGTCTTCAGAAAAGGAAAAACGGTGGAAGCCACCGTGATCGGGGTAATCCTGCTCTCTGCTGCCGTGATCTTCGGTAAATATGTTCCCGAATCATCCATCTCTTCCTGGTTCTCTTTTGATAAATCTACCCTGACTATCCTGTTGG
>Ga0116170_10001936_pt1 | contig 20501 bp, 13 predicted proteins | sample AD_JPNHW1_MetaG_FD_89797 | JGI IMG/M metagenome (GOLD analysis project Ga0116170, IMG submission 89797) | Active sludge microbial communities of municipal wastewater-treating anaerobic digesters from Japan - AD_JPNHW1_MetaG | ecosystem: Engineered > Bioreactor > Anaerobic > Digestate | place...
AATTATCCCGTCACCTCTTCACCTGGTCACCTGGTCACCTCTTCACTTCATAAACTGCCGGATCTCCTCCGCGTGTTCCTTTTCTTCTTCGATGATCTGCTGAACCAGCTTCTTTGAATCGCTGCGGGTATACTTCAGCAGTTCGGTGTAGAATGCCACACTGTCGTTTTCGAATTTAAAGGCGGCCTCGAGCCCCTGCCGGGGAGTGGTGAGGGTGGCGGCGAGCGCTTTGCCCGATTCGGGCTTGCCAAAGATATGCGACTCGGCCAGGTGATTGATGTAATCGGTGGCGTCGGGAGAACTGAAGTCGAAGGTGTCGGCATCAAACTTCTCGGCCAGCTTCTGGAAGATGGAGATGTGCAGGATCTCTTTCTCGGCCAGGTCGAGGAACAGGCCTTTGATGTCGTTCTGCCCGTGGATCATGGCCGCTGCGGCGGTGTAAAACTCGTTGCCGTTCTCTTCGATCCTGACGGCGATCTCTACGATTTCTTGTCCGGAATAATACATGGCGGAAGGGTTTAGTACCGCAAATGTAGTAAAAACAGGAATACCAGCTCAACCGGATCACGCATTAAAAAATTGCCTATCCCATCCTAAGGGCCTGAATAGTTGCTATCTTTGCGACTCGAATCCCTTTTTCCACCAACAAAAATCCTGCACATGAAAAAGACGTTACTCACTGTCGTTACCCTTCTTGCCTTTGCGACAGCCTTCTCCCAGGCTGTTCAGAGGAGCAACGTGATCCTCGAGATCGGCACCGGTACCGGTTGCCAGTACTGTCCCGGCGCTGCCATGGGGGCGGAAGATCTGCTCTCCAACGGCGCTCACGTCGCCGTGATCGAATACCACAGCTACAATTCGGGCGACCCCTTCAACACCCCGGAAGCGGCCCAGCGCACCAGCTATTACGGCATTACCGGCTACCCGACCGCCTATTTCGACGGAACGATGAATTCCGTGGGAGGCAGCAACACCACCAGCATGTATCCCACCTACCTGCCGATCTACAATACCCAGTATGGCGTGCTCTCCCCGCTGACCATCGACATCTCGGGATACAACACGGGCAATACCTACTACATCACGCTGACGATCACAAAAGTAGCCACCGTAAGCGGAACCGACCTGCGCGCCCATCTGGCACTCACCGAATCGGATATCGCTTACAGCTGGCAGGGACAGTCGGAGATCAATCATACCGAGCGGCTGATGGTGCCCGGCTCCGCCGGAACGACGATCAACTTCAACTCCGGCAATACGGTCACCCTCAACCTTTCTTTCACCAAGGATCCCACCTGGGTGACCGCCAATTGCGAACTGGTGGCTTTCGTGCAGGATAACGCGTCCAAGACCATCTACAACGGGGCCAAGAAGGCGCTGAACGCCCTCGCCCTCCCGTTGCCGACCAACTTCTCGGGTACGCCCACCGGCGGCTGCACGCCGATGACGGTGCAGTACACCGACCTTTCGACGGGCGCTACGAGCTGGATCTGGAATTTCCCCGGCGGCACGCCCTCCACTTCGACCCTGCAAAACCCGACGGTCGTGTACAACACCGCCGGCACCTACGACGTCAGCCTCAACGCTTTCAACATCCCCGGTAACCAGGCAGGCTCGATGTCAAAACCCGCCTATATCTCAGTCAACAGCGCCCCGGTGGCCCCCGGCATCCCTTCGGGGATCAGCGGCCTCTGCGTCAACCCGCCCGATCAGACCTATTTCATCAGCGCGGTTGCCAACACCACAGGCTACGAGTGGCAGATCATTCCCTCCACCGCCGCCACCATCACCAACAACGGTACGACCTGCGTGGTGAACTTCGACAACGCCTTCGTCGGTATCGGCCAGCTTAAGGTGCGCTGCGCCAACGCATGCGGAAATAGTCCCTGGTCGCCGTACCTCAACATCACCGTCTCGACCGAGCCCGCACAGGCCGCCGCCCCGACGGGACCCACCTCGCTGTGCATGAACCCGGGAAGCGTGACATACAGCACCATGGGCGCCAACAACGCTTCGACCTACCAGTGGGATCTTCAGCCACCCGATGCCGGAGCCCTTTACCCCAATGGCACTTCGGTTTCCATCGCCTGGAGTTCCACGTTTACCGGCACTGCCACGCTGAAGGTGAAAGGGATCAACAACAGTTGCGAAGGCCCCTGGTCCTCCGATCTGGCCATCACGGTGAGCCCCGGTCCGACCGCCTATAGCCTGACCGGCGGAGGAGGCTACTGCGCCACCGGCGGCACGGGATCGCCCGTCGGCCTGAGCGGATCGCAGACCGCCACCAGCTATACCCTCTACCTGAACAATGTGGCTACCACGACGGTCGTTCCGGGTACCGGCAGCGCCCTTTCGTTCGGCAGCCAGACCGTAGCCGGAACCTACACGGCCATGGCCGCCACCACCTCGGGAGGTTGCACCAACACCATGACGGGAACAGCCGTGGTGACCGTCGACCCCTCGGTGCCCGCCACCCCGGCCATGCCCGTCGGCCCCACCAACATCTGGTCGGGATCGACCCCCACCACTGATTATTCCACCACCGGCGGAACCTATGCCACCAGCTATTCGTGGGAAGTCTCCCCGGCTGCTGCGGGCACCATCACCGGCAACACCACCACCGGCACCGCCACCTGGAACCCGACCTATACCGGTCCCGCCACAGTGAAGGTGAAAAGCGTCAACTCCTGCGGTTCGAGCACTCTCTCGGCCGACTTCGCCATCACCGTCAGCGCCGGCAGTGTCGGCATGGGAGAGAAGAGTACCGGCAGCCTGATCGGTCTCTACCCGAACCCCGCCACCGGCATGGTCACCCTGGTACCGGTGAAGGATATCACCGCCGATATCCATCTCTACAACTCCATCGGCACCGAGGTGTTCACCCGCACCGCCGTGAACCTCACCGGCAACTACCCGGTCGACCTCTCCGCGCTGAAACCCGGCATCTACTTCTTCCGGATCAGCAACGCCGAATACCGCCAGGTGATGAAACTGGTGGTTCAGTAACCGTACCTTGCCACACGCATAAAAAGCGCCCGGGACCTCACTCCGGGCGTTTTTTTTTCTTCCCCAGCGGCCCTTACGTGACAAATTGACAACCGATCCACCCCCGGGCATGTTTTTTGACGAACCCATCTGACGGTAGTACAGCGTACTCCGTCGGCAGTCAGCAGTCGGCAGTCGGCAGTCAGCAGTACTCAGATACCCGTAATCGTAATTTTTAATTTCTAATTAATCTGTCACCTCCGTCACCTGGTCACTTAATCTTAACGCATGACTTCAAAAGACCTCGAAAAATATTCCTCCGCCTTCACCCTGAGCGATATGGAGATCTTCATCTTCCCCGAGCTCCTGTATTCGCTGGTGCTGGCCAATATCATGTCGCCCCGCATCTGGAAATGGCGCGACGATCCCTGGTTTGCCGGCATCACCAAAATGGGCCCGCTGAAAAAGATCCACCGGGTGAAGCAGTATATCATGGATCATTACAACTTCAACCTCGACCTGGAGACCTGGGGGCTGACCGACAAGCAGACCGAGATCAGCCGTTTCAGCGACCACATCGACCCGGAAACCCTTTCGCGGTCGAATGCGCTGTTCGGCTACGAAGGCGATAAATACTATTTCGACATCGACATCCGCCGCCACTTCGGCCTCGACAAATTCGACAGCGACATCATTCCATACTGGAAAACCGAGACGGTGGAGGCGATGGATGCCTTCCGCTACAAGCCCGGCTACGACGCCGGGGCAGGGGAGTGCGTGTCGCTGGCCTGTCTCTATGCCGCCGCCCTCTTCATCGTGGCCCGCGTACCCCTCGATAAGATCTTCCTGATAGGAACACCCCTTCATTCGCAGAACTTCGTAATGATCGACGAAGGAGTGCTCACCAACAACCGGCGAATCGTCACTAAATCGATGTGGTTCAACGGCACCGAGCTGTCGGCCCTGGCCCGCCGCGCGCTGGAGCATGAGCAGGTCACCTATGTGGCCCATCCGACCGGCTGGATCCATGCGATGTATCCCGAAGCCACCATCGATCCGGGCGCGTATCATGATTTCCGCGAGAAACTAACCCACTTCCTCGAAACCGGGGTCGATTTCGAGATCTTCATGAATTTCCTGCGCGATTACTCCCGTTACCAGAAGTATTTCCAGCTCTGTTTCCCCTGCCAGGGAACGCACCGTTACATCCGGCTCGAAAAGGCCTTTGGTTATGAGCATGGAAGCAAGAACCGGCTGGGCGACAAGACCGGCCGTAAACTCTTCTGTGAAATGGACGAAGAGGACCTCTACCTGCAGCCGCTCGACCACCGCTTCCGTGTCTTTCATGAAGATCCCCTGTTTGACATGAAGCCTTATCCTGTCTTCATCGAAGCCCTGAAACAAGCGTATCCCGGCCTCGAAAACCACGAGGGTTTTTACGCCGACCTGAAGAAATTCCTCCACACCATTCCGCGGCTGCCATCGGGGAAAAAGGAATTCATCGCAACCGAAGGCATCCGGATCACCCCCGAAATGACCCGCGAAGAGATCCTGGATTACCTTCACACTTTACGGAAAGCACCCCCCCCTCTCCCTGGGGAGAGGGGGCCGGGGGGTGAGGCATTCCCCGGCAGGAGGGAACCGGGGGGTGAGGCATTTCCCGGTGAGAAGCAGTCGGGGGGTGAGGCATTTCCGGGTGAGAAGCGGCCGGGGAGTGAGGCCGCCGACCTCGCCTTCTATGCCGGCCGCCATATGGATGCGTGCGACTGGCAGCCATTCCTGAAGGCGGCCTTTGAACGCAATCCCGTGTCGGTGGACTTTTTCCGCGACCATTCCCTCGCAGAGGCAGCCCGCGAGCTGCAGTCCTGGCCCGGCGAGTCCATCTACGATGAGAACCGGCTGGCCCTGCCCGACGAAGTCGTGAATTTCAGGCGCGGAGACGGGATCGAAAAAGCGATCACCCTGATCAACATCGCCCGCGCGCGACGAATGGCTTACCGCGTCACCACCGCGAAAGAGGTCGTTGCCGTGAGTGCCGGCAGCGAACGCTTCGACTTCCCCACCGCCAAAACCCTGCTCCTCCCTTCACTCTAGAACCCAATAGCAGTTCAACAGTTCAATTGTTCAATTGTTCAATTGTTCTATTGTTCTATTGTTCTCCTGTTCTATTGTTCTCCTGTTCTCCTGTTCTATTGTTCTATTGTTCTCCTGTTCTATTGTTCTCCTGTTCAATCCCCTCTTCCCTTCACCTCCCGAAGGTGGGTATTTTTTGTTAATTTTGCCCCTTCCAAAAAGAAAATCCGATGGCCACCAACGAAGACCTCTTCAAGAAGATCATCTCGCACGCCAAAGAATACGGCTTTGTGTTCCCCTCCAGCGAAATTTACGACGGACTGAGCGCGGTGTACGATTACGGTCCCTTCGGCGTCGAGTTGAAGAACAATATCAAGGAAGACTGGTGGCGCTGGATGACGCAGCTTCATGAGAACATCGTAGGGCTCGATTGTGCCATCTTCATGCATCCGACGGTATGGAAAGCCTCCGGCCACGTCGATGCTTTCAGCGACCCGATGATCGATAACCGTGATTCGAAGAAGCGGTACCGGGCCGATGTGCTCGTGGAAGATCACCTGCAGAAACTGGAAGATAAAATTAAAAAGGAGGTTGATAAGGCTGAAAAACGTTTCGGACATCTTTTCGACTTTAACCAATTTGTAACGACCAATCAACGAGTATTGGAAGTCCAGGAGAAGATCGACGCCATCAAGACCCGCTTCTATGCCTCACTGACCAACAACGACCTTGCCGACATCAAGGCCCTTATTGAAGAGGCCGGCATCGTTTGCCGGTCAGCGGCACGAAAAACTGGACCGAGGTGCGTTTCCTCCACCTGATGTTCTCCACCCAGATGGGTTCGGTGAATGAAGACGCCTCGGTGGTTTACCTTCGTCCCGAAACCGCACAGGGCATCTTCGTCAATTTCCTCAATGTCCAGAAATCGGCCCGCATGAAGATCCCCTTCGGCATCTGCCAGATCGGGAAGGCCTTTCGCAACGAGATCGTGGCGCGGCAGTTCCTGTTCCGCATGCGCGAATTCGAGCAGATGGAGATGCAGTTCTTCGTGAAGCCGGGAGAAGAGCTTGAATGGTATCGCTTCTGGAAAGAGGAACGCATGAAATGGCACCTCGGCCTCGGTTTGCCCGCTTCGAAATACCGCTATCACGACCACGAGAAGCTGGCCCATTACGCCAACGCCGCGGCCGACATCGAGTTTGAATTTCCCATTGGGTTCAAGGAACTGGAAGGGATCCACAGCCGCACCGATTTCGACCTGGGCGCCCACCAGCAGTATTCCGGGCGGAAGTTGCAGTACTTCGACACCGAATCAAACGAAAGCTACGTTCCCTACGTCGTCGAGACTTCCATCGGCCTCGACCGCACCTTCCTGGCGGTGCTAAGCCACGCCTACCGCGAGGAGAAGCTCGAGGATGGGTCCGAACGCGTCGTGCTCGGCATTCCTGCCAAACTGGCCCCCGTCAAACTGGCCGTGCTGCCTCTCATCAAGAAAGACGGCCTCCCCGAAAAGGCGCGCACCATCATGGATACGCTGAAGCAGGATTACCGGTGCTATTACGAAGAGAAGGATACCATCGGACGGCGTTACCGCCGGATGGACGCCATCGGAACCCCCTTCTGCATCACCATCGACCACCAGACCCTCACCGACGATACCGTCACCATCCGCGACCGCGACACCATGCTCCAGGAACGGATTCCGCTGACGCGGATCACGGAGGTCGTGAAGGGGAAGCTGTAAGAGGTGGGGAGTGGTGAGTAGTCCAGTGGTCTAGTGGTCAAGTGATTGAGTGGTTGAGTGGTCAAGGGGTCGAGTGATCGGGTGGATGGGCGGACAGGCGGACAAGTGGGCCGCCGGCTACGGAATTTCCTGGGCTGGTTGTTCTTCGTGCCGGGTGTCTTCGCACTGGGGATCATCCTGTTGGCTTTCACTTCGATTCCTTTCTGGACCTGGTACCATATGTCGGTAAAGGAAGCCGGGATCCGTCGTCCGCCCGATTACATCGTGGTGCTGGGTGGCGGTGGAATGCCGAGCGAAACCGGCTTGATGCGCACCTGGTACGGGGCAAAGGCAGCCCTTCAGTTTCCGCGTGCCACCGTGATCGTAGCCCTTCCGGGCGATCCCGATGATTCCCTGAGTTCGGTGAGCCTGATGAAAAAAGAGCTGATCTTACGGGGAATCGCCCCCGAACGCATCGTTCCCGAAGATTCCGGTACCAATACCCGTTCGCAAGCCATCTGTATCCGTACCCTCGTCATCCGGCACCCGCACGCGTCACTTCTCCTGGTTTCTTCGCCCGAACACCTTTACCGGGCCGTACGGACGTTCCGGAAGGCCGGGTTCCAGCGGGTCGACGGACTGCCTGCCTTCGAGCAGGCCATCGAATCGGATATCACCTTCCGGGCGGGCAGACTGGGAGGCCGGTCCTACATTCCCGACATCGGGCAAAACCTCACCCTGCGTTACCGCTTCTGGACACAACTGGATTACGAAATGCTGCTGCTGAGAGAATATGCAGCGCTGGCTTACTATAAAGTGAAAGGCTGGATCTGAGGATAACTCAAAGATCAAAGATCAAAGATCAAAGATCAAAAATCAAAAATAAAAGAATCGCAATCACTCGACCACTCAATCACTCAATCACTGGACCACTCGACCGCTCGACCACTGGACCACTCAACCGCTCGACCGCTCGTTCACTCACTCACTTCTTATTAAAATAATTCATCGTCCTCTCCGCCCCGGTCAGCGCAAAGCTTTTGATCAGTTCGACGGTGGTTTCGATGCGGGGGATCAGGGTCTTCGTCTCTTCCTCGCTCCAGCGGCCCAGTACGTAATCGATCTGGTATCCTTTGGCGAAGTCGTTGCCGATGCCGATGCGCAGGCGTGAGAAGTCGGTGGTGCCGAGGATCTCGATGATGCTGATGAGGCCGTTATGCCCCCCGTCGCTGCCCTTCGTTTTGAGGCGGAGCGCGCCAAGCGGCAGGGCGAGGTCGTCGACGATCACCAGGAGGTTTTCGACCGGGATCTCTTCCTTCTGCAGCCAGTACCGGATGGCCTTGCCGCTCAGGTTCATGTAAGTCGTGGGTTTGATGGTGACCAGTGTGCGCCCCTTCAGCGATAGCCGCGCCATCGATGCATACCGGTCACTGCTGAAGGTCCCCTTCAGGTTTGCGGCCAGTGCATCGGCGGCAATAAAACCGATGTTATGCCGGGTGTCGGCATACTCATCACCGATATTGCCGAGGCCGGCGATAAGGAATTTCATTGGGACGGGGAATATGTGAAGCAGCAGGACCTACCCCCGGCCTCCGGCCACCCTCTCCCTGATGGCAGGGAGAGGGCAGGGGGGGTGGGTTATTTCTTTGCGGGTGCGGCAGCGGCAGCACCTTCGGCAGCGGGAGCGCCTTCAGCGCCGGGAGCGGCCTCTTCCACCACGGTGCGGGCGGTACGGACGGTCGCGATCACGCTGCTCGGCGGATCGATAAAGGTGATGTTCTCAAGGTTCATGTCGGAGACCTTAACGGAAGAACCGATATCGAGGGTATCGATCGACACGGTCACCTCGTCGGGGAGGTGTTGCACCAGGGCCTTCACAACGAGCTTGCGCATTTTCTTGATCAGCTTACCGCCGCGGAGAACACCGGGAGCCGTACCTGTGATCCGGATGGGAACACCGATGGTGACGGGCTTTTCGGGGACGATCTCCTTGAAATCGACATGCAGCATCCGGTCGGTAACCGGGTGGTATTGTACATCCTGCACCGTCGTTTGGTGCACCTTGCCGTCGATATTGAGTTCGAAGATGTAAACAATCGGGGAGTGCATCGCCTTGAGGAGTGTCTTTTCGTCGATCACAAAATGGATTTGCTCTTTACCTCCATACATGACACAGGGGACTTTCGCGTCCTTGCGATGCATTTTGGCATCTTTTTTCCCTACGTACGCTCTCAGCGTACCGCTCAATGATACCTTTTTCATGGTTTGATACTGGTTTTGTAAATAAATAATGATGGTTGACCGATCCCGAACCTGTGCGTGAAGACAGAGGTAAACAACGGGGAACCCGTATGCTGTCACTCGTTACCCGTCACTTTTTCGGGTTTGCAAAGGTATGAAAATTCCTCAGAACTGGAACAGGGAGGAGATTGATTCTTTTTTCTTCAGCCGGCGGATCACCTCTGCGAAGAGGTCGGCGGTGCTGAGGACTTTGATCTTGGGGCTCTGGAACGTGAGGGGGATGGTGTCGGTCACGATGAGTTCGTCGAGGAGGGAGTTTTCGATATTCTCCCGTGCGTCGCCCGACAGAACGGGGTGTGTGATCATGGCCCGCACCGAGCTGGCTCCGTTCTCCATGATGATCGCGGCGGCTTTGCAGATGGTCCCGCCGGTATCGACGATGTCGTCGAGCAGGATCACATCTTTCCCTTTGACATCGCCCACAAGGCGCATCTTGGCCACCTCGTTGGGTTTCGACCGGTGCTTGTAGCAGATCACGAAATTGCTGTGGAAGAATTTGGCATACGAGCCAGCCCGGCGGGTGCCTCCCGTGTCGGGTGAGGCGAAGGTGATCTCGGGAAGATGCAGGGTTTTCAGGTAGGGGATAAATACGGAGGAGGCGTAGAGGTGGTCGACCGGGACGTCGAAGAACCCCTGGATCTGGTCGGCGTGAAGGTCGAGGGCGATGATGCGGTTGACCCCGGCGGCGGATAGCAGGTTGGCCACCAGTTTGGCGGCGATGGAGACGCGGGGCTTGTCTTTGCGGTCCTGCCGGGCGTAGCCGAAGTAGGGGATCACGGCCACGATGGTGCGGGCGGAGGCGCGGCGGGCGGCGTCGATGAGCATCAGCAGTTCGAAGAGGTTGTCGCTCGGGGCGTAGGTCGACTGCACCAGGAAGACATCCGATCCGCGGATATTCTCGTCGAACGAAGGCTGGAATTCCCCGTCGGCGAACTTCACCACCGACGTTTTACCCAGCTCGATGCCGTAGCTCCGGGCGATTTTCTCTCCCAGGTAAGCCGTGGCCAACCCGGTGAAGATGTTGATCTTTGCTGCCATATGCGATGCGTCTGGTTAAGGTGCTCGAACGAAAAAGGAACGGGGATTGCTCCCGGCAAAGATAAGCCATAAAAAACCTGCCGGCAAGTCAAACTATTGCGGTGCAACCCCGAAAAAATTTGTACTTTTGCCCCCCACACCTGTTCCCACACCCACACCCCAAAATCATGCCTTCCTCGCCCTGATGGCGGAATAGGTAGACGCGTTGGTCTCAAAAACCAATGAGAGCAATCTCGTGCCGGTTCGATTCCGGCTCAGGGTACCACGACAAATGCAAAGTGCAAGGTGCAATAATTTGCACTTTGCACTTTTCGTTTTAGACTTTACACTTTTCATATGCCATAAAAAATCCTCCAAAAACCATATTACCTTTTCCTTTTTTCCCGATTAAGCAGAAAAATCGATCATGGAAACAAAGGAAAAAACTCAGTTCAACGAACAAATCCGTGAACGGACCATTAAAATGGCGGTAGCAATTCATGAACTACTGGTCAATTTAAAAGTCTCCCCGGTCACCCGACCCATTGTCAACCAGGTTATCCGCAGTTCCTCCTCGGTTGCATCCAACTACAGGGCTGCCACCCGCAGCCGTTCAGATGCCGAATTCTATTCAAAAATATGCATCGTAGTTGAGGAAGTTGATGAAACCCAGTTCTGGCTGGATTATCTGCAAAGGTTGCACCTGCTGGATAATAGCAAGTCTTCTGGGATTTTCAATGAGGTCGAAGAGCTGGTAAAGCTTTTTACAGCCATTAAAAGTAAAATGAAGAGCAAGCTGAATTCCTGAATGCTTGGACGCACCGGTCAAACTGACCACCATCCGCCGATTTTAGCTGACTATCTTAGAATATTAGAAATCAATTAAATGAAGTGATCAGGTTATTTCGGCGAGGCCTGGTCAATACGAGCGTTTTTTCCAATTAACTCTTTTGCAAAAGGGTTATAAAATCAACCACTCTTCCTTTGCCTTATTTTTTTTGACCACAGCATGATCATGCCTGGTTCATGCCCGTGATTATCAATGAAAAGAAGGTTGGTCACATGCTGCACAATTGAGTGTATCACTTACTCCATAGAACCCGAACCCATTCCACCGGTAGACGGCTGAACGGGTTTCTTTATTTGATGGATCGGGATCAATGAATGAATCCATTCTGTGCGTCGCACAAAGGATACCCTCATTTCCAGGTAGTAAAACTGCATCCAGTAACGGCCATGCCAATGCAGAACCTCGCCAACGGGCAATAAGACCATTACGGGTGACACTGTAAACGTATGGCCGGAGACCTATTTCCCTGTCCATATTTGAATAATGATTCTCAAGCGAGAGAATATAATCATTTTCGCCATCCAAGCTTGCAACTTCAATCGAAACAGTGGGTATTGGTTTGGTACACCAGATTCTTTTGCCATTCAGGTATCCTTCAAGAGATAATTTTCCCGGTGGCAATGTAACATTCGGCGCTGCCTGAACAGAGATGCCCGAAACAATGGTTGTAGCTTTTAGAGCAACGGAACCCGTATTCATTGATATGCTATCAACCAGGTTCGGATAGAATGAATTTTGGGCTGTATGTGTTTTCAAGCACTGGTAGGAAAGAATGCCATCTTTAATGGTACAATCTACAATGATCCCTTCCTTTGTGCTCGGATACTTCTGGTCAAAAACATGGTTTCCCAGGGAGAAGAAGACGGGCTTCCCCTCAATGATTTCAGGATTCTGGATGACGTGTGGATGGTGCCCGATAATCATATCTGCTCCCTGGTGTATTAGCCAGACAGCGGCTTCCCGTTGATCAGTATTTGGCCATTCGAGTAATTCACTTCCCCAGTGGATACTCACGATTACCAGATTGGCCAGGTTTTTCGCAAGTCGGATTTTTTGACTTATGGGGATAGAGGGTATTTTTTGGCTATTATGATCCTGGCCAGGGATCATGTTTACAGCTATTATGGCGATTACTGTCTCGTCAAAACGAAAAAACTGGGGTGAGTTTTCAAAATCAACAGCATTAATGCCGGAGCCGGACAATAGGTGAATGGTCCGGTCTCTGCCGGCAGAACCAAAGTCCATATTGTGGTTGTTTTCAATCGAAAGTGCTGTGAATCCAGCTTCTTTAATGAACTGTATAAAGGATGATGGAACGGAGAAAGTCATTGAAGGTGCCGGGCCGGATTGGCCCTTGATGGTATCAGCAATAGCCCCTTCTAAATTACCAAACAACAGATCAGCAGAATGAAATCTGGAGTTCAAATGAATCCAGGGTGAAAGCTGTCGGTTGTCAATTTCTTGTTTAACATTCCTTGACAGCATTATATCCCCGGTAAAGACTAACCTTATTTCCCTGCCGCACCATCCATCGATTTGAATGACCAGTAACAACAGAAGTGAGGTAATAAATACTAATATCCGGAATTTGCCGGGTATGATAACGGTTCCTCCGTTATCATGGGTTTTATCCATGGAAGAAAGGATTGAGTTTTTAATCTGTTTCGCCAGTCTTTGTCATCAAAAAGCTGATTTGAGTTGAATTCATAATAGGAATAGACCGACCCTTTTACTATTTCATGTCTGCCATAATAAGGAATGACGTAATCCCATTCCAGTGGGTCCCCAACCGCAGCATTCAGGTAGGAAACCAACTTGTCGCCAGCGACATCCGCAATTTTAGGCATTGGGTCAGGTGTTGACAACGCATAATCGGGGTTAGAAAGACTTTTAAATATCAGGAAACAATGCTCGGCGATTGCTCCGATATAAAGAATTTGCACAAACTCTTCGGCAGAGAGCATTTGACCATTTCGTTCTTTTTCAGCGATCACCTTGAATTCCCTGGCTGTTTTCACCATTTCATTTAGCCGCTTGGTTATACCATCATACAATGACCCTTTTGCTTTTTCATAGGATTCATGGATTTCAGGAGCGATTGATAAGTCCTTTGGTAGATATTTGATGGTTGCTTCGAATAAATCAGCAATGGCCTCAAATGTAAATGGATCAGGTTCTACATATCCTCTGGGAGCCCGTAGAATAATTTCTTCAAATCCGGCTTCACCACATTCAGCGGCTGATCGTTCATTGACCAGACCTGTGGCATGACGAAGGGTCGCCCAGGAAGCCAATCCGGTCTGGAGTCTTTTTAATTGCCAAAGGCTTTTATCGAGATTATTATTGGCTGACCGGACGGTGTCGGCCCATTGAATAGCGAGCGCATTGATCCAACAGTCATATAGATTTGAGTTTTTCGAGTTGACTCTGGCCTGGGTTTTGAAATTATCCTGAAGATTACCAATAACTCTTTTTAGAGGCGGGTACTTTTCAAAATCATCGTGTAGGATTGATGTTGCAAGCCCATTTCCTAACGAAGCGGCAAGATCAAGCCCGGAGGGTAACAATCTCATTCCACCCGGTCCTTCAACCCGAAGTTCAACAGGTGTATTTTCATGGTAAACCGTTGAATATAGGACTTCATTGTCAAAACCCCAGGAGAGAGGGAACATTGTCAGATTCGTTCCGGGGTTTTTGTTGTATCTGGGCGGATCGTTTTTAACAACCTTCCACACCAAAGGGCTCCGGGAAGGCGAAATAAATCCCTGATAACATTCAATCCATTTTGCAGCATAAGATTGCACTTCCGGTGGAAGTTGGTTGAGTTCTTCCATAATCGTTGAATTAGTATCATAAACGGTAGTGAGATACTTAAATCCCATGAAGTATTGCTGCATTTCAATGTTTGACGTATAATGGCTCCGGGGTTTCAGTTCAGCATAATTGAACTCTTTATTAAGCGTTTCGGACTTCAGGACACCTTGTGCCTCTGTAATCCTGACTACCTCCGCATTCTGTTTGTTCCCGGAATGAAGATCGGACAGAGCTTGAAAAACTGGGACCCAGGGGGATGTTTTTGAGTTTTCTTTATAATATTGATCTGCCGCACCAACAAATTTCCAGAAGTTTGGAATGGCCTGATCCCGTTCACTTATAATAAAGATACCTTCATAGGCGGAAGCGTACAATTCCCAGAAAATATCAGTGGTTACCAGATAAGGTCGTGTGGGAACTGTTCGGTCATATCCACCACAGGCATAGTTTTCGGTCTCATAAAGCTGATATAGCTGGTCGTCACTTGTGGTTCGGAATAACCCAAAATTCTTTTGGAAAAGGTTCAACTCTTCGGAGCTCCTTACGAACATCCATGCATTCTGAACATCTGCCAGTGGCATGTTTACCGGCAGATAGGAAAAGGTGTATTGGTCACCAGATTTAGAAAGCCCCACTATCCCTCGTCCATCAGGAACCGATGATGGTGTCGTTATAAGATGAGCATCCTGTAGTTGCGGCTCTTCTTTTCCGGTTGTAAGTAAATACATTCCGATTCCGGGCTGATCCTTACGCCAGTGAATAAACCCCAAACCATTTGGTGTAGCCGTAATGCTTCCACCCTTCAGAATACTGGGTGCAAGAGGCTTTGATTCTCCCCAGTATGATGTATTATAATTTGACACATTAAAGTTGTGTTGGCCATCTTCCCAGACCAGTTCATGGCCGGCCGGATGAAAAGTCAAGGGTAATGCATATTCCGATGTCATTTCGCTCGGTGGAATGTCATTATCCGGAAAAGTAGTCTTTAATTCACGTGGGCCAATCACCTGGTAGAACCGGGTCCCATCTTCAGTGGTAGATACGGTCCGGAAAGATTTATTATCGAGGCTCATACCGAAGAAAATTCGGTATGAGTAGTATTCGCTCCTTGAATCTGAGTTATATGCCGTAACGAAGGGTCTTGGACAAACAACGAGTCTCTTAAGTTGATTGGAAGATGAAAAAATGCTTGTGGATACCCATTTGTTATTTTGCTTTTCAACTCTCAAAATGTGGTATTTGGTTTCCTTTATTGCAATAACGAACATCTCATCCCCCAGCGGGTGCCAGGCAATAGCTGTCGGAACATACCCTGCGGGGGTGGTCCAGCAATCGGTCAGTGAGTGATCCCCAATCTTCCAGAATTTAATGCCATACGTTTGGTCTGAAGTTTTTACGAGGGCAGCAACAACAGGACCGGCCGGAGAAACATCATAATCAATTACCTTCTCAATACCAGTCAGGACGATAGTCGCTGAAGCTGTGGGTGAAGGGGAGACGGTGATTTCCGGGAAGTCAAAAACCCCTTTGACAATATGAAGCGAATCGGGTTCACTTTTAAAAGGCGCAGGTGCTCCATTATTGGCTTTCAGCGCCGGATGGAAATAGCCGATGAATGCCAGTAGAACAAACAGGATAAGGGTGGATTTTTGTATCATAAGTGTTCGGGTGAACAATGTTTTCTCTGCTGACTTTTAGATAAGGAATGCAAATTACCAAATTATTTCATGATTGTAGGATGCTTCCTGGAAGAGTTGGTGTTACTTAATGGCGTGTTTGAATTGAGAAAATTTGACCAGGATATCGATTTTTTCGTTAACTTTAGGGTAGATCAATTAAAATCACGGAAAATGAAAGGAATGAGAAGACTTTTTCATTAAAGATAATATCAGCAAAATGGCTATAAATAGAACAAGAGGAATATTGAATCTAATTGGAAACACTGGCCTTGCTTTACCCATTAAAGGATCGCCAGTGGAAGCGGAATATAATACAATCATGGATATTGTGGAACACACACATCATTTGGATACCCGAATTATGGCGTTGTTGCAAAGGGATTACCTTTTATTAATCGTCAGCCGGCTCGGTGTTGGATATTTCTTTGGTGATGATAATCCAGTAAGATGCAATGTTTTTATTGATGTTGTGGGTACCCTATGTAATTTGAAGTCTTCCCATCCGCTTGATATTGATCAAACCTTGACTGGTTCCGGTAGATCATATTATGTTCAGGTTAGTAATAAAAGCAGCACTCATCTTCCTGGGAGTATTTCAACTCGTTGTGCCCTCTATGTCGAAATAACGGATAAAGAGCTACTCAGAAGACTTCGAAAACGGAAGCTCCAGCGAGTTTATTAATAATACCAGTATTTCAAAGTGCTACCTTAAAGTCTCCGTTTCATCAATGAAATCAACCACTTTTGCAAAATCGAGAATGAATTGACGGTTAGATATTTCGTCAGAGTAGTGTACAAGGTCAAGTGCAAAGTGTAAAGTGCAAAGTGTAAATAACTCGCACTTTACACTTTACACTTAGGACTTTCACTTCAGGATATCATGTGGATTTATATTCCGGCGATTGCGGGGAATGCAAAATTCAACGTTATAGCAAAATTCCGGGCGCTTCGTCTGAATCAAACCCGTTCCAGTTCCTCCATCAGCGCCTTACGCAACGGATACTTGTCCCGCAACTGCTGCATCAGTTCGTCGGCCTGCGAACTTGCGCCGATCTTTCTCATTCTCCGGATGGCTTGCGCGGCTTCCCGGTAATGATTTCTGTCGGCATGACGCTCTAACAATTCGATTATTCTCCGGCGGTAAATATCGGAAAGCTCCACGGGATAGAGGTCAGCCAGGTACTTTTCATATTCCTGTAAACCCAGAAGGGTGAAGTTCTTTCCGCATACTTCCAACAATGTCTTCCACCGTTCCTCCCGGATGCAGACCCACGCCAGAAATGGAGAGTCGCTCCATCTTCCCCGTTCAGAAAGCTGGGTTATCAGATCATCGATAAAGGATGACCATTCGTTTGCCACAATCTGCGATTTCAGAATGGTAAAATACCGGCTGTGATCGCGGTTGGGCTGGACCAAAAGATACCGTGCCCGCGCAATCGCTTCTTTCCGGTCCTTTTGTTTCAGGGCAATCTGCAACAGCCAGTCCACCCAGGTGTCTGCCAAACCCGGTTTATCTTTCTGATCCTGTTGAATTCCTTCCTGTGCGAGCTCTTTTGCCTTTTCCAGATCGCCATCTTCCATTGCCCTTTTAATGGCCTGTTCCCTGAAAGCCGGGTTTTTCATATGACTGGCTTCAAACTCTTCCGCTTCCCCTTTGCGCCCGCTTTTCCTAAGAATGGTCGAGATGATTTCCTGGACTCGCTCCTCCTGGTATTCGGAGAATGGAACGGATTCAATCACTGCCAGGAGGAGAGAGGATTCCTTTTCGTTGCGTACCAGTTCTCCGGCAAGAAAAATGATATCGAGGTCCCAGTCCCAGCCCTCAAACAACCTCTTTTTTCCTGCCGCGACGGCATAATCGAACAACCACTTCCGGTTTTCTTCAGGAAGATCTCTCACGGAAGCCTCGTAAAGGATCTCCATGGCATCTTCGATATTTCCTCCTATACCTCCGTCGCTGTCATCGGCAAACTGAAGTGCCTTGACCATTTCTTCAAGCACGGCACAAGCGATAAAAATGGCTGTTTGATGATTTTGTGATTCAAGGTGTTTCCTGGCAATTGTTAAATATTCGAACACCGCTTTTCCTACTGCTGCGGTCCTGTTCCATTCGATAAACCCACCCCGGCCTTTGGCTGATTGCAGGATCGCTTTGATCTCTTGGGCATAGCCCGCCTTCGATTCGCCTTCCAGGTGACGGGTGAACCGGGCCATAAAAAGCCTTCGGAATGAGGGATCCCGGAGACACTGTTCACGAATGAACGCTGCCTGGTGTTCAGGCGACAGATGGGCCAGGATATCGTCAACTTTTTCTCTTACCGTTTTTCGGCCTTTCAAACCTGTTTTTTCCGGGGATAAGGGAGCCGATGATTTCCCACGGCCCTGTTTTTGAATTCCAAGCGATTCCTGCTGCAGGAAAAACAGGAGCGCCACCACATGCTTGCAAACGGGTCCCATATCATAAGGACACGTACAGGAATGGTCTGTCACTTGTCTGTCCGTAATGGAGAGCGTTACCCGGTAGGGCTCGGTTCCCTGCACAATGGCTTCAAAACAACCAGGTGATAATTCTTCCGGTTCGTTAACCAATCCCTTGCTGAAATATTTCAATCCCCTCGTCAGGATGGTTTCGTCGATGACCTGTTCGAACTGGTCCAATGGAATGTTCATAGTGTACTTAGTTGTTAATCCTTCGATTAGAATGCTATAAGCAAAGTTATACTTTATTGCATAGTTATCATATTCATTTCCTTTTTCATTCCGTATCGCTTTCTCAACGATTCACTGTTCAGTTCGATCCTTTGGGTATTATAAACAATACGGTCGAGGATGGCATCAGCGATGGTTTGTTCGCCGATGATATCGTACCAGTTTACCACCGGCAGTTGTGAGGTAATGATATATTTGGATAATCAATCTACGATAGGAGGAGGAAGAACTTGGTAATCCATCTTCCCCCCCCTCTCCAGCCACCCACCTGAATCCTTGCTGAACCCTACCTGAAACAACACAGCATGAAAGCAGCAACAAACCTGAAACAAAGCAGCCGGCAACTGCAGTGCTTCCCAGGCGATACCGAATCATGTGACCGCAACCTCATCGGGATTCCCGACGTATCCGCGCTGTGCAGGAGGATTGCACGCACCTTCTGCACGGCCCGCCGGGAGACCCTGAGTGCCCACAGTGTCCGGAACCATTTCGGTTTTCCATCGCCCGAAGTCCTGAGGGAATGGTTGAATGAGATCCGGGTGGACGAAAGATACCTGGCTAATTTCATCCGGCAGCAACGACTTTAACGACAGGAAATCAATCTGTTACCAGGGGTGTATACACCCTTTTCCACTGCCGGGGGCCGTTTTGGCTCTTTATTTTTGCATCCATGTTCGAACACAGTCAACCCGGACGCGACGGCGCCCCAGTTATTCACCTTTTAAAACTAAAAACCATGTCAAGTACAACGGAAAATTTCTTAACCAAGACCTACCGCGGGAAATTCGGGAAACAAATGGTGTTCCGGAACCGCGGGGATGTCAGCATCCTGGCGAAACCGCCCAGGAAAACCAAAAAAGTGCCCACCGCGGCCCAGCTTGAGATCCGCCGGAAATTCAAACTCGCGGCACGCTGGGCAAAGGAGGCCATGCAGGATCCGGATAAGTTCGCGCTCTATTCCGCGAAGGCCTCGGGCATGATGACACCCTACGTGGTGGCCATGTCCGATTACCTGAAACCGCCCGTCGTTCACCGGATCGATCCGGAGGACTACCAGGGTTCCGCCGGCGACAGGATCCTTGTCATCGCTTCCGATTATACCCGGATCACCGGGCTGACGCTGAAGATCTCAGATGCCGCCGGCAATGTGATCGAGGAAGGTCCGTGTGAAGAGGCGTCAAATCTCGACCACTGGGCGTACACCGCCACACAGGATGTCTCCAGCCTCAGCGGGTTGGTGATCTCCGCCACCGCAACCGATGTGCCCGGCCACACCGGGACACTGTCGAAGACCCTGTAGCATTCTCCTCCGCCGGCCGGACGCCGGGAGCAGGCGTGACACCCTCACCCTCTCCCGGCCGCCCTCCCGGCTTCACGCTCAAAATTCAATATTCAATGTTCGTTTTTCAATAATCAATTTTTCCTTTTCCCATGTTCCCCAAATCCACGCTCCAGGGTCAGGTGCGAAGTATAAAGTGCAAAGTGTAAATAATAATAATTCGCACTTTACACTTTGCATTTTACACTTTACACGTAAGATTTCACCTCAGGATTTACTCAGTTTTCCAGCTTTTCCCAATTTTTCTTCCATTTTTCTTTTATACTGAATCTTAACGGGTTTGCAAAGCAAAGCCGTTAAGAGTCAGTGATACTGAGCGATCAGGTATGCAAGGATTTGCAAACCTGATCAGCCGAAGTATAATTGTTTAGAAGAGCTTGACAAGTTGAACTATTTCGTGAAGGGTACGTGAGGTTTTTTTGCTAATGACATCAGCGTAAAAAAATACCGATGATCAGGGAAATTGCACAGAAGACGACTGACTATTATTGTACGATCTTTATCGTATTCCGGAAGAAAAGGATAGAGGAAACCAGGCATAAAACAAACTGGGAACCAAACATGGGGAGGCCGTCCCAGGCCTTTGACAGACCGGCTTTTTCGGCAAAGGGGCAGAATGCAATCAATACAAGTAAATATATGGTATTTGCAACGGTTGAAACAAAGCTCAACAGATAACCCAGTGGTTTTCTCCTCCATAGCAGCACGGCCCCGGTAAACATTACCGGAACCTGAATTGTTAAATCGACCGCAGCAACCAAACCATATCCTTCGTTCATTCCCGGAATAACGGGTTTTATTCCATACAGAACAAATCTAAGCCATTCGCTGACCCACATGGCCATGATGATTCCCCCGAAAAGGAAAAGAACAGATCCGATTACGATCCGAAGCGTTTTTGACAGGGTAAAATTCTTTTCTATCTGCAACATGTGATAATTCGCCGCAACGAGAATTATACAAATCAGGGAAGAAACACTTATTGCAACATATACGATAAAGAACGGGTTG
>Ga0116170_10001939_pt1 | contig 20470 bp, 16 predicted proteins | sample AD_JPNHW1_MetaG_FD_89797 | JGI IMG/M metagenome (GOLD analysis project Ga0116170, IMG submission 89797) | Active sludge microbial communities of municipal wastewater-treating anaerobic digesters from Japan - AD_JPNHW1_MetaG | ecosystem: Engineered > Bioreactor > Anaerobic > Digestate | place...
CACGCCCGCGCCGCTGTCGCGGATGGTCAGCGTCACCCGGCCGGGGAGGGCGCGCGTCTCGACCCAGATGCGCCGGCGGCCGACATTGCCCATCGCCTCCAGCGCGTTGCGCACCAGGCATTCCAGCACTTCCTGCAACTGATAGGGATTGCCTTCCACATATACCGGTTCTTCCGGCAGCTGCTCCGTAAGATGCACGGTTTCCGGCAGGGTGATTCGGTCGAAGGTATCCCGCACCAGCGAAACGATCTCCAGCCTTTCCATCGTCATTTTCTTCTGCCGCATCGCGTCGCGAACGGCGCTGAGACGCTGGTAAATTTCATCGTTACGGGAAATGATGTACGCCACGTCCTTCTGTAATGCGGGGTCCACCTTTGCGGAGAGCAGTTTCAGCTCCGCCTGCTGGGAAAGCAGTTCGTTTTTCAGGTAATGGCAGAAGATGCGCGACACGGTATCCACGACGGATACCTTGCTGCGGAAGGCCAGGTCGCTTCGCCGGGCGCTGGTGATCTTCCACAGATAATACAAGGCCACCAGAAAAAAGCTGCATACGAGCATGCCGGAAATGAGCGACGAATAGGTATTGAAAAAAGTGGGTTTATAGACGGGCAGTGACCCGAAGGAGATGTAACGCGCTGCGCGCGACATCCACATCGTCTGCGCGGGCAGCCAGCTGTACAGGTACAGGTACACCAGCGATATGGCGCTGTAGAAAAAGGCGACCAGCCCAACGCTTGCCCGCAGGGAGCGCGGGGTGCGAAAGAAGGTCGCCAGTAGTAGCCCGGTGGCAAACAGGATTTCTGCGATGTTGGCCCAGCGGGATACGGCGGGCAGGATACGATAGAATTCCCGGAAGAAAAACACATTCTGAAACGGGCCGATGCCCTGCATGTAAACCCAGCGGATCAGCTGAGGGTCCAGAAAAACAAGCTGTATCGCCGCAAGCGTGCCGACACCCCAGCGAATCGCTTTCATCAGACTATGGTTGAGCAGGCTGGTAAACAGCAGCGCAAACAGCACTGACGACAGGACGAACATAATATGAGAAAGATTGAGAATCTGTAACAGAACGATTTTATCAATCGGGAGACGGGTAAGGCTTACCTGAAATTGTGTGCTGACCCCGAAAAACGCATAGACGTAGTTGTAGGCATAATAGTCTTTTGCCATGTACGCCATGGAACTGAACACGGTGCCGGCAAAACCGGCGCAGATCCCAATGACAAAAACCACATAAGGCACCCAACGAAACTTTCGCATGCTTACCTCATATCCTCAGGAGGAGAAAACCCCACCTTTCACGTGCCTGCAGGTTTTAGTGTCCGCCTGCTGAGAAGGCTGTTCCGCTATGTTTTCCAATCCGTTTAAGGATAGTATAACATAGTTCCTGATGATGAAAAGGTTGGTTTTTTTAAACCGTCCAGTTTTATGTATCAAATGGTTTAAATATTTCCACCTTGTCAGGTGCTGCCGTCTCCATTATGCTACGGCTAGCGAGGGGGGTTCGTCCCCTTGAAAATTTGCGGGAGGTTTTAGTATGAAGAAGGTCTGTTCCATTCTGCTGGCACTGATCATGGCTTTGCTGCCGATGACCATGGGCCTGGCGGAAAGCAGCGGCAAGGTTACGCTGCATTACTACGGTTGGACCGACGAAGAAAGCTACATGACCGGTCTGATCAACACGTTCATGAAGGAGAACCCGGACATTGAGATTGTTCCGAGTTTTGTCAATCATGACGATCACAACCAGAAAACGGTCGTGATGGTTTCCGCAAAGGCGAACGATGTGGATCTCATCAGCTGCGACAGCCAGTCGACGGTGCTAAATCTGGTATCGCTGGACGGGCTTCTGCCGTTAAAATCCTACATCGACGCGGCTGGCATCGACCTGAGCGTGTTTGGCCCGATCATGAGCGATCTGGCCTATAACGGCGATTATTACGGCATCCCCTACCGCAGCACCCTGTACTCCCTGTACTACAATAAGGACCTCTTCGATAAGAAGGGGATTGCCTATCCCACAAAGATCACGTGGGACCAGTACCTGGATCTGGCCCGCCAGCTGACCTTTGAAGAGAACGGCACCCAGTACTGGGGCGGCTTCCTTGCGGACTGGCTGGGCGCGCCGCTGTCCATGTACCAGCGCGACTCCAACCTGCTGGACGACGATCTCTCCCCCCTCAAAGAATGGATGACGATCTGGAACACCGCGGTGAACGTGGATAAGAGCCATATGGGCTTTGCGCAGATGAGCGCCGAGAATGTGGACTGGCTCAAGTTCTTCTGTCTGGGCACCACCGGCATGCTGATCAACGGCGAGTGGACGATCTCCATGCTTAAGGATTACAAGGCGCAGGGCATCAGCGTGCCCAACTGGGATGTTACCTACCTGCCCAACTTTGACGTAAGCGGCAACATGGTCAGCCCCGGCGGCTTGAGCACCTTTATCACCATCGGCAAGTATTCCCAGCATCCGGAAGAAGCCTTCAAGTTTGTACAGTTCATGGCCAGCGAAGAAGCGTCCGTGTATCTGGCCAGCCAGGGCGTGTTGCCCGCATATGCCAGCGACACCGTAAAGGCAGCCTTTGCGGAAGCAGCCGGCGCATCCGGCGCCCCGACCCTTCTGGATACCACCATCAAGCTGGAAACGCCTTCTGTGCCCGGCTACTCCGAAATCCAGACCGCTTATAACGAGGAGAAAAAGCTGTTCCTCACCGGTCAGGAAACGCTGGATGAATTGATGCAGAATGTGACGGATCGCCGTCAGGAAGTACTGGACGCGAACAAGTAAACCGGTTATTGGTCAACATCGGGGGCGGGCATCTCTGCCCGCCCCCTTTATGCGAACCCTGCCCTGCGCCCGGCCCAATTGCGCATCCCGCTTCCGGGCTGAACCTGGCGGAGGGGAAACGGCCGGACGACGCTGTTGGGAAAGAGAGCGAACGATGAGAAAATTAACGTACCAAAGGCATGAGAAGGTTGCCGGAATGCTTTTTATCACCCCGGCGCTCGTGTTCTTCCTGCTTTTTTTGGCCTACCCGATCTGCTACGGTCTGCTGCTGAGCTTTACCAGCAACCGCAATGCGGGCGCATCGCTGCAGTTTAACGGACTGGCGAATTATATCCGGCTGTTTACCAAAGACAGTTACTTTCAAATTTCATTGCGCAATAACCTGCTGTACGCGCTGATGTTTACGCCCGGGGTGCTGATGGTGGCGCTGCTTACGGCGCTGCTGCTGAACATGAAGTTTCGCGGTAAAGACATGTTGCGCACGGTCTGCTTTTTTCCGTACCTTACGTCGATGGTTGCCACGGCGACCGTGTGGAACATGCTGTTGGCGCCTAACGGTCCGATTAACCAGATGCTTACGTTTCTGGGCAACACAAACCCGCCCGGATGGCTGATGGATAAAGACTGGGCTTTGTTTTCGGTGGTGATTGTAGCTGTATGGAAGAATTTCGGTTACTATATGATTATTCTGCTCGCTGGCCTGCAATCCATCCCCGTTTACCTGTACGAATCCGCGAAGATTGACGGGGCAACCAATGGGAAAGCCTTCCGTTTTATCACGCTTCCCATGCTGTCCCCGACGATATTCCTTTGCCTGGTGACGATTATTATTTCCGCGTTCCAGGAGTTTGACCTGATTAAAATCATGACGGAAGGCGGCCCGGGCCGCGCCACCAACGTACTGGTTTTCCGCATCTATCAGGAAGGTTTCGTGAACATGAAGATGGGTTACGCCTCCTCGATTGCCTATACGTTGTTTGCGATCATCATGGTGATCACCGTTGTGCAGTTCTACCTGCAAAAGAAGTGGGTGAATTATGATTAAGGCAATGTCGACTGCGAAAAAGCCCCTGAATATGCGTATCCTCAGGCAGGTGCTGATGGCGGCACTGCTTGTGCTCATCTTCTTTGTGATGGTATTTCCGTTCTTTTACATGCTTACCTCGTCGCTTAAGAACGATCAGGATGTTTTTACCAAATCCATGTTCTATGTGCCCAACCCGCCGATATGGAATAATTACGGCCGGGTTTGGACGGAGATCAGCTTTTTGCAGTATTACCTCAACACGATCAAGATCACGGTGCTTGCGACGGCGCTGCAGCTTTTCATTTCCGCAACGGCTGCTTATGCGTTTGCCAGAATGCAGGTACCTTTTAAGAACTTTTTCTTCACGCTGTTTATCAGCACGATGATGGTGCCCTGGACGGCGGTGATGATCCCGCAGTTCATTCTGGTATCCAGCATGGGGCTTTACGACTCCCACGCGTCGCTGATTTTGCTGCAGGGCTTTAACGCCTTTGGCATCTTTATGCTCCGCCAGTTCTTTATGGGCATTCCCAACGAACTGAGCGAAGCGGCCGTACTGGATGGTTGCGGCCACTGGCGGATTTTTACGCGGATAATGCTTCCGCTGTCCAAATCCTCCATCGCGGCGCTGCTGATTTTCTCGTTTATCAAAGTGTGGAACGACTATCTGGCGCCGCTGATCTACCTGCAAACGCCGGGAAAACGAACCGTACAGCTTGGCTTAAGCCTGTTCTACTCCCAGTATTCCATGGAGTATGGGGTGATCATGGCCGGCACGGTTTGCGCCCTGCTGCCGGTGCTGGTGCTGTACATCTTCTGCGAAAAGCAGATCACCACGGGCATTGCCTTCTCCGGGATGAAAAACTAGGATGAACGACTTTTTTGAATAACCGTAAGGAGTTAATCTGCATGACGAACGTACAGTTAACCGCGGATACGCTTTGCATCGGAGGAAACCCGAAAATCCTGCTTTGCGCGTCACTGTTCTATTTCCGTATCCCCCGGGAAAACTGGGAAGAGCGCATGGTGCAGCTATGCCAGACCGGGTATAACTGCATCGACGTTTACCTGCCCTGGAATTTTCACGAGCTGCGGCCCGGCGAATGGAATTTTGAGGATATGCACGATGTTGCCGCTTTTCTTACGATGGCGGCGAAGCACGGGTTGTATGTGATCGCCCGCCCCGGCCCCTACATCTGCTCCGAGTGGGATGGCGGGGCGCTCCCGGCGTGGCTGTACGGGAACGGACACCCGCTGCGGCAGGATGATCCTGCGTATCTGGCGAAGCTGAACGGCTGGCTGGAAAAGATACTGCCGATCATCGCGAAGTACGAGGAAGGCCGCGGCGGGAGCGTTGTGGCGGTGCAGTTGGAAAACGAGCTGGATTATTTTGCCTGTAAAACACCGGGGCCCTATCTGGAAAAGCTGAGGGATACCGCCCGCGCCTGTGGCATCACCGTGCCCCTGACCGCCTGTGCGGGCCAGTGCGACGTGCAGGGCGCCTGTGGTTATGCGCAGGATGTATCCCCGACTTTTAACGCTTATACGGAAGAAAAATTTCCCTATCTGGAAAGCCAGCTTACGCATATGCGGGCGCTGGCCGCCGAACAGAGCGTGCCGCTGATGATAACGGAGACCGACCGGACCCACCACCGGCTGAAACGTCTGCTGGCGTGCGGCGCGAGGCTGATTGCCCCGTATAACCAGGTGGGCGGCAGCAATATCGACATGACCAACGGCCTGAGCAACTGGGCGGCGGACCCGAAGAAGCCGATCTCGCTGATCGCAACCGATTACGATTTTGAATCCATGATCACCGTGGACGGACGTCTGCGGAAGGAAGCGGGTATCGCTCGTCTGATGAACGGGATGATCGAAAGCCTTGGGGCGCATCTGGCGGCATCGGTGCCGTGCCTGCCTCCGGTACAGCCGGAGTGCGACTTCCCCACGGCGATCATGCTGGGGGAGGACGGCCGGGAAACGCCCTGCTATCCGTCGCTTAAGATGGATTGCGGGTGGCTGTTGGGGGCGACGAACCTTGGGGCAAACCCGGGCGTGATGCGTTTTACAGCGGAGGGCGAATCAGCATGCGTACCCTTTCAACCGGGCGAAACCAAACTGTTGCCGTGGAAGCTGTCGCTTGCGCCCTGGGGCTGCGACACGGAAATCCTTTTTTCCGAGGCGGAAATCTGCGCGATTCTGGATCAGAACGGCGTGCTTGAGGTAACGTTTACAGGCGACGTGGAGGCGCGTGCGGTGGTTATGTGCGGCGGCGAACGATTCGTGATCCACGGCGAAGCGTGGCTGCCAGTGGGCCCAACCGCCCGGATGCGCGTGCTGCCACAGGAAAACGCGATCCGGGAATGCCCCATGCTGCCGGAGATGACGGCGCATATTCCTTCCCGGATCAGAACCCGTGAAATCCGGGAAGTGGTTGCCGAACCGTTCCGGCTGCGGGAACACGCCCACTTCCTCGGCGACGGGATTAGGCCCATGGAGGATGCGGGAATTTATCGTGGCGATGTGTTTTATGAAACGGATACGGGCGATGACCTCCCGCTGCTGATCCGGCATGCGGCGGATTATGTATGGGCGGAACGCGGACAGGAACACATGGCGGCCTTCAGCGACGGCGGCAGTATGCTGTTGGAGGGCGGGGCGGGACCGTGGAGCCTGCGTGTGCAATCCTGGGGCCACAGCAATTTTGACGATATGCGCCAGCCTTCGCTCGTGATGGGCTCAAAAAAAGGAATCGAGGGAATGGTTCGCGTATTGGAACAACAGGAGATTACCGGGCTGTGGATGATCTATCCGGAGGGGAAATACGCCGCGCAGAACCGCCCCGAGCTTCGCGAAACGGATCGTATCCTCGCCACCACCATCAATACCTGGAGTTTCCCCGTAACGCCCATGAAGGCGGATTTTGTCCGCAGGGTGTTTTTGCGTGCGGATTGCGACAGTTTCTGGCTCCACATGGACGCGGGCGACGCGCAGGTGCGTGTTTGGGTGGACGGAACCGACGCGGGCAGTTTTGCGTGCTCCGATCCCTGGCTGGACCTGTCCGCGGTAACGAAGCCCGGGCAAAGCGCGGAGCTGCGGCTGAACGTATCCCGCCGCTTTGGCCATATCCCGCTGGGGCGCGTTACGCTGGTCAGCGGTCAGCAGATCCGGCAGGCGCGAATGTACGGTTTCTCTGTTGACGACTGGCAGACGATTCAGCCACAGCGCGCGGGTGAAATCACACCGCTTCCGATTGCGCTGGAGCAGGGAGAAGAACGCCTGCTGGTGCACATTTTGCCCGTTGGCGAAGCAATGCCCCGCACGCTGGCGCTGGAAGGGGAAGGGCTGGAGGCGACGCTGATCGCTCACCGCCACGTGGTTGGCCGCGTGCAGCTGCCAACGCCCGGATATCCCGAAATCAAGGGCGGCAATGCAAGCCGTATTTACCTGCCTGCCGAGTGGGCCGATGGAACCGTGGCCCTGCACCTGTGTCCGCTGGGGCGGGGCGCTGTGCTGAAAGGCTTGCGGTGGGAGGAAATCGTTACCTGAATGGAGGGGACGTATGGGGATCAAAGTACTCATCGCCGAGGACAGCCCGTCGATCCGGAAATGGTATGAGTATGCACTGGGCTCAGTGAAAGACATCGACATTTTGCCAATGGCGAGCAACGGATACGAAGCTGTTTCCTTTACCGCGATCCATCAGCCGGACGTTGTGATTATGGATATGGAGATGGAAAGCCGCGATGCGGGAATACAGGCCGGAGCGCAGATCCTGGCCATGCGGCCCGAGACGAAGATATTGATGCTGACGGTGTATGACGATGACGCGACCATCTTTCGCGCGTACGAAATGGGTGCGGTGGACTACCTGTTTAAGGATGCGCCTGTCGAAAAAATCATTGAGGCGATCCGGGACGCCTATCAGGGCACGTCTCCCATCCGTCAGGAAATCGCCCAGCGGATGCGCAGGGAGTTCTGTCGTCTGAAACACAACGAGAAATCACTGATCCAGGTGGCGAAGATGACGAGGCAGCTCTCCGACACGGAATGCGATATCGTCGCGATGCTGGCGGAAGGGCTGAGCCGCAAGGCAATCTGCGAGCGCCGTTATATCGAAATGAGCACGCTGAAAACGCACATCCGCAATATCATCCAGAAGATGCAGGTGAAAAACATCGCCGAACTGGTCGAGCTGGTATTGCGGGAAAACCTGCTGCCTTATTTGCAGATGTACAGCGGGCAGGGCACAGCCGCTTCGGAGGAAGGGAATCCTGCGAGCCCAAAACAGAATATCGAACCGGACGAATAGACCCTCCGATTCAAACGACAGTCTCAGGGCGGCAGACGGAAACGGCTGCCGCCCTGCCTGTTTCGGATATAAACAATAGATTGACGATATCTGAAAATTGGGCTACACTGGAAATAAAGAGTTCGATTGATGTTGATTTAAATATGTTGTACGAAATGATAAGATTTACGAGGAGGGGTTATTTATGGAAGCGTTTCTACAGGCGTATCAAGTATGGATTATTACGGGGGTAGTTGTACTGATTCTGTTGCTTCTCGTTGCTAACTACCGGAAAGTACCCCCGAATATCGCGCTTGTCATTTCCGGAGGCATCCGTCGCAGGTATAAGGTGAAGGACGAACAGGGTAAAATAACCGTCAAGAAATTCGGTTACCGGATTGTGCGGGGTGGAGCGACGCTGGTAATTCCCTTCTTCGAGCGTGTGGATAAATTGAATTTGGGGATCATGCAGGTAGACATCCGCACAACGCAGCCTGTGCCCTCTCAGGAGTTTATTTCTGTGGTGGTGGACGGCGTGGCGAATATCAAAATTGGTTCGGACGACGTGAGTATCGCCACAGCTGCGGAACAGTTTTTAAATTGGAAGCAGGAAGACATTTCCGCGATTGCCCAACAGGTGCTGGAAGGCAATATGCGTGAAATTATCGGACGGATGACGATTGCCGATCTGGTGCAAAACCGCGATAAATTTGCGACGGAAACCAGTCGGGCCGCCGCGATGGATATGGCCAACATGGGTTTGGAAATTATCAATCTGACGGTGCAGAACTTTGAGGATAAAGAAGGCGTCGTGGAAACGATGGCCACGAAGAATATCGTGGATAAAGAACGCGACGCTCAGATTGCCAAGGCTGCGGCCGAGCAGCAGGGGCACAAAGCCTCCGTGGAAGCCGATGCATTGATGGCTGAACAAACGAAGGACTTAAACCTGAAACAGGCTGAATTTAAAATCCAGGCGGATCGGGCTAAGGCGGATGCGGATATCGCATATAACATCCAGCAGGAAGTAGCGCGTAAGAAGTTTGAACAGGAACGCGCTGACGCTGAAATGGTGAAGCTGCAAAAACAGACCGATCTTGAACGCCAGCAGGTCGAAATACAGCGTCAGAAGCTGAACGTGGAGATCCGTGAAAAAGCGCAGGCAGAACGTGACGCCCGGATTGCGCAGGCGGAAGCCGATAAGGCCGAGCGGCAGGCAAAGGCGGACGCGGAGTACTACGCGGCCCAGAAGCAGGCGGAGGCGATCCTGCTGAAGGGAAAAGCCGACGCCGAGGCATTGGAGCTGAAGGCGAATGCCATGCAGAAGTACGGCGAAGCCGCCATGCTTGAAATGGTTGTGAATAAATTGCCGGATGTGGCGCGTGCGATCGGCGAACCGCTGGCACAGACCGAGAAAATTATTCTGTTTGGCGAAGGAGCTGCAACCGGTCTGACCCGGGATATGACAGGCTCAATGATGCAGAGTTTTGAAGCGATCAAAGCGGCTGTCGGTGTGGATATTCCAAAAATGTTGAAGGATATTTCAACGGGCGGGCTGGTTGGTCGTGACAGGAACGAAAAGTCACCATCCGTACCACCGGCAGAAGCATCCCCGGTGGAATCGTAAGGACCTGTGCGGGCTGAACATGCCGGTATTGGCAACCGATTGGATAAGTGCTTATCGGATATGCAGAGCACGGGCTGTGCCACTGGCTGAAAAACGAAAAGTTGAGAACGAAAACATGGGGTAAAAATCAGCGGACCCGGCACGTTGTGATGTTTGTGTCTGGTCCGTTTTTTCTGCAACTTTTCTATTATCTAAAAAAAGAACATTTTCAACATTAGAATGAACGCTTAAGAGCTAATGAAAGCTTTTATGCTGTCAACCTACTGTAGTGATGGAGCAAAGTACCTCACCTGTGACAGGACAGTAGAAGAACAAGAACCACAGGTAGCATTCGCAGACATTGGTATTGAAAGGCGTTCCGCGTTATGCTATACTCTACCTAAATCCATTTCGGAGGCGTTTTATGCAGGAAATGACCTTGATTGTGTCACCAACCGATGACGGCCTCCCGATCCGGAGGCTGGCTCTGGAGCGCCTGCATATGTCTTACGGGCAATTCAAGCGCGCAAAATTCAACGGTGCTCTGATGCTGGACGGAGAACTGGTGCATGCGGACCGCCGTGCGCGGGCCGGGCAGAAGCTGGTTGTTTGTTTGCCCCAGCGAATCGGCGGGCCCTGCGAGCCCTGCGCGCTGCAGCTGACCGTGCCTTATGAGGATGATGACCTTCTGGTGGTGGATAAACCCGCGCCGCTGCCGTCCGTCACCTCTAAAAAGCGTGATTTGCTCACACTGGAGAACGCCGTTTACAGTTACCTCAACTGCCCTGAAGAATTTTTATATCGCCCCGTGAACCGGCTGGACAAGGGAACCAGCGGGCTGATGGTGGTAGCTAAACACTCTCACGCACAGCAGTATTTACAGGCGGAACTGCACAGCGATGCTTTTATACGCGAGTATTTTGCGGTCTGCGACGGCCTGCCGCCGGAACGGGAAGGCGTAATCGATCTGCCGATCGCCAAGGATAACGACGCGACGATCCGTCGGCTGGTATGTGACTGGGGAAAGCCGGCGCGCACCTATTACCAGCTCGTGGACAGCGGCGCAGGCCGAAGCCTGCTCCGCCTGCGGCTGGATACGGGGCGTACGCACCAGATTCGCGTGCATCTGCAAGCAATCGGCTGCCCCGTGACGGGGGATTTCCTGTATGGTCGCGAGCATATGGCGCTCCCGAACCGTTTTGCACTGCACAGCTGTTATATCAAACTGAAAACGCTGAACCATGGGATTGTCGAACTGGAGAGCCCTCTGCCCCGGGAACTGGCGATTCTTCTGTAACAAACCCGCTTATTGAATATTGTAAGAGGCATCGGGAGTGGCTTGAGGAAAGCCACTCTTTTTATTTGATTTGGAACCGACACAGGCTCCATAAAACAAAAAAACATACCGTGCCGGATGCAAAATAAAATCAGCCACAGGGAAAGGCGCAGACCGTTTCCCGTGGCTGAAGAGCAGCGCGATGTTTGTGAACTTTATGGTTGGTCTTCGGGGAGAAAGGGGGGATGCCGCAGGCCGTTGCTCAGCGCTCTTCCCGGAAGTAATTAAGCCCACAGCTGGCGGGCTGCGCATATTCCTTCACCTGTCGGATGCTTACGAACACAAGTACCAGAATGGTGGCGATGTAGGGGAACATGGCGTAAATCTGCATGGGCAGGCCGGGGATCGGATAATAATTGCGAACCACCAGCAGCGCGCCGAACACCAGGCCGCAAAGCCAGGCGCGGGTGGGACTCCACATGGCGAAGATGACCAGCGCGACTGCGAGCCAGCCGTAGCCGTTTACGCAATCGTGTACCCAAACACCCGCGCAGGCGGTGGAGGACATTGAAATATACATACCTCCCAGCCCGCATAGCGCACCGCCCACAACCGTGGCGGTATACTTGTAAAGCGTCACGTTGATGCCCGCGGCATCCGCGGTGGCGGGGTTTTCTCCCACGGCGCGAAGGTTGAGGCCGCGACGGCTTTTCGCCAGAAACCAGGCCATCGCGAACATCACGATGATGCTGAAATACACCAGCCAGTTGTAGTTGAAAAACAGCGGGCCGATCACCGGGATCGCGGAGAAGCTTCCGAAACTGATGTTGGAAAACATCGCTTTGGTGGCGGAAGAAACCTGCACAAATCCGCCCGCCTGCTTGCCCAACAGTTCGCCGAAGAAATTACCGAAGCCGGTGCCAAAGATGGTAAGCGTAAGGCCGGTTACGTTCTGGTTGGCGCGAAGGGTGACCACCAGAAAGGCGTAGATCAGCGCGCCCAGCGCGCCCGCGCCTGCCGCGGCCAGCGTGGCGATTCCTGTGGCGAGCAGCGCGGAAGGGGTGCCGCCCGCCAGAGTAACCGCCTGCTCGTAATGGTAGGCGGCGCCCAGCCCGGCAATGGCGCCCATAAACATCATGCCTTCAACGCCCAGGTTGAGGTTGCCGGATTTTTCCGTCAAGATTTCACCTAAAGTGGCCAGCAGAAGAGGCGCGCTGGCCAACACGGCCATGTTGATAAAGTTGAGGAAGATCGTCAGCCCGTTGTTCATTGTAACGCCGCCTCCCTCTTGACCTGTTTTGTTCGGAAGATCAGCCGGTAATTGATGAAAAATTCAACCCCCAGCATGAAGAACAGGATGATGCCGATTAACATATCCGCCGCCGATTTGGGAATGCCCATGGTGGTCTGGATGCGGTTGGAACCGCGCTGGAGAACGGCGATAAAGCAAGCGTAAATAATCATCAGCAGCGGGTTCATGCCGGACAACCAGGCAACCGTGATGGCGGTAAAGCCCGCCCCGCCGCCGGTGTCTGTGGTGAGGGTGCCGCTGGCACCGGATACCTGTAAAAAGCCTGCGAAGCCGCAGATGGCACCGGAGGCGAACATGGTACGCAGGATAATGCGGGGTACGTCCATGCCCGCGTATTTTGCGGTGTTCGCGGATTCGCCAACCACTGTGACTTCGTAGCCGTGCTTGGTTTTAGAAAAATAAAGGTACAGCAGCACCGCCAGCGCCAGTGCGACAATCCAGCCCATATGCACACCCAGTACCTCCGGCAGACGGGTGGCATCGGCAAAATCGCGAATTTTCGGGAAGGAGGTGCCTGTCATCTGCCACGAGGGCTGGTATTGCAGAAAGGTGATAAAGTTGATGGCAATGTAATTGAGCATCAGGGTGAACAGGGTTTCGTTGGTGCCCCATTTTGCCTTGAATATTGCGGGCAGCAGCGCATACAGCCCGCCGCCGATGCAGGCGACCACAAACATGCTGACCAGCAGCAGCCAGCGCGGCCAGGTATCGCCGTAATGCACCGCGATATAGGAGCAGCAGATGGCTCCGACCAGTATCTGGCCTTCGCCGCCAATGTTCCAGAATTTCATTTTGAAAGCCATGGTAAGACCCAGCGAAGTGACCAGCAGCAGCGTTACGATTTTCATCGTCGCCTGCGCGGAAGAGCTGAATTCCAGCACTCCCTGCTTGTTTACGGCGATCAGCGATTTGCCGATCGCGCCGGAAACCATGTCGGAATACATTTGAAAGGGACTGTACCCCAGCAGGGCGACCAGCAATCCGCCCACGGTAAGCGCGCACAGCAACGCAATGACCCGATACAGGATGGCTTTGCCCTTTTCGATGTCCGTCCGCTTTACCACGCGCACGAAAGGTTCGCCGGAATGCGTCATGCGCTCTCACCCGTCTTTCCGTTACCGACCCGCGTCATCATCAGGCCGATCTCCTCTTTGGTGCACTGGCGGGGGTCTACGATTCCGCTGATCTGGCCGCCGCAAAGTACCATCAACCGGTCGGACAGGTCCATCAGCACATCCAGATCCTCGCCGATGAAGATGACAGCGTTGCCTTTTTCCTTTTCGGCGTTGAGCAGGCTGTAAATCCGGTAGGAGCTTACGATATCCAGCCCACGTACGGGGTAAGCGCAGATCAAAACTTGCGGACGGCTCAGGATTTCGCGGCCGAGCAATACCTTCTGCACATTGCCGCCGGACAGGCGGCGCACCGGCGTGCTCAGCCCGGGGGTGACGATGTCCAGCTCCCGCACCATTTTTTCGCAAACCGGACGGTATTTTTTCCGGTTGATCAAAATCCCCGCGTTTTCCTGATAACGGCGCAGGATGACGTTATCCACGATGTCCATGTTGGCCACCAGCCCCATGCCCAACCGATCTTCCGGCACAAAGGCCAGCGAAACCCCGCGCTGGGCGATCCGGTCGGCGCGCATGCCGGCGATGTTTTCTTCGATGGTCATTTCCCCGCGGGTGTAACGGTAGATAATGGAGCCGCTGGTGATGGTGCGAAGCCCCGTAATGGTTTCGCAAAGCTCCTTTTGCCCGCTGCCGGCCACGCCCGCAACGCCCAGGATTTCGCCGCCGAATGCGTCGAAGGATATATGGCTGAGCTTCGTAACGCCTTCGCGGCTTACGCAAGTCAGGTCGGTCACGTGCAGCTTGCGATCTCCATGGGGGCAGGCTGGGCGGTCGATTTCCAGCTTTACGCGTCGACCGACCATCATTTCGGTCAGGTCCTGCTGGCTGGTTTCCGCCGTGTTGACGGTAGCGATATATTCGCCTTTGCGCAGGATCGCCACGCGGTCGGATATTTCCATTACTTCGTTGAGCTTATGGGTGATAATGATAATGCTTTTACCGTGCGACTTCATCACACGCAGCACGGCAAAAAGCCGGGTGGTTTCCTGTGGGGTCAGCACGGCGGTCGGCTCGTCCAACACTAAAATTTCCGCGCCGCGATACAGCGCTTTTACGATTTCCACCGTCTGCTTTTCAGAAACTGACATGGAATATACTTTTTTTGCGGGGTCAAGCTCAAAGCCGTACTTAGCGGCAATCTTCGCAACCTGACGGTTAATTTCCCTGCGGTTCAGGGTTTGCGCGCCTTTCAGGCCCAGCACGATATTTTCCGCCGCGCTCAGCACGTCCACCAGCTTAAAATGTTGGTGGATCATCCCGATGCCCAAAGCGTAGGCGTCCTTGGGCGAACGGATGGTGACCGGCCGGTCGCAAACCAGAATTTCGCCGCTGTCCTGCAGGTAGATGCCCGAAAGCATGTTCATCAGCGTCGTCTTGCCGCTGCCGTTCTCGCCCAGCAACGCCAGAATCTCGCCTTTACGCAGGGACAGGCAAACCGCGTTGTTGGCCACGACAGCGCCGAAGGTTTTGGTGATGTTGCGCATCTCCACGGCGTTTTCAGGGTGTTGAGCGATGTTTTCCAAAGCGTTCGTCACTCCTTTGATGGAACTGGACCAACGGCTGCGCGCCGCGCAGGTGTACAGCCGTTGGCCCGGTATCCCGGAAAGAAAACGAGCCCTGCCGCACGCGTGCAATTTCGCGCCGGAGCGTGAACGCCGCTCGCGGGTGACAGGGCGTAGGAAACCACAAGAGGGCTGCCGTCGCTCACGACGGTAAGTTCGTGGCGACGGCAGCCCGTTTTTCGCGGCGGATCAGCCGCCGATCACTTCGATCCCGTCGATGATGTAGCTCCAGGAAGGCGCGGAGGCCTGCTCGGATTCGGGATAATGATCACCCTCGGCGACTTCGATGGTCTTGCCGTCACTGGAGGTGCCCTTCAACGGGCCGGCAAACACCTGCAGGTCGCCGGATACGATCTTGTCGCGGGCAGCTTTTACAGCGTCGTCGGTGCCGGGCGCGGCAATCGCTTCGTTAATATCGCTGATATCGCACATGCCGCTGGCCAGGTCGCCCGCCCAGTCGGTCGCGATGGGTTCGCCGTTCACAACGCAGTTCACAGCGTAGATCAGGTACTTGGACCAGTCCCAGACAGCGCTGGTGAGGGAGGCGTTGGGGGCGACGGACACCATGGAGGAGTTGTAACCCACGTGGAATACCTTGTCATTCTCGCAGGTCGTGGCGGTGGCGGTGGAGTCGCAGTGCTGGCTCAGCACGCCGCAGCCCGCATCGATCAAAGCCTGCGCAACCTGCGCTTCTTTGGTGGGGTCGTTCCAGGAGTTGGTGTACATGACTTTCATGGTTACGTCGGGGTTCACGCTCTTGGCGCCCAGGTAGAAGCTGGTGAAGCCGCTGATGACTTCGGCAAACGGCATGGCAGCGACATAGCCCAGCACGTTATTACCGATTTCCTTAGCTTTCAGGCCGGCCACGATACCGCTTAAATAACGGGCCTGAAAGATCTTGCCGAAGTAGTTGTGCATGTTGGCAAGGCCGGAACCGGCAGCCTGATACCCGGTCGCGTGGCAGAACTGGATATCCGGGTTGTCCTTGGCGGCGGCGAGCATGTAGTTTTCAAAACCGAAGCTGGTGGCGAAGATGATGTTGCATCCGTCGTCGATCAGTTCCTGAATGGCATCGGCGCATTCGTCGGATTCGGGGATGTTGTACTTGTTGATGATCTGGTCGTCGCGCAGACCCAGTTCGGATTTCATCTTCTGGGTGCCCAGATCATGGTTGTAGGTATAGCCCATGTCGCTGGGATCGGACACATGCACGAAGCCGATTTTGATGTTGTCCATCGTAACCGCGCTTTCGGCAACCGCGGGCAGCACAGCCAACGTTGCAAGCAACGTTACAGAAAGAAGAACCGCAAGGAACTTTCTCATGTTGTAACCCCTCCATCATTATCCTGTTGTCACCGCGCCCCCGACGAGCGCAGCTCATCAACCGAACGCCGTTGTTCGATAGCAATACTGTATCATTAAAAACCCGTCTTTGCAACAGGGTTATCGAACAAAAACACAGTAAAAATGCAAAGCGTTCTGTTTTATACACGAATGGATGGGCGGAAAACGCGGCGGGGTTTTACATTTCGTCATCCGGTCTGTACCGGGAGAACGTATCAAAAAGATAGAAATACTTTATAACTTGATATTTTGCGAACGGTAGACGCCCTGCCGATCCGAACGTTTGGCTGGGCAAATAAGAGGACAGAGTTATTTCAGCATGCGCCGGAAGGTTCGGATATCGGACCGTACGCCTCAAAACCCGTATCCCGGGCGAACATGAACAGAGCCTGCTGGTATACGCCCGCGTACGGACCGTATTCCGCAAAGGGGGAACGGCCGCCGTAGGCGACGTTGATCACACGCTGTATCCATACGTCTACCGGCACGCAGGACAGGCGACCGTAGGCGAACAGCATCACACAATTGGCGACTTTAATGCCTACGCCGTGGATGGTTTGCAGCGCGGCGGCCAGCACAGCGTCCGGGAGGGCGGCGAGAGCCGAAAGATCAATGCGCCCATCCGCCACCTGGCGCGCGGCATCCAGCAGATAGGGGGCGCGGTAGCCAAGCCCGCATAGGCAAAGCCCGCCGTCGCCCGCCGCCAGCCGCTCCGGTGAGGGGAAGCTTTTGCGTGCCGTGCCTTCCACGGGTTCCCCGTACGTGTCGCATATTTTTTCAACACAGGTACGGATCGCCTTCAGGTTTTTCCGCTGGGAGAGGATAAAACAGCACAATGTTTCCCATGGGTCCTGCCGCAGAACCCGCAGGCCTCGCGTGTGCGCCAGCGCCCGGGCAAGATATGCGTCCCCTTCCGGCACGGCTGCCAGCAGGGCGGAGTAATCCGTATCCAGCGCGAAATAGGGCCGCCAGATACGGTCAAACTCCTCCGCCGTGCAATCGAAGCGGAAACGATTGTTACCCAAATCGGTGATCGCCAGACGACGGCCTAGCGCGATGGTTTCCACGATGTTTCCGTTCGCTTCCATGCGGAAACACTGTCCGCTGTCAGCGATTTTGAAGGGATCAAAGCAGTCCAGTTGCAATTCCATGAGAAGAAGCTCCTTTGCGCGTCGGCGCGGCGTTGACGAAACCCGTGAGGAAGGCTATGATAGAACGGTGTGGGGGAGGGATGCGCGATGCCGTTTGAGGTGATTCACGCCGACCTTGTCACCCTGCGTGTGGACGCGATTGTGAACGCTGCCAACCCGAACTTGCGGGAAGGTGGCGGGGTGTGCGGCGCGATCTTCCACGCGGCGGGCCGTGCGGAAATGCGGGCAGCCTGCGAACGCATCGGCGGCTGCGCCGTGGGCGACGCGGTGATCACCCCGGGGTTCAGCCTGCCCGCCCAGTACGTTATCCATACGCCCGGCCCGGTGTGGCGCGGCGGCGGATACGGAGAAGAATCACTGCTGTCGGCCTGTTATCGCCGGTCGCTGGAGGTGGCAAACGAACACCATCTGCGCAGCGTCGCGTTTCCGCTGATCTCCGCCGGGATTTACGGCTACCCGAGAGAAGCGGCGCTGGCGGTCGCCAAGCGCACGATTGAAACCTGCCTGAAGGACTACGGGGGCATGGAGGTCACACTGACGATTTACCCCTGATGCCGGGGATAGAAACTTACTTTGGAAAGGAAGTTATCAGGATGAGCAAAATTGAAGTGGTACGCAAAGCTATGCAGGACGCGCTGAAAGCTGGGGACAAGCCCCGCAAGGACGCGCTGTCCCTGCTGCTGTCGGCGCTGAAAGCCAAATGGATCGACAAGCGCGCAGACCTTACGGAAGAGGAAGAAAACGCGATTGTTTACAAGGAACTGAAGGAAGCGCAGGAAACGCTGGACACCACGCCTGCTGACCGCACCGATATTATTGAGGAAACCCGGTTGCGCATGCAGGTGTGGAGCGAGTTTGCGCCCGAACGCATGGAGCTGGACGACGTGCGGAAAATCGTAGCGGAAACCGCCGAGGAGCTGGGCGGCGGGCTGACCGCGAAGGACAAGGGCCGCCTGATGAAAACGCTGATGCCGCGCCTGAAGGGCAAGGCGGATGGCAAACTGGTAAACCAGGCCGTAGAGGAATTGTTGAAGTAAAGCGGCCTCCGGGTTCCTGCCCGCTCAATGGATCACAGGTTGCACAGGCCGTTGACAAACTTGTTTTCAGCCTAAAGAACAGTTTGCTTAAAAAGGTTCAGATGCTAGGAAGCAAGGGTGGCAAGGGGTTGAGCTTACCGTTTGTAAGTGATGCCCCTTGCCATCCCGTAGCTGACAACGCAGATGAGCCTTTTTAAGCAAACTGAGGCCGCCGGCGGGTTCGCCGACGGCCTGCTTGCGCTTATCCGATGTAATCGTCGGCCGTGTCGCCGCCGTCGCTTCCGTCGCCGCCGTTATCCGTGGGCGCGGGCGTCTCGTCCGGGTCGGCGGAGGGGGAGGGGGAGGGCATAGCGCCGTTGACGAAATCCAGCGTGGCTTTGCCGTCGCCGCGCGTACAGGTGAGGGTGTAGGCGTCCAGCTGGCGGGAATAAAAACCGCCGCCGCTTTTTAACCCTTCTACTACATCCGTCACCAGCTGGTAGCGCTGGGCCGGGTCGGTGTGGGAATCCATGGCCATCAGGAAGGCGTAGCTGTGGTAGCCGGAGATGGCGAAGTCGTTATAAACGGCGCTGCCGTACTCCATATTGGCCGGGGCGGTCAGCGTGATGGAACAGCTTTCGATTATGCCCTGCGCATCCGTAACCACGCTTACGCTTAACACATCGCCGAGCAGGTCGTAATACGTGCGGCCGTCGTCTTTGCCACTGTTGCGCTGGGAGAGCAGCATGGGCAGCAGATGACGGTTATCGTTTTGATTGATGAAATCCACGTTCGCGCTGTAATAAGTTTGAAAAGTTTTATAATTTTGCCCGGTCAGAGCCAGCGCCCCTGCGGGCGCGAGCAGTAAAACCAGGCACAGCAGGGCGAGAGTTCGTTTCATTGGGCGCCTCCTTGCCGGGGGTTCCGGCGGGATAAGGATAGCATGGGCGGGCGCGCTTTTCAAGCGGACAAATCCGGCGTATGGGGAGGAAAACACGACCGGGAAGCGAATGCCTTTGTGAATATGGGAAGGATGGGATCGCCATGAACGGTTATTTTGAACTGCAACGTCTTTTACGGACCGAAGATGTGGACGCGAACGCCGAGTGGCGCTTCAGCGATATTTTCATCGCCATGCAGGAAGCGGGCGGCGAGCACTGCGAACGGAACGGGCTGGGCATCCGCGCGCTTCGGGAGCGTAATCTGGCCTGGGTGGTCACGAGGGCGTGTGTCCATATCGACCATATGCCGCGAATCCTTGAGACCGTCACAGTCCGCACCTGGCCCAAACCGCCCAAACACGCGTTTTTTCCAAGGTATTATCAGTTTCTGGTCAACGGGGAACCCATCGGGGCCGCATCCACCCTGTACGCGCAGCTGGACCTGACTACCCGCCGTATGGCTCCGCCGTGGCTGGGCGGCAACGACGAGCTGACCAGCGATCTGGAGCCGTCCCTGCCGCTGCCCGGCAACCTTCCTATACTGACAGTGACTGCCGGGGCGAGTGTGCGCGAGGCCCGGTACTCCGATCTGGATATTAACGCGCATGTGAACAACGCGCGCTATCTGGACTGGTTCTGCGATCTGTTCCCCATGGAGGTACACAGGGCGCAACGGCTCACGGACGTGACCATCCATTACGACCGGGAAATCCGCGCCGGAGAAACAGCCGCGCTGTCGCTGCAGACAGAAGGTATGCAAAGCCTGCTGCGCGGCACGGTGGACGGCGGCAACTGCTTTGCCATGGCGGGAACGTGGGCAAAGCGGCAGGGATAGGCGAGGGCCCTGAGAACAAGGATATAAAGCAAATGCCACATCACGCCTGCGGAATGATGTGGCATTCATTTTATTCTTCCATGCCTGTTCAGGCTTCCGGGCACGGATGGGCGGGTTTCCGGGCAAGGTACAGGATAACGGTATCCTCGATTTCGATCCTGTCGCCGGCTTCCAGAATGGCGTCC
>Ga0116170_10001941_pt1 | contig 20462 bp, 15 predicted proteins | sample AD_JPNHW1_MetaG_FD_89797 | JGI IMG/M metagenome (GOLD analysis project Ga0116170, IMG submission 89797) | Active sludge microbial communities of municipal wastewater-treating anaerobic digesters from Japan - AD_JPNHW1_MetaG | ecosystem: Engineered > Bioreactor > Anaerobic > Digestate | place...
AACCAATGAACTTAATGTTATTCTCAGCGATGCCGCCAACAGCAGGCCTTTTACTGACCCCGAGGCTTACCCGAGCTATATTTCACTATTGCTCCTCAGCGACCGCATGCCTGACGCCAGGGCCGCGCTCACTGAATGGCGTGCCCGTTCATCTGAACGCAGCATGTACTGTTACCTTGAATCATTCTATCATTTCAAGACCGGTGATAATCCGAAAGCACTCGAATGGTTTCGCAAGGGCTTTCAGCAGAATCCAGACCGTCTCGACATGCTGAAGTTCCTCTCGGGGTTCCCGGCGCTCGGCGATGACAGCACGCTCTTCGCCGAGGTCAACAATCGCCTCGCTAAGGCGTCAGTGCCAGGTTTTATGCCGATGCCGGTCCCCGAAAAATCAAACGCGACACCGCTGCCCCAGACTTGCGGCAACCCGGTGGTCGCTGGTTCCGCAAATGGTTCAGCCCCGGTCGCCGGCGATGGCATGTTTCAGATTACCCTTGGCCCTGGCCTCGACCCTTCGGGACGCACCATGATTGCCACCGAACTGAATCGCATGTATGAGCGCATAGCCTCGCGAATCGGCACTCTCAGTGTGCCCATTTTCGTTAATTTTCTTTCGGCTGAGGGTCTCGGCCCGACTATTGCCCTCTATGAACCCCAAAATACCGCCTTGACCGTAACTTCTGCCTACTACGACTCTGAAATGATCAGAAACATCATTCTGTCTAATTTTGACGCCCTCGGCGACGAAGAAATGGGCACCCTGATCGAAGAATTGCCCGGGCACCTTTTGGCTGGCGAACTTACCCGGCTGATTATTCAGATTCTGATACCCGAAGCAAAAGCCAACAAGGAACGCACCGCCTGGATGCAGATCGGTCTCGCCGAAATCCTGGCGGCCAGCCCGATGGCTCAGCGTTATCGCATGCTGATCGCCCAGAAAAGCCTCGAAAGCCGCGTCGCAAAGCTGGCTTCAGCCAATATGCTCAACAGCATTTTTTCTGAAGGGTATACCTCGCCGGCGGTTTTTGAAACGGCAACGGCACAGGCTTACCTGATGGTGGCTTATCTGATTAAAAAGTCAGGCAACCTCGAAAAGGGTTGCACCGAAATGATGAAACTCATTGAACTGGTCAGCAAGGGCAGCGAGTTTGGCGCCGCCCTCAATCAGGTTTTCAAGATCAGCGAAGCCGACTTCGAAAAAAGCTGGATCGACGCAGCTTATTGGGCGCTTAAACAGGGCGCTCCCTACGAATGGTGAGCATTCAGGGCACTTGATAAAATTTTTCGAGGCTGTCGGCCAGCAGGGTGGGGTTGAGGCGTTTTTCTTCGCCAAGAGTGCGGGTTGGCGCCGGCCCGTAATTGTGACCCGGGCAGACAACCAGATGGTCTGGCAGTGCTTTAAGCCGCTGCAAACTCTTGAATAAAGCCGCCGGGTCACTGCCAGGCAGGTCAGCCCGCCCGCAATCACCAACGAAAAGCGTGTCGCCCGAAACCAGCCATTGATCATTGACAACCAGGCAGAGCGCACCCGGCGCATGCCCCGGGCTGTGAAGACAAATGACTTTTACGCTGTCGCCGAGTTTAAAACTGTAGCCATCATCAATGAGACGGTCATAAGCGGCCCCGCCGTGCAGAAGGGGCGCAGTGTCGCGATGACAGATGACCTCAGCGCCCGTGTGCGCTTTTAATTGAGGCGTGGCATTGATATGATCGAAGTGATGGTGGGTGAGAACGATTTGGGTCAGGTTGACGCCATGCTCTTTGATGACCGCTAAAATCCGCTCATGGTCAAATGCCGGGTCGATAACCAGGCCTTCGTGGCTCACCGGGTCAGCGAACAGGTAAGAATAATTCTGCATTTTTCCGATGCTGATCTGAGCAAAAATCATCTCGACGGCCCCCCAAACTGTTTTGTTAATGCTAACATGAATCTATATAATTTATCCGCTGGATGCAAGAATGAATATTATCACGCATGCGCTGATCGGCTGGTGTGCCGGCAACCGCATCAGTCGACAACCGGCTGAAGTGGCGGTGGTAGCCGCAGCTTCGCTCGTACCTGATATAGATGCGGCCGGCGCCCTCGTTGATCTTGTCAGGGGCGGCGAAGCCGAGTTGTTCAGCGCTTTTCACCATAAATTCGGGCATTGCCTGCCTTTTTGCCTGCTGCTGACGATTTTTGTCTGGCGCTGGCGGAAAAATGCCTCGCTGGCATTGTGGTGTGCGGCGCTTTTTCACCTGCACCTGCTTGGCGATATTGTCGGGGCACGCGGGCCAGATGGCTATCAATGGCCGATTTATTACTTTTTTCCCTTTTCAGAATATGCACTGGTCTGGTCTTCCCAGTGGGAAATCAACGCCTGGCCCAACCTGGTGCTGACGGTTCTGCTGATTTTTCTTTTTCTCAGGCAGGTGGCGGTTGCCGGTTTTTCGCCGCTGGTTTTTCTCAGCCGCACGGCTGACAAAAAACTGGTTCTTACATTGCGCCGGCGCTTTAAAACACCTGATCAGGCCGGTGTCAGTGGTGCTGATAATCGTGGTGGCTTGTCTTGAACTGCCTCTGCTGTTGCCATGGCTCGGCTCTTTTTATTCAGTATTCAATATTAGCAGGTGATTATGACAGGGTTTGTCGCTGATTCTGCAGGTCTTTATCTGCATGTTCCCTTCTGTCTGAGCAAATGTGATTATTGCGGCTTTTACTCGACGCCCCCGCAGGCCGGCGATATCGACCGTTATCTGGCCAGACTGGCCGAGGAATCGGCAGCAACGCGTGCCCGGTGGCCAGCCGCCATCAGCACGGTTTTTGTCGGGGGCGGCAACCCGACCGCGTCAGGTTTTTTGGTTGTTCGCCGTCTGGTCGAGATTATTCAGACCTGGTGTTCGCCAACGCCACCCCTTGAAATCACCTTTGAAACCAACCCCGAGACTTTGACCGCAGAAACTGTCGATTTTCTGGCCAGTCTGCCTGGGGTTCGCCTCAGTATTGGCGTGCAACGCCTTGATGACGCCGAACTCGCTTTGCTTGGCCGCCATGCCCGTCTTGATTCAGTGCATCGCGCCCTTGATCTTGCCTGCTCGCGTCTTAAAAACGTAGGCATTGATCTTATTCTCGGGGTTCCGGGTTGCCCTTCGCTTACTGCTGCGCTAGGTGGTCTGCTGCAGCGATTTGGGTTGCAACACGTTTCGGCATATTTTCTGACCGTCGAAGAGAATACCCCGATGCAAAAGCGCATTGAGGCCGGGTTGTTGCCAGACCCTGCCGAAATCGGCCCCGAAGAAATGTTTGCGGTTCGTGATCTGCTCGTCAGTAATGGTTTTGAGCATTACGAAATTTCAAATTACGCCCGACCTGGCCGGCGTTGCCTGCACAACCTGAATTACTGGCAGGCCGGCGATTACATCGGCCTTGGCCCATCGGCTGTCTCGTGCTGTGGCAACCGGCGCAGCGCTAATCCGCCTGATCTGCAGCGCTGGCTGCATGCTGAACCCCAGGAGGTCGAAATGCTCAGCGACACTGACCGGCGCAATGAATTTCTGATGCTGAATCTGCGGCTGCTGAATGACGGGCTTGCCTTGCCGGCGTTGGCGGCCAGGTTTGGCCCGCAACCCCCTGAATTCGAGCATGCCTGGCTGCGGCAGGTGAGTGCTGGCAATCTCAAACAGGTGGGTGACCGCCTGTTACTTACCGATCAGGGCCTGGCAGTGGCTGACCAGGTTCTCGCCAGTATGTTCATCTGAATGCTCAAAAAAAATTCTCAGAATAATCTGCCACTAATTTTAGGCTGACGAGATGATAAAATAGTCTCAGCAAAATCGAATTTTGCAAGTTGCTCTCATAAAAAGGTCTTGCTGATGATTGGCGGAAACATTGATAATGAGTAAGATCAGCCGGCGTGCCACTCTGGCGGTGCTGCTGTTTTTATTTTGCCTCGGGCTGCCAGCTGCGATTATGGCTGGTTCGCCATTTGACCCGGTTCTGCGGTCGGTCATGCGCATCAGCGGCACTGATAGTTCTGGGGAACCGGTATGCGGCACCGCTTTTTTGATGCAGGGGCGTGGTTCTTCTGATGAGGCCTGGCTGGTAACCGCCGGCCACCTTCTTAACCGTATGCGTGGCGAGCAGGTGCGCATCGGCATGCGCCGTCAGGTTCGCGGCGTTTTTTACGCCGGTGACGTGCAGATCAGAATTCGCGATGGCGGCCGGCCGCTTTTTCATCACAGCCCCGAACTCGACCTGGCGGCGCTTAAGATTGGCTTGCCAGGTGAGGCTGACTGCTGTGTGCTGGCCCGGGATTTCGCAGCTGACGATGGCCGACTCGACCGGGCTGGCTTTGGAAGCGGCGTTCGGGTGCTGATTCCTGGCTATCCTTATGGCGAAGCCAGCGGTGGGGCAGGTTTTGCTTTTGTCCGTGAGGGTGTGGTTTCAAGTTTTCCGGTGCTGCCAAGTGCGGCCCAACCGGTTTTTTACGTTGATTTTGAAGTTTTTGAGGGTTACAGCGGGGCGCCAGTTATTTTTTCAGATGGCAGCAGTGCCGGTTTGCTGGCTGGTATGGTGCTCGAAGAGGTGTTTCTTGAAGAGTTGCGCCAGTCTGGCAAGAAAACCTCGCGCACCCGGCGTGGCCTCGGTCTGGCTAAAGTGCTCAGCGGGCCACTGATCAAGATTTTTCTCGCGTCTCTGCCCTGAAAATCATTCGCTGGCAGTCGGCTGAAGAACTTCAGCCGCCAGGGCATCAGCAAAGCTGATCAGATCGATCAGGCGATCTTCGCTGTTGATAATCTGAATCTTCTGGTGGGTGTAGAGGCGATGGCACAGGGCAAGCTCTCGACGGGCATCTTCAATGGCGCCGGTCTGGTTGAGGGCGCGCACCCTGTATAATTTCATGTGCAGAAACATCACACCGCCCGGAAAATTTCGTAGATATTCGTCGATCCAGTGCAGGGCAAGATCAGGGTGATTCAGACGATCGAGATTGAGTCTTACCAGCGCGGCAACCGCTTCGTCAGCCCAGACGTTTTTCATGCTGAAGCGCCGCAGAAAATCTTCATAAGCAGTTGCTGCCTCGTCGTATCTTTCGAGGCGGCGATCAAGTATCCAGGCCATCCGGTAGGTGACCGTATCAATGAAACGGTAATCAGGGTATTTGTTCACCAGATGGCGAAAGGTTTCCCAGGCGGCAGCCGGTTCGCGAAAAGTGCGCAGCTGAATTTCGGCGCGGTAATAGAGAATCAGCGCCGGCCGATAATAGATGATCCAGGTGCCGACCGCCGCAGCGATCAGCATCATAAGCAGCAGGGCGCTGCGATTGAGGCGATTCGCCTGGCCACGTTGTTCCCTGATTTTATCGCTGTCGTTGCGAACCTGTTCAAGAGCATGGCCAATTTCCTGTTTGACGTTGCTGCTGAACGGGTTGATGCTCGCATTGATAGCCTGCATGTGCCCTGCCGGAATATCGAGTATCCAGCGAAGAACTTTAAGCATCGAAAAGACGAATTGCAGACCCACAAAGACCAGCATCGCCGCAAAACATGCCGAAAAAAATGAAGTGGTGTCCTGGCCGGTCAGCCCAAGCCAGTCGCTCCAGAAACCCCGACCCAGCCAACGATTCGACGCGATCAGAAAACCCCATGACCCGGCAGTGATTACCAGCATGGCAATCGTCGGGTAGAACCAGAGAATCACGGTCGGATAACCTATTTTTACTAATCGTGAAAACTGGTTGGTGATAAACCCGGCCGTATAACAGGTAATAGTAAGATAAACCAGAAAAACGACCATTATGAACGCCGGGCCAGGCAATTGCAGCAACAGTTTCTGTGAATTCAAAATCAACATGGCGATAAACACCACCGCTGCCGATGGCAACAGCCAACGCAGGCGCAGTTCAAAAAAACTGGTGACGTTGAGTTTTTCGTCGTGCATAGAATGAATATATCAGATAACAAATTTCCCGTGCAAAAAACTCATTTTTTTGACAGAAACTGTCGATAAGGGACTTGGAGCATTCCAATTCTCAAGGAAAAGTAAAAAAAAGAATGAGGCAAACAAAGATTATAAGCAGATTTTCCCTGTTTAGAGGGTTTGTTGCGGCACTTCTGTGCCTGCTGTTGCCAGTTGCCGTAATTGCCCAGTCTACAGCATTTCAGGATCTGCCGAAAGATCACTGGGCCTTTTCCGACGTTGATTACCTTATCAGCCAGGGATACATGGAAGGCTACCCGGACGGCACCTTCAAAGGCCGCAAAGTCACGACCCGTTACGACGTCGCACTGATTCTGGCTCGCATTCTCAAACGCATGGAAGAGAAAAAAGCCACGATTGACTCTGCCAGCGAAGAAGAGCGTGCCGCCCTTTCCCGGCTTACCAAAGAATTCAGAGACGAACTCGGCCTGCTCGATGTGCGCGTCGATTCGCTTGAACGCCGCATGATCGATAACGAGAACAAGGTCAAAGACCTCGAAAACATGATTCCCAAGATGAAAATCACCGGGTTTTATCGTGGTCGGGGCCAGTACATAGTCGAGCCATCAACAGTTGGCCGGAACGAAGCCGGCGACGAAGCATCGTTTATCGACCCCGGCCTGGTTACATTTTATCAGCAGATTTACCTGAAGTTCACCGGCAAGCCGTTTGGCGATAAAATCGAAACCTTTTATGAACTGCTTGGTTACATCAAGGGCCGCACCTGGAACAAGGTTGTATACAATGAAGCCGGCAACAGCGGTCAGAACCCCTTTGACAATGTGGATGACTACGTGAGATACATTCAGAACGATAACTACGTGCGCTCAAACAAACTGCACCTGGTGAGCAAGGCCAAGTCAATGAAGGTCAGGGTGTTCTCAGGCGAATCGGCCACCGGTCTCGATAACCCGATGAACATTCTGACTGAAGATACCGATGTAATTCAGCCGTATCAGGGCGTCGAAGTTTCTGGTTCAGAGGGCGGCGTATCGTATCAGGGCTCAGTTCTGAAAAGCGACATTCGCGATACCTACAGCGACAATTCAGACATGGTTTCGGGCCGCATGGTCTGGAAACTCCCCGAAAAATTCAGCGAAGACACCTTCTCGGTGGGCACTTCGTTCGCTGAAAAGATTTTTGATTACAAAACCCGCGGTAATTCAAACACGGTGCGCGGCGTCGATCTTAATTATTCAACTGACCGCGCCGGCAAAATCACCGGCAGCGCCGAATTTCTCACCTCAAACGCTTATCTTACTGACACCGCCAGCAAAGAAAAGCTGAAACAGAACTTCGGCGACGAAGGCTCCCGCTTTGACGTCAGCGTGCAGAACGGCGGCTTCACTGGCACTGTCAAACATTACGATTTCGGTCGGCATTTCCGGGCCATGATGGCGCCGGTCTGGGCCTATGACGTAGGCGACACCAGCGATTTCCCCTACACTCTTGACCTCGACGACAAAAACTACGGCCGCCCCAACTTCGAAGGGGAAAAGCTGACACGCTTCTCGGTTAACTACGACTTTGGCAACAAGCTCCTGGCCATGGCCAACAACCTCTCAGTCGAAGCGACCTACCTGTCAAAAACCTGGGAAGTTGACCCGAACAAAGCCTATGACACCGATGGTTACTCTGGCCGCAAGTTCACTTTCCAGCTGCTCTCAGATTTTACCGACAACACCACTCTCAAATACGACTTTGTGCAGAAATGGGATGCCCTTAAGGATGAACAGGGCTGGACATCGAATGCCGTTGAACTGAACCTCAAACTCAGTGATTCGGTCAGTTCGAAGGGCAAGATCTTTGTGCTCGGCGACCCAGATGATATCTTCGAGCAGAATGGTGAAACCTGGGAATATAACGAACGGGTTGGCTACTTCGAAGTCAACTCTGATATTAACCCGCGCGTCTTTGCCAAGGGCAGCGTTGAACATCAGGTTCAATGGGTGAATTCACCAAAAGAAAACACCCGCGTCGATTACATCGGCGAAGCGACCTACAACCTGACTTCGACAACCAGTTTCACCGGTGGCGTTCAACACGTTGATTACGTTCACAACCTCGAAACCGGCAAATCGAGCCTGGCCAACGCCATTCTTGCCGAACTGAAGAAGAATTTCACTGACAAGTTCAGGGGCCGCGCCTTCTATTCACGCGGCATTATCGACTTCAAAGACGGCCTCTCTGATACGATTGATCGCGAAAACCTCTATGGCGAACTGATTTACGACGTGAATAAAGACGCGACGATTTCGTTTAAATTCGGTTACGATTACCCTTCCGAATGGCGCTGGGCAGTTAGCAGCACTGATAACGGCAGGGATTATGAAGATATACATACACAGAAGATGTTCATCTTCGAGGCAAAATCAAATTTCTAGGATTGGCAGACATGAAAAAGAGACTGACGGCACTGTTTCTGGCCCTGGTTGCTCTGGTTACTACCGGCTGCATTCAGGAATCTCTGGTTATTCCGGTCGCCACAGTCACCGGTAAAGTCGTGGTGCCGGCCGGAAAAACTTCAACCGGCATCAAGGTAACCGTGGCCGGTGAATCTTCGATGTATGCTTACGTCGATGACAGCGGTGACTATTCGCTTGAATTCCGCAAAAACGGCCGCTTTCTGCTGATCGCACGTGGCAAGGACTTTGATATCAATTTTGCCTGGGTCGATGCGATTTCAGAAAAGAGCGTCACGGCCCCCGATATCACTCTGCGCGAAAAACTCGTGGGTGAGGCGATCTGGATGGTATCTATCATTGACTTTCCTGATGCCGTCAGCTTCAATATTAAATCAATTTCACCCGCCTGGAGCACCGCCAGCGAAAAAATGTTTGACGACGGCACCCACGGCGATGTGCTTGCCAATGACGGTATTTTTACCCTGCGTCTCAACAATCTTAAAACCGGTAACCAGCAGTATTCTATCGAATACGCCAAAAATGATGGCAAAACGACGACCGCCGGTGACCCGCACAAGGAAACCACGGTCAATGGCAACTCTACGCTCTATATTCCCGAATCAACTCTTAAACTCGCCAGGGGTAAGGTTACCAGTGACCTGGTCGGTGTGAATTACAATGAAGTAATCCTCGCCACCCGCAAGGGTTCTCGCAGCATGAAGCTCGACAGCGATGGTTCTTACAGCTTCTCAATGGAAGGCAATGGCCGGGAATACCTGGTTTTCAGGGGCAAGAATTTTCACGCCCGGGCCATTCCGGTCGATCTTTCGACGCTCACCCTGCTTGAAGTGCCTACTACGACGATTTCGTCGAAGAAGAGCGGTGAAGTTAAAATGATTCTCATAGCTTCTGACTTCTCAGAAGTTAAAGATCCGACCGTAGTTGGCGATTTTACGAACTGGCAGCCCCAAAAACTCTACGATGATGCCACCAACGGCGATGAAGTTCTGGGTGACGGCGTCTACACCAGAGTGTTCAAAAACGTTAATACCACTAATGTCTATCAGAAATACGCATTCAATATCACGGCCACCAACCAGGTTAAAGACCCCTACCAGGAGTCTGAAGACGGAACCTACTCGGTCATTCAGGTGAAGTTTTAATGAAAACCAATCTTGAAAAACTGCTGCTGCTGGCTGTGTGCCTGGTCGTGTTGACCGGCGCTGCCACGCCAGCCTTTGCCCAAAAGGTTAACTATTACTACGAAACCGGCTCATGGCTAGATATCAAAGACAATACCGGTGACGATAAAGGCCCCGGCTATTATCTCTACCCGAGCGACAAGCGCATGCGCCGCGGCGTTTTCGACATCAAGAAGTTCACTGTTTATGAAGAAGGCCAGGTCGTGGTTTTCGAAATTCAGATGCGCAACTACATCATGCGCGAATGGCCAGATACGGCTAAAAGCGAAGACCAGGGCTTTGTTGCAAACCTCTGGGATATCTACATCGATATCGATGGTATTGAAAACTCCGGTTACAAAAGAGCTTTGCCGGGTCGCGACCTCGAATTTGCCGACAACAAAGGCTGGGAAAAGATGATTCTCATCTCGCCGCTTTCAGAATACGAACTCTATGATATTCTGCGTGACAAGACCGACGAACTATCGTTTCAGAACCAGGTTGATGACATTGTTTACCCTGACTACGTCAAAGTGCAGAGCGATAAGGTCATCATCAAGATTTCAAAGCTCAAACTGCCGCGCATCTCTGAAAATGCCGGTTACCAGTGCCTGGCCATGGGCTATAAAAAGATTGTTTCGCCGAACCGCCTGCTGAACCGTGACGTGCGTGCTTTCGCCAGTTTTGATGATTTTGGTGGCGGCCACGATACCTACGGTGACCCGCCGGTTATGGATATGATCGTTCCTGAAGGCGATGATCAGTATGCCCTGCTGCGTAATTACCGCTCAGAGCCATATCGTGAAGATATCGTTTACGCAAAAGTTCCATTTGTGTATAAGGATGGGCAGCGCCAAAGCCCGTCAATAGCCAGGCCGCCGGTAAAACCTCCGACCGATGCTGAAAATATTCTGGTCGATTCCGCACCGCCAAAGGCAGTGATTGCTCCCGAAAAGCCAGCCGCCGTGCTGCGCACCGCACCGCCTGTGATCACTCAACAGGCCGTGCCTGTTAAAAAACCCGCTGCCGGCGGTTTCGTTCCCCTCAAACCGGTGCCTTCAAAAACTGGTTTCAAACCCTTGCCCAAGGCACCCGACGGCTTTATTCCAGTAAAGAAATCAAAATGAACAGTAAAACATTCAATGCCCGCTCAGATTTTAACGAACTAATGACGATTAACATAAAAGCACCAGAATCAGTTTCCTCAAGGAGGGCCCCGCAGATGAATCGACAGAAATCCCCAGGAATGGCAGGTTTGCTGCTGTTACTAACGATGTTTTTTGTCGCTTCGACGACCGGTCTGTTCGCGCAGTCGGCACGTTCGAGGGGCATGGGTGGTGCTTTCATCGGCCTGTCTGATGATGAATCGGCAACCGTTTTCAACCCGGCCGGCCTGAGTCAGATTCAGGGGCGCGAGGCTTCGTTGCAGGCCAAGGTTAACGAACGCGATATCTACGACTGGACCAACCTGGCTTTTACCGGCCATATCTATGAAGATAACGTCGAAAGCAAATTCTCGATTACCGATTATCTTGAACACAACATTCTCGAAGAACCACTGCCGAGAAGACCGAAATACAGCTACGGCGTTTCATACACTCAGGATAACCGTTCCCTCGAATTCGGCAACCTGGTCGGCGGCGAATACCAGGGAACCCGGCGCGAAGTTAAAGACTTGCAACTGGCATTCGGCACAAGATTTCCGATTGCCCGACGCATGCTCGCACGCGAACAGCTCTATGGTGGCCTCAAACTCAGAGTGCTTAATGTTGATCGCTACATCAAAAGCCTCATGCAGCACAGCAAACGCGATATATTCTCGCTCGGCTTCGGTCTGATGTATCATTATAACGACCGCGTTACCGGCGGTCTGACTATCGATAACCTTCTGCAGAGCGTCAGCGGCGCTAATGAAGATGAAGACGGCGTCAGCCTCAATCTCGGCACTGCCTACAAGATCACCAAAGGCACCACCATTGCCGCCGATGCCCTTAATATCACCAATACCCCTGATGCCAACGAGCGGCAATACCGCATCGGCGTCGAAAAGAAGTTCGTCGAAAATGACCTGACCATGCGCATCGGGTCGTTGAACGGCACACTGACTCTCGGTTTTGGTATGAATGTCCTGCCGCATATCCGGGTTGACTACTCGTTCTATGATGGCGAAGTGGTCAGTGAACACCATGTTGGAGCGCATGTGACCTTTGATTGACAGGAGACTGATCGTGATAAAAAACATGGCCCGGGCCATTCTGATCTTTGTATTGCTGTTCTCCGCCTGCGAACTGTGGGCGGAGAATTTTGTCGAACCCAGCGTTTTTCTGCAACAGAAGCTTGAAGTCTTCGGGCTGGCCGGCACCCCCTGGGAAAGCGAATCTTCATGGGATGAAGAACGCTCACGCGCCTGGATGGACGCGCTGCACCACGCCTACGAAAAGATTCTCGAACTGCCCCTGATGGAGGGAAAGCAGGTCGCGCATGTTCTGCAGGCCAACACTGCTCTGAAAGAGCGCCTGGGTCTGGTACTGATGACGGCACCCAAAACCTTCTTTCAGCCCGATATTACCGGCATGGTGCGCTGCCGCATCGATGTGCCGTTCACCGGCAAAATGAGCCTGCGCTCTGCGTTGTATCTGGCGGCGCTTCGCCCACAGTCAATGCAGCCGGTCAGCTTTCTTGCATCCTGGACCGCTGGCGTCAAAGTTGATGAGTCAGTTCCCGCACCTGAATTCAGGAGGGTTATCATTGATTTGCGCAGTTTCGGCTTCGAGCCGTCGTTGTTTCCGAGATTCTTTGATGCTTCGGGTATGCTGATTTTTCAGGAGGCGATGATACCTGAAAGAGAACGCTTCAGCAGACCTGCGGTGCGCTTTATGACCGATATTACCGCAGCCCGTGCCGGTCTCGACGAAGAAGATACTTTTACGGTTGCTGCCCATGTTGATGAGCTTTATCGTCGCGATGTGACTGTTGAACAGGCTGACGCCAGCGTATTTGCAGGTTTCTGCCACGATATGATCAAGACACCTTTGCGGCAACGCGAAATTGTGATAGTTTTTGACCCGGCCCGGCCTCATAAAAAAGGCCGACTGCCGCAGACCGAAAAGAAAGTCGAAAAACCCGCCGGTTCAGCAGGCAAAACCGAAAAACCGGCTGTTCCCAACCAGATGAAAGAGGCAAAACCATGAAATTTAGACACATTCTGGCCGTGATTCTGTTGTTATGTTGTCTGGGCGCTGTTGCCGAAGCAGCCGAAATTGATCGCGATCTTGATAAGCGGGTCAGCCGCATTGAACGTTATATTTACGGTGATGAACAGGCGGCGGCCACGCCAGAGAGGCTGCGGCAGATTGAAGAAGACCTGTTTGGCCGGGCAACCGGGCAGACTGATTCCGAAAAATCAAAGTATCTGCATGATTTCATTTTCAAAGGCTCGGCAAACAACCTGTCACTCGATATGAAGCTGAGTTACCTTGAATGGAAACTTTTTAACAAGACTGGCGAGGGCACTCTCGAAGCCCGTCTCGCCGAAATTGACAAACAGGTTATCGGCAATGTCTCAATGGAACCCATGGCTTTCAGGCTCGAACAACTCGTGCATCTGACCATCGAACGGGGCCTCATTTCGCTGCATACCGTCACCATACCCGCCGGCACCGAATTCAGACTGCGCCTCAAAAAAGACATTTCGAGCCGCACTGCCGCCAAGGGTGAGATTATACCTATGGTCGTTGCCCATGACCTGTTTATCGACAGAAACATTCTGGTAATGACGAGCGGCGGTATTGTCAGCGCCGAAGTTAAAAACGTCAGACGCGGCGGTCGCTTCGGTCGCACCGGTTACGTTAATCTCGATGTCAGAAACATTGAGAGCATGGATGCTTCGCTGCTGCCAATCAAGATTGAAGACGCCGGCGCAAAATTTGATAAGCGCAAAATCGGCATGGCAGCAGGAGCTTCGACGCTCGGTTACCTGGTGCTCGGGCCAATCGGCCTTGCGGGCGGCGCCTTTATTAAGGGCGGCGAAGTAGAAGTGCCGGCCGGAACTGAACTGAGCGTTGTGACTACTGAAGATCGTCGAGTAACCGGGGTTCTCGTGCCAAAACGCTGAAACGGTAAATTTTTAAGGCAGGGTTGCCCGGTTATGGGCAGCCCTGTTTGTTTTTAGGCAAAAGCAATTTTGCAATATGGCCCTCTGATGCTATAATGGCCGCTGAACCTTTCGTCATGGAGCAAAAATGCCTAAAGCCGGAGCTTTTAAAGAAATCGCCTCAATTCTGGGCGCCTCAAGCGTTCTAGGTTTTGCCGGTCAGAAGTTACGGCAACCCCTGATTATCATGTTTCTTGCCGCCGGGGTCATCTCGGGGCCGGCTGGTATTGGCTTCATCAAAAGTTACGATCAGATTGAGCTGCTTGCCGAAATCGGTATTGCCCTGCTGCTTTTTATTGTCGGACTGAAACTCGATCTGAAGTTGATTAAATCCACCGGGCCGGTGGCTCTGGCAACCGGTATCGGGCAGATGGTTCTCACCTCCGGCCTCGGTTTTCTTATTGCCCGGGCGCTGGGCATGAATAACGTCACTTCTGCTTATCTGGCCATGGCCATGACTTTTTCAAGTACGATTATCATCGTTAAGCTCCTCTCAGATAAAAAAGAGATTGATTCGCTGCACGGCCAGATCGCCCTCGGTTTTCTGATCGTGCAGGATATCGCTGCCATCATTGCCCTGGCCTTTCTGACGACCCTTGGCAGCAATCTGGCAGGCGAAGTGACTGTCTGGTCGGCACTGGTTCAGATTTTGTGGCGCGGCGCCCTTATGGTAACGGTTGTCGGTCTGCTGATGAAGTATGTGATTCCCGGCCTGGTTCAAAAAATGGCCACTTCGCAAGAAATGCTCAGCCTTTTTGCGGTTTCCTGGGCCGTTTTTTTGGCTGCCGGCGGCGAAATGCTCGGTTTCAGCAAGGAAGTCGGGGCGTTTCTTGCCGGTATCTCGCTGGCGTCTAATGAATACCGCGATGCGATCGGCGCACGGCTCGGCGGTTTGCGCGATTTTCTGCTGCTCTTCTTTTTTATCGACCTCGGTGCCCGCCTCGACTGGTCGGTAGTCGGTTCACAATTCGGCTCGGCTGTCATTTTTTCAGTGTTCGTGCTGCTGATCAAACCGATAATTTTGCTGTTGATCATGGGGCTGATGGGCTATCGTCGCCGCACCTCGTTCATGGATGGCCTTACGGTTGCCCAGATCAGTGAATTCTCTCTGATTGTTGCGGCGCTTGGCCGCAGTCTTGGGCATATCGACGCCCAGGCAATGGGTTTGATAACCCTGGTCGGCGTTGTTACCATATTTGCATCTTCTTACATGATTCTCTATTCAAGGCAGTTGTATAATCTGCTGTCTGAGCCTCTCAAGATTTTCGAAAGAAAAAACCCCTACCGCGAAGCCGCCGGTGATACCCTCAACGCTATTCCATCGCTTGATGTCATTCTTGTCGGGCTGGGCAGTTATGGCAGCAGCCTCGCCGAAGACCTGCTGCACCGCAAGAAGCGGGTGCTGGCACTCGACTTTGACCCCGAAGCGCTTTCGCGCTGGCGTGGCCGCGAAATGGCGCTGGCTTACGGCGATGTTACCGACCATGAAGCTTTTGAGCACCTGCCCCTCAGCAAAACCCGATGCGTTGTTTCCACAATTCATTCTGAAGAAATAAACCTTGAACTGTTGCATCGCCTCAAAGAAAGTCATTTCATTGGCAAGGTTGCTCTCACCGCCAGTAGTGCCAGCGAAGCCCGAAACTATGAAGAAGCCGGCGCAAATGTAGTGTTTCGCCCTTTCAACGACGCCGCTGAACAGGCCGCCGGCTCGCTGGTGCACGCCATCGACGTTCTGCCCGACAACATCAGCTGGCCGATCGCCTTCAAAGACGTTAAGATCACCACCAGTTCAGCCTATGCCGACCATGAAGTCAAAGAAATTCCGCTGCGCTCGATTACCGGTGTCTCAATTCTGGCGGTCATCAGAGGCGGCAAGGTCTACCATGACCCGGGCGCAGATTTTAGAATTTTTGCCGGCGACCGAGTTGTGATAATGGGGCCAGCCAATTTGCTGCAAAAGGCCGAAGAATTGCTCGGTAGCACCGCTTCAGATGACAACGAAGACACCGGCCGCTTTGAAATTGCTGAACTGCCGATTCGCGATGGCTCAGATAAAGTCGGGCAAACCCTCATGGACTTGCGCTTCAGACAGACTTTCGGGGTGACGGTCGTCGGTATCAGACGCGGCGACCAGCAGATTACCGCCCCGGGCCCGGTCGAACGAATTCAGGCCAATGATTGCATCATCGTCATCGGCACAGCCGCAGCCATTGATAACCTCAAAAAAATGCACGCCAGCGCTGCCGCTACGTCGCAAATTCCTGAATCTGAATTATTGAATAATGCTGAGCCCGGGTAATTGCCAACAAAAAAAAGAGGCCAGCCCTATTAAAAGCCAGCCCCGGGGGAGAGATCTTCAGGTCTGCCGACGCGGAACTGCCGGCAGGCCTCTTCGCCAATCAGCGAAACTCTGACCAAAGCTAATCGGTCAGAGCATCATTTTTACAGCAACTTATATGCCATACGAACTTAGTGCTTCATTGCGCCTGATTGCAGAGAAAATCAGATATCAGCTTGATGCCGTCGTGTCGGTCAGGGTTTGGCTGATGGTTAATCACCTTTAAAGCTGCTACCCGCTTCGCCGCTTTAATCCATGCGCGGAAGAGGGTACACAGATTTAAAATACCTGCTCATTATTGACAAAGAACTTGTCTCTTTGAGCCAGGCAGGCGTTATTTTGACATCGAAGTCTGCTCAGTCGCCAGCGTAGAAATAACGTGTCAGGGCAAAGAAAAAACGGCCCGAAGTTTTCGAGCCGTTTAAGGGGTTTAGAATCAGAGAGAGAGGTTATTGCATGAAAAAACCAGAGTGCAGTGAGGGCCACAATGTGAACCCTCATTCATCTCATAGGCTTGCTCCTTGTTGGTCAGTAGCTATTTTAATCAGTATTGCAGTAATCAATACTACTATTATAGTAGCATTTACCGTGCCAGGTAAATTGATATTAAAAAAGTCTCATTAGATGCTGGTTTTGAAGTTTTTAGGCATATTTGGGTACGGGGCGGCCTACGATATTTCGTAGTTAATCTGGTTTACCTACTGCCAATCGTAGTTTTGTGCGGAGGTGCCGATCATTTCACAAGCAAAACAGAACCAACGATTATCGCCCAACAAATCATGGCCATCATCTCGCTTCTGTATTTAATACGCTGCGCCAATAATGCGTCTGGAAACGACAATGCATGTCATTCGGGCTGTCTTGTTGTAATCAGGCAGGAATCAGGCTGATGGAAGCGCTGATTCCTTTTTTGGCAGCGGTTTGACCGGCTTGTTTAAGCGGAATCGAAGGAGGCAGATTTTTTTGCCTTTTTCGAGAAAACGCTTTTCATAGGTTGTCTGAATAGGCGGCAATGTGTCGCATAGGGGTGAGTTGTAGAGATCATCGGTGTCTTCGATGATTTCGAGGTCATTTTCTTTGGCAATGTCTCGGGTGAAAGTGTAGAGATCGTAGTCGTCGGTTTTCAGGCAGATAGTTCCGCTGGCGTCGAGAACATCGAGATAGCGGTTCAGAAAAGCCGGTGCCGTCAGCCTGCGATTAGCGCGTCCCGGGAAAGGGTCGGGAAAGGTGATCCAGAGTTCATGAACCTCGTGGGCAAAAATTTTGTTGAGCAGTTCGATCTGGCTTCTCACGAAGCAGGCATTCAGCAAGTTGTCGTTCTGAACGGTTTTAACCCCGAAATACAGGCGAGAACCCTTGATATCGACCCCGATAAAGTTGCGGCCCGGAAATAATCTGGCCATGCCTACAGTGTATTCGCCGCGCCCGCAGCCCAGTTCAAGGGTAAGGGGATTGTGGTTGCCGAAAAAATCTTGCGCCCAGCGGCCTTTGAATTTGTGGTCTGTTTTGAGCAGTTCGAGCGCCGGTGGCTCAAAAAGCCGCAAAAATGTGGCGTTTTCTTTGAATCTTATGAGTTTTTTCTTGCCCATGAGTGCTGAGGTTATAGTCGGGTTTATTTGAGGGTTTGAATTTCGAGGCTGCCAGAGGCGATCTTGACGTTGTAAAGCCGACCGTTGGCATCAACCCAGTCAGGTCTTGCGGGGTCGTAGCCGGGTTCGGGGTGGGCGGTCTGGTATTTTCTGATGACTGAACCGTCTTGGGCCAGCGCCAGATAAAAACGTGAGGCGGGGGTGTCATAGATAACGTGCAGGCGGTTGCTGGCATCATAGCCTTCAAGGGCTGCCCAGATTACCGGTTCGTCATCTCTGAGCATCGCCATGGGTTGCAGCGGGCTGCCAGGCTTTTCGGCGGTTAGAATCTGCCAGATACCCGGCAGTTTTTCGTCGGCGGCGAGCACGGCAATTCTGCTCTGCCGAGATACTGCGATGCCGATCAGGCCATCGAGAGGCTGGTGAATAGGCTGCCCGTTGCGGTCGAGAACATAGGTTTTGCGGGTTGCGACGTCTTCTACGTAGATTTTGCCCTGCTGGTCAGTGTGCAGAAAATTAATTTGCAGCCATTCAGAGCCGGAAGCCGGCAAAAAAGCTCTTGGCGGAGCCTTGCGCAGGTCGATTTCGATGATGGCATTGTTGGCCGCATCTGCAACCAGAAGTTTGCCGGGCATGCCCGGTGCGATGTCGGCAAGCACCGGATCGTTGGCCAGACCTGCCTGCCGTGCCACTTTTAGCAGGTCGATGATTTTTATCGGTCGCCCTTTGGCGGTAAATGCGGTAATTCTGGCATTCAGAGTGTCGCCAGCCCAGAGGTTGCCGTTGCGGTCAGTTACAAAGGCCATCGGGCCCTGAAATGGCCCGTCAACTACGTTGCCGTCTGCTTCAGACAGCCAGAGAAGCTGATTGGGCTGATCACCCTGGGTAAAAGACAGCCATGGGCCAAATTCGACATCTGGTATTTTTGCCGGTTCGGTGTCAGCAAGGCATGGCAGCGTGAAAGAGAGTAACAGCAAGGAAGCGACAAATATTTTTTTGAGCATCGTCTGATGGTAAAATTATGACCCTGAAAGCTTGTTAAGCATGCTGTCCATGTTCTTAATTCGATAAACACCGGCCCAGCGTGATTTGTAGCGCGACGGTAACACTTCGATGCGCACCCCTGAATAACCAACTTTGCCGGCGATGCGCGTACCGCTCTGCACGCGGGTTGGCGTTGAATGCGCGATGATCGGCTGACCCGAAGAAGTATAGCCCATAAACAGGCCAACATGGCCGATTCCGCTGCTGCCCGGGTTCATGACGAAAACATCGCCGGGTTTGATTGAATCGCGAGGGCTGGGCGGCGGAAACGTTGAGGTGACTTTGTTGGTATACTGATTTTTATAGATCTGACTCGATGGATACCAGCTGTTGGCTGGGAACACGGGCGGAATACCTGATGCTGCGGCCATCTTTTGAATAAACTGACCGACGAAACCCGAACAGTCAGTTTTTTCGGCGTAACCTGAGGTTTTTTTGTGGCCAGCGCCGAAAACATAGGCTTTGTTGCTTGAACAGAATTTTTCAACTATATCGAAGACTGCATTGAAGCGCTTGCTGTCGTAGCCAAACCTGGCCGGATCAAGTGTGCCATCGGGTACACCAGGGGTCGGAGTGTTGCTGCCGTTGTCAGAACTGGGTTTGTTGGCTCGTTCTTCGCCGACTTCGACGTAATTGCTGTGAACGTAGGCGTAGCCACCATTGTAATGAATTTTCAGCCAGTCGCCTTCGCGGGCCACGATGCGCAGTTTGTCGCCATCGTAAAGCTTGCCGATGATCTTGCCCCAGGGCGCAGTGCGCACGTTCAGGCGGGTGTTAACATTGACGTAGCCGATCGTGCCTTCTTTAATTGCCGGAGCCGCACTGGTGATTACGGCATTCGAACTGTTGCCAGAGCCTTTAACCGAGGCAGACGCCGAAATATTGACCTGGTCAACATTGAATGGGTTGGCAGAACCGGCGTCAGCGCCGCTGCCTGCCGCCGAAAACGGGCTGATCAATATTGCCAGCGCCAGACTGAAAATTGCCTTTTTCATATTTTACCTCCGGTTGTACGGGTCATCTGTCACCAGACCATAATTCTATTGCTAATTATACTGATTAATAATAGCAGAAGTTTTTTAAAACCGGGAGTATTTAAACCTTTTTGATGTCAATCAGTCGCCCGTCGCTCGATAATTTTTCAGCGAGCAGTTCGACGATTTTCAGGCGGGGTATAATCCCTTGCTGGCGAAAAGCGATATCCTGATGCCCGATATTTTTGGTGACCCCGACCACGAAGTTGATGCGATCTGCATCGATAATTGCATCATAAAGCCTGGTGACTGAAGAGTCGGGTTCGAAATAAATCGGGTCGGCGTCGAGAATGTTATATAACTGGTTGAGGGTTACGGCGCCTTCGGTTACAAGATCGATGCCCTCAAGGCTGTAACCGGGTGGGGCAATCATGCTGGTATCAGAAATGTTGACCGCGAGTTCGCGCTTGAGATGCCGGGCAACGATCTGGGCGGTGGTTGCGCCGCTCACAATTTTAAGCCCAGGCAGCGACAGAAAGCTTTCGACGACTTTTTGATCTTCACCGCTGCTGGCAGGCGGGCCGGTAAAAATGTTGACGACTTTGCCCTGACGGCAGAAGGCACCGACCACCGTACAATCGTCGCCGCACGGGTGCCCCCAGAGATCAAGAGCCTGCTGCTGCACTTTCTGGTAAAGCTTCTTTTTTCTTTCGCCGGCCACCATACAGTCATTGACGAATCGGCTGATTTCGCTGGTGTTCCAGCCCAGGCGGGTTTTTCCACCAATACCGGCCAGGGTGATGCCATCGGTAAACATCA
>Ga0116170_10001943_pt1 | contig 20457 bp, 20 predicted proteins | sample AD_JPNHW1_MetaG_FD_89797 | JGI IMG/M metagenome (GOLD analysis project Ga0116170, IMG submission 89797) | Active sludge microbial communities of municipal wastewater-treating anaerobic digesters from Japan - AD_JPNHW1_MetaG | ecosystem: Engineered > Bioreactor > Anaerobic > Digestate | place...
AATCTGTTAAGTGAGGGAAAATCCTCATTAAGCATCATAGCAGATGGTTCGGAACCAAATACTGCCACACTTATCACTAACTACACATCGGCTATTGTCAACGATTTCACAAGAGAGCTGTCGGGACCAGCCTTGAATAAGTCAGTTCTGATAAAGCCGGAAGTCAGGATGTTCTACAACCCGAATCTCAAAAGCTATTTTATGTTTGTCCCGGGGGTCATCACCCTGGTTCTGATACTCATATGCGCATTGATGACCTCAGTCACCATTACCCGTGAGAAAGAGTTTGGAACAATGGAGGTACTACTGGTATCTCCTCTCAAACCTGTTCAGATAATTCTCGGCAAGGTTATGCCTTATTTTATTCTTTCATTTGTCAATGTGCTGGTTATCCTTGGTTTGTCATGGCTGGTCTTTGGGCTTCCTGTAAAAGGAAGCATTGTGCTTCTTCTTGCTGAGAGCATGTTGTATATCCTTATGAGTCTGACGCTTGGAATCCTTATTTCCACAGTCTCACAAAATATGCAGCAGGCAATCTTTATCTCTCTTATAGGTCTGATGCTCCCGACTATCCTGCTCTCGGGATTTATATTCCCTATTGAAAACATGCCAAAGGTTTATGATTATGTAAGCATGATAATGCCACCCAGATATTTCATTACAATAATCAAAAACATAATGATTAAAGGAACCGGGTTTATGTACATATGGAAAGAGACGCTTGTCCTGATAGCTATGACATTGTTATTTACGGGATTAAGTGTAAGGAAGTTTAAGATCAGACTGGAATAGGGAGAAGGGAGACCGGAAAACGGAAACCGGAGAACGGAGAAGGGAAAAGAGAATCGAGAGACGAAAAAGTTGAAAGAAAATTAGTAAGTATGAGAACAATATTATTTCTGATAAGAAAAGAGTTCCTGCAGATCTTCCGGAATAAATTTATTTCGAAAGCCATTTTTGGTGTCCCGATCATTCAGATGCTGATTTTGGTTCCTGCAATAACATTTGAGATAAAAGATGTCAGGCTTGCCATCATCGATAAAGATATGACTCCCGAGTCAAGAGGGCTGATAAGCAAACTGGAAGGATCTACATTTTTCAGGGTTTCTTATTCAACTTTCTCTGAAAGTGATGCCAGTGACAAACTCAACCGGAATAAATGCAACATAATTCTTAATATACCTTCAGGCTTTGGAAAGGATATTACCACGGGCAACCAGGGAAAACTTACTGCCGTCGTCAATGCCATAAACTCATCATCGGCCCAGCTCTCATGGGCATATCTGAATGGAGTCATCGGCGATTATAACAAGGATCTAATCAGAAAGAACATCAGTTACAGCCCGGTAGTTACAATGCCGCAGATACAGATCGCCAACAGGTACTGGTATAATGAAACGCTAAACTATAAATATTATATGCTGCCCGGAATACTTGTGATCCTTGTTACTGCAATAGGGTTCCTCCTTGCCGGACTTAATATGGTAAGGGAGAAAGAGATAGGAACCATTGAACAGATTAACGTCACCCCGGTAAGGAAATATCACTTTATAACTGCAAAGATGGTCCCGTTTCTGATAATCGGCCTTGTAGACCTTGCCCTTGGACTGGTTATCGGGAAACTGGCGTTCAATATCCCTTTCGAAGGAAGCATCATGCTAATGTTTTTTGCGGCTTCAATCTTCCTGATTGCAGTGCTAGGGCTGGCTCTGTTTGTATCAACATTCTCAGCGACACAACAACAGTATATGTTTGTAGCTTTCTTCTGCATGATTATTTTTATCCTGATGAGCGGTATCTTTACTCCTTATGACAGCATGCCAATGTGGGCCCAGGATTTAAATCTGATAAATCCGGTAGCTTACCTGATGCGAATAAACAGGATGGTAATGCTGAAAGGATCGACCATAAGTGATATCAGCAGAGAATTGTACTCACTGACGATCCTTGCAACCTGCTTTACCGTATTTGCAGTAAGCCGTTACAGGAAAACAGCTTAATGTTTTTAAGGATAAACTAATTATTCTTTAATAATACTGTTGACATAACGGGCCAATGGTCAGAGATAAAAACTCCGTGATCTTTTTTAATGGTAGTTATGTGGTTAAGTACTTTCATACCTTTCCTGACAAAAATAAAGTCTATCCTGCCACTTTCCATGTTATCTGTCCAGCCATTGTAGGTGTTAACCGGTCCTACAGGTTCCTTCTGGCTGATGGTGTACGAATCTGCAAACAAAGGTATGCTTTCATGCGGCCCGGTCAGAATGGAATATCCTTTGCTATCGGTGCTCATGTTGAAATCACCGGTAACAATAAATGGGAATCCCGAAGCTATACTGTCAACCTTTGCTAAAAGTAATTTTGAACTTAAAATTCTTGCAGAATCAGAATCGTGTGCAAAATGTGTATTAAAATAAAAAAAATGCTCATGACTTTCCTTCTCTGCCAGCTCTACCCATGTTACAATACGCGGCAGAGATGCTCCCCAGGCCATTGACCCTGGGACATCAGGTGTTTCTGAAAGCCAGAAAGTGATTGTTCTTATCAAATCAAATCTATCTTTTTTAAAAAATACCGGATTCATCTCCCCTGACCTGGCGCCATCGTTTCGCCCTTCCCCTATTGAACAATATTCGGTTAGTGCCGAGTCGAGCTGATCATACTGATGAGATAAAACTTCCTGCATCCCGAAAATGTCCGGCTTCTGTTCTTTAATAAAATCACAGACAATTGAAGTTCTGTGTGGCCAGGCATTTGCACTATCCCCGGGATTATCGTACCTGAGATTCAAGGTCAAAACCTTAACTTCATCAGGGTTAGGTTTATTATGACAACCCGATAATAAAAATATCAGTGCAATCCCGAATAATGAAAGAAGCTTTTCCATGTTTACTTATTTTTTATTCAAATATAATCATCTTAAAATAAAATTTACAACAATCGCGGCCAATAGAACCTGAAAGGGTATAATGCAATTATTTATATATTTGCAGAGTTTAAGCAAAAGGAGGTTATGTCTACGGACCTCTCCTCCTGCAAAATAATAACCCGGTTTCCCAAAACACTTAACTGATGCCTGATATAATAAAACTTTTGCCCGACTCGGTAGCCAACCAGATTGCTGCAGGAGAAGTTATTCAAAGGCCTGCTTCAGTCATAAAGGAATTAGTGGAGAATTCTGTTGACGCCGGTGGAAAAGATATCAGGGTAATAATTAAAGATTCGGGAAAGACACTTATCCAGGTTATTGACGATGGTTCAGGCATGTCGGAAACAGATGCAAGACTTTCATTTGAGAGACACGCCACCTCAAAGATCACTTCTGCCCAGGATCTGTTTGCCATAACAACAAAAGGTTTCAGAGGTGAAGCCCTGGCCTCAATTGCCGCAGTTGCCATGGTTGAGCTTAAAACAAGAAGGGAGGAAGACGAAACTGGTGTTATATTAGTCATCAGCGGATCGAGGGTTGAGACCCAGGAACCATGCAGCTGCCCTGTCGGGTCAAGCTTTTCGGTGAAAAACCTTTTTTTCAATATCCCGGCCCGCCGTAAATTCCTTAAATCAGACAATACTGAAATGCGTCATATAGTCAATGAATTTCAGAAGATTGTCCTTGCCCATCCCGATATCAGGTTCTCACTTTATCATAATGATGTTGAGATCTACAGCCTTATGCCTGGTAACTTAAGGCAAAGAATAATAGGGGTATTCGGAAAACAGATCAACCAGGATCTCATTACCATTGAAACAGAAACGAGTCTTATCAATATCAGAGGTTTTATAGGGAAACCCGAGAATGCACGGAGGACTTACGGAGAACAGTTCTTCTTCGTAAACAACCGATTCATGAAACATCCATATTTTCATAAAGCTGTTGTTGAGGCTTACCAGAATATCCTGCCGGTAGAAGCGATCCCGTCATATTTCATCTTCATGGAAATCGATCCGGCTTCAATAGATATCAATATCCATCCGACAAAAACCGAGATCAAATTTGAAGATGAAAGATCTATATGGCAAATATTGATGGCATCGGTACGTGAAGCTCTCGGCCGGTTCAACATAGTCCCGTCCCTTGATTTTGAGGGTGAAGGGTTACTTGATATCCCGGTAATGAGAACTGACGGCCATATCCCCGAGCAACCAAGGATTGAGATAGATACCCAATATAATCCATTCTCAGGAGAAGAAAACAGTTATGTAAGACCACGATATGTTGAAAGCTTCGAAAGAGAGAACACTTCAAACTGGGAAAAACTCTTTCCGGCTCCCGAAAGGGAAAAAGAATATCATGAACAATTTGAAAAAATCAGGGAGTCGGAACGAAAGTTTTTTCAGATAAAAAACAAATATATTGTGTGCCCTGTCAAATCGGGGCTCATGCTCATTGATCAGAAGAGGGCGCACGAAAGAGTATTATACGAAAAGTATATAGATTGTCTGAATAATAATCTTGCTGTCAGCCAGGCTGATCTGTTCCCGGTAACTGGGGAATTAAATCCTTCCGATTATTATATTCTGAAAGAGATAGAAGGAGAACTGGAAATGCTTGGATTCAGCATTAAGTATTCTGGTAATAACAGCATTACAATTAACGGCCGGCCATCAGGTAATGGTTCCTCCGACCCGCTTGAGATGCTGGAGATATTACTTGAGGATTATAAAAACACACAGGCCGATCCTTCAACAGGGGCAAAAGAGAAAGTTGCAGCATCAATGGCAGTAGCCTCCGCCATTCCCTACGGAAAAGTATTAAGTCACAATGAGATGGAAAATCTCTTCGACACACTGTTCGCCTGCCATTCTCCTAATTATTCGCCTAAAGGGAAACCTGTTATAAACATTACTACGCTTGAAGAGATTGATAAAAAATTTAAATAGGATATAGTGACAAATTGTCGGATGACCATTCAGAAATCATTTTTGGCCCGACAATTGAGTAGAAGGTATTATTTAAAAACCGATAGATGAACGGATACGGGAGAAGCTTTTTTGGGTTACCGGTAGTGGTAAAAAATTTAATAATGATCAATATTATAATGCTTCTGGCTTACTGGGCAGCAGGCAGTGTTTTCAATGTTGATCTGAACAGTATCTTAGGACTTTACTTTCCGAAATCAGAAAAATTCATGCCGGTGCAGATAGTGACTCACATGTTCATGCATGGCGGTTTTCTGCATCTTCTTTTCAATATGTATGCCCTTTATATGTTCGGACAGGTTCTGGAACAGGTATGGGGTCCAAAACGTTTTTTCATTTATTACATTATTTGCGGACTTGGTGCTGCTCTCACTCACGAAGTGGTAATAGCTTTTCAATACAACAACCTCTTAAAGGAATTAACACCTGATCAGATTCAGGTGGTCCTTGACGAAGGTGCAGCATATCTGAGCCAGGGACAGGTCTTCACTGACCAGAGTATGAAGAATCTGCAGATATTGCTTAATACTCCGACTGTCGGAGCTTCAGGGGCAATATTTGGTGTTCTTCTTGCCTTCGGAGTGCTCTTCCCCAACACCGAGCTTATGCTGATCTTCCCGCCAATCCCGTTTAAAGCAAAATATTTTGTGATGGTATATGGTGCTATAGAACTTTATCTGGCTATTGAACAACCTGGCAGCAATATTGCCCATGCCGCCCACCTGGGAGGTATGCTGTTCGGCTATATACTCATCAGGTACTGGAGAAAAACAACAAACACATTATATTAATGGGAATCTGGGACGATATAAAAAATACTTTCAGGAACGGAAGCAGTCTTACGAGACTTATTTACGTTAACATTGCCGTATTCATCCTGATAAACATTGCAGCTGTCATCGGCTTCCTGCTTAAAAATCCGGTTATTTCCGATGAAACCCTGAGGCTTTTTGCAGTTCCTTCCTCATTAAAAGTTTTGCTTGCAAGACCCTGGACCATAATGACATATATGTTCGTTCACAAAGATATATGGCACATACTGTTCAACATGTTATGGTTATACTGGTTTGGAAGGATCTTCCTTGAATACCTTGATCAGAAAAAACTGGTTGCCATTTATCTTCTTGGCGGAATATGCGGTGCACTTGCTTATGTACTGTCGTTCAATATTTTTCCGGCATTTGAAGAAATTGTCAACGAATCGATAGCAATCGGGGCTTCCGCTTCAGTAATGGCTGTTGTAGTAGCTATTGCGGCTTATGTTCCCGACTATACAATCAATCTTTTGCTAATTGGGAGGATTAATATAAAGTATATGGCACTCGCAATTTTTGTGCTTACTTCCGTTATGGATTTTTCTGTAAACTCAGGCGGAAAACTGGCACATATCGGAGGGGCTCTTTTTGGATATTTCTATACAATCAATCTTCGCCAGGGAAGGGACTTCAGCAAGGGAATAAATAAAATAATTGACTTTCTGGTTACTGTTTTCAAACCCCGCCCGAAACTTAAAGTCACACATAAGAAGCCTGTCACTGATTATGAGTACAATAAGTCTAAAGTCCGGAATCAGGAAAAAATCAACAGCATTCTCGATAAAATATCCAAAGGAGGATATGACAGCCTTACAAAAGAAGAGAAAGAAACTCTGTTTAAAGAGAGTCAGAAGAAAAATTGACCTCCATTTTCAATACATTAAAACAATCTTTATATCCACTTATCAAAAAACAGAACCTGTTTCTGATTTTTAAACCTAATACCCGTAATTTCGTAGTTTAGTAACTTTATCGCTTGAGAAAAGCCCTTTATAAAATTTTATTATGCGTAAACGTACTTCTTGCGTTTGCACTTATCATGTCGTATCTGGCTGTTAATATAAATCCGGAGGACTTTGCTCTTCCTGCATTTTTTGGACTTGCCTACCCGTATCTCTTACTGATAAATATTGTAATAGCTATTGTTTGGGCAATGTTATTAAGATGGGAAACATTTATTTCAGTAGCGGTGATTATCATCGGGTTTAATCATTTTACTAATTTTATAAGGCTCAACAGACCGGAAGGAAATAAAGACAATACAATTAAAGTACTAAGTTACAACCTTCGTTTATTCAACTACTTTGAAGATAAAAAGACGGCTAACTCTGAGAAAAAAATCATGGAGCTCCTTAAAGAACAGAAACCCGATATAATGTGTCTTCAGGAGTATTTTGTAATAGGTGATCCTTCCACTAAAGAAGAGGCATTCAAGTCAGCCCTTGGAGGAAAATACTACTCCCAGGTGAAGGTCTTTGGACGTGGAAAAAACAAATCTTACGGTATTGCTACTTTCAGCAGATATCCCATTATCAACAAAGGCGAAATATTTCATCCCCGATCGGCAAGCCTTTCTATATATGCCGATGTTGTGATCAGGAAAGACACCTTCAGAATATTTAACAATTATCTTCAGTCGTTCAGGTTAAAAAAAATGGAACGGTCATTCCTTGTAGAGATGACAAGTTCTGATGACAATGATACAGGAAAAGATTTCAAGAGTTTATATATGCGCCTTAAAAAAGGGTTTGTCAAGAGAGCCGTGCAAGCTCAGGCAGTGGAAGAATGCATTAAGGCATCCCCTTATCCTGTGATTGTTGCAGGAGATTTTAACGACACCCCGGTATCATATTCTTACAGAAAACTCCGCAAAGGGCTGAATGATTCGTTTGTTAATTCGGGGTATGGCGCCGGCTTTACCTATACGGGTAACTATCCTCCAAACAGGATAGATTACATATTATATGATAATGCGCTTATCAACAGCTATTTTGAAATAATAAAAGTGAAGTACTCCGATCATTATCCTATTATTTCCTACTTCAGGAAAAAGAATTAGAACGGCAGCTTCCTGAAATCAACATTACCTCCTGATATTATTAATCCTACTTTCCTCTCCCTGAAAACATCAGGATTTTCCTTAATTATGGCAAGGACAGTAGCAGAAGAGGGTTCAATGATTATCTTCATTCTTTCCCAGACAAGAAGCATGCATTCAATTATCGATTCTTCTTTTGCTGTAAAGATATCATCAACATTCTTCCGGATTATTGAGTAAGTAAGTTCGCTCAGAGATGTAAGCAATCCGTCAGCCACTGTTTTCGGATTTACTGAGGGAGTAAGATGCCCGGTAGTAAATGAGATAAAAGCGTCATTTGCGTTAAGAGGCTCAGCTCCTATCACCTTAATATTATTATTGATTCCTTTTGCACAGGTTGAAGTGCCGCTCATCAGCCCGCCACCGCCGACCGGTGCAACAATCATTTCCAGATCGTTCTTTTCCGTGAGAAGCTCCAAAGCTGCCGTCCCCTGACCACAGATAACATTAAAATTATCATAAGGATGGACAAGTGTAGCGCCGGTTTTTTCCATTATCATCCTGGTTGTCTCCTCGCGTGCCTGCAATGTAGGTTTGCAGAAGGTAATCTCTGCCCCGTAGCCTTCAACAGCATTCTTCTTTACAACAGGTGCGCTCTCGGGCATAACAATATAAGCCTTAATCCCATTCATGCGGGCAGCAAGGGCAAGCGCAGCAGCATGGTTACCTGATGAATGTGTGACAACACCCCTGAGTTTTTCTTCAGGAGTCAGCGACAACACGGCATTTGTAGCCCCTCTGAACTTAAAAGCCCCGACCTTCTGGAAGTTCTCACATTTAAAGAATAACTCGCAGTTAAAAATCTTATTGATCTGCCGGGAAGTTAAAACAGGAGTCTTGTGGACAAATTGTTTTATCATTGAATGGGCAGCCTGAATATCGGAGAAAAAGGGTAATTTCATATCAGATGTTTTTTCAAAAATAGTAATTTTTACATCTCCCCTGCCCCCTGAAGGATCCTCTTCATGCACCTTGAAAAGCCACTAACCCTTTCTTCAGATCCCAAAGCTTAAATCTCTTATCATCTCAAAGATTACACTTGCAAATCCTGTTACGACAACACCGGCCACGCATATACCCAAAGCAATACGTGTTGAAAAATCACTTTTGAAATATTCGATTGGCGTTTCGCTTTTATTGATGAACATAGCTTTCATAACAAGAAGGTAGTAGTATAATGCTATGATTGTATTCAGCACTGCAATTATCACGAGAAGATAAAATCCCTGTTGAGCCGCTGCAGCAAAAAGGAAAAATTTCCCGAAAAAACCAGCCACCGGGGGAATGCCTGCAAGTGAAAACAACGACAGCATCATAACAAGGCTCAGCTTTGGATTCGTGTGGTAAAGACCATTATAGTCATCCATGTTTTCCTTACCTGTGGCATTTGAGATTGCTGTCACTACACCGAAGGCTCCAAGGTTAGAAAAGATATATATCAGAACATAATAGATCACCGTGGCCATTCCCAGCTGGTTCCCGCCCATAAAACCAAGCAGTATATATCCTGCCTGTGAAATGGAGGAAAACGCAAGAAATCTTTTCAGGTTCTGCTGACGGATAGCAAAGAGATTGCCAATAGTCATTGTAAGAATTGATGTGATATATATTGTTTTTTGCCAGGTCCCGATAATAACAGGAAAAACAGTGAAAAGTATTATAATTAAGGTAAATACAGCTGCCCCTTTTGAAATAACCGAAAGATATGATGTTATGCTTACAGGCGCTCCTTCATATACATCAGCTGTCCACAGATGGAATGGAACAATCGATATCTTGAATGCCATACCTGAAAAGAAGAAGATGAATCCCAGTATCTGAATGTTGCTGCCGGAAACAAGAGGGGCAATAGCAGAGAAATAGAGCGATCCTGTAGTACCGTAGATCATAGACAAACCGTAAAGCAGAATAGCTGAAGACAAGGATGATGATAAAATGAGCTTAATACCTGCTTCCGCTGACTTATTTGTATAACGATCGAAAGCAGCCAGTGCAGCTACCGGTATGGTAGCCAGCTCAAGTCCGATATAAAACATAATAAAATGGCCTGCTGAAATCATGAAGTCCATTCCTACAAGTGTAGAAATGAGAAGAAGAAAATACTCACTTGCCTTGTCGTTATGTTCTTCTTTCTTAACCCAGGTTACTGACTGAATAAAAACAAGCAACGCTCCGATATTAAGAATATTTTTCATTAATACCCTTACCCCTGAAGTTATGTACATTCCTCCGAACAATTCTCCGGAAGGAACCGGGAAAAATCCGGCTATTGTAACAATTCCCAACAGTATTACCGAAAGCCGGCTTGTGTTTCTCTTTTTATCAGTATCCGAGAATATCTCGGCTATCAATACCAAAAGAGCAGCAGCTATCAGAAGCAGTTCCTGACGTAATTCTAAAAAGGTTCCTAAGCTCATATTATAATATTATCCAAAAACATTTATAAATAATCAAAACGGGTTAAGAGCAAGAATTTTAGTCACAATGGGCTGCAGACTTGATCCTATCATTGAGGAGAGCCCGAATGGCGCAAGACCTATTAATGCTATAAAACAGATCAATGTTATTACTGATACTTTCTCAAACCATTTTGCATCAGTAAGATGCTCGTGATGCTCATTGTTCACAGGTCCAAGCAAAAGAATTGCAATCACCCTTAAAATATACACTGCAGTAATAACTATTGAAGATGCAGCCACAATTGTTACAATCCGGTAAAACATTTCAGGGTGCTGGAAAGCGCCGACGAATATTGTCATCTCAGCAACAAAGCCACTGAATCCGGGAAGCCCCAGTGAAGCCAGACCAGCTATGACATAACATACTGAAAGAAAAGGAATTACCTTCATAAGACCTCCCATTTCATTGATCATCCTTGTATGAGTACGACCATAAATCATTCCTATAAGAGCAAAGAAGAGCGCTGTCATTAATCCATGTGATATCATCTGGATTATCGCTCCGGTCATAGCCGTCTGATTCATCATAAGTATTGCAAACAATACAAGGCCGCAGTGGCTTACCGAAGAATAAGCATTGATATACTTAAGGTCTTTCTGGACAATTGCGCCGAAAGCTCCGTAGACAACACTTATTGAAGTGAGAATAATAAATATCCATGATAACTCTTTGGCAGCTTCAGGCATCAGGAAGATAGCTACCCTGAAAGCGCCATAGCCACCAAGTTTCATCAGAACTCCGGCATGGAGCATTGATACTGCAGTAGGTGCAGATGAATGACCATCAGGTGACCATGTATGAAACGGGAACAAAGCTCCAAGTACTCCAAATCCGACAAACGTCAGCGGAAAAAACATACGCTGCGCTGACATGGGGATTGTTACTTTTGATATCTCGAGAATATTGAAGGTAAGCTGCCCGCCTCCGGGAGCCGAATTGAAATATATTCCAAGGATGCCTACAAGGATCAAAGCAGAAGCTCCCATGAGCATAAGCGTAAGTTTCATGGCAGCATATTCCTTTGGCCCGCTACCCCATATTCCTATAAGAATATACATTGGAATAACCGCAAGCTCATAGAAAAGGAACATTGTGAACAGATCGATGGAAATAAAAAAACCAAAAACCCCTGCCGAAAGAAGAATGAGCGAAATGAAAAACTCTTTTCTGAGGAACTCCACTTCCCATGAAGCAAAGATACCTGCAAAAACAACCAGCGCTGTGAGGCAGATCATTGCAACAGAAATACCATCAACTCCGACAGTATAATGAATGTTAAGGCTGCTGAACCAAACCACATCTTTTACAAACATCATTTCAGCTGTATCTCCTGCATGACGGGCAGAGATATAAAGAAATAAAAGAACTCCGGCCATTATTAACTGAAGACCCATCCCGACAGCCGATACCAGCTTTACCTGCCGGGTATCTTTTACCAGAATTATACCGGTTATGGTCAGGACCGGAATTACAACAAACAGGGTTAAAATATCCATAATAAAAAGACTTTTTCTTTATTCAGTTATTTCCACAGGTAAATAAATAATATAGCAAGCAAAACAGCTCCCGTAACAAATAAATAGGCATATTTCTGCAATTGCCCCGATTGAAGGCCTCTTATTCTGTAAGAGGCACTCTGCGTTACAGAAGCTATTGCATTCATTGTGCCATCGACAATATGCCGGTCGAACCAGGCTACCGGTTCCGATATGTGTTTAAAAATTATATTCCTTGTAATGAAGAGGTATAGTTCATCCATGTAAAACTTGTTATAAGCCCATTTATAGCTGTATTTAAATGTGGCGGCCAGTTTTTCGGGTATTGCCGTTTCTTTTCTGTACATAATATATGCTATCCATATTCCTATCAGGCCAATCAGCACTGAAGGAACAGCGACTGCCAGCTCCAGCCCCGATTCGAATGCTTTGCCATCAGATGTTACCAGCTGGTTGAAAGGAATGAATCCTGAAAATACAGAACCTGTTGCAAGAATAATCAGAGGGATTGTCATTGTTGCAGGAGCCTCGTGTGGTGTTTCATGGTATTGAGTCTCTTTTCCCCAGAAGATGCTGAAGTATATCCTGAACATATAAAATGCCGTAATACCTGCTACTGCATACTCAACTGCAAACAAAAGTTTATTGCTGTGCAATGCTGCCGCAAGTATTTCATCTTTGCTGAAGAATCCCGAGAACGGAGGTATACCGGCAATTGTGAGACAGGCTACAAGAAAAGTTATGTGTGTGACCGGAAGATATTTTCGCAAACCTCCCATATCGGTCATGTAATTGCTGTGAACGGCATGAATTATTGCACCTGCACCAAGAAAAAGCAAAGCCTTGAACATTGCATGTGTGAACAGATGGAACATCGAAGCCATATAGCCAAGCCCTTCGTGTCCGCCATACCCCGAAACACCAAGAGCAACAAGCATATAGCCAATCTGCGAGATGGTTGAGTATGCAAGGACCCGCTTTATGTCAGTCTGGGTACAGGCGATTATTGCTGCAAAAAGTGATGAAAATGCTCCTATGTAGGCCACAACTTCAAGGGCTACCGGAGCAGAGACAGAGTATATGGGGAACAATCGTGCAACAAGATAAACTCCTGCAACTACCATAGTTGCTGCATGGATCAGAGCCGAAACCGGTGTAGGACCTTCCATGGCATCGGGAAGCCATATATGGAAAGGAAACATTGCCGATTTACCTATACCTCCCATAAACACGAAGATCATCGACCATGTCATAACCGAAAGACCCAGAAAAGCAATACCGCTGCCCTGAGCTATTGCAGATCCGGCCGGATCGGTCAGGGTGATGAAATCAAAAGTCTTCGTATTGAACGACAGTAAAAGAATTCCTATAAGGAAACCAAGATCTGCAAACCTTGTTACTATGAATGCCTTTTTTGAAGCCCTTACGGCAGAAGGCTTCTGATAATAAAATCCTATCAGAAGGTATGATGATACTCCAACCAGCTCCCAGAATATATACATCTGGAAAATATTGGTTGCCAGCACCAGTCCAAGCATTGAAAAGCTGAAAAGAGACAGAAATGCATAATAACGTTCAAATCCTTTTTCCCCTTTCATGTAACCAAGACTATAAATATGGACCATAAAAGAAACTGTGGTTATTACAACCAGCATCATCACCGAAATCGGGTCAAGAAGAACACCCAGGTCAATATACAGATTATCTGTTAGTTGAAGCCATGTTGTTTTAAACGCAGTAATTTTCTGAAAGGCCCCGTCAATTTTTTCGCTTGTGAAAAAATATTTATAAGCGGTAATATATGACAACAAGGTAATTATTGCCAGTCCGCAGGTACCCAGCAAACCTGAAAGCTTAGGTTTAAGCTTATTTCCTGCCAGCCCAAGCAGGAGGAACATAAGAAACGGAAGCAAAGGTATCCAGATGGTATAACCGAAATTTATCATATTTAAACTTTCCTAAAGTTGTAGTAATCAGTATTTCATTTCATCAACGTCTTCAACATTTATTGTTGTGAACCGTCTGTAAATATTTATTATTATGGATATTGCAACAGCCACTTCAGCTGCAGCCACTGCAATTACAAAAAGACTGAAGAACATCCCGTCCATCTTGTCAGGGTAGAGATACCTGTTGAAGGCAAGAAAATTAATATTCACCGAGTTTAAAATCAGTTCAACCGACATCAGGATTGTTATAAGATTCCTTCGCGTGAGAAACCCGTATACTCCCGAAAAAAACATTATTGCGGCAAGGATCAAAAAGTACTGTAATGGTATTCCTGCATTCATCTTATTCCTGTTTTAATGTTGTTGACTGGGTTCCGGAAGGGGCACTTTTTTTTGCAATAGCTATAGCTGCTACCATCGCGGCAAGAAGCAATACTGAAATAACTTCAAACGGAAGAATATATCCGTCATTTTCAACCGACAGGAGGCTTTTACCTATCACCTTCATGTCAACCTCTTTTGCTGCCTGCGTAGTTGCTTCAAACTTATAATCAAGAATGGTTACAATTGATAATATTGCCCCTGTCAAAGCTGCAATTGCTGAGAAGACAGACTTTTTCAGGCCAGCCGGCTCAAACTTCTGACTGATATGGCTTGTCAGCAAAATTGAAAAGATGATCAGCACAACAATACCGCCTGCATACACTGTAAGCTGAACAGCTGCAAGAAACTGATAATTAAGCATAAAGTATAATCCTGCCGTCGATATCAGTACAAAGAGAAGGTATACGGCAGCTCTTAATATTTTCCGGCTTGTTACTGTCAGAATTGAAAAGACAATAATAACAGCTGAAAAAAGAAAAAACATTATCTGGTTAGCAATCATTATTCATCTCCTTTCGTTAATTGAGAACCGGGTTTATTTAAAACTTTTGTCAGAAGAGCTTTGTTGAAGACAGCGTGTTCAAACTTCTGTGAAAAGGCGATAGCATGCGAAGGGCAATTCTTCACACACAATCCGCAGAAAGTGCACTGACCCAACCTGTATATATATTGATCAAGTATCTTTTTCTTTTTACCCTCTTCCGTTTCAATTGTTTTTGAAATAACTTCAATTGACCCGTTGGGACAGTTCATCTGGCATATCCCGCAACCGGTGCAATGGTGTTCGTTTTTGTCATTATGGAGCATTATCAGCTCTCCCCTGGCCCCTTCAAATATCACGAGGTTTTTCCTGTTTTCAGGGTACTTGTCTGTTACAATAGCGCCCGGACTAAAGAAATAGGTTGCTGTAACCTTCAACCCTTTCAGAAGTGACCAGACACCTGTGAATATGTCCTTGATATAATTTACTATACTTCTCATCCAGAGATCTCTATTTATTACTTTTTATTTCTATTACTTTTTACTTTTGCCTTTTGCCTTTTTACTTTTATCTTTTCACTTTTAACTGTTCACTTTTCACTTTTAAAAGTGCCACCCCATGAGGACAATAAAAGCCATAACCAGCACATTTACAAGATTTATGGGAAGCAGATATTTCCATTCAAGAGTAAGCAGCTGGTCAATTCTCAACCTCGGGAAGGTCCATTTGAATAACATTATAATCCAGATAAGAAAAAAGGTTTTTCCAATGTACCATATAAATGGAGGTATGAAATCCATGATTCTGTTGAATCCCTCCCAGGCACCGATATGTAAAGGCATCCATCCTCCAAGGAATACTGTTGCGGCAATTGAGGCCACGACGAACATGTTAATATATTCTGAGAGATAGAACAACGCAAATTTGATACCTGAATATTCAGTATGATATCCGGCAGTAAGCTCTGATTCAGCTTCAGCGAGGTCAAAAGGGCCGCGGTTAGTCTCAGCGGTCCCGGAAATAATGAAGATTACAAATGCAATGAATGCCGGAATATGGCCTTTGAAAATAAACCAGCCTGTACTTTGAGCTTCAATGATTTCCGAAAATTGCATCGACCCTGCAAGAATAACGATAGTAATGAGGGAAAGTCCGACTGACAGCTCATAGCTCACTATCTGGGCTCCACTTCTCATTGCGCCAATGAGTGAATATTTGCTGTTGCTCGACCAGCCGGCAAGCAAAACTCCGATAACACTCATCGAGGATATTGCAATTATATAGAATATACCAATATTAAAATCCAGTGCATGAAGCCCTTTTGCGAAAGGGATAGCGCCAAGAAGCATGAAATTTGCAATGATCACAATGAACGGCGCTAGATTAAACAAAAAATGGTCTGCATTCTTGATCGGAATCATCTCTTTGAAAAGAAGTTTCACCAGGTCGGCAATTGTCTGGAAAACCCCATATGGACCAATCCTGTTGGGTCCAAGCCGGTTCTGTGCAAATGCGCATACTTTTCTTTCAGCATAAACCAGGAAAAGTCCGATAACTGCATAAAACAGAAGAAACAGGACTCCAACTATTACCATCTCTGTAACAGTTGTCCAGAATGGCGACATGGCACTTTCAAGGCTCGTATCGATCCATTCTGTCAAAGATGTAAAATCATAAATGTCAAATGGCATATCTTAATTCTTTAAATCTTGTTTTTACTCCATCCAAAATCCCTCTTTATCTGTTTGCCTCACCCAACCGGACTCTGGTCATTCCCATCTTCTCTTTATAATGGACATGGGCAAAACTCAAACTTTTTCAACACCCCAACTATTATTAAAGCCCCCTTTAGGGGGTTGGGGGGTAAAACTTTTCTATCTGTCAATGTCCGGTATCACGAAATCAAGTGATCCGAAGATTGATATAAGATCGGCTATTTTAAATCCTTTCACCAAATGGTTAAGCACCGAGAGATTTGCAAAATTCGGCGTTCTGAAGTGGACGCGATATGGGGTCTTATTTCCGTCGCTTATTATAAATACTCCCAGCTCTCCACGCGGAGTTTCAACTCTCTGATAATACTCACCTTCAGGAAGTTTTATAACAGGTTTCATCTTAACAGCATAAGGACCTTCAGGAATATTATCTATCAATTGATCAATAATGTTCATCGATTCCCTCATCTCCTCCATTCTTGCCAGGTAGCGGTGATATGCATCTCCTTCGGAGAACAGTATCTCATTGAATTTAACCCTGTCGTATGCACTGTATGGTTCGTGTTTCCTGACGTCACAGGAGAAACCTGAGGCTCTTCCTGAAGGACCGGTAACACCATATGAAACAGCATCTTTGAGTGTAAGTTGTCCGATTCCTTTAGTTCGTTGGCGAAAAATCACATTGTTTGTAAGAATATCATCATATTCGGGGAGAACTTTCCTGAAATGCTTTAAAAACTCCTTTACTCTTTTCCGGAAGTTTGGATGCAGATCATGCATGACACCTCCCGGGCAGTTATAGCTGACTATCATTCTCCCGCCGGTAGTCTCTTCAAAAATGTCGAGTACCATTTCCCTGTCGCGTAATCCATAAAAATAACAGGTTTGTCCTCCCAGATCCATCCCGTAGGATGCCCAGAAGAGTTCATGTGACTGAATACGGGTAAGTTCCGCCATAAGGGTACGTATCACCTTTACCCTGTCGGGAACATCAATTTCGAGAGCCTTTTCCACTGCAAGACAGACAGCCTCATTATTAATATGGGCTGAAAGATAATCCATCCTGTCAGTAAGATGTATAATCTGCGGGTATGTCAGGCTTTCACTTATCTTTTCAATTCCCCTGTGAATATATCCTAAATGAGGCTCCACATTTTTGACAGTCTCACCGTTAAGTGAAACTACAAGTCGCATCACACCATGTGTTGATGGGTGCTGGGGACCTATATTAATTGTATACTCCTGCTGTTCGTCAGTGGTAATATCTTTTCTCATTTCTTCCATAAATCACCAGGTAATAATATTATTATCTACATAGTCCTTTCTCAGCGGGAAACCCCATGAATCATCAAGAAACAGTCTTCTCAGGTCGGGATGATCAGTAAATCTTATCCCAAGCAGATCAAAGGCTTCTCTTTCGTATAAATCAGCAGCTTCCCAGATATCAGACACAGAATCGAATTCCGGAAAATCCCTGTCGGCAGTACGGGTTTTAAGCACTACCATATGTTCATATTTGGTGGAGCGAAGGTGATAAATGACACCCAGATCGTGTCCATAGTCGACACCGGTGATACAATCCAGAAAATCAAACAAAGTTTCTTCCTTTTCTTTGAGCTGAGATGCCAGTGAATGTAGTTTGGATGGCATTACTGTCACTTCAGTGAATTGCTTTCCTTCTTTTATCTCAAGATCGCTGTCCAGCGACTTGATAAATTCTCCTAATTGTATTTTATCCATTGATAATCAGGTTTCTGAAAATAGAGCGTTGTTTTTAGTAACTGTGCGAGACATTTCTTTTCTTCCTCGACTCTATTGTTTGTGTTTCTATGAGCCGCTGAAGCTGGAGCATTCCATATAATAATGCCTGGGGACGTGGAGGGCATCCGGGAACATAAACATCGACAGGAATAATCTGTTCGACACCCTTAACAACGCTGTATGAGTGAAGGGCAAAAGGACCTCCTGTAATAGTACAGGCGCCCATTGCCACAACATATTTTGGTTCAGACATCTGATCATACAGACGTTTAAGAACAGGCGCCATTTTTTTTACAATTGTACCGGCTACAACAATTACATCTGCCTGTCGCGGGCTGGCCCTGTACACTTCCATACCGAATCGTGCGAAATCATGTTTTGGAGCCCCGGTCTGCATCATTTCTATACCACAACAACTTGTTGCAAATGTAAGGGGCCATAATGAATTCTTCCTTCCCCAGTTAATGACATCATCGATAGTTGTCAAAAGAACATTTGTGCCTGATTGTCTGAGTAGTTCAAGACTTTCATTGTCACCGAACTCTTCATATTTCATTCCTTTTATTGCCATATCAGCGCGTGTTTTTTCCAGGCATATAGTAAGCCAAGACCAAGTATAAAAAAGAATATTACTATCTCTATAAATGCAGTCATCCCTACCTCTTTCATCACTACTGCCCAGGGAAACACCAGAACAGTTTCAACGTCAAAAACAAGAAAAAGAATAGCAAAAAGATAATACCCCACATTAAATTGAAGCCAGGTAACACCTTTAGTTGGAATTCCGCATTCGTAGGGTTCGAATTTTTGGGGATTTATTGATTTCGGAGCTATGATTCCGCATAAGATAAGAACCGCTCCTACAAAGATGGTTCCTATCAGGAAAAACAAAATCAGCCATTCATTACTCATGATAAAATATATTGGAAGATCAGGTTTTAAAACGGTGTAAAAATATAATTAAAAATGATACTGTTAATATTATAACAGCAGGCAAAACAATATTTTAAATCTAATTAACATATCTATAATCCGAATAATAAAGAGGCTGTGCTTAAAGCCATTACCTTTATCTGGAATTCAAAATGGCGTACCTTTATAACATAGTTTGATAACAGTTGAAGCAATCCTAAACCCAAAAGCACCTCTGTTTTTATAAACTTCAGATTCTCTTTTTTAAATGTTCTTTTATATAGTATTTTAGCAAAAAATTTAAAGCAGACTGAAATGAATTCTTTTACTATACTGAACATATTGACACAGATGCAGTTATCAGACACCACTACTGTTGATAATGTAGCTGAACTGCTTATGAAAGGTGGATTTATTATGATCCCCATTCTTCTTTTATCAGTATTAAGCGTTTATTATTTTTTTGAGAGGTACTCTTATATAAGGAAAAACTCGGTTGTTGATATTAATCTTATAAATACTGTCATCAACAATATCAGAAGCAATAAGCATGAAGAAGCGCTTGCACATTCAAAGAATTCCAATACATCAATTGGAAGGATCCTTGAAAGTGGTCTGGATAAGGCCGCAAAATCTCCGTTGGAGGCTGAAAAATATATGGAATCTACTGCAAATATCGAGATCTCTGTGATGGAAAAGAATACCGGATATCTTGGCATTATTGCTAGCATAGCCCCAATGCTTGGGTTTGTAGGAACTATCGCCGGTGTCATTAAGATCTTTTACAATATCTCTCTTGCTGATAATATAAGTATTGGAATTATAGCCGGAGGATTATATCAAAAAATGATTTGTAGTGCCACGGGTTTGATCGTTGGCGTTTTAGCCTATACTGCCTATCATTATCTGCAGATGATGATAGACCGTTTCTCAATAGAGATGCAAAAACAGGTTAATGAAGTTATAAAAGTTTTATAAAATGGAAATCAAAAGGAAAAGGCTGTTTAAGCCGGAGGTGTATACTTCATCTCTGAATGATATTATGTTTTTCCTCCTTCTGTTCTTTCTTATTGTTTCGTCACTGGCTAATCCGAACGTAATAAAACTTTTATTGCCCAATTCAAAATCAGCCCAGAACATAAACAAGCAGCAAATCACAATTTCAATAACAAAAGACAAAAAATATTTTATCGACAATAAACAAATAAAATTCAGTGATATAGAACCTCTTCTTAAATCAAGAGCTGGCTCTCTCCAGGAGCCTACGGTCATTCTCCGGCTCGAAAATTCGCTTTCCGTTCAGGATCTGGTAGATGTTCTCGAGATCGGAAACAGGCTAAAGGTTAAAATGTTCCTTGCCACGAATAAAAAATCAGGATCATAACCCTGATTCTCTTTAAAGGCTGTCTTAAAAGCTCTTTATTACCCCCATCCCCCTAAAGGGGGCAAATAAGAAATTCTTCT
>Ga0116170_10001944_pt1 | contig 20455 bp, 16 predicted proteins | sample AD_JPNHW1_MetaG_FD_89797 | JGI IMG/M metagenome (GOLD analysis project Ga0116170, IMG submission 89797) | Active sludge microbial communities of municipal wastewater-treating anaerobic digesters from Japan - AD_JPNHW1_MetaG | ecosystem: Engineered > Bioreactor > Anaerobic > Digestate | place...
ATTCAAAACGCTCGAACAGGGTGAATGGCGCGAAATCACCACCTGGAACAGCGGCGAGCGCAGCCACCTGGCCTGGCGCATCATCAGTATTTCACCGGCTGAGGTTTCGGCGCAGGTGGCTGCAGATCTTGCCGAGCTTGACGCCTGGCGTGAGCGCATCGATCGGCGACAGGCTCAGTCGCCCCTTGATCTCGCCGCTGCCCTGCGGGTTCATCGCGATATGCGTGACCGGGTGGCCTGCCCGGCACACCCAGAAGCCTGCTCGTTAGCTGCTGAAGAGGCCGCACCCTGGGGTGAATCCGATGATTTTTTGCTGCAGATAATCGGGAAATGCCCGGAACTGTATCAGGTGGCTGAGACCAGCAGCGAGTTGCAGGTCGAAAACTTGATGACTGCCCCGCCTGATGACGCTGATGACCCTGATTTTATAAGGCTGGCTGAAGAGCTTAGCCATTGGTTTGGCACCCTCCAGGAAAATAGAACCCCTAAAAATGAGAAACAAGGCCAGCCGTTGTTTAAATATAGCTGACCAGGAGAAAATCATGAATTTTGCAACCGGTTGTATCGTAGAATATTCAGCCAAAGGAACCAGACCGGAAATCGGAGTAATTCTCAACGCAGCTGGCGGCAGCGTGCGACTTTATCTGCTGAATGGCAAAGAGACAAGCATTCCAGAAAAAAAGATACTGCATTCGACAACCCGCTCGGTTGTAAGCGTTGCTGACCGTGAAAATTGCCGGCAGCATCTCGCTAAAACTGACAAACACCGTGACGAAATAGCTCAGAGCATAGATCTTGCCGAATTACATGCCCTGCTTGTCGATGAAGGCCGGGTCTTCACAACCTCAGAAATGGCGGGCTTTCTTTTCGCACCCGAAGACGATGATGCTGCTGCGGCCTTGTTAAGGCGTCTGGGCGAAGACCGGTTTTATTTTAAAAATCGCAATGATGCGTGGCAGGCAGCTTCAACCGGCGAATTGCAGCAGGCTTTAGAGCAGCATGCCAAACTCGAACAAAAAGAGCGCGAAGAAACCGTTCTCGTTGAAGCCTTGCAACAGCTTGGCTCGGTTAAAACCCTGCCTGATGTGCTGCGCGAGCACCTTGCCGATCTCAAAAATCTGGTGGCCTGCGGCGAAGAGGCCAAAATTTCCCGCCGTCTCACTGCTGCTCTTGATAAAGCTGGCCTGAACAATTCGCGCAAGCTTTTTCAGGTGATGGTGGCATCGCAGATTCTCGATGCTGATGAAAATCTTGCTCTTATCAAATATCGCCTGCCGGTAGAATTCTCTGCTGACCTTAAATCGGCTGCTGAACTTCTCTGCCAGACCGATATCGGTTCGCTGAAACGCGTTGACCTGACCGGCCTGCAAACCTGGGCAATCGATACGCCAGGTTCGAAAGACCGTGACGACGCCTTTTCTTTTACGCAGCACCCTGATGGCAGCTGCACTCTTCAGGTTCATATTGCTGACCCGGCCGAACTCATTCTGCCGGGTTCAGAGCTTGATCGTGAGGCCGCACGGCGTGGCAGTTCGGTTTATATGCCCGACCAGCGTATTCACATGCTGCCTGCCGAAATTTCAGAGAACTTTCTCAGTCTTTCAGAAGGCAGCGAGCGGCTGGCGTTAACATTTTCCCTTGACTTTTCACCGGCCGCTGAATTGCATGGCCTCAAAATATGCGAATCCATTATCAGAATTGAACGCGCCCTTGATTATGACGTTGCCGACACAATGCTGGCCGAGGTGCCATGGCTGGCTCAGGCTGTGGCTTTTGCCGAAAAACTCAAACAGCGACGGGCCGCCGCCGGAGCGATGATGTTTCCGCGCCAGCCTGAAATGAGCGTCAAGGTAGTTGACGGCGTGATTCTTGTTGAGCAGCGCAGTCGCGACGACCTGACTCAGGGTATGATTGCTGAATTTATGATCTGGGCGAACCATGCGGCGGCCGAGTGGTGCCGCAGCCATGCTATACCATGTTTTTATCGTGTTCAGGAGGGCGAACCTGTTTCTGCGCCCATCGCCGAGGTCTTTGAACCAGTGGCCTTTTTTTCGGTGCTGAAAACCTTGCGAAAGACCGTTGTCAGCAGCACGCCAGGGCGGCATAGTTCGCTTGGTCTGGCAGCCTACACCCAGGTAACCTCGCCACTGCGCCGCTACTCAGACCTGTTGCTGCATCGCCAGATCAAGGCGGCGATCAACGGGCTGCCGCAGGTTTATAATCAGGCCGACCTCGACCAGACGATGATGATTGCAGACACCGCCGTCAGTCGCGCTGACGAAATAATGCGTGACCGCGAGCGCTATTTTCTGCTCAAGTATCTGAAGCAGCAACAGAAGACCCAGGAAGTCACGTTCGACGGTATCATCGTCGAAACAGGCCTCAACGAGGTTACTTTTTATGCCGGGTTTCTCTGTTCGTTCAGGCACTGCCGGCGGCCAAATTTCGATGTGGCGCCTGGGCAGAAGGTCATGGTAAGGGTTACCCAGATAGACCTTTTCGACTGCATTATCAGATTTGAGCTGCATCAGGCCTGAAGCTCTGCCGGCTGACGCGTTTTATTTGAGGCCGGTTGATGCAGGCAGCTTCAGTAGTTCTTCGTGAACTTTGCGCTTCACGTCATCGGGCAAGCGCGATTCATATTCTGAAATGATCTCAATGCCGTCCTGGTGAAGCTTTTCAGCTTCAGAAAACATCGAACGGATTTTGCCGAGCGAGGCGTTCAGCTCGTTCGACAAGCTCTCTTCGATGGTTTTCCATTTGGCGTTGAGTGCCTGGTTGAGCTTCTGGTTGTGGTCGAGAAGCTTGATAACCAGGTGCTGGGTGCTGCCCTGGCTGGCACCTTCATATTTGGCGAACTTGATTTCCAGTTCCTTTTTCCAGTTTTCAAGCTCGTCGAGCTGGTTGACCAGCCCTTGAATCTCTTTGTCTTTGTCGTCTAGTTTGCGCAGGTAATGCTCTTCAAGGCGCTTGGTCTGTTTGAAGCTGTCTTCGGAAAGTGAAGCTCTGACCGCTTCATGCTCGTGTTTGCTTGAGCTGATCAGCTGCTCGTATTTTTCTTTGATCAAGGTAATTTCGCGGTTCTTGAAGAACATGACTGCCTTGGCGCCGATGGCGAACAGGGCGGTCATGATGAGAATGAGACCGATTACCTGCAGTGGTTCCATGATTGTCGCTCCGTGCTATAAATTACCGGCAGCTTATCAGGTGAACTGTATGTCACCGCTGACCGATTCAGCTTTGAATTCAGCACCGTCACTGCCTGACCTGAGCGAGGTGCCCTGATTGTTTAAAGGTGTGGCGTCACCCTTCCAGTCAAGAACGACATCGCCGCTGCGCGTCGTTGCTTCGACGACTTTCCATGGCCCGCTCATCTTCTCGACGATGATATCGCCAGAGGTGGTGACCAGTTTGACATTGGTTGTATCAGAAATGCTGCCTTCGGTAAGCATGATGTCGCCCGATACCGAGTTGATCTTAAGCTCTTCAATGCGAGAGTCACGCACCAGAAAATCGCCAGAGGTTGATTTGATTTCCATGGCGATTTCACCGCCTTCAATCTGCACCGCGCCGCTGACCGTTTCGATGTGCGACTGCTTGAGGTTCGCGCCCTGCACTCGAATGTTGCCGCTGACGGTCTTGAGTTCACCAATGCGATAATTGCCCCTGATTCTTATGGTGCCCGAAACGCTTTTGCAATCGATGTGCATGTCGGCCGGCAGGGTTATTTCCATGTCGATGACGGCTTTAACCGGCAGATTGCGGTCGAAGCCCACGAACATGTTCTGCCCGTCGATTTTGATGCCGTATCGCGAAAACCATTGAGCCGGCTGATACTCACCGAGGGTGGCTTTGCTGATCTGACCGTTGATATGCATCTTGAATTCGCTGCCCTCATGAATTCTGACTTCGCCAAAAACATTTTCGAAGACGAAGCTATCACAGCGCTCATAACCATCTGGCGGTGTCACAACAAAATCAACCGGAGTGCCATCGACGGGCTCGCCTTTGACGTTACCGAGTTCGTTGGCCATGCTGCCGACTACTTCCTGCATCCAGCCGCCAAACTCTTTCATTTTATCTTTAAATTCGCGCCGGCGTGGTTCGGCTTTCTTGATTGCCTGCTGAACGGTCTGCTGAACACTTTGGGCAAGATTGCGCAGATCGAAGCCAAATTTGGTCGCGTTCAGAAACGGGTTGAACGGGTCTTCATCACGATTTTGATCGCGATTGTTGTTGGAATCATTGTCGGATCGTTTCTGCTGCTCACCGGCATTGCCCTGCCTTGCATCGGCTTTCGCCTCTTCGCGGGCGGGAGTCTTCTCGTTGACTGCTGCCAGTAGCTTTTCAGATTCTTCAACGGTGATTTTACCCTCTGCCAGCATGTTCAAGATCATTTTGCGTGCTTCAGACATGTTTTCCTCCATACCCGGACTTTATTTACTGCTATATGATAACCGTGCTGAAAAAAAACTGCAACAGGTGGTCGTTGTGGCTTAACCAACCTCAGGGCTGATTTCAAGGCCGAACAAATCTTTAAAACGTTGACAGCAGCAGCTTATGGCGCCGGCCGAAATATCGCAACCCAGCCATTTTCTTTGCAGCTGCTGAGCCGCTATCAGCGTTGTGCCGCTGCCACAGCAGAAATCGCCAACCAGATCACCATTCTGACTCATGGCGCTGATGATCCGATGCAGCAGCGCCAGTGGCTTCTGGGTCGGGTAACCAACGCGTTCAAGCGCCAGCGGGTTGATGATCGGGATATCCCAGACATCATCGACAGGCGTGCCCCGCGGGTCAGGCAGATAGTGGCGGCCGCTGCCGGCGACAATGCCTGACTTCGCAAACCCAGAAGTTGGCTTGTATGGTACCCGCACCGCGTCGATGTTAAAAACCGGTTTCTGACTGCGGCTATACCAGAGCAATGTGTCGTGCTTGCATGAAAAGCGGCGTTTAGAACGGCCGCCGCCCGTGTAATGCCAGATTATTTCGTTGATAAAACCCTGGCGGCCGAAGATTTCGTCGAGAATAATGCGTGCGTGATGTGTGGTGCGCCAGTCTAAATGCAGAACCAGACTGCCATCGGCGCAGAGAAGCTTGAAAATAGCCTGCAAACGTTCGCGCAACCATGGGAGATAGCTCGAAAGATCGCCTTCCCACCGGTCATCATAAGCTAAACCATCGCGGGTGCCGACCTGCTGCCGGCCGGTTAAAAACGGCGGGTCGAGATAAATCAGCCTGAAAGTGCCAGGGGGCAGCAAAGAGGCGACATGCAGCATGTCGCCTCCGATAAGCCTGCCGCTGATTTCAGCAGTTTCCAAGTTTGCCGGCCAGATATTCCTGGAGCGCATCTATTTTAACGCGTTCCTGGGCCATGGTGTCGCGGTCACGAACAGTTACCGACTGGTCGTCAAGGGTGTCAAAATCAACGGTTACGCAGAACGGCGTGCCAATTTCGTCCTGGCGGCGGTAGAGCTTGCCGATGCCGGCTGTATCATCATAAACAGTGCGCCAGCCGCTCTTTTTCATCAGGTTGTTCTTGATCGCCATCGCAGTGTTGCGAATGCCCTCGTGATTCTTCTTGAGCGGCAAAACCGCCACCTTGATCGGCGCCAGTTCGGGGTGCAGTCTGAGAACGATTCGCTGCCCGTCGTTTACTGTTTCTTCGAAATATGAATCCATAAGAAAGGCCAGGGTGGCCCGGTCAACCCCGGCAGATGGTTCGACAACGTAAGGCAGCAGGTGCTGATTGGTTTCGTGATCGAAGTAGGTGAGCTTGGTAACCGCATGCAGGTTCGGTATCTCGCGGCCGTCGGCGAGCACGAGTTTGCCGCCCTTGGTGTGGCAGGTCAGGTCGAAATCAGTGCGGTTGGCGATGCCTTCGACTTCGTCAAACTGCTTGTTCTCATCTTCGCGTTCAGGGAAAAAGCGATAGAGCAGGTCAACAGTAGCCTTGGCGTAGTGAGCCAGTTCTTCTTTTTTCTGTTCGTATTTGCGCAGGTTTTCGGGTTTGATGCCGAGTTCGGTATACCAGTTATAGCGACTTTCGACCCATTTGCGATGCCATTCTTCGTCGGTGCCGGGTTTTACGAAAAATTCGATTTCCATCTGCTCGAATTCGCGCACCCTGAAGATAAAATTGCGCGGCGTGATTTCGTTGCGGTATGACTTGCCGATCTGGGCGATGCCAAACGGCAGCTTGCGGTTTGTCGAATCAAGAACATTTTTGAAATTGATAAAGATGCCCTGTGCCGTTTCGGGGCGAAGGTAAGCGGCATTGTTATCGTCGGCAACCGGCCCGCAGGTGGTCTTGAACATCAGATTGAAAGGCCTGGGTTCGGTCAGATCGTGTTTGTCGCCTTCGGGGCATTTTTCGTTCGGGTCAACCTGATCGGCTCTGAATCTCTTTTTGCACTTGCGGCAGTCAACCATCGGGTCAGAAAAGGTGTCTTCGTGACCCGAATATTTAAAAACCAGCCGGTTCATAAGAATGGCACAATCAAGGCCTTCCATGTCATCGCGTTCATAAACAACCCGGCGCCACCAGGCACGTTTAACATTGTTTTTGAGTTCGACGCCGAGAGGGCCGTAGTCCCAGGTGCCCTGCAGACCGCCATACTGGTCGCTGCCCTGAAAAATGAACCCACGGCGCTTGCATAATGAAATGATTTTTTCGAGATCTACCATCTGTTTCTCCCGTCGACGACAAAAAATTTGGAATGGCGAAACCGTTTGTGCCGCAATTATAAGCGCGATCACCCCAAAAATCAACCACGCCCCGCCAGACTGCGGCGCAAAAAGTTGTCTGGGGATGTTATAATCAAAGCACCATGAAGCAAAACAATACCAGAAAACCTGTTGTCTGTATTTTCTGTTCCTCAAGCCCTGATGTGTCTGCCCCAATCAAAAGCGGCGCAGCTGAGTTTGCCAGATTGCTGGCCGAAAACCATTTTTCGGTTCTCTACGGCGGCACTACCTGTGGTCTGATGAAAATCGTTGCTGATGCCCATAAAAAGGCCGGCGGTCAGCTGATTGGCATTATCCCCGAATATATGATCGACAAGGGAATTCAGCACCCCGACCTTGATGAGCTTCACAAGGTCGCTGATCTTCGACCCCGCAAGCAGGCAATGCTCGAAAAATCTGATTATATCGTCGCTCTGCCCGGCGGTATCGGCACCTACGACGAATTTTTTGATCTGCTGACCATGAAACAACTGGGTCGTCACAATCGGCCGATGTTTCTGCTCAATCTCGACAACTATTTTGCGCCCTTGTTGGCGTTGATGCAGCACGGTATCGAGCAGAAGACAATCAAAATCGAACATCTTGAACTTTTTAAAGTTGCCGCGCAGCCTGAAGAATTAATGAAGATGATTGCCAGCCACCATTCGCTGCAAGTCTGCCACTGAGCAACGCCCTGGCTCAGGGCAGCGATACCAGTTGCGCCGCATCGAGATCAGAGAGGCGTGCCGGGCGATAACCCCTGGCCATGATGTATTCGAGAATGCGGTCAAGCGCCCGGGCGCCGTTTTTACTGCCAAGATGCATCAGAATTACCGAATTGCGGTTCAGCTTGTTTTTTACCCGGCTGATGATCGTTTCGACCGGGTCTTCGCGCCAGTCGATCGTGTCGATGTGCCAGTAAACCGGGCGATAACCGAGATCTTCAACGATTGATTCGACGCGGTGGTTCTGGTGGCCAAACGGAAACCTGAAAAACGGGGCGCCGCGCCGCCCGAAGATCTGTTGAAAGGCTTCTTCGGCTGCTTCAATTTCTGTGGCGATTTTGCCGGCGTCGAAATTTTTCATGTCAGGGTGATTCATACTGTGATTGGCGATTTCATGGCCGTCAGCCAGCAGTTCGCGGCAGCGTGCCGGGTATTGCCTGGCGAATTTGCCGGTCAGAAAGAAAGTGCAATGCACCCCGGTTTTTCTCAATGAACTGATGATTGAGTCAAAACCCGCGTCGGTTGCACCACCGTCGAAGGTCAGAAAGACCTGCCCGCCGGCAGCATCGGGCACGACCAGCGGGGTTTCGCGGGCATGGGGCGGTCGGGTTGTAACTGTGGGGCGGGCGGGTTTTGCCGGGCTGGCAACCCTCAGTCTTTCTTGTGCCTTTTCGGGCTTTGGCAAAGGTTGTTCGACCAGCATGTCAGCCGGGCGCTTGATCTCAGATTGAGCCGGTGCCTGCGGTTGCGTTGCAGCCGCTTTTCTCAGGCGTGCAAGCATCTCGGTCGCCTGGTTAAAGGCGGGGTTGAGGCGCAGTGCTTCACCGAGTGCCCAGCTGGCTTCTTCAAGCTGATTGTGGTCGCGGTAAAGAATCGCGATGTTGTAATAGGTCCAGTAGACGGGCTGAAGTTGCAGTGCCGCCGCATACCAGGCGAAAGCGTGCTCATCCTGACCGAGGCGTTTCAGGGCGCTGCCGATGTTATTATAAAGATGAACGTTGCGCCGGTCAAAATCGAGAGCCCGCCGCCAGACGCTGATGGCGCCCATCAGGTCGCCGGCGTTTGCCAGTTCGATACCGTAAGAGTTAAGTATGTTCGGGTTGCGGGGGTTTCGGGCTGCGAGACTGGTCAGGGGCGTCTGCGCAGCCGCACTGATCGCGAAACACAGAAAAACCGCCAGCAATACTGCTGGCGGCATCGTTTTAAAGAAACGCAAAATCAGCTCTTTCTGCCAACCTTGGCTTCGCCTTTTTTGCGCAGTCTGATTGCGGCAGGGGTAACTTCTACCCATTCGTCATCAGCCACGTATTCAAGAGCCTGGTCAAGGGTCATGCGCCTCGGCGCTGCAAGCTTTTCGAGTTCTTCAGAAGTGGCTGAACGGTGGTTGGTAACATGGCGCTTTTTAACAATATTAACTTTGAGATCGCCGTTGAGAGGTCTTTCGCCAACTACCATGCCCTCATAGATTTCTTCGCCGGGGGCATAGAAGAGCGTGCCGCGTTCGCCAAGATTCTTGATCGCGTAACCGGTGGCGATACCAGCGTCGGTTGCCACCATAACGCCATTACGGCTCTCGGGTATGTCGCCACGATAGGGTTCGTAATCTCTGAAACACTGGTTCATGATGCCGGTGCCGTTGGTCATCGTCAGAAACATCGATCTGAAACCAAGCAGGCCCCGGGCCGGCACTGAAAAAATCAGGCGCAGATAATTGTCGAGCAGGCGTTTTGAAGATTCGAGCATTGCACGGCGTGGCCCGAGTACTTCCATGACGATGCCCATGTAGGCATCTGGAATATCAACCGCCAGTTCTTCGATTGGTTCAAGCAATTGCCCGGTCTCGTCGCGCTTCATGATGGCTGCCGGCTTGCTGACCTGCAGTTCGTAGCCTTCGCGGCGCATGGTTTCGATAAGAATGCCCAGATGCAGTTCGCCACGGCCTGAAACAAGAAAAGCGTCGCGTTCTTCAGAGATATTCTCTACACGCATCGCAACGTTGGTTTCGAGTTCACGGTCAAGGCGCGTGCGTATCTGGCGCGAAGTCAGAAACTTGCCCGACCGCCCCGAAAACGGGCTGGTATTAGCGGTGAATGCCATCGAAATTACAGGCTGGTCTACGGCAACAACTGGTTCAGGGTCGCATAATTCAGTGCAGATGGTGTCGCCGATCGAAATGGTGTCGATGCCGCAGATGGCAACGATGTCGCCGGCGCCGGCTTCTTCAACTTCAACGCGTTGAACGCCCCGATATGAATACAATCTGAGAATCTTGTGTTTTTCAGGGACCTGGTCAGGATGAATTCTGAAAACATCAGATTTGCCGGTTAAAACGCCGCCGATAATTCGGCCAATGCCGATTCTGCCGACATAATCGCTGTAGTCAAGACTGGTAATCATGAGTTTGCCGGCGCCATCAAGGTCACCGACCGGTGGTGGAACCTGTTTGATCATTTCTTCAAGCAGCGGTCTGATGTCGTTGCGCGGGTCATTCATATCGCGCACCGCGTAACCGCCGCGCCCTGAAGCGTATAGAACCGGGTAATTCAACATGGTTTCTTCGACGCCAACGTCGATGAACAAATCGAGAATTTCGTCTTCGACCGCTTCAACCCGGGCGTCAGGTCGATCAATTTTGTTGATGACGACCACCGGGCGCAACCCGGCTGCCAGTGCCTTTTTTAATACGAAGCGGGTCTGCGGCATCGGGCCTTCAAAAGAATCGACGAGCAGCAGACAGCCGTTAGCCATTCTTAGAACGCGTTCAACTTCACCGCCAAAGTCAACATGGCCTGGAGTATCGACAAGATTGATGCGGTACCCGTTGAAGTCGAGCGACAGGTTTTTTGAAAGAATAGTGATACCGCGCTCACGTTCAATAGCGTTGCTGTCCATGAAACATTCTTCGACGCGCTGGTTATCGCGAAAAAGACCGGATTGTTTGATCAGGGCATCGACCAGAGTTGTTTTTCCATGGTCAACATGTGCGATAATTGCGACATTGCGAATCATCTCGGGTTGGGTGATGTGTCTGTGAGCTTTCACTTGGAGGTACTCCGGCAAAAAATAGAGTCAGGGCGAATTTCAGGCCAACAGTGTACCTTAAGTTGCCGATGCATGCAAGACAAATTTTCCAGGGTGGTGAAATCAGAGCGTCAGTATGGCCAGAATCTGTTGTTGAGCAACTGATAAACAAGATTTAAAAGCGAAAGCGTGCTGACTATGCTTAAACAGGTTAGCAAACGCTCAATAAGACTGCTTATTGGGTCAGTATTCGCGTGGTTTATACTGCTCGAAGGCCTTTTTGTCAAAAGCGCGGCGGTAGGCTTCCTGGGGGCTGATCTTGCGTTGTTTGACCAGATCCATGAGTGACTGGTCCATGGTCTGCATGCCGGCCTGCTTGCTCGTCTGCATGATCGAAGGCAACTGGAAGGTTTTATTGTCGCGAATCAGGTTGGCGACCGCCGATGTATTGATAAGAATTTCGAGGGCCACTTCACGGCTCAGGCCATCGATGGTCGGTATCAACTGCTGGGCGATAATACCCTGCAGGGCGTCGGCGAGCTGGGTTCTGATTTGATCCTGCTGGTGGGCAGGAAAAACGTCAACGATACGGTCTACTGACTGCGCTGCTGACGGGGTGTGCAGAGTGGCAAAGACAAGATGGCCGGTTTCGGCGGCGGTGACTGCCAGCGAAATGGTTTCGTAGTCGCGCATTTCGCCGACCAGAATGATATCGGGGTCTTCGCGGAGAGCCGAACGGAGCGCGGCCGAGAACGATCTGGTGTTTGGCCCGATTTCGCGCTGGTTGACCAGACAGGTTTTGTGCTGATGCACAAATTCGATCGGGTCTTCGATGGTTAAGATGTGGTCCTGGCGCTCGTGGTTGACCTGATCGACCATTGCCGCGAGAGTGGTTGATTTGCCTGACCCGGTTGGCCCGGTAACCAGAATCAGCCCTTTATTGCGCCTGGCGAGGTCGCCTAGAATCCCGGGCAGTTTGAGTTCGGCCAGGGTTTTGATGCGGTTTGGAATTACCCTGAAAACGCCGCCCAGCCCGAGGCGCGTATAGAAAACATTGCAGCGGTAGCGGGCAACTCCTTCGAGTTCGTAAGAAATATCGAGTTCGAGGTCGCGTTCAAGTCGTTCGCGCTGGTCGTTGTTCAGAAACTGAAAAATAAGCCGACGCACCTCTTTGGCGGTCAGCGATGGAATATCGGTTGGCCAGAGTTTGCCCTGCAGGCGGAGCATGGGGGGTGAACCCACGGTCAGATGAAGGTCAGACCCGTTTTTTTCGACGATCAGTCGCAGCAGATCGTCAATAATTACTTCGCTTTCGCCGTCATCGCCCGATGAGTTGCTTTTGTTCTGGGCTTTTGAAGGCGGCAACGCATGATTTCCGCCAATAGAAGCGGGTATGCCGGTGGGCCGGGCAACTGGTGCTGCCGGTGCTGCCGGTGCCGACGATGCTGCAAATTGTGGTGCAGCCGGCCTGGCAACTGGTGGCCCTGCGGGTGTCTGCGGGTGCCCTGCTGGCGGGCCTGCTGGTCTTGGTTGTTGAGTGCCTGGCGCAACGGGCATGGCCGGTTGCGGTGCTCTTGGGGCGGTTGGCGGGCTGGCGGCCGGTGCCGGGGTTCTTATTGCGGGCGGCGTGGCAGTGGTTGGCGCAGGGCTCGCCGGCGCTTTGGGTTTGTTTTCGTCGCCCGGAGTGTCACCTCCGAAGAGTTTTCCGAAAAAATTATCGCTCATAGTTCAGAAGAGCCTCATGAATTCGTCGGCACTGGTTTCACCGTTCAGCATCATTTCAAGTGTTTTCTCTTCAATGCTTTTAATACCGTTTTTGCGGGCAAAGCTTTTGAAGTCGTGGTAAGTCTGGCGATTAATGATCATTTGTCTGAGGGTTGCATTGGCGGCAATGAACTCGGTTACAAGAGTTCGGCCGGCATAACCGGTATTGTTGCAGCCATCACAGCCCTGAGGCTTGTAAATCTGGTTGGTTTTGTCTACGTCGGGCAGCAGTTCGGCTACCTCGGCTGGTATTTCGGCCGGTTGTTTGCATTTGGGGCAAAGAAATCTGACCAGTCGCTGACTCGCGACTCCGCACATTGATGAGGCAATCAAAACGGGGTCTATCGATGTTTCAAGCAGCTTGATAATACTGCTTGACGCATCATAGGCCAGAAATGAGGTCAGCACGGTTTTGCCGCCAAGCGCCGCGAAGGCTACTTCCTCAACGATCTTTGCGTCGGCAAGATCGTCAAGATAGATCACGTCGGCATCAAGTAATAGAGCCAGTTTTAGCGCAGAAAGTGAGTCTTCCATGCCGCCTGAGCCAACCTGAATCTGGGTTGTTTTGGGCAGCGCCGCAACTACAGGGGACTCAATGGTTACAAGCTTGTGGGTGTCTGCTTCATAACTGCTCATGATGCAGTATTGCGTCGTTGTTCGCCCCGATTCGCGTGGCCCGGTGACATACAAGACGCCGTGGGTGGTTTTGACTGCATTGATAAGCTCTTCAATCGCTGCTTTGCCATTGCGGCCGAGTTGTTCACCAATGCTGCCGAAATCGCTGAATTTGAGAATAACCATTTCGCCATTAACAGTCGGAAAAAAAATCGACTGAATATTCACCTGGCGGTTCGAAACAGTGACGCGAAAATGGCCAACCAGAACGCCTTCTCTGTTCAATTCTTTGTCGGGGATCTGCGAGAGTTTTTTGAGGCGTGAAATTACTTCATGATGAACCTTGACCGGTATTTCGATCTTGCGGCTCAGAACGTTATTGGTGCGAAATCGAATCAGAACGCCTTTTTCAGAGGGTTCAAAATGAATGCGATTGACCCGGTTGATGATCGCCTGACCGAGAATGTAGTTGATAACTTTCTCGGGGCCTTCCATGCCTTTGGGAATGCCGCGTTCGAGGGTCTGCTTCTCTGTGTTGTCGATGTCGCTCGGGGCAACTTTTTCTTGAACGTCTATCGGCCCGTAGATTGCCGAATAGGTAGTTTCAAAGTCAAAGACTGTGCAGATCGATACCGAAACTTCGACGCCAAACTTGCCTTCGAGAAATTCGATCGGCCTTGAGTCGAGCGGGTCAACCATACAAACGCTGAACTGGTTACCGGCTTTATAGAGCGGCATCAATTTGTGGTCGCGTGCAAACTCGGGCGTAATCAGCTTTGAAACTTCGGCATCGACGATATCAGGGTTAAGATGAATGAACGAAATGTTCAACTGGTTGCCCAGTGCCCAGATTATGTCGTCCTCGGTTACCAGGCCCATCTCTGCAAGAGCTTCTCCAAGCTTCATTCCGCGGTCGCGCTGAAATGTGAGCGCTTGTTTGAGCTGCTCATCAGAGATAAGGTTACAATCGATAAGAATGTCGCCAAGACGTTTTTTCGGTATTGCCATGGCAATAATTTACCTGATGCCTCAATCTAAGGCAAGTATCTTGTGAAAAGAAAAGAGCCGCTCTGAGGAGAGCGGCTCTTTTTGTGCGCCTGGGTGTTATTTCTTTTTGTTGTTGATCAGTTCGCGCAGGTCTTTGCCTGGTACGAACTTGGCTACGTTGCAAGCCGGGATTTTGATGGGCTTCTTGGTCTGGGGATTGATGCCAGTTCTGGCTTTGCGGGTGTTAACCTTGAAAGAACCAAAACCTACAAGACGTACGTCGTCTTTTTTCTTGAGAGCTTTCTTGATGATAGAAAGCGTGGCATCAAGAGCCTGGGTAGCCTGGGTCTGAGTCATGTTGGTGGTTTTTGCGATTTCGCGCACGAGTTCGATCTTTTTCACTGAGAGGGATCCTCCTGGAAACTGAATTAGGACTCAACACAAGTAAATCGTACCAACAGTTTTCAGCTTTGTCAATGGGTTAGCAAAAAAAATTATCTTTTTTTTGTCTGTACATCGCGAAGTCGGTCGGTAAGTACGTTCTGTTCGATGTATAGCTCCCGTAATTGTGACTGAGCTGTAGAAATTTTCCGCTGGTGGGCGGGGGTTGAAAAACCCTGTCTGGTGAGAGCGCCAATTTCGAGGTCTTTTTGTCTGATTTCACTCTGCACGCGCAGCATGCGATTGCGCAGCAGCCAGAATTCACGTTCAACAGAACTGTCAGCAAAAGAACCCGGCCGGCGTGCTTCCTGGCCAAGTTCTTGCCCATGTCCGTCTTCGATCATTCTGCTGCGCTCAGACTCAGAAAATGACCCGCCGATCACTGCGTCCCGGGCAATTCGCTGTTGCCTGAGCATTTCGAGAAATTCTGAACGCTGTCTGGCGATGATAATGATGCCATCATTTTCAGCCCCTGACCCCGTTTTTTGCCCCGAGATTACTTCGCCGGCCGAAGGCAGCGAAACATCCGCCGGAAGCTCTGGCCGGATCGGCGGCAAACTGCTGTCTACCGGAACGCTGCTACCGGTTATCGGCCCCTGGGGCGGCGGTATGATCGGTTGAGCGGTTGCCGCTGTTTTTGGTGGCAACGGCCTGGTGGGCTGAGGCGGTCTGGCACGTGGCGCTGGTGCCGCCGGCTGCAATGCCGGGGGGAGATCCGGTTCCATGGCTGGTTGCAGTGCCGGCAGGCTTGACTGATCGGCAAAGTTTCTTGGTTCCCATTCGCTGATCATCTGGGCTTCGAGGGTGGTGTGCTGAAATTTTTCGGGTTTGTCGGCCACCCGGGTCTTGTCTGACAATGTGGTGCGCATACCAGGCTGCAGAACCAGTTGGCGACTGCGGGCATCGTCAGCGGCCCTGACCGCCACCAGGCCAGAGAATACTTTTACTTTCGTTTTGCCAAAACGATCTACTTCAACGTCAAAAGAGGTGCCAAGCACGCTGCACGAGCCGAGCGGGGTCACGAGTTTAAAAATATCGCTGCTGCGCCTGACATTCAGCCAGACGTAACCGAGTTTCTGGTCGATGCCATAGCGCATGATTTTAACCATGGCGTTGTTTTTCATTCTGGCGATGGTGCCATCTGGAAACCGCAGTTCACCGCGCCCGTCACCTTCAACATTGACCATGTCGCCAGGTTTGAGTTCGACGGGCTGGGCCTTCTGCAAAGCCAGCCAGGTAGACCCTGAAGTTCGCGAAATCACCGCCCGGCCGGTCAGAGTGGTGAAGAAATATTTGTCATGCTGGGCTTCGGCCGTCATGGTCGTAAACAGGCATACAATCAGAATTATCATTGATCTGGTGAAGGTTCTCATGCGTTTTGCTCCGTGCAGATTCTGGGCTGGATGATTGTAACCCTTTTTGATTGCCAACCTCAACCACAAATTAACACCGATGAGGATGAAGAGTTTCCCACGGATGAACACCGACTGCCACGGATGAACACGGATGAACACGGATTAAAAGTAGCCCGGCTGATGGCCGCGCCGATGAAGTAAGTTGCTTCTATTTTTGCAGGATTCAATAAAAGTAGCCCGGCTGCTTGCTGTGCCATTGAATCAAGTTGGTCTTAGTTTGCAGCATTCAATAATTTGGGTTGAGACTTAAGAGCGTCTCACGGATGGCTTTGTCGTGCCGTTGTTAGGGGCGTGAGCATGATTGTTCTTTACTTTTGGTCGATTAAAAGTATGTTTTACTGTATAGAGAAAACGAATTCGAACAGGGAGGTAAGGCCATGTATGACAACATTCATGCCGTGCAGATCGAATGTCCCTGCGGAGCGGTTTTTGAACCAGTAGATATCGTCACCGACGAATATGGTGAACATTGGGTAGTCTGCCCCGACTGCCAGCGTCGCATCAGATTGCTGGCCAAAGACTGAATTTTTGTTGCATGCCTTTCCGGCGCTGTGGTATATTGACTCTGCCAGCCGGGATGGCGGAATTGGCAGACGCACGGGACTCAAAATCCCGCGCCCCATAAAGGCGTGTCGGTTCGACCCCGACTCTCGGCACCGAGAACCCGCAGAAATGCGGGTTTTTTTATGTCAACTTTCACCAGGTGTAGAAGAAATTTTAGGGCGTAATTTGTGACCTCAATAGCGAAAAGCGAGACCCATAAAGATAATTACGTGGTGAGTTGCTGGTATAACTCAAACAGAAAGGCGACACGGTCTGCCTCGGTTTTAAATATGGTTTTGCCGTAGGCGGCATCTACTGCTTTGTCGAGATTCTGATGTGCTTTAACCAGTTCGGGGGGCATTGACCTGGGGTCATAAAGATCAGCCAGAGAACTTTCAGGGTATACGGCACGAGCGTCTAAAACTTTTTGAGCAGCATTCTCAATCTTTTCCCGGTGCTTTATGGTTTGTTCTGCAGGCCAGGGAAAGGTGTTATATGATAGATTTGCCGCATAACGATATCTGCTTTCAAGCCTGCCAGAAACTGCTCTCATCCAGCTGTTGTGCATTTCGGAGGATAGAACGCCGAAATGGTAAAGCTCAGCATCGGGTATCGCATAGACCAGGTTGCTAACGATTGTTTCAGGTGTCATATAACCAATTGGAATGTATTTTCGGTTCTCGGAAGACACACTGGGGATGAGCAAATAGTTGCTTTGAGGCTGTCTGATTTTTTGAAAAAGAGTGGGAGTTGCAGAATCTTTTCTGGTTGTTGCATCAGTGCTGGCCTCTCTCATTCTTTTAACCGCTTCAACCCTCGATAAAACCAGAGGCATAGAACGTAATTGGTTTGGTGAACAATCAACCAGCCAGAGACAAAATCTTGGAATGCTGTTAATAAACTCGTCTGCGCCAACAAAAGGTCGAATAAATTGTTCGGCTGCCGGTTCTTTTGCCATCAATTAAGCCTTTTCAATCTCGGAAAGCAGTAAATTGCCACCATCGGCTGGTTTGCTTCCGTTAACAATTTCGGGCACCTTGCATATCGGAATCGAGCGGGCTGTAATAACCTTATCTGGCGCATCAAGCAGGTAGGGGTTAATGTTTCTGGCGGGCAGGCTGTGCGGTTCGCCTTTAATGTCGTCGTAAACAAACAGTGTCTTTTCGGTAATTTCTGTCAGGCCAAAACCGACTATTACAACATGAACGGCCGCTTTTCCGCGTGCTTCGCTGCTCCAGCTGAAGGTTCGGTGCGCGAAGTGAATTTTCAGCCCGGCTTGCAAAAGTGGCGGCCACAAGATAGAAACCTGTTCGCCCTGGGTAATGCTGTTTGTTGAGACGAATGCAACGCGTGTGTGCCTGTTTTTCTGAAGGTAGTCGGTTGCAAGGTAATACCAGGCAGCAACAAAATCGAGGCTTTTATATAACTTTACTGGTTCGATGCTGGCAGCGGTGTTGAATACCCGGTGCAAGTCGGCATCCTGCCGCTCAGAACGGTAATTTTTGCCGATGAACGGCGGATTCCCCATGATGTAGTCAAAGCTCACCCTTTCTGATTCGGCTGGGGCTGGGCCTCTGTGCACTTTGAATGATTTTGTTTGAACGTTGATAGTATCGTAAGTTTGCTTTGGATCATTTACCAGATAGATATTCGCATGATCAGCAGTGACATCTATGGTGCTGACCGGAATAAGAAGATCTTGCCAGTCGATCTGCAGGGCGTTGGCGCATACTATGGTGCCGCCGCCGCGCAATGGAATACGCGCAAAATAGAGGCCGAACTCTTCAGAAACCTGCATGTTCATCTGGTGGTCAAGCAGCCACAATGCAACCTGAGCAATCTGAGCCGGGAATTCTTCAACCTCGATACCGTAGAACTGGTCAACATCAAGTTTAATAAGTGCCTGCACGTCAAGAATCTGCTGCCGCTTGTCATGGAGAGCGCGAAGAACTTCGAGTTCGAGCAGTCGCAGTTCGCGGTAAGCAATGACCAGAAAGTTGCCGCAACCACAGGCAGGGTCGAGAAATTTCAGCGAGCGCAACCTCTGGTGAAACTCAGCCAGCTTGCTTTTGTTACTTTTGACCTTATTGAATTCTTCCCAGAGCGCATCGAGAAAAAGCGGCTTGATCAGCTTCAAGATATTCTTTTCGCTGGTGTAGTGGGCACCAAGATTACGCCTGGCGGTTTTGTCCATGATTGACTGAAACAATGAGCCGAAAATAGCCGGTGAAATACGGCTCCAGTCAAGAGCGCAACAATCAAGCAGGGTCTGGCGCATTTTCTGGTCGAAACTGGCACTTGGCAGCATTTCTTCAAACAGCTTGCCGTTTATATAAGGGAAAGCAGCCAACTGCTCATCAAGGTTTTTAAAACGCTTATTGTCGGGCGTATTCAATATCTGAAACAGAGTGCTTAAATGGTGAGCCAGATCAGAACCATCTTCGCACGTTCGTTCTTCAATGTAATCCTGAAAGATAGTACGTTCCAAGATGCCGGTATCTTCAGCGAACAAACAAAACAGCAGGCGAACCAGATAAAGTTCAAGCTGGTGGCCATCGTAGCCGATTTCCTTCAGCTGGTCGTGAAGCCGGCCCATGCTCTCAGCCGCTTTAATATTAACCGGGTCTTCTTCACGGGTTTTATGCTTCTGATAACCAGCCACAAAACCAAATAAATGAATGTTTTTGTGGAGTTCCTTCAGGTCAAATTCATGCTGCTCTTTTTCTTCGATGTCGTAGAGCCTGAATCTTGCAAAGTCAGAAACCAGAATATACTTTGGCAGATCACGTTCTACGATGCCAGGAAAGTAGTCAAGCGCCTGTGTGTAAGCCCGATCAAGATTTTTCCCCCGTGATTTATGTTCGACCAGGAGAATGCCTTTCCAGAAAAGGTCGATGAATCCCTGCTTTACGCCAAGCTTTTTAACAGGCTCTTCAAATGAGGCAACGCGCTTGCGGGTAATACCAAAGACGTTAAAAAAACCATCCCAGAATGATTTGGCTTCGGCATCTTCTGATTTTTCGGTTTCCCACTCTTTTGAAAAGGCAATGGCGCGGCTCTTTATCTCGTTCCAGCTCAAAGGCATGATTGTTACTCTCTGTTCAGGGTGATTATTGTTATAACCCGGGCTTTTGCCCGGCAAGATTCATTAAATCACAATCGGGCCTATCATGCAATTCTTGCCGTTGTTATCAAAGTGCATGGCCCTTGACTATACCATTAGATGCGGTATCGTATAACTTTGATCAGGGCAGAAAAAAACATTCGACAAGTTTCCTTTCGAGAATCGCATGCTCAGCAAAGGTGAAGCGGGCCTGGTAATTTTCGTATTGAAGCTGCGTGTTAAGAGTTCTGAAATGGTGTTTTTTAAAAACAATGGCAAACAAATTCAAAATTATAAATGTGGATCACCGGGATGCGCGGGTGGCAGCTAAGTTGCACGCGGTTCAGATTCTGGCCTATCGCCAGGAAGCAGAATTGCTGGGAGTCAAAGACTTTCCGCCGCTGACGGTTTCGGTGAGTGATATTCAGGAATTGCCCGAAAAATTTCTGGCGATTTTTGCTGGCGATGAGATTATCGGCGCCATCAGTATTGGCCCCGATGAAGAAGCCAGAACGCATACCATCGGGTCGCTGGTGGTTTGTCCGGCCAGGCAACGCCAGGGTGTGGCCATGTGCCTGATGGCGGCCGTGACTGCTGAATATGGCAAAGTGCCGATGACCGTGCAGACGGGGGCTAAAAATTTGCCGGCACTGGCATTGTATGCTAAATTTGGTTTTGTCGAGTTCAAACGCTGGTGCGTCGGCAATAAAAAGCTAGAACTGGTCAGGCTTCGAAGACCGCCAGACTGCTGAGACTGCGCGAAACCATTTTCCTGAAAGCAATATTGTGCTTACCGATCAGATCAGATCAGATCAGCGAAGTCGAAGGCGTCAGCTGCAGGAAAATTTCAGGGAGATACACCATTTACTGCGAAGGGAAATAAGCGCATGCAGATCAGACCTTTTGCTCTTTAACGCTATTTTGCCAGGCATGAATTCTCGGCCCGTTATCTTCTTGGCTTAAGCGACCCTGAATCGATGACCGTTGCCGACCTGCTTGCCTTTGAACCAGGCTCTGAAGAAGGTTTGAAAAAGCTGGGGCTGGGTTATACTGAAAGCCTTGGCGACCCGCAGTTGCGCCATGAAATCGCAACTCAGTATAAAAAGATTCAGGCC
>Ga0116170_10001946_pt1 | contig 20452 bp, 18 predicted proteins | sample AD_JPNHW1_MetaG_FD_89797 | JGI IMG/M metagenome (GOLD analysis project Ga0116170, IMG submission 89797) | Active sludge microbial communities of municipal wastewater-treating anaerobic digesters from Japan - AD_JPNHW1_MetaG | ecosystem: Engineered > Bioreactor > Anaerobic > Digestate | place...
AACCGATGGGTGTCTTCCAGTTCCTCGTTCTCCGGGTCCTGTCCGTAATCAGGCTGGTCATCCTCCGGGCCGCCATATCGACTCTTCTCAGGCTCGTATGGTGCGGTATCCTGCGGGGGTTCACGGCGTCGTCTCATGCCTTCCCCTCCTGTAATTTCAAAATAGATCGATGTTTATCCTGTATGGAACCGTCGGCTTTACAACAGAAAACCAAACGCCCCTGAAATGCGGTTTCTTTGATAAACCGTTTAAACATAGTCCATCCACGGTTCGCTCGCGTCGTCGCGTCCGGTCAGGACGCCGGCTTGTTTCATATGGGGAAAGCTTTGCTGGCGCAAGGCCTCGTACGCCACAATCGCCACCGAATTGCTAAGGTTCAGGCTGCGTGCGCCCTCCACCATCGGGATACGTACGCAACGGTCATACGCTTTGGAAAGCAGGCTTTCCGGCAAGCCGCGTGTTTCGCAGCCGAACACCAGAAAATCATCAGAGCCATACGTGACGTCTGTGTAGCTGCGGGAGGCTTTGGTGGATAGAAAGTGCATGACCGCACCCGGGTACACGTCGTGTAATTCCTCAAAGTTTTCGTATACGCGGTATTCCATCATATTCCAGTAATCAAGGCCCGCACGCTTCAGATACTTATCTTCCAGCGAGAAGCCCAACGGCTTGATCAGGTGCAGTTTCATCCCTGTTGCCGCACAGGTACGGGCGATATTGCCCGTGTTTTGAGGAATTTCGGGATTCACCAGAACAATATGCATCCACATGCCTCCCACAGGGTTATTGTACAACCAACCCCGCGTATTTTCAACCGGACTGTCCGATAAGGTCTAAACCTGCCATAACCCCGGCTAACTCACCGAAGTTTCCCGCAGTGTGCGGCTCATCTGATCCCGCGCCTGTACCAATAACGCTCCGTAAACCTCGGGCTGCTCCCGATACAGGGTTTCCGCACATTCCGCCGCGTTGGCCAGTAATTGCAGGTTGCCAAGCTCCACACCACCGGGCAAAAGTGCCACACCGTGCTGTCGCGTCCCCAGCAGTTCGCCGGGACCCCGTAGTTCCAGGTCTTTCCGCGCGATTTCAAAGCCGTCGTTGGTATGTGCCAGTGCGTGCAGCCGTTCGTTTTCTTTCGCGACCAGAAAACACCAGCTTTCGCCTCCGCCCCGTCCCACGCGCCCGCGCAACTGATGCAGTTGCGCCAGTCCATATCGTTCGGCGTTCTCTATTACCATCAGCGTTGCATTGGGCACGTTCACGCCCACTTCAATCACCGTGGTCGCCACCAGCGCCCGCAGTTTCCCGGTCGCAAAGGCTTCCAGCACAGACGCTTTTTCTGCGGACGGCTGGCGGCCGTGAGTCAGCCCCACGGGAATCCCTTTCAGCGGTCCCCGGCAGAGCGCCTCGAAGTGGCTTTCCACAGCCTTGCGCTGTTCATCCGCTTCATCCTCTTCCACCAGCGGGCAAACGATAAAGGCCTGCCTACCGGCTTCCAGCTCCCGCCTCACAAACAGATACATTTCTCTGCGTTTCTCTTCCGGCACAATCCGGGTATGTACCGGCGTACGGCCGGGGGGAAGCTCATCCACCACAGACACGTCGAGGTCGCCGAAGATGGCCAGCGCCAGTGTGCGCGGAATCGGCGTGGCACTCATCACAAGCAAATCAGGCGGCACATCGCCCCCCTTGCGAAGAAGGCGGGTGCGTTGGCCCACGCCGAAACGGTGCTGCTCGTCTGTAACGCACAACCCGAGGCGTGCAAAGCGCACGTTGTCCCCAATCAGCGCGTGGGTGCCGATCACCATCTGCCAGCTACCGGAAGCAGCCGCCGCCAGCGCCGCTTTGCGTTCCGCCACGGGCATGCCCCCCAGCAGAAGTCCGCAGCGCACACCCATCGGCTCCAGAATCGCCCTGGCGCTTTCGTAATGCTGGCGCGCCAGTATCTCTGTCGGAGCCATCAATGCCGCCTGATACCCAGCCTGTATGCACAGCCGGATCGCACCGAAAGCAATTGCTGTTTTTCCACAGCCAACATCTCCCTGTACCATACGGGCCATGGCATCAGGTTTTCGCATATCGGCCGCCACCTCCGCAAGCGTTCTCACCTGCGCGCGGGTTGGGGTAAACGGCATCCGTTTCCAAAAATCCGCCTCTGCCCTGTCCGGTATTGCCAGTGAACGACCGCCGCATCGTGCGCCGCGTAACTCCCGTACTGCAATCTGATAATACAGCAGCTGTTCAAACGCAAAGCGCCTCTGCGCTTTCGTCACATTCGCAATGGTGTCTGGCGCGTGCAGGGTACGTATCGCGTCTGCAGCGCCCATCAGCTCATACCGCGTCAGCACATCGTCCGGCAGGGTTTCCCGGCAGATTGTCTCCGCCTCAGCAAGCGCGCCGGCAACCATCCCTTCACGCGTCTTGTTCGGAATCCCCTCAATCGGACGATAAACGGGGACAATTCGCAGCCGGTCCTCCAGCGAAGCGTTCAGCAATTTGGGTTTTCGTCCGGTTCGGTCAACGCGGCCAAACAACAGAAACCGCTGTTTCTTCAGCAACGCATCCCGCATCCACGGCTGATTAAACCAGATACACTGGATTTCGCCGCTTTCGTCCGCAAGCACGCAGGTAACACGGCTTCGTTTGCCAAAACGGGACAGCTTGGGTTCGTCTGTCCGGTCCAGCAAAAAAGTCTGACGCTCGCCGTCCCGCGCCTCGCATACCGAAGTGCGCTCGCCTAAATCTTTGTATTTTACGGGAACTGTATATAAAAGATCACGCAACGAGCCGATGCCCGCTGCGTGCAATGCCGCCAGCCTGATTTTGCCCACGCCGGGCAGGTCGTTCAGCTCCATTTTATTCCACCGAAATCAGATAATAATATAACGGTTGTCCGCCGCTGTGCATTTCGACATCGCAATCACCAAATTCATCGGCAATCTCATCAGTCAGCGTCTGCGCATCTTTTTCGGCGACGTCCTTGCCAAAATACACGGTAATCAGCTCGTCGTCGTCCGTTACGATTTTCTTCATCAGGTCGAAAGTTACATCGTGCACATCGCTTCCGGTTACGACGATCTTCCCGTTATACAGGCCGATCATGTCGCCCTGATGGATATGCAGTCCGTCCATTTCGCTGTCCCGGACGGCATAGGTCACGGTGCCGGTACGTACACGCTGCGCCGCTTCGTCCATTCGTTTCGCATTGTCTTCCGCGCTTACGTCCCCCTGGAAGGCGACCGCCGCCGCAATCCCCATGGCAACGTTCTTAGTGGGGATTACCAGCACTTTTTTGCCCTCGGTCAGCTCAGCAGCCTGGTTGGCGGCCAGAATCACGTTGCCATTGTTAGGCAATACGAAAACACATTTTGCGTTGATCCGCCCGATCGCGGCGCCGATGTCCTCGATACTCGGGTTCATCGTCTGGCCGCCCTCCACGATCTGATCCACCGCCAGGTCTGTAAAAATCTGGTTGAATCCCTCGCCAAGCGATACGGCGACAATGCCAAAATCTTTCGGTGGCTCGGCATTCCTGACGGCGGGCGCGCCTTCGCCCATTTTTTCGCGGCGCTCCTGCACCATATTATCCACTTTCAGGTTGGTCAGCTCGCCCAGCGTAAGGCCGAACTCCAGCGCTTTGCCGGGGTTGTTGGTATGGGCGTGCACCTTGACCAGCGAAAGATCGCCTTCAACGTTCACACTGTCCCCAATCCGGTTCAGTCGACGACGAAGTTGGTCAATGTCCTCTTCCACAATCTCCGGGTAGAGGTTCTGGATCGTAAACTCTGTACAATACGCGAATTTCAACTCCGCAATCGCGTCATGGTTATCCTCAAAAACTACAGTGCCGGGCTCGGCCGCTTCCGCATGTTCCTCGGGAATCGTTTCACCGCGCAGCACAGAAGCATAACCCGTGTAAATATAAAGCAGCCCTCGGCCACCCGCGTCCACAACCCCTGCCTGCGTAAGCGCCGGAAGCATCTGCTGTGTTTTTTTCAGGATATTTTCACCCACGGATAAGATCACGTCGAAAAGCGCGTCGTAATCGTCCGGGGCTTTTTCGGCCTGCTTTACGGCTTCTTCCGCAATCACGCGCGCCACCGTAAGAATCGTGCCCTCCTTGGGCTTCATCATGGCTTTATAAGCCGTTTCCGCACCGCCCTTAAGAGCCTGTGCAAATTGTGGAGGCGTGATCTTCTCCGTTCCGTCCAGCGCGCGCGCAAAACCACGGTACAGCTGCGAAGTGATTACGCCGCTGTTTCCACGTGCGCCGCGAAGCGCGCCTTTTGCCAGCGCGTCCGCCGCCTCGCTCGCGTTGAGGTATTCTTTTTGGCTCAGTTCCTTGGTCGCAGACGCCATCGTGAGCGACATGTTGGTGCCGGTATCTCCGTCCGGAACGGGAAAAACGTTCAGGGCGTCTACTTTTTCGCGGTTTTTATCCAGCAACGCCGCACCGGCCAAAACCATATCGCGCAGCAGAAGACCGTCTATCGTCTTTGTCTGTAGCAAGGGTTTATCCTCCTGAGGGATTATTAGACGCGTACGCCTTCCACTGAAATATTGACGTGGCGCACCTTAACGCCCGTCATGCTTTCCAGCTTATAACGGACGGTTTCAACGATCGTTTTGCAAACTTCCGCGATGGAAATGCCGTATTCTACGATGATAAACAAATCCACATCCAGCATATCGTCCACAAGCTTCAGCTGCACGCCCTTGGTGAGGTTCTCACGCCCAAGCCACTGAACAAGACCGTCTTTCGCCCTCTTGCTGGACATCGCAACGATGCCGTAGCATTCCAGCGCGGCATAGCCAACCACCTTGAGCATCACGTCTTCGGCGATATACACTGTGCCGATGTCGTTCTTGATCTTACACTCCATATTCCACATGCCTCCTTGCAACGATGGACGCATAACCGGCAATGATGGCCTATCCGCAAAACTGCATGACAGGTCACGATGATTATACATGATTGCCCAGTTTTGCGCAACTTTTTACCCCAACATTTTTCCCGGCTCATTGCGGCGCGTCCCATGCCGGACTGTCCGAACCGAATCACCGGCATGTTCTATTCTGCACATCCGTGCAGGAAGCGCTCATTGTCACGCCTTTGAAACGCCAGCGTCACACTCTTGGGGAATTTGATTTACAAAACTGTAATATGTGCTATAATAGGTAAGAATGCGCGCTTCTTTTGCCGCATGACCCTTTTTAACCTTGGCACAGGAGATGCAGCATGAACAGCAACCGCACAAGATACGCAAGCACCCCGACCTATGGGATGCAAAAGCGTAATTTCGCTAAAAAGCAAGCCGCTGCCCAGCCGAATCCCACGCCCGACTTTACGCAGCAACCCGCGCTGGAGGAGAATCCCCCCATCGCGGCAATTCCCGCTCAAAATCCGTTTTCGGCTGCACCGAATGCGTATTCCGGTATGCCTGTACCTCCGGTAAACGGGAATTCGCAGGTTTTTCAGCCCTCCGCGCCCCTTACTCCCATGATGTCACCCACCGTATCCCCCGCTTTCAACGCAGGGGCTCCCGTTTCCTCCTACCCCGGTTTCCCTCCCATGCCCACATCCCCCCAGTCGTCTGCCTTCAGGCCGCTGGGCAATTCGATGCCTTCCGGGCAGAATGGTGCGTTGGACCCACGTTCGCAGGGTTTCGTGCCGCCTGCTTATCCCGCGGGTTCCGCTCCCCAGGGCATGTATAATAGTGCCAATCCGGCCAGTTGCGCGGTTCCGCCTGCCGTTTCCGTGCCCTCGGGGCTCTATCAGGCTCCGGGCGCATATCCCGGCGCGGTTCCTCCCGGTTATTCCCCCTACGCGGCAAACGGGATGCCCGCTTACGGCAATAGCATGCCTCCGATGATGAACGGAGGCTCCATGATGCCGCCCACGGGAAACGGCGGGGGCGGTTCTTTCACCAATCCGCCTTATCAGGGCGGCTTCGGCAGCTCTCCCGCCTCGCCGACACCACGGCCCCCATTCGATCTGGATAAACTGCTTAAGCTTCTGATGTACGGCGCATTGCCGGTGCTTTTTATTCCGTGTGTATTCGTAACTCATACCTTTGACTTTCTACGCTACCTGTTTATCATCCTCTCCGTCATCACGTTAAGCGTCGTATGGTATCGCCAATCGTTCTCTTCCGGCGTGCGCACAACGCTGTCGGTCGTTTATCTAGCACTTTGCATCATCGTGATTGCTTTTCTGGTAGGCGGCACAAAAGCAGACCTTACGCAACCCTCGTCCGATCAGCGTTCACAGGCCGCAGCGCAGGCTTCGTCGGAACCGGCGGACACCGTGACCCCCGAACCGGAGGCTCAGGAAACGCCCCCGCCGGAGGTGGATGAAGGCGAAAGCGAGTCGGAGGCACGGCTGAGTACCTTTATGGATTACTGGTCCTCCAATAATTTCGAACAGATGGCCAATCTGGTATTGCCCAGCTGGGCTGCAAAGCAGAGCGACCCTGCCTCCGCACTGTTTACCATCATCAGTAACCGCACACCGCAGAAATATACCATCGAGGGGATTGCGGGCGTTCCGGGGGATTCGTCCCGTACCATCACCATGAGCGCTTACATTGATAAGAACAACGGCAAAGACCCTGTGCGTTATCGTTTCATGATCCTGATGGTGAACGAGCAGAACGAGTGGTATGTGGACCCCAACTCGCTTGCAACTAACGAAACCGTCGACGCAACCGCTACCCCGGAACCCGGAAAAGCAACTGTGGCGCAGTCTCTGGCTCCACGTATGACAGTAACGCCGGTACCCGCGGCGGATACCAAGCTGTACTATAATGCCAATGGCGGTAAGTATTATCATCTGGACCCGAATTGTTCGGCGGTCAACTCCAAATACCTGCCAATGGCATCCTTTTTATACAGCGACTTGGGGAATCCGCCCTATAACTCGCTGCAGCCCTGCCTCAAGTGCGGTGCCCCGACCCAAGCGCTCAGCGACGTTGAGTCCGGTGCAACCGCAACCCCTCAGCCGGACGAATAAGAATGATACTGTCGGAAACCCCGTTCATCCAGACGGAATGTCTGGCGAACGGGGTTTTTTCATATCTTGATTTCGTACTGGCGATAGACGCGGTATCGTTTCGCTCCTGTACGTTCTGTTGCCAGAATGCTGGCAAGATTGGTTTCATCAATGGTTGACGCTTCGATCTCTTCGATCCCAAGGGTTTGCGCCTTCGCATAGGCAGCCAGCGTCATGGCCACGTTTACAGCCTTGTTCTGATAATCCGGCGTTACGAACATCATGCTGCACCGCACGCCGCGTACCTTTCCAAAGGCCAGTCTTAGCCACCCCAGCGGGAACATGCGTCCGTCGGTCCCGCGCAGCAATCGGTTGTAATCCGGCAAACAGACCAGGATGCCAACCGGGCGCTCCTCCGCGTAAGCCATTACGATCAGGTCTGTTTTGGTATACTGGCAAAGCGTTCGCATTTCGTCGCGTATGTCTTCCGGCGTCGGCGGTGTTAATTCCCAATCGTCCGGGAAAGCCTCGTCTACAACCCGAGCCACCTCTGCAGACAGCCGTTCCACATTTTCGGGCCGCAGGTTTGCGTGTTCCACCCGGAAGTGAAACCGTTTCTGTGCCATCTCGCTTAAAGCCTGATAATCTTTTGCAGGAAACTCCTTCAGGTTCAGGTGGTACGCATAATGATCGCGATGTTTGTAAAAACCATAAGCCAGAAAAAAATCGTTGTAATACCGTGGATTATAGGGGTTAAACAGCATCGGCGGGCCATCGAAGCCTTCCAGCAGCAATCCTTTGCTGAAATCGTCAAAACCGGCGTTGTTCGGGCCGACAACACGCGTCACGCCGAGGTTTTTTAAAAAGTGCATCGCTGCGTCCAGCACTGCCCGCGCATATTCCAGATCATTCTCGCTCTCAAACAGGCTGATATAACCGCGTTTCTCGCCCAGTCGCTCGTTCAGGCGCGTATCAATCCCCGCCAGCACACGCGCCACAGGACGGTCGTCGTCGTAGGCCATCAGGAACGTGTGCTCATCCTTTAAAAGCGGATTGCTTTCTCCGAGCAGCATACCGCGCTGCATACTATACATCGGCGGTACCCAGTTCGGATCCTTACGATAGATTCGCTGTGGAAGGTCCAGAAAATCACGAAGCCCCGTTTTGGTTTTCTCGAGCGTTTCCACACGGATCATGCGGACTCCCCCTTCGGTTACGCTTGTGCGACCCAATCTTTACTTGATTGTATCACAATCCGTGTCTCCGCTCAATGCCAGCGGCAGAATCGAGCCGATTTTTGCCAGCAGGGCGTCGCGGCCTTCGCCGGTCTCCGCCGAAAAGGGAATAACCTCCCACGGCTGCACCAGCATCGCTCGGCAGATCGGCGCAAGTTGCTTGCTCCGTGCTCCACGGGAGATTTTATCCGCTTTCGTGGCAATCACCGTATAGGGGATGCCCATTTGTCGAAGATACGCGCCCATCGTCTCGTCGTCCGCCGTCGGGTCATGCCGGATATCCACCAGCTGCAGCACGTGTGTAAGCAGTGTGCTGTGCTGAAAGTATCCGTCCATCATTTCCCCCCAGCGCTTCTTTTCCGCCTTGTCCACTTTAGCGAAGCCATAGCCCGGCAGGTCCACAAGGTGAAATGCCCCATTAATCAGAAAGACGTTAATCAGCCTTGTTTTTCCGGGGGTAGCGCTGGTTTTGCACAGCTTTTTTCGGTTGCACAGCTTGTTGATCAGCGAACTTTTCCCCACGTTGCTTTTACCCACAACCGCCAGCTGCGGCAGCAAAATCGGCCCACCTTCTGTATAGCTGGGCTGGCTGGTTACAAATTCCGCACTGGTAATCTCCATAATTATGCTCCCTGACAGGCTGTCGGCGCAGGAGCCGTAACAGCCGGAAAGATCATGCTTCCCGCCGGTAGAGGCGCTGTCAGTGCACGGGTCAGCACTTCGTCCGTCTGTTCCACCGGAATCACCTCAAGCTTTGTCAGCACATTCGCCGGAACCTCTTCCAAATCCTTGGTGTTCTCCTTGGGGTACAGCACAAGCGACAACCCGGCGCGATAAGCTGCCAGCAACTTTTCCTGCAGGCCGCCAATGGGAAGCACACGCCCGCGAAGCGTGATTTCACCCGTCATCGCAACATCCTGCCGAACAGGGATACCGGTCAGGGCGCTGACCAGCGCCGTCGTAATGGCCACACCCGCCGAAGGCCCATCCTTGGGTACGGCTCCTTCCGGCACGTGAATATGGATATCGTGCTGTTTATAATATTCCGCAGGAATCCCCCACGCATCACTGTGTTCGCGTACCCAGGAAAGCGCGGCACGCGCGCTTTCCTGCATGACGTCGCCCAGCTTGCCGGTCAGCTGTAAGTTCCCCGTTCCCTGCATAATCGCGCATTCAACGGCCAACGTTTCTCCGCCGACGGATGTAACCGCCAGACCGTTCACAACGCCCACAAGGCTTTTCTTTTCAATCGGGTCGCGCAGGTATTGAACCGAGCCCAGATAATCCTTCACTTTGGTTGGGGTAACGGAAACCCGCTTGGCATCGGTGGACAGCATTTCTACCGCTGCCTTGCGTACCACCCGGGCCAGTGTGCGTTCCAACGTTCGCACGCCCGCCTCCCGTGTATATCCTTCGATGATCTCCGCCATCACTTTTTCGCCTATGGCTACACTGCCCGCTGGCAGACCATGAGCTTTCACCTGTTTGGGGAGCAGATGTTTCTGCCCGATCTTCTGCTTTTCCAGGTCAGTATAGCTGGGTACCTCAATAATTTCCAGCCGATCCAACAGAGCGGGCGGAATCGTATCCAGCGTATTCGCGGTTGTGATGAACATGACATGGCTTAAATCGAAAGGCAGCTCCATGTAATGGTCACGGAAAGCGAAATTTTGCTCCGCATCCAGCACTTCCAACAGTGCCGAAGCCGGGTCGCCTCGAAAATCGCTGCTCATCTTGTCGATTTCGTCAAACAGAAATACGGGATTCATGGCTCCAGCGCGCTTCATTCCTTCGATAATGCGCCCTGGGATGGCGCCTACATAGGTGCGCCGATGGCCGCGGATTTCCGCCTCGTCACGCACGCCGCCCAGCGACATTTGTACAAACTTCCGGCCAACCGCTTCGGCAATCGCGCGCACCACGCTGGTTTTACCGACGCCCGGAGGGCCGACAAAACACAGGATCGGCCCTTTCATATCCTGTTTGATACGCAGGACAGCAAGATATTCGACGATTCGTTCCTTCACTTTATCCAGACCGTAATGATCCCGATCCAGAATACGACGCGCATGTTTCAGGTCCAGATGATCTTCGGTCATTTTTCCCCACGGCAGATCGAGAATCCATTCCACATAGGTCTGGCTCACAGCGATTTCCGGCGTGCCCGGCGCCATACGGGAGATACGGTCCAGCTCGCGCTCCGCTTTCTGGCGGGCTTCGTCATTCAGCGGCGTGGCTGCCAGCTTTTCGCGCAATTCCTCCACGTCGTTCTGTTCCTTATCACCCAGTTCTGTCTGGATCGCTTTGATCTGTTCGCGCAGGTAATAATCCTTCTGGTTTTTCTCAATCTGTTGTTTTACTCGCGCCTGCACGTTCTTTTCCAGTTCCGCCAGCCGCGTTTCCCGCACAAGAATCCCGCAAAGGGTTTCCAGGCGTTCCTTCACATCCAGTTTTTCCAGAATCGTCTGCCGGTCCTCCATCTGGATCAGCACGTTCGCCGCGATCGTATCGGCCAGCAGATCGGGTTTTTCTATTGCCGTTACGGAACGCAAGGTTTCCGGCGAGGAGCGCATGCTGGATTTGCTGTATTCAGTAAAGAAGTCATGCGTCGTCCGAACCAGTGCCTTCATCTCGTCGGAAATTCTGGAGGACGTGCCCTTCACGGGATGCACGTCCGCCAGCATAAACGGATCCTCCTGGGTGATCGCTTCCAGCGTGGCACGGCGTTCGCCTTCCACCAGAACACGGATGTTGTCACCCGGAAGGTTCAGTACCTGCTTCACCTGTGCGATCGTACCAACTTTATAAAGGTCCTTTGCCGCAGGGTCCTCCACCTCGGTATCCTTCTGCGCGACCAGAAATATCTTCTGGTCATCCATCATTGCCTTTTCCAGTGCGGCAATGCTCTTGGCACGGCCGACATCAAAATGCAGCACCATATGCGGAAAGACCATCATGCCTCGCAGCGGTAATACCGGGATGCGGGTCAGAGTCGTTTTTCGCGTAGCGGTTGCCATCTTTCTCCTCCTTGGCAAACCAAAGGATTCGGTTTGCCCTGTTTATCGTATCGCTTTACGGCTGTAAAATCAAGCGTGCTTCGCCACCGGGAGTGATTACCGCACGCTGCCGTAAGTTTCAAACACGCCGCACCCTGTCAGATGCGGCGTGTACGGGATCAGCCCGCGTTGTTCTGTTGCGGTTTCAGGGTTTGTGCGCGGGATGTACGCGGCTTGCGCACGGGCGCTTCCCCCTTCACCAGAATCGGTGGCTCTTCGCCGTCTACGCATTTACTGGTGATGATACACTGCTTCACGTCGTTACGGCTTGGCAGTTCGAACATCGTATCCAGCATCAGCTTCTCGATAATCGCCCGCAGGCCACGCGCGCCGCTTTTTCGCTGGGTTGCCTGTTTTGCAATCTTTTTGAGGGCATCCGGCTCAAACAGAAGTTCCACCCCGTCCAAATCCATTAAATAAACATACTGGCGGATCAGCGCGTTCTTTGGTTCCGTAAGAATGCGAACCAGTTCGTCCTCGCTGAGTTGGTCAAGCGTTACCACGATCGGCAGACGCCCCACAAACTCCGGAATCAGGCCGAACTTGATCAAATCCTCCGGCCGCAGCTGGCGGAAGGTTTCACCGAGATTTGCCTCGTCCTTGCTCTGCACATCCGCGCCGAATCCCATCGTTTTTTTACCAATGCGCTGTTCCACGATGGATGCGAGGCCGTCAAAGGCTCCGCCGCAGATAAAGAGGATGTTGGTGGTGTCGATCTGGATAAACTCCTGATGCGGGTGCTTGCGACCTCCCTGCGGAGGAACGCTGGCTACCGTGCCTTCCAGAATTTTCAACAGTGCCTGCTGCACGCCCTCGCCGCTTACATCGCGGGTAATGGAGGGATTCTCGCTTTTACGGGCAATCTTATCAATCTCATCAATATAGATGATGCCGCGCTGCGCCAGTTGAATATCATAATCTGCATTCTGGATCAGGCGAAGCAGGATATTCTCCACATCCTCGCCTACGTAGCCCGCTTCGGTTAAGCTGGTAGCGTCCGCGATCGCGAAGGGTACCTGCAGAATCTTGGCCAGTGTCTGCGCCAGAAATGTTTTCCCGGAGCCTGTCGGACCCAGCATCAGGATGTTGCTCTTTTGCAGTTCCACGTCGTTGGGCGTGCTGGGTGTATCAATGCGTTTATAATGGTTATAAACCGCCACGCTCAACGCGCGTTTCGCCATTTCCTGCCCGATCACATACTGATCCAGCACATCCTTGATTTCTTTAGGCCGGGGAACGTCAACGGGCGTGATCTCCTCGTTGGCCGCAAAATCATCGTTAATAATTTCCTGACAAAGCATAATGCATTCGTCGCAGATATGTACGTTGGGTCCGGCAACCAGCCTGCGCACCTGCTCGCTGGTTTTGCCGCAGAAGCTGCAGCGCTTCAGTTTTGGAATGCGGGGGGTCATATCGTCCGTCATTGGTTCACCCTCTTTACTTGGCGGTTCTGGGCTGGTAGATTTCGTCGATGATGCCGTACTTTAACGCTTCTTCGGCGCCCATGAAGTAGTCGCGTTCCACGTCCTTCTCCACTTTGGTAAGCGGCTGCCCCGTCATTTCAGCAATCAGCCGGTTCATCTTCTGCTTGGTTTTCAGCAGCCATTCCGCGCGGATCTGCACATCGGTCGCCTGACCGCTCGCGCCGCCCAATGGCTGGTGAATCATCACTTCGCTGTTTGGCAGAGCAAGCCGTTTCCCTTTTTGCCCCGCCATCAGCAGGAAAGCGCCCATGGAGGCAGCCATACCCACGCATACGGTGCGTACGTTTGGCTTGATATAGTTCATGGTGTCAAAAATGGCCATACCGGCCGTTACACTGCCGCCGGGGCTGTTGATGTACAGGGAAATGTCCGCGTCCGGGTTTTCCATTTCCAGAAACAACAGCTGCGCAACGACCACATTAGCCGTATCGTCGTCAATTTCTCCGCCCAGAAAAACAATGCGGTCTTTCAGAAGGCGAGAATAAATATCAAAGGAACGTTCTCCACGATTGGTTTGTTCGATGACCATTGGGATCAGGCTGCTCATGATTTTTTCACTCCCATCAGTGCGGTTTCGGATTTTGGTACCGTCCGCGTCGGTTCGTTACAGTCGGGTTGGAAAGGCGGCGGACGCAGACGCGTGTTTTCCGCTGCGAACCGCCGCCGGATAGATTGCGTTTGGGCGCAAATGAAGTGCTTACGGGGATCGTCAGGCTTTGGGCTCTTCGTCCCCGGCCTTGTGCGCCTGCTTCCTGGCGGCTTTCGGCTTCTCGCCGACGGTTTCCTCCGCATCTGCCTTATCCGCTTTCGCTTTACGGGTCGCGGTTTTTTTTGCGGCAGGTTTACCTTCTTCGTCGATCTGTGCGGGGACTTCCTTTTCGTCGGTCACCTTAGCGGCATCCCACAGCATATCCAGCGTTTTGGTTACTTGCGCGCGATGCTCAAAATAAGCTTTCTGGCCTTCGGACAGCTCCGCCTTCATTGCTTCCAGCGTATGATCCATCGCTTTGGCGTAGTCTTCGATCAGCGCATCGGAGTCTTTCTCCTCAACCTTTACGTCTTCCGCCTTCACAATCTCATCCAGCACGAGTTCGGTCTTCAGGTTGTTCTGCGCTTCGCCGCGATACATTTCGCGCATTTGCTCTTCCGTCTGACCCGTCAGCTGGATATATTTCTTCATGTCGAAGCCCTGCTGCTGCATGCGCCAGTTCATCTCGGCCAGCATGTCGTCCAGCTTCTCTTCCACCATCGGGGAGGGAATCTCCACCTCGGCGGCATCGACGATCTTCTGGATCAGGCTTTGCTTGGCAGCTTCGGTCGCCTGCTCTTCGGCGGTCTTTTCCAGCTTGGAACGAATATCGGCGGTAAAGGCGTCCAGCGTGTCAAAATCGCTTACCTCGCCCGCAAACTCATCGTCAATCTCAGGCAACTCCTCGTGGGTGATGGCGTTAACTTTCACATGGAAAACCGCATCTTTGCCCTTCAGGTTTTCCGCATGATATTCTTCGGGGAATTTCACAGACAGGTCTTTTTCCTCGCCGATAGTCATGCCGATCATCTGCTCTTCAAAACCGGGGATAAAAGTGTTGGAGCCGATCAGCAGTTTCTGATCCTTTGCCGTGCCGCCGTCGAAAGCTACGCCATCCACGGTACCGCTGTAGTCGAGGTTCACTTCGTCGCCATTCTGCACGGCGCGATCGGTCACGTCGACACTGCGGGCAACCCGTTTCTGTTCCTGCTTCAGGCGTTCCTCAATATCTGCCTGCGCGATTTCACGCACTTTGCGGGTTACTTCCACGCCTTTGTAATCGCCCAGTTTCACTTCCGGCTGCACAAAGACTTCGCAGCTGAAGTCCACATCCTGGCCTTTTTCAATTTTCTCCACAGAGAGTTCAGGCTGAGCAACAGGGTGCAGGTCTTCCTTCTCAACGGCTTCCCTGTACGCGTCGGGGAAAAGCATTTCCAGCGCATCGTCGTAGAAGACCGCTTCGCCATACATCCGCTCAATCAGCTTCCGGGGCGCCTTGCCCTTACGAAAGCCGGGTACGTTGATGCGGCCGCGGGTTTTCAGATATGCTTTCTCCACGGCTGCTTCAAAGTCCGCCGAGGGCGCTTTGAAAGTGATCTTGACTTTATTGCCGGACAGTTTTTCCACGGTATGTTCCATGTGTTTACCTCCCGGGCGCGGTTTTCGCAGGCAACCGTCGCCGTAATTTGAAAGTGCACCATTTGTTAGTATAACATCAATCTTTCTGTTACGCAAGGTTTGTGATAAAAGGAACGCTTTTCATTTTATCCGTATTTCCACCAACTGAAGCATGAAATTATATTGACAGTCATCTATCTATCGTTTTATAATACATCGACGTGAATCGATGGGAGTGGTTTTTGATGGATTGTAGCAAAGCAGCCCAGCTGTTTAAGGCCTTGGGGGATGAAAATCGTTTACGAATCCTGTCCATGTTGCAGGGGGGTGAGATGTGTGCCTGTAAGCTTCTGGTAGCATTGGCCATTACACAGCCCACCCTTTCCCACCACATGGCGATTCTCTGCGATGCAGGCATTGTAACCGGTCGAAAAGACGGTAAATGGACACACTATTCCTTATGCCCTCAAGGCGGCCGGGAAGCTGCCACCCTGTTGGCTGAATACATTTGCACGGAGGACTGACACAGTTGTGGAGTTTTATTCAGGATCAGGTTTTAGGGATGAAATGGCTCAACCAGCTGATCGGTAATCTGCTGATCTCTGCGGGCCTTAACTTACAGAGTCAGTGGGGAGCAAGCCTCCAGTTTTTCCTGTATGATGTGATCAAGATCACCATCCTTCTCTGCCTGCTGATCTTTCTGATTTCGTATGTGCAAAGTTATTTCCCTCCGGAGCGCAGCAAACGAATCATCGGTCGTTTTCATGGGATTGGCGCTAATACGATCGCCGCGCTGTTAGGAACCGTTACGCCGTTTTGCTCCTGTTCCTCCATTCCTCTTTTCATCGGTTTCACAGGCGCGGGGTTGCCCATCGGGGTTACCTTCTCGTTTCTGATTTCCTCCCCAATGGTCGATTTGGGCAGTCTGCTGCTGTTGCTGAGTATCTTTGGCGCAAAGGTGGCAATCGCCTATGTCGTTTTCGGGCTGATGATCGCAGTGGCGGGAGGCACGCTGATTGAACGCCTGCATATGGAAAATCAGTTGGAGCCCCTGGTCACCTCCGCTGCCATGATGTCGGGCAACGGATCAGATGCCAAACTCACCCGCTCTGACCGGACAAGTTTCGCTAAAGAGCAAATGGTGTCCACTTTCCGTAAAGTATTCCCCTACATTTTGGTCGGCGTCGGTATCGGCGCCATCATCCATAACTGGATTCCTTCCGCATGGGTAGAAAAAGTTCTGGGCGGTCAAAGTCCCTTCGGGGTTTTATGGGCTACGCTTATCGGGGTTCCGATGTACGCGGATATCTTCGGCACCATCCCCGTAGCGGAGGCATTGCTCTACAAGGGGGCGCAGTTGGGCACAGTGCTGGCTTTCATGATGGCGGTTACCACATTAAGCCTTCCCTCGCTGGTACTTTTGCGAAAAGCAGTGAAGCCGAAACTTCTGGCGCTTTTCATCGGCGTATGCGTTGTCGGGATCATTGCGGTCGGTTATCTATTCAACCTGCTTCAACCCTGGCTGGTCTGAGAAAAAATCTGGAGGAATGATGATATGGCAATCTTCGGTTTCGGAAAAAAGGCTACGCTCTCTGGCCCTGTCAAGGAAAACGTCCCCGCGCCTTCCGAATCTTCTGTCAATCCCGGTGTTCAGGTTCTGGGCGGAGGCTGCGCCAAGTGCAATCAGCTGGAAGCTGTCGTGCGCGAGGCGCTGGAGGAACTGCATATGGACCCGACTGTCGGGCACACCCGGGACTTCGCTCAGATCGCGGCATTTGGAGTGATGTCCACCCCCGCGCTGATGATTGACGGCAAGGTGGTTTCCTCCGGCCGTGTTCTCAATAAAGAACAAGCGATTCAACTGATCCGTCAGGTTCGGCCTGTATCCGAACCGTAAAGCAACCGATGTCCCTGACTATATAATCAAAAACCCGGTATGGGCATCGCGCCTGTACCGGGTTTCTCTGATCCAACAGGGTTCTTTATCGGGTCAGGCTTTGCTTCATAGCGCGATAACCGATCGCAACCGTCCACACATAGGCGCAGGTTTTTGGGATCATCAGCATTCCGATGGGCGGAATCGTTTCGGCAAACAGCACGACCGGAATGTAAAACGCAAAGCTCAACACAATCGTGAGCCACATCCAGTGGAAGGGCTTGTCGGCTTTTTCCTTCGCGCTCCGGTAAAACAGCACGATGATGGTCAGCCCCAACACCGCAAACGGGATGTTGCGATAGATTCCCCAGTCCAACGGCGGGGTGGAGCTCAACCATTCGTTCTGTGGGAACAGGCAAAGAGCGATCCGCAAAGCCGCCAGCGTGTAAACTCCTGCGGTCAGCGCGGTTTTGCCCTTAACCCCATACCGTTCGCGCCATACATGGTAGAGGATCACATAAAACACCGTCATGGTAATTGATGTTACCAGTTTGCCCACACCAAGCGGGCCGGTCAGGTTCGCTAGGCCTACGGTATTCAGCGCGTAAGCGCGGGGCACCAAATGGAAGGCGTCACCCGAACCCAGGATGACCGCCATCCAGCCGAACAGCGTATACTGCCGGTTTCCCTTGCTCTTGCGAATCATCAGCACGCCAAGGGTAATGACCGTCACCAGATAAGCAATGTCAAACAGCGTTTCCATAATCGCCTGCATGCCCCGTCACACTCCCCGTTCCGTAAAATCCTGTCACCGCAAACCGGGCCGTGTTTCGGCATCCGTTTGTGGTATAATACAGTATACGCTCCGGCAGTTCATCCGAATCCATTTTTGCCGGATTTTGTCGGAAAACGAATTACGTTGGGGGGGCTTTACCGTGAAACCACCGGTTTTACTTTGTTATAACCTGACCGGAGAAAAAAGTCGAAAAATCAGGTTGCTGGCCATGCGCCTTACCATCCGTGTCCGGGTGGTGGTGCCGGAGGAATACGGGCAGTCACTGGCGGCGCTGTGTGGGATGGAACCGCAAAAGCCAGCCGCCGCCCCGGAGGCCGTGTTTACGGACGAGATGCTGGTTTTAGCCCATTTTTCCACAGACCTGCTGAACCGTTTTCTTTCCGCTTTCCGCCGGGATGGGATTGAGCCCGTGGCACTAAAAGCAATGCTGACGGAAACCAATCAATCCTGGGATTCGCAAACCCTGCACGAACAGCTTGCCGAGGAGCATCAGGCGCTGGCGAAGGGCGCTCCGCCCGCGCATTCTTCCACGCAGGAAAGAAGTTGATTCGGAATGTCCATCCTTTCCGCATATGTTGTTCCGCATCCGCCGATTATCATACCCGAGGTAGGGCACGGAGAAGAACGAAAAATCGCCGCTACGACTCGCGCTTATCAGAAAGTTATGGAGCGTGCGGCGGCTCATCATCCTGACGTGGTGATTGTCATAAGCCCTCACGCTGTGATGTATGCGGATTACTTCCATATTTCCCCTGGGAAAGGCGCATCCGGGAGCCTTGCGCAGTTTCGCGCACCCAATGCGTCGGCCACCGTGGAGTACGACGCGCCTCTCGCTGCCCGGATTGGGGAGCTGGCGCGTGAGCACGGGCTGCCCGCCGGTCCGCTTGGCGAAAAGGAGAAGGCGCTGGATCACGGAACGCTGATCCCGCTGTTGTTCCTTCGGCAGGCTGGCCTTACCTGTCCCATCATACGTATCGGTCTTTCAGGGTTGTCTCCGCTCACACACTACCGCTTCGGGCAATGTATCGCCGACGCTGTTAACGCGCTGAACCGCCGCGCCGTTCTGATTGCCAGCGGAGACCTCTCCCATAAGCTGACCGAAGAAGGCCCGTATGGCTTTGCGCCGGAAGGCCCTGTTTTCGACCGGGAGCTGACCGCCGCGTTCGCCTCCGGCGATTTCGGCGCGCTGCTAGCGATCTCCCCCTCGCTGGCAGACGCGGCGGCAGAATGCGGATGGCGTTCGTTCCAGATCATGGCGGGCGCGCTGGATCGCCGGGAAGTTACCGCGGAACTGTTATCCTACGAAGGACCTTTCGGCGTCGGCTACGGCGTTGCATCTTTTGAAGCAGGCACGTCAAATCCAGCGCGGAATTATGGCGACCGGTTTGAACAGGCGCGTACCGAGTCGCTGCAGAAAGTGAAGAACGCCGAGGATGACTATGTGAAACTGGCCCGTTTGAGTCTGGAAACCTATGTCCGTGACGGCCGGCATACCCATCTTCCAAACGGCCTTCCTGCGGAACTAACCAGCCGAAGTGCAGGTGTATTCGTTTCCCTACATAAAGACGGGCAGCTTCGCGGCTGTATCGGCACAACTGACCCCACTATGCCGACCGTCGCGGACGAAATTCTCCAAAACGCCGTATCCGCCGGGATGCACGACCCCCGTTTTGATCCTGTTCAACCGGATGAACTGGACGATCTGGTCTACAGTGTGGATGTGCTTGGGAAGGCTGCCCCCATCGACTCCCCCGACGCGTTGGACCCGAAGCGTTACGGGGTGATCGTTCAAAACGGAAACCGTCGCGGACTGCTGCTTCCCGATCTGGAAGGAGTGGACACGGCGGAAGAGCAAATCGCGATCGCCCGGCGAAAAGCAAGCATCCGCGAAGAGGAAGCGGTACAGCTTTTCCGCTTCGAGGTGGTGAGGCACCATTGATGTGCAACCTCTGCCCTCACCATTGCGAACTTTCCGAAGGGCAAACCGGTTTTTGCCGCGCACGAGCCAATGTGGACGGCTCCATTGTATGCAAGAATTATGGGCGGTTAACAGCGCTTGCCCTCGACCCCATTGAAAAAAAGCCGTTGGCGCGCTACCGCCCCGGCAGTTGGGTGCTGTCTGCGGGCAGTTTCGGGTGCAATATGCGCTGCCCGTTTTGTCAGAACTGCGACATCAGCATGGCGGATGAGCATACCCCCACGGTGAATATGTCGCCGAAGATGTTGGTTGCCCGAGCCCGGGAGTTGGTCGAGCGCGACAACATCGGCATTGCCTACACCTACAATGAACCGCTTGTCGGTTACGAATACGTGCGCGACTGCGCAACGCTTGCGCGTCAGGCGGGGCTTGTGAATGTGTTGGTGAGCAACGGCATGATTTGTGCGGAACCGTTTGCCGCCCTACTACCCCTGATTGACGCGATGAACATCGACCTCAAGGGCTTCACACAGGCGGTTTACGATCATCTCAAGGGCGATCTGAACACTGTGAAAGCTAACATACAAACTGCCGCGCAGTGTTGCCATGTGGAAGTGACCACGCTCATTGTGCCCGGCATGAACGATTCCGATTCGGATATGGACGCGCAGGCAGCGTGGCTGGCGATGGTTGACCCGGAGATATCATTGCACATCAGCCGTTTCTTTCCGCGTTACCAAATGGCCACCAGTCAGCCAACCCCGGTTTCAACGGTGTATCGCCCGCGGGATGTTGCAAAGGCGCACCTCCGCCATGTGTATACCGGCAACTGTTGACGATAATTGGCGATAGCCCTGCTCAACGGTTGATCGCCTTGGGTTCGCAGGTATAGTTTGCAATGCCAAGTCAGATCAAGCGTTATTCCGATCGGAGCAGAAGCAATACACGTT
>Ga0116170_10001947_pt1 | contig 20451 bp, 14 predicted proteins | sample AD_JPNHW1_MetaG_FD_89797 | JGI IMG/M metagenome (GOLD analysis project Ga0116170, IMG submission 89797) | Active sludge microbial communities of municipal wastewater-treating anaerobic digesters from Japan - AD_JPNHW1_MetaG | ecosystem: Engineered > Bioreactor > Anaerobic > Digestate | place...
AATCCTACAAAACCGCCAATTCTTGGGTACATCTCTTCAACGGGTATGGTAGCGTGACCGCATCCGAAAGTATGGACCCATCTGTTGCACTCAATCGTATCTGCCATAGCCTCTGCTGCCTTACGGATATTTTCAATCTGTGTCTCCTCAATCCTGGTCATTATTGACCTGGTGTTTGATAACCATTCCAATGCTAACATAACGTCTTGATATTTTAGTTAATAACTAGTAATTCTTTAATTTATTCCTGGTGATCCTTCCGGATGCCTTTTTCTCTTCCTGAAAACCAGCAAGCCAATCATCACGAGTGCGACAAACTCAATAATGATAACAGTTGTGAGGTGTCCTATACCTGATGCCTTTGATATCTGCCCCATGAGGTAGTTCACCAGTATGTTTCCTGTGAGCGCAACTGCAAAAGCAACACTGAATGCTGTAGCTGACAGTTTTGAAAACCTTTCACCAACAAAACCCAGCATAACGGGAAAACCGCCTGCCAATCCTGCACCTGCAAGGAAAAGAGTTACAGCGGCAAAATAAAATCCGGAGATCATTTTAAATGCAATTGTTGCAACCATTGTTACAATAAAAAGAGCTGAAAGAAGCCTTTCAGGGCTGACTTTTCTGAATACACTTCCTATAAGGAGTCGCATAACAGCCATACCTACCACGCTTGCTGAGAGAGCAAACAGTGCTTTGCTTTGTTCAATGTTAAGCTCGGATATCAGGAAGGTGGTTGTCCAGTTGTTAATGAGTGATTCAAAACTACTCTGGAAAAAGAGGAAGAATGAAATTAAAAGCAGCATTTTGTCGCTCAGAAGCGCTTTTACTTCTTTCATTGATATTCCTTCAGTATGCTTTGGCGGAGGGAAATTAATGAGAAGATAAAAAACAGCTGTTAAGGCCGTCAACAAGGCTACTGCAATCAGGATTTTCTCAAAGCTGAAGACATTTCTTAACAGGCCCAGGACCAGCGGCATTCCAAGGGCTCCAATAGTGAAGCATACGCCCAGGAGACTTAGATTGGCCCCTTTGTCTTTTGAGCTGAGGTCAGAGACAATTGCATTTGTGGCTCCGTTAATCGCACCTGCACCTGCACCAAAAAAGAATACCACAATTCTTAGCAGATTAAGTGATGCTACATTAGCCATTGAAACGAAACCTCCACAGATGAATAAAGAGGATATGGCAAGCATCAGTCTGTAACCCCATTTGTCACAGACCGGGCCAAAGAGCAGAGAACCTGCTAGAATGCCGAATGGAAGTATTGCAAATAATGATCCGGCACTGCCATTATCAATGCCCAGCTTCAGTTTTATGTCAGGCACAATGGATCCCAGTGTAATAAGGCTGATCCCGAACAACAGCATACCGAAACAGGCTGCGAAAAAGACTACTCTTCTATTGAACATAGGTAGTTTATTGAGGTTTTGTATATAGTGCGAGGTATGCTGCCCCATAAACACCGGCATCTGTCCCAAGACCTGATGGCTCAATGCTTACCTGTGTGATACTTATAGGCTGTGCCCAGCGCTCAGCTTCTTTAATTATCAGAGGGATAAGCTTTACAGCCGGTCCGAAGACACCTCCGCCAAGGATTATCTTCTCTGGATTGAAGAGGCTTACGAAATTTGCAACTGCCATTCCCCAGAGCTCTATTGAGCCTTCAATTACTTTTACAGCAATCTTATCATTGGCATCATAAGCATCAAAAACATCGCGTGAGGTAATTTTCTCAACCGGTTTTTTTCTAAGTATCCCGGTATAATCACTATCACTGTTCAGATACTCTCTGGTAACTTTTGCAATTCCTTCACCGGAAGCATTGTACTCATAACATCCGCAAGTGAGATATTCTTTCCTGTAAGGTCTGTCAAGAGCCATCCATCCTGTTGCGCCTGCAATATCATTTGAGCCCCGTACTACTCTTCCGTCTATCATTATTCCTGCACCTATTCCTGTGCCAATTGACATAAAAATGGCATCACGGCATCCGCGTGCATTACCTTTCCAACATTCTCCAAGGATATAGCAGGCCCGGTCACTATCGATGTTTACGGGAATAGTTCCGGTTATTGTTTTTACCTCCTGCAACAGAGGGTAATCGTCCCATCCGGGAATGTTGGGAGCCCAGACGGTCCCTTTTTTTTGCCTGTAGATCCCGGGTACACAAATACCTACAGACTCTATCCTGTTGCCTTCTTTGGCTGAAGCTATCAGGTAAGAGTTTATGATGGATTTTATCATCCCGCCAGTCTCTCTCCCGTCGCCTTTAACCAGTGAAACAACGCTGCTTTTTATAATTTCACCCTCATTGGTGAAAGAGGCAAGGGCCATCTTCGTTCCACCAATATCAACTCCTAGTACCGCCATCTGGTATGCTGTGTTTATTATTTAAGCTGATTTCCGTTTATTATAACATCTGTGAGAACAAAATCCCTACTGAAAATTGTAAGATCTGCCCTGTACCCCTCTTTAATAAGACCCCGGTCCTGGCATTTTATAACCCTGGCTGGATAAAGAGATGCCATCCGGAGAGATTCTTCAAGCGGTATATTGACATGCTGTACGCAGTTTCTGACTGCCTGGATCATAGAGAGTGATGACCCTGACAGAGTGCCGTCGGGAAGGGTGAAACGATCTTTTTGTCTTACATGAAGATATGGCCCATGGCTGCTCTCTTCCACAGCATCAGAAACAAGATAGAGCCTTTCATGCATAATTGATTTGCTCAGTGCAATCATATCATAGCTCACATGTATACCGTCTGCAATAATACTTGAATATACATCCTTGCTCATGAATGCTGCACCAGGTAAACCCGGGTCACGATGATGCAATGGCGACATTGCATTGAACAGATGAGTTACAGTGGTTATACCATTTCTGAATCCGCGGGTTGCTTCTGCAAACGAAGCATTGCTGTGGCCAGCAGCGACAGTAACCCCGTAGTCTTTAAGAACTTTTATTACTTCAGGGGTACAGCTTTCCGGCGCAACAGTCATCATTTTAACCACTCCTGATGCCCCCGAAAGGAGATCCGTAATATCCCGGATTCCGGGAATGGCTATATGATGTTTTGAATGAGCACCTGCTTTTGACGGATTTATAAACGGCCCTTCGAGATGCAACCCGAGCACTGCCGGATGCGGATTCTCCTTTATGACCTCTATTGCCTTATGATAAACATATTCCGAGTTTGTGGGAATGGCTATCAGAAATCCTGTCGTACCACTTCTCACAATACTCTCTGTTATTGCTAACAGGGCTTCCGGAGTGGGACTGTCGGAGAAAAGAAATCCACCACCACCTGCAATCTGAAGATCGATAAATCCAGGGGCAATAATTCCTCCATTGCAGTCAATTATATTTGCATCAATTGTAATTGATTGCTGATCTGCTATCTTCCTTATTCTATCCCCCTCGGTCAATAGCACTTTACCTGTCAGAAACTCTTCCCCGGTAAAAATTGTTGCATTGATGAATGCGGTTATCATAAAATATGATATATGATATATGATATCTTTTCAAAGATATTTAATTTATATATCAAACATTGTAGTGAATAAAATGATTTTACAGGAAAAATTCAGCCTGTTTGAGGGCTGGATATTTCTATAAAAATTTTGCATCATAATCCTGGTCTGCGTTCGGTGCATAAATGTCTATTACCCTGTGGTAACCGGGCTCTCCGTTTTTATGTGTTGCACTTCCAGCATTATAGCATCTGGGTATATCCCATGTGCCGTGAATAAAACTACCCACTCCTTCAGGATCCTGATGATAATGGCCAAACAGCAGAAGATCTATATTCCCTTCTATTAACTTCTTAAGCTTATCCCTGTCTTTGAGCTGCATCCCAATCTTGTAATAAAATGGATGATGATGAAGATAGACAACCTTTTTCCTGGCAGCAACCTCAGGTTGTTTAAGTATCTTTTTTAGACGTGAACGCTGTTTTCTACCCAATTCGCCCTCAGACATGATGCGATCAAGCCAATGCAGCTCCTCTGCAGTTGAGTCGAGGCCAATAAATGCAACATCGTCTATTATGTCAAGTTTAGGATAGGAAACATTAGTTGTGCTATAAAATTTTTCCTTGAATAGCTGAACAAATTTCTTATTCCCCAATACTCCGGTACCATAGTCGTGGTTACCCGGAATGAGCAGCAACCGGTAGCCTTTTTCCCTGAGCATACTGATTACCCCGAGAGCTTCGGATATATACTCTTCCCTGTTGGCATTATTAACAATATCTCCTGTTATTATAATGATATATTCCTCAACAGGCTGCTTTGTTTCCATTATCTTTTCTGCGATGGTGCGGAACTTAGCACCGCAATCTTCATGGCCAACATGAATGTCGGATAAGTGAATTAATTTCATGACTCAATTTATATTCATTCGACAGGTGTCTCTTTAAACCAGTCAATAAAATTAAAGCGTGAACAGAATAATTCCAAAAATTTGAGCTGATGAAATTTTTATAAACGAAAAAGGCCCGATTTACGGGCCTCCTAGAACTTAAATCAAAACAAAGATGTAAAACTACTGTCGAATATCTCTTTTAACACTAAATACCGTACTTTTAACATCACAATAGACTATCATTCAAAAGAATAATTTGAATGATATATGGCAAAGCTATAAATGAAATCGAGGGAATAAATTAAAAACTCATTAGAAGTACATTAGAAACTGGTGAAATATAGACCGACTGAGTTCCAAATCGTATTTTTGCGTAAAATTTGATCACGATGGATAACATCAATATACTGATTGTTGAGGATGAACAGAGACTGGCGGAAGTACTGAAAAAGCATCTGGAGGAATGCGGATTCAGGTCAGATATTGCCTGCGACGGTTACATAGGCAAGCAGATGATTGAAAAAGAGCGTTATAATCTTGTTGTTCTTGACATCAATCTACCAATAATTAATGGTTATGATCTGTGCAAGGAGATACGTAAGACGGACAGTAAAATACCTATAATAATGCTTACGGCATATGGCACCTCTGACAATAAAATTGCGGGATTTGATGCCGGAGCTGATGATTATGTTGTAAAGCCTTTTGAGCTGAGAGAACTGGTGGCAAGGATAAATGTCTTTCTTCGTCGTTCGGAACCGTTAAGTACGAAAACAGAAAAGCTGAAGATTTCAGACCTGGAGATGGATCTTGAGACAAAGGCAGTAATCAGGGCAAATAAACGGATTGACCTCACTGCCAAAGAATCGCTTCTGCTGGAGACATTTCTCAAAAACAAGTATAAGCTGCTTTCACGGGAGTTCATCATTGAAAAGGTTTGGGGAATTGATTTCGATCCCAATACTAACATAATAGATGTTTATGTAAATTACCTGAGAAAAAAGATAGATCGTGATTTTGAGCCCAAGCTGATACATACCAAGTATGGTTTTGGCTTTATCTGCAGCGATACGGAGATTTAAAAGATGAACATCAAGACAAAGCTATCGATTCAGTTCACCCTTATTGTCACAGGTGTGTTGTTTTTTACTTCTGTTCTTGTTTATTATTTTTCATATACAAGCCAGGTAAACAAGTTCAGGGACAGCCTTCTGGAGAGTGCCCGTAATACAGCCAACCTGATGATGAATGTCACAGAGATTAACTCCGATCTGCTTAAGAAGATTCACCAGTCAACAATACAATTGCAGGATGAAGAGATAGTGATGACTGATGCCAACCTGAAAAAAATTTACAGTAATAATGCGCGTTATCTTTCGGACATCACTATAAAAGAAAATTCCCAGGCACGTTATCTTAGTTTTTTCGCCCTGGGAGGGAAGGATGGAGTATGTTACAAGCAAACCTATAACGGCTCGGAATATTGTGTTTTTGTTATGGCCCGCGACAAATCGCGTGATGAAGATCTGGCCGAGCTGCGTAGAATTCTGCTGTGGAGCTTTCTTTTAGGAATCGTACTTTCAATACTTTCGTCTTATCTCTTTTCGCAAAGGGCAACAAAACCTATACTTAAGATTATCAAGAGCGTAAAAGAGATCAACTCTGTTAAACTTGGAACGCGGGTTGACGAAGGCAACCGCAAAGATGAGATTGCTCAGCTTGCAATTACCTTCAACGAAATGCTCACAAACCTGGAGATTGCTTTCAAAAATCAGCAGGATTTTGTTTCCAATGCCTCGCATGAGCTCCGTACTCCGGTATCAGTGATGATAAGTGAAAGTGAGTATCTTCTCAGTCACGACAGAAAAAAGGATGAATATGTAAAGCATATTTCCGAAGTAATCTCCGATCTTAAAAAGCTAAATGCTCTTCTGAACAGCCTGCTTGATCTTGCGCAGATAAACCGTGATAAAGCTGTAGTTTTTGAGAATGTCAGGATAGATGAGTTAGTTTTCAATGCAATCTTTGAGGTTAAGAACAGATACCACGGACGTAAAATTGTACCAAGGATTGTCTACCCGGAAAGCGGGGAAGACCTGCTGGTATATGGAAATACAGGATTGCTTGAGATTGTCTTTGAGAATCTCCTCGATAATGCCTGCAAATTCTCAAATGAAGATATTCATGTCGATTTTGAAATTGATAAAGAGAAAATCCGGATAACAATTTCTGATAAGGGTATAGGTATTCCTTCAGCAGAGCTTGATAAAATCTACAACCCATTTACCCGTGCCTCAAATGTGAAATATATCGGAGGGTTTGGAATAGGTATGTCTCTTGTCAGGGGTATTCTGAACCTTCATAAAGCCACCTTAACCATTCATAGCCGTGAGAATGAAGGGACACAGATAAACATAATCTTCGACAGATTATAGATGCGGCCCGGTTTAGATATAAATTTTAAATGCAGGGGAGATATCTGAATCCCTCCTGCATTTAAATTTCAACCTATTGGATTCTCAATAGATGTATCTTGAGTCAGCCTGCAGTGCCGCGCGTATTGCATGTTTCAGATCCTGGGCGCAGTCCACAACCATCTCAATATCATCGGGGAAGTCAACAGGTTTGGATGTCAGCATTTGTTTATGACGCTCAGTCAGCGCACCCTGGTCTCCTATCGCTCTTGCAGATATGTGCTCAAAGCCTGATCTTGCCCCAATAGGATCTGTTTTGATAACCTTTTCAGGTCTTAATCCTACTACCTCAACCTGGCCATCTATAATACACTGTTTTCTCTGTATTGTTTGGATAAGTGCACACTGCAGGGTTTTATATTTCTTAACCTTGATGTCGTTCCCAAGAGAATCCTTCTTCACGTTTCCCTTTGCATCCAGGACATACTGGAAACCATCTTCAACTTCCCTTTTAATAAGGCTATCTATCTGAAACTGGTTATCCGGGCTTACTGCAATGTTTTTTACATAAACATTTACCACATAGTCGAAGCTGGTGTTTGCATCCAGGGAAGTGGTATAATACTCAACCCAGTCGGTGTTGAGTGATGCTATATCGATATTAAGGAGATCCTTTTCAAAATCCTCCGGGAACCTCATCTGCGAGTTGTTCTTCAGGCTTATAAATACTCTGCTTATTCCATAATAGCGTGCATCGGAAAGCATTGGATCAATGTTGGGATAATCTCCGACATAATCTTTTGCACGGACAAATTCGTTGTAAGCCTGACGATAAGAATCTTTGGTGCCGTTTTTCATCAGTTCCTGGCCGTGGGCATAATAGAAATCAGCTGCTTTTCTCTTTGCAACAGCCATCTCGGTGAGGTAGTCAACATACGGAAAATCAACTGTTCTTCCCTGGTATTGAAGAGGGGTAACAGTACGTACCAATGCCTGCCGGTCATTAAGGCGTTTATATATCAGATAGATCTCATCCCATGAAGAGGCTTTGCCTTCAATCTTAAGGTATCGTATACGTTCATTATCCTGTTCAGTAACAACTTTCATTGCCTGTTCCAGGGTCTCTATATCTTTTTCACTTGTTGCATCCTTGCGCAGGTTCTTTACTGCTTTTTGAATGGCTCCGTCGTAATTGCCATGTTCGAGCTGTTTCTTTGAAGAACCACATCCGGCCAAAAGCAGGGTAGTCAAAACAATAAGAGCGTAGATCTTTTTCATATTTCCCCTATTAATATTTTTCTAAAGGTAAAAAAAAGTTTATAAAGTCCTTTAGGTCCATAAAGTCCATGAAGCCCTAAAAGTCCCTAAAGTTGAATATTTTCAAATCTTTTACTCCATACCCCTTACTACCTACTACCTACTACTTACTATTTTGTCTCTCTGTATTTAAATAGAAATATTTCTTTATATTTGTCTCGCTCATTTTAGGAGCAGTTCTTTGTTATGGGGATATAGCTCAGTTGGCTAGAGCGTGTGACTGGCAGTCACAAGGCCAGGGGTTCGATTCCCCTTATCTCCACCTTCGCCTCCGCTGCACCTGCATCGGGGGCTTTTTTATTTAATAGTATTTATTAATTCTCTGAAGCTATTCAGGGCTTATGTGGACACACTCAACAAAAAAAGCCTGATCATTTTAATCAGGCCCCTTTTGTTATTATATGAATTACTATTGTTCTTCGTTTCCGTAACCACCCATATTGTTTTCCTGTTGTGTTCCTTTGTTCATTCTCTTTGGTGACATATTACCGAAGCTGTATGTAACTGTTAGGCCAACCTGACGACCACCCCACCAGTTTTCGCTGTCCTGTATATAACCAATGCCGGAGGTATGCGCCTTCCTTTTCCTGGAGTCGAGGATGTCACGTGCATTTATGCTGAAGCTGAGTTTCTTAACCTGCTTGCGCAGACCTGCATCGAGAGAGTAGTTTGCCTTCTGATATCCCTGGGCAATTATCTGCTTTGCATTATAGTTTCCTGTAAGCTGAAGTGAATATGACTTTGGGAACCTGAAGCTTGCTATCATCCTTGCATTCCAGGTAAAATCTTCATTGTCTTTACCCGTGATGTAGTCAGATGCTCCTTCGGGCATATATTTAAAACCATCAAGCTTATAGTAATACACATTGACGGTTGATGTAAGCTCCAGCATCTTGAAGAGCTCGTCCTTGAGAACAAGTTCAGTACCTGTTGACATCGACCTGGAGATATTTTCGAAAGTGGATTTCATCACATTCCCTTCCAGGTAGCTTATCCTTTGAATAACATTGTCAGTATTTCGGAAATATCCTGAAAATGAGAAGACGTGCTTGTCCCAGTTTTTGATGTAGTTCAATTCAAAAGCATTTGAAAATTCAGGAAGGAGGTTGGGATTACCGAATGAGATATTTGTTGAATCAGTTATGTCGACAAAAGGATTCAATTCATGCCCGCCAGGACGCTCAATACGGCGCGTGTAACTGAGCTGAAGCTCATTGTCGGCCGGAAGTGAGTAAGAAAGGAAAAGAGTAGGGAAGAGGCTGAAATAGTCTTTATTAAACGGGGTTACATCAGATGCGCTTTCGTTATATCCTGGAGAGCGTGTTTCTATCGATGAGTATTCTCCTCTTAAACCCAGCTGGTAGCCAAACTTATTCATCTTACCTGTGTAAGTTGTATAAAGAGCATGAACATCCTGGTTATAGAGGAATCTGTTGAACAGATCCGTCTGAGGAATCGCTGTGCCTTCACTTGTACCTCCATAGGTCTCCACCGGGCTGTTTTCACGTTCAATGCTTGCCTTATATCCAGCTTCAAGCTTTGAGTTTTCGTTTATTTTTTTAAAATAATCAAGCTGTATTTCCACCTCATGATTATTCATATTCATAATCTGTTTCTGATATGAGCTAACCTCGTTTGCATCGGCAAATACAGAATTTTGTTTGTATATCGAGGTGTTATCCATCTGCCACTTATCTGTGGTGATATTGAAATCGAGGTAATGGTCCTTGCCGAATTCATGTTTATAACCGAATTCCAGGTTTCCGCCATTCATTTTAGTATCTGCATCCGTCAGCCTGGTGCTGGTTGTAAATGAGTTTGGGACATCGCTAAGGTAATTCACTGTCCTTTTACTGTCTCCGTTACCGAACATTGCAAAACCGCCAACAGTGATATGATCATTTGGAGTGACGTGCCATGTCATTCCCAATCTTGTAAAGACGTTGCTACCGCCTCCGCTGTTGGTTGATTTCTGGTTAAGGAATGTTGTGTCAGTTTCAAAGGTATTCAACCGGTGACTGAAACCACCACCTTTACGCACTCTCTCTCTGTAAGCCAGGCTTGCATATGCATCAAGTTTGCTGCTGCTGTAGTTATAATTTGCGCTTGCGTTATATCCTCCCTGTGAGTCCCCTCCCAGCTGGAGACTGCCATAATAACCGGCTTTTCTGTCTTTCTTAAGCACAATGTTAATTATACCTGCAGTACCTTCCGGACTATATTTTGCCGAAGGGTTAGTTATGACTTCAATCTTCTCAATGGTCTCCGCCGGCAGCTGTTCAAGTATCTGTCCACGATTGTCGGCCGACAGTCCTGATGCCTTACCGTTTATCCAGACAGTTACTGAAGAGTTACCCTTTAGTGAGATGCCACCTTCGTTGTCAACTTCCACTGATGGTATATTACTCAGCACGTCTGTTGCAGAACCTCCGGTAGCCGCAATATTCTGATCTACGGTGAACACCTTCTTGTCTATGTCGACCTTCATCTCGGATCTTATTCCTACAACTTTCACCTCGTCCATGACTTTTGCATCTGATGAAAGTACAATCCGTTTCAGATCTATGGTTCCTCCTGCAGGAGCCACGGTGATTATGTTTTCAAATGATGTATATCCAATATATGAGACGGTAACATTGTAATCACCTGCCGGAATATTATGTATTACAAAATCACCGTTTTTATCTGTGACGGTACCAAGAGGTGCCACACCTGTTACATTTTGTCTTTTAAGAAGGACATTGACGAATTCCAGAGGTTCTTTTGTCTGAGCATCAATAACCTGTCCAATAACTTTGCCTTTGCTCTCCTCAGCATATAGGTTATTTAATGCAAGAGCCACCGTAAATAATAAAGCTAAAAATGATCTTTTCATACCAAAGAAAAAAATTTGCACAAAGTTGACTCAAATAGAGTTAAAACAGGCTTAGCTTTTAGTTAAAAAAAAATAAAATAACATAGCGGAAATGTTAATACGGGCCATCACCAGCGCAATATTATGAGGATTAAACCCTTAAATATTAAGACCGGCTTCCGGTGAGGGAAATATTTTAATACTTTTGCGCCGTTGAAATGATTTATGATTAAAAAGGAAAAGACTGAAGAGCGTGCGGTACTTATTGGAGTGGTCACTCCCGACGTTGACGAAGCTACCGTATCAGAATATCTTGATGAACTGGCGTTTCTGACAGAGACAGCAGGTGCAGTGCCTGTTAAACGGTTTTCGCAAAAGGTGGAATATCCAAATCCACGAACATTTGTTAACAAAGGCAAGATTGAAGAGATAGCCTCATATGTCTCAGAAAATGAAATCGATATAGCTATCTTTGATGACGACCTGTCGCCAAGCCAGATACGAAATATTGAAAAGATATTAAACTGCAGGATACTGGACCGTACCAACCTGATACTCGATATTTTTGCTTCCCGGGCCCGTACATCACATGCACGTGCCCAGGTTGAGCTTGCCCAGTATCAGTATCTTTTGCCGCGACTCGCCGGTATGTGGACACACCTTGAGCGACAGAGGGGTGGTATAGGTCTGAGAGGCCCGGGAGAGACAGAAATTGAGACGGACCGCCGTATAATAAGAGATAAGATTTCCAAACTTAAGGAAGATCTGAAAAGGATTGACACCCAGATGTCTCAGCAACGCAAGAACCGTGGCAAGATGGTAAGGGTCGCGCTGGTAGGTTATACAAACGTGGGCAAATCCACGCTGATGAACCTGGTCTCAAAATCAGATGTGTTTGCTGAAAACAAGCTCTTTGCCACACTCGATACCACAGTAAGGAAAGTGGTGGTTGAAAACCTGCCATTCCTGATGTGCGATACTGTAGGATTCATCAGAAAGCTGCCTCATGACCTGGTTGAGTCATTTAAATCGACACTGGATGAAGTCCGGGAGGCAGATCTTCTTATACATGTGGTTGACATATCGCATCCTGGATTCGAAGAACAGATAGCCATTGTGAACAGTACCCTGGGAGAGTTAAACTCACTTGACAAACCTACGATAATGCTGTTCAATAAGATTGATGCGTTCAGTTATACACCGAAAGATGATTTTGATCTTACTCCGGCAACCAGGAAGAATCTTTCCCTTGCCGATCTGAAACGCTCCTGGATGGCAACAGGAAAAGACTACAGGACTGTTTTCATCTCGGCAAAGACAAAGGAGAATGTTGAGGAGATGAAGTCCTTAATATACGAAGAGGTAAAGAAGATACATGCCATTCGTTACCCCTATAATGATTATCTCTATTGATCCAATATCTTTCCGGTATAAAACATGTAGAGGCTGTCTCAAAAACGAGATAGCCTCTTCTGCTTTTCTCGATAAACTTTTAACAAAATTGGGTTAAACGATGGATCAAGCGGAAAAGTTTGGGTGAAGGCCTCTGGTGAAAGTTTCCCCTCCTTAGAAAGGAGGGGTCCGGCGACGCAGGAGCCGGGGGGTGGTATGTCTTGGTATAAATCTGTCGTCAGAAGTAATAAGCTGGAAAAAGATTAGCAGCAATATCCTTTTTTACAGAAAGACAGGTGGATATTAAAGCTTAATACATACCACCCCGCCCTCGCTCCACTCGGGCACCCCTCCTGACTCAGGAGGGGAAAGTATCTCCCCAAAAAAAGAAGCTGCCTTTTGAGACAGCCTCTACAAAAAAAGGAATATCATTTATTATTTCAATAACCCTGTCTTTATCATTGCCTCGGCAATCTGAACTGCGTTTGTGGCAGCACCTTTGCGGATATTATCGGCAACTACCCACAGGTTAAGTGTATTATCCTGGGAGAAGTCACGACGCAGTCGTCCGACAAATACCTCGTCTTTATTATGAGAGATGATTGGCATTGGGTATCTCTTTTCTGCAGGATTGTCGTAAAGTATCACACCCGGGGTGGCTGAAAGCAATTCTCTTACCCTGTTGAGGTCATAGTCTCTTGCAAATTCAACGTTTACCGCCTCTGAGTGACCACCTACAACAGGTACTCTTGCTGCTGTCGCGGTAACCCTGATGCTGTTATCCTCAAGGATCTTGCGTGTCTCGTTCACCAGCTTCATCTCCTCCTTGGTGTAGCCATTCTCAAGGAAAACATCGCACTGAGGGAGGCAGTTCATGTCAATCTGGTAAGGATAAGCCATTTCGCCCTGTATCCCCTGACGCTCATTCTCCAGCTGTGTGACGGCTTTAACGCCTGTGCCTGTCACAGACTGGTATGTTGATACAACGATACGTTTTATGACATATTCCTTATGTAGAGGAGCCAGTGCCATGAGCATCTGTATTGTTGAACAGTTGGGGTTTGCTATAATCCTGTCGGCTGCCTTTACTGCATGAATGTTTATCTCCGGAATAACAAGGGGTATGTTCTCCTCCATTCGCCATGCCGATGAGTTGTCAATTACTACCGTGCCATTCTGTGCGAATACAGGAGCCCATTCCTTGGATACGGAGGCACCGGCTGAGAAAAGTGCTACCTCTGGTTTGGCTTCCACTGCCTCCATAACACTCACCACCTTCATTGGTTTTTCATTGAATAAAACGTCCTTACCCACTGACTTCTCTGATGCTGCAGGGTAAAGTACATCAACCGGAAAATTCCTCTCCTCAAGGACTTTTAACATCATGCGGCCAACCATCCCGGTGGCTCCGACAACTGCTACTTTCATTTTTTCTTTTTAATTTTTTAATCGAAATTTGTTCACGGAATAATTAGCAAAAATAATTTTTTTTCATTCTCACTGCATGAAAAAAACAGTTATGCTATTTTTTCTGTTCATGTCGTTGAAATCTTTCAGCCAGATCTCATATTCATTTGAAAATGGCACTACTGAAGGATGGAGCTTCTCCCGGGCGGGCAGTTGGGCAGCCGATTTATACCAGCCTATAAGTGGCTCGCGATCACTTCATCATGTTTATAATAATTCATCGGCGGCAACCGATGCTGCTTCTTTTTCCTTGTCCGGGTTATGCCCTGCATGCTCAGAAGTGAAATGGGAGTTTTATGTGAGGCATGGCTATGCTCCCTCGGCGTCCAACAAATGGGCATTTGTGCTTTCGTCTGATATCACAGCCGGCAACCTGGTGTCAACAACCGGCTTTAACGGCTTTGTTGTTGGTGTAAATATGACGGGCAATGATGATACACTGAGAGTCTGGAGTGTGACATCAAAAAGCTACGAAGTGATCATCAGTTCTTCAGTTAACTGGGAGAAGGACATAGGCACATCAGCAGCGATGAAAATTGTTGTCATCAGACAAAAATCAGGAGTATGGCTCCTCAGTGTTTACAAGACAGATGAGACACTTATTGGCACCTGGCAGGGTAGCAGCACAATGCTTCCCGAAGCAGTATCATCAGGACTGGTCTATAGCTACACTGCTACTGCCGATCAGCTTCTGTGGCTTGACGATGTCTCAGTGACGGGGACATTTGTTCCTGATACATCTGCTCCCTCGATCCTTTCAGTAACTGCATTAACATTAACCACACTAAGAGTCGTTTTTGACGAAGATCCTTTGAACGACTTATTACCTGCCGGAACCGTGTTGCTTGCTTCCGGCATAGTAACCCTTAGTACTAAAAGGATTTCAGAGGGAATATACGATTTGGAGCTTGGAGCACCGATACCCAATAAAAAGAAAGAGACTCTTTCCATTGCAAATCTGTGCGATAAAGAAGGTAATTGTTCCGCCTTAATGTCATTTGATTTTACCCCTGCATTTGCCGGGACAGGTGATGTTGTGATAAGTGAAATAATGTTTGATCCTTCGCCTCCTGTTGAATTGCCCGACGTTGAATATGTGGAAATATTCAACCGTACCGGGTATAGTTTTCCGGCCAAGGGATGGATGCTTATTGTTGGTTCCGATACTTCGTTCCTGCCCGACATAACAATATCGCAGGGGGAATTTATAATACTATGCGGTACGTCTGATACCTCTGCAATGAACAGATATGGTAAATCTTTCGGTATAAAATCATTTCCCGGGTTGAACGATACAGGCGAGATGATTGCTCTTAAAGACAAGGATGGAACATTAATACATGGGCTGAAGTTTGGCCCTGAGCTTTATAACGATGACCTGAGATCTGGCGGGGGATGGTCGGTTGAGTTAACCGACTTCAACTCCCCGTTTAATACCCGGGAAGTATGGAGCGCATCTCATAACCCCGTCGGTGGAACACCGGGTAAGCTGAATTCAGTACAATCTTTACATCCCGATACCGGATGCCCTGATTTGATGGCTGTTTATCCAATGGATGAAAACAATATTGTTATAGGGTTTAGTGAGACCATCATTGGTGCACTGAATCCTGAAGCGTTTATTTGTGGAAATGCAAAAGCAACGAAGGCTAAATCAATGGATATTGCCAATATGAGCTTCGTGATCAGTTTTGAGGAGCCGTTCATTGCAAATAAGGTTTATACTCTTGGTTTATCCTCTTCACTTACTGACTTTGCAGGCAACCCGCCATGCAATTCAGCGGTAAAGTTTGCAATTCCGGTTGAAGCCCGAGCAGGTGAGATTCTTTTTAATGAACTCTTGTTCAACCCTGTGTTACCATGTGATGACTTTATCGAGCTATATAATAATTCATTGTCTGTTTTTGATCTCTCAGATTACTATTTTTCATCCACTGATACTGAAACCGGAAAAGAGTCGACCCTTACAGCTGTTTGTTCTATGCCTGAGCTTATTTTCCCAGGCGAAATAAAGGCGTTTACTGTTACAAAAGATGCTATTCTTAATTATTACCCATGCGCATCGGCAGCCAATGTTATTGAGACGGAGAGACTACCTTCAATGCCCGACGAAAAAGGCATCGTCAGTTTATATTCAAGGGCGCTGGACAAAATTGACAGGGTGGAGTACAGCAGTTCAATGCATCTGCTTTTCTTCTCCGGGGATGAGGGAGTATCGCTTGAGAAGGTAAACCCTTCGTTACCATCGGGTTTTGCATCAAACTGGCACTCAGCATCCGGAAGCTGTAACTGGGCTACACCAGGTGCTGCAAATTCAGTATCAGATTCCCTTGCAGGCAATACAGGAGGAGTTACTCTCTCTGGTGAAAGGGTTACTCCTGACGGTGATGGCATTGAGGATGTGATTTCTGTTAATGTTTTCCCCGGAGGAGATGAAAATGTTATTTCAGTAAAAGTATACGACAATAGCGGAAAACTTATAAAAGTCCTATGTGATCGCCTGTATGCCGCGAAAGGGGCTTCCATTATATGGGATGGCACCAACGGTAACATGGAACGGGTACAAAGAGGATTGTACCTGATAATGGTGATGTCCTACAATTCCGGTGGAGAGGTAAGACGATGGAAAAAAGTTTGTGCAGTGCTTTATAACTGATTATCAGATCATCTGAATCAGACCTGAAATGATCTGAGTCATGAGACTTTCACTATGTTCAGCAGCCTGTTGTACAGACTGGTGGGTTGTATATTCGATTTTCCCGTCAACACCCAGATCAGTTATTATGCTTACAGCAAACACCGGCAGCGACATATGGCGGGCAGTGATGACCTCAGGAGTGGTACTCATACCCACAGCATCGGCACCAATGGTGCGGAAGTAACGGTACTCAGCCGGAGTCTCAAATGTTGGACCGGAGGTTGAAAGATAGGTTCCTTTCTTATACTGAATGCCAAGTTTCTGCGCAATATTCTCTGCTTTTTCTATGAGTGACTTGTCATATGCCTTGCTCATGTCAGGGAATCTTGGACCAATACGGTCATCGTTCGGGCCAATCAACGGATTCGGGAGGAGGCTGATATGGTCAGTGATGAACATGATGTCTCCGATGGAAAACTTAGGATTTGTTCCTCCTGCAGCATTTGACAGGAAAATGGCTTTGATACCCAGGTTCTTCATTACCCGTATAGGAAAAGTCACCTGCTCGGCTCCATAACCTTCATAATAATGAAAGCGGCCCTGCATTGCGACAACCTTTTTCCCTCCCAGTTCGCCAAAAATCAGCTTACCGGCATGCCCTTCAACAGTCGATACAGGAAAATTAGGGATCTCTTTATATTGAACCTCAATGGTGTTTTCAATTTTTGTTACCAGGCCACCAAGACCGGTGCCAAGAACTATCCCTGCTTCCGGATTATGAAAACCTTTATTTTTTAAAAACTCGATGGTTTCAAGAACTTTATCCAGCATAGTCGGTAATTATTTTGATGAACTGTTCCTCGTTCTTAATGAATTTTATTCTTACAGGAAGAAAGTAAAAATTATTTACGAACGGGGATGCAATATTAGTGAAATCTTTTAATCTGACAGCATCCTTTTCAGTTGTAATTATTATTTTTTCTTTCAAATCCAGAGATTCATATCTCTCATTGATTTTGCTGATATCCAACTCACTGAAGTAATGATGATCAGGGAATGTTATAGGGATTATTGTTCCGGTAAATAAAGAGAGGTATTTTATTAGCGGGAGGGGGTTGGCAATTCCAGTAACAAGGATTACTCCAGCTCCCATGGTAAGCTGCTTCGGTTCAACCGTGCCGGAATTTTCGCTCTTGTATACCGGAGTCAAATCACCATATGCCAGAGAGGTAAAAAAAAGATGCTGTCCTTTTCCGGGAGCTATCTCCTTTTCTATGGAATTCATCTCTTCATCTGTGATACCGGCAGGTGTTTTGGTAACAATTATTACATGAGCTCTGGATAACCCTTTAAGACTCTCCCGCAGACGTCCATATGGCAATAGATGATCACGGGTCATGAGTCGTCCGTAGTCAGTCAGAATGATGTTTAACCCTGCCTTTAACGACCTGTGCTGAAAGCCGTCGTCAAGGATGACAGCTGAACGGCCAGTACTCAGTCGCATAAGCTTTTTTATCCCATTAACCCTGTCTGAGTCTACCGCTACTGTCACCTGCCTGAGGCTGCTGGCTATCTGCAGAGGTTCATCTCCGGTAAGGAGTGCGCTATCCTGTGGGGTTACAAGACGAAATCCCCTGCTTTTTCTCCTGTACCCACGACTCAGCACTGATACATCTACATATTTGGAGAGCAGGTTTGCAACATACTCTACATGTGGTGTCTTGCCTGTACCTCCAACAGTTATGTTGCCCACACATATTACTGGTATGGGAAAGACTTTTGATTTTAATATATGGCTGTTGTACAGCATATTGCGTATTGCTGTCACAGCACCGTAAATAAATGAAAGAGGTCGAAGAAGAAGTTCCTTCAAAAATTTCATATTAATGAATATCAATAAAATAAGGCAGTCTTGCCTGGATACCTCCTGCTTCCAGAATCTCTTTAATGCGGAGATAAAATATTGCATTTTCTCCCAGTTCATCCTTCAGTGCTCTCATCTTTATGTCATCATTCAGATCGCTCAGGAATGCGGTGGCAAAATCGACTTTTTCCGGCAGGTCAATCACCTTATACTCCTTTAACCCTGCAGCGGCAGCGGCTTCCCTTATAGCATCGCTAAGGCCTCCCACGGTGTCAACGAGACCTATACCAAGTGCATCTGATCCGCTCCATACACGACCTTGTCCAATGCTGTCAACCTGGGCTTGTTCCATCTTCCTTCCCCTGGCGACAACTCCGGTGAAGCTTGAATAGATATGCTCCACTCCGGCCTGCAAGACCTCTTTCTCGTAGCTGTCCATTGGCCTGGTTACTGAAGGGAAGTCGGCATACTGATTTGTGCCGACAACTTCTGATGTTATTCCCAGTTTGTTCTCAAGGAGAGGCTTAAGATTGGGTATAAGACTGAACACTCCGATAGAACCGGTTACCGTAACCGGCGATGCAAGTATCTTTGTAGCAGGAGCTGAGACGTAATAGCCTCCGCTGGCGGCATAGTTACCCATAGAGACAATAACCGGTTTCTTTTGTGCGGTAAGATCTACTTCGTGCCAGATGATATCGGCAGCCATAGCATTTCCACCGGGTGAGTTAACCCTGAAGACAACAGCCTTGATGGTACTGTCTTTTCTCACTTTTGCAAATTCAGAGGCAAACTTTCCACCTCCAATATTTGTCTCATCACCATTTCCGGTAACAATACTACCTGAAGCGTATATTATTGCAATTTTATCCTTTGAAGTGCTCTTATGGCCAGAATCCACAACCTTTGAATATTTGGCGGCACTTACAAAATTGATCTTTTTGTCTTTCTCTATACCTGCTTTTATCCTTATGCTGTCGTTGAGCTGATCGCGGTAGAGTGTCCCGTCAATAAGTCCCAGGGCAGAGGCTCTTGAGAGATCATATGCCAGCAGACTGTCGGCTATTTCATTCAGCCTTCTTTCAGGAATTGAGCGTGATTTGGAGATTGTGGCTACGGCATAGTTCCAGATAGATCCTACATAAGCTTTTACCTGTTTACGGTTTGCTTCACTCATCTTATCAAGGATGAATGGTTCAACAGCTCCTTTGAATTTGCCATGACGAATAACCTGGACTTCCACACCGAGCTTCTCAAGGGCCTTGTGATAGAAGCTTACCTCAGCGGCAAGTCCTTTAAAATCGAGTTCCCCGGTTGGATTAATCCATATTTTGTCGGCCGATGATGCAACGAAATAGCTTTGCTGTGTCATCAGGTAATCGGCATAAGCATAGACAAATTTGCCTGACTTGCGAAACTCATTAAGTGCATTCCTTATCTCCTCGGAAGTAGCCCAGCCAGAGCCCTGCAACCCGCTTTCAAGAAGGATGCCTTTTATCTTTTGGTCCTCAGCAGCTTTCCTTATATCGGAAAGGATTTCATTAAGCCCGACAGTCTTCTTCACAGACATGGTTGCAAAATCGAATGATGAAAATGGATTTTCATTTGCGCGGTCAGGAATAGCTGTACCTGCATTAATAACCAGTACTGATTTATCCGGGATAGTTACCGGCTTGTTCCCTGATGCAACCATTGCAGACAGAGCAGAGAGCATGATTATGAAAAAAATAATTCCTGTGAAAATAAGGCCAACTATTGTAGCCAGAGTCATTTTCAGAAAGCTTTTCATCCTTTGATTGTTATATATTTGAGGAGCCAAATTATAAAAAAAACTCCAACCGCGAGTTATTGAATATGTAAATCAATGTTAAAAGATTATGAAAGAAGTATATCTGGGACTGGGAAGTAACCTGGGCGACAGGGAGAAGCATCTTTCCAATGCTGTTTCACTTCTCTCAAAGGAGTGCGGGGAGGTATTACAGTGTTCGTCTATATGGGAAACTGAACCATGGGGATTTGAAGCTGAAACAGCGTTTTTGAATATGGCAATATCAATAAAGACTCAGTTGGATGTGGAGGAGTTTTTCAGAGTGATGCATTCCATAGAGTCACGGCTGGGACGGGAGCGGACTGGAAA
>Ga0116170_10001949_pt1 | contig 20445 bp, 16 predicted proteins | sample AD_JPNHW1_MetaG_FD_89797 | JGI IMG/M metagenome (GOLD analysis project Ga0116170, IMG submission 89797) | Active sludge microbial communities of municipal wastewater-treating anaerobic digesters from Japan - AD_JPNHW1_MetaG | ecosystem: Engineered > Bioreactor > Anaerobic > Digestate | place...
CCGCTTATATGCGGAGGGAGTGTGTCAGGGAAATTTTTTTTTGTAATGCCGAGCCTGGAGAATGGCGCGCATGGATCGTATATTTCAACTTCAGTCTCGCGATGTTCGGGATTAATCCGTAGGCCGAATTTTATTTTCTGACTGTTCGCGGAAATTTTTTCTTTGAAATGATTATACTGGCTCATGGAGTTCAGTACTATATGGTCGGAGAGTTCCAGCAGCTCGTCGAAATCGCCGTCGCTGTATGCTGCCGCGAAGGAATGTACCTCCCCGCCGAACTCTTCACGCCCGAGCCTTGCTTCATGAGGTGAACTCGCACAGGTCCCCGCAAGATACTGTTTTACGATAGCGGCGCTTGAATGCATTGCAAAACCTTTCAGCGCCAGAAGTATTTTTGCCCCTGTGCTTTTCTGTATATGCGAAAGCAGTTTGAGGTTGCATTTAAGCAGAACCTCATCAACTACAAAGCATGGAGTTTCAAAAATTGAGAAGTCTATCACAGCGTTTTTTCCTTAAATAATAACATTCAGCGCAAGCCCCCCAACCCCCCGGAGGTGGGCTTAAAGACATTGTTGATTAAAACAGTAAAGCTTATAAACAAATTAATTATGGTAAAATACCCTGAAGCCTCCCGCCGGGGGGTTGGGGGGCTTCAGGATAATTCTGAATTTTTATAAAAACATTTCCTTCCAGGGCAATCCGTGAACATTAAGAGCATCCATGAACGGGTCCGGGTCCATCTGTTCCATATTGAAAACTCCATTCCCTTTCCAGGAGCCTTTTAATATCATCATTGCGCCGATCATTGCAGGTACACCGGTTGTGTAGGAAATGGCCTGAGACTTAACCTCGCGGTAGCATTCCTCGTGATCACAGATATTGTAAACATAATATTCTTTAGGTTTTCCGTCCTTTATCCCTTTGCAGACACATCCGATACATGTCTTTCCTTTTGTAAGAGGACCAAGTGATGCAGGGTCAGGGAGAAGCGCTTTCAGAAACTCAAGCGGAATTATCTCCATACCGTTGAATTTTACAGGTTCAATAGAAGTCATACCGACATTCTGAAGTACTTCAAGATGTTTCAGGTAGTTTTCAGAGAAACTCATCCAGAACTGCGCTTTTTTAATTGTCGGGATATGTTTAACAAGGGACTCGAGCTCTTCATGGTATAGGCGATAGATGTTGTATGTCCCTACGTTTTCGGGGCATTCAAATTTTCTGTTCAAAGACATGGGGGGAGTCTCTATAAATTTACCATCCTCCCAGTGTTTGCACAGGGCCGTTATCTCCCGTATATTAATTTCAGGATTAAAATTTGTGGCGAACTTCAGTCCGTGATTTCCTCCGTTAACATCAATAATGTTGAGTTCATGTATCTCGTCAAAGTGATGTTTGAGAGCGTATGCTGTAAAAACATTTGTAACTCCCGGATCGAAACCCGATCCGAGTAAAGCCATTATTCCCGCTTTTTTAAAACGTTCCTGGTATTCCCATTGCCATTTGTAGCAGAATTTCGCCTCGTCGCGCGGTTCGTAGTTTGCTGTATCAACATAGTGAACTTTGGTTTCAAGACAGGCATCCATTATAGTAAGATCCTGGTATGGCAGTGCTACATTAATTACCACATCCGGTTTAAAATCCTTAATGAGGCTGACAAGTTCCGGGACTTTATCCGCATCAACACGTTCAGTGCGTATTGGCCTCTTTATCTGAGAAGCAATATGTTCACATTTAGAGAGAGTTCTGCTCGCAAGGCATATCTCCTCAAAAACTTCAGAAACCTGCGCGCACTTGTGAGCAACAACCTGTCCTACTCCGCCTGCACCTATGATCAGAACTTTTCCCATAACCCGAACCTCCTCATTTTTCAAAGTATGTATATCCTCTAAGCCCATTATCATAAGCTTTCATAATCTCACGTCTTTCGTTTACTGAAATACGCCCTTCACGAATTGCCTGTTCCGCCATTTCCCGAAAATCAAGAAGCATCTGCTTAGGATTGAATTCCACATAGGAAAGAACATCGGCAACGGTATCCCCTTCAATTTCACGGACAAAATCATACTCGCCGCCGGGATAGATTCTTATACTCGCTACGTTTGTATCACCGAACAGGTTGTGCAGGTCACCGAGAGTCTCCTGGTACGCGCCTACGAGAAAAATTCCCAGATAGTAATCATCCTCTTCAAGCTCATGGAGCGGCAGTACATGTTTTACGTCATGAAGGTCAATAAAGCTGTCTATCTTCCCGTCACAGTCGCATGTGATATCCGCTATGACTGCGTTTCTTGAAGGCATCTCCGTCAGCCTGTGCAGCGGCATTAACGGGAAGAGCTGATTTATCGCCCAGTGGTCCGGGACAGACTGGAATACCGAGAAGTTGCAGTAATAGATATCGGCGATTGCAGATTCAATGTCGCTAAGGTCAGGAGGCGACTGCTTCATCCTTTTCTTTTCCTGCGCAATAACACTTATAATATTCCAGAAAACAGTTTCAGCGAATGAACGCTCCCGTAAAGAAATTTTACCATGCTTAAAAAGTTCACGTACTTCATCTCTATAGTAAAGAGCATCGTTGTAGCACTCCTGAATATTTTTAAGATTCATTGTATTGAGGATATAGTATAAACTTTTTATAAGGTCGTGCGAATTTTCGGGTGGAGTCTCCGGTATCTTTACGATTTCAAATTTAGCCACGTCGAGAACGTTGAAGACTAGAACGGAATAGTAAGCAACAGTTGCTCTCCCTGACTCTGTAACAATTATAGGATGGGGAATATTTTCCTCATTCATTGTTGACTGGACTATCTCTATAATATCAACGCAATACTCGTCTATCGTATAGTTTCTGCTGTTTGAAAAGTTTGTATTTGATCCGTCGTAGTCTACCGCCAGTCCGCCGCCAAGGTCAAGGTATCCCATCTGGGCTCCCTCTTTCACCAGGCCTGCGTAGATTCTGGCACCTTCAACCACGGCTGAACGTATATCTCTTATATTAGGAATCTGTGAACCAAGATGGTAATGCAGAAGCTTCAGGCAATCTAGCATGTTCTTTTTTTTCAGATGGTCGACTGCTTCTATCAGCTGAGTGGTATTAAGCCCGAAAATACTTCTGTCGCCGCCGGACTCGGTCCAGTGCCCTCCGGCTTTTGATGAGAGTTTAATTCTCATCCCTATGAGAGGCTTTACCTGCAGAATTTCAGAACGCTGCATAATCAGTTCAAGCTCGCCGGGGATTTCAACCACAAAGAAACATTTAAAGCCCATTTTGACCGCATAAAGTCCCAGGTCGATAAACTCCTCATCCTTGTATCCGTTGCAGATCAGGCATGCCTCTTTATCACGCATGATCGAAAGTGCTCCTATAAGCTCGGCTTTGCTTCCCACTTCCAGTCCGTGATGGTATCTCTCGCCGTACTTTACTACTTCTTCAATTACCTGCTGCTGCTGGTTGACTTTAATAGGATAGACTCCCCGGTAATCACCCTGGTAATTCCATTCTTTCATGGCTTTTTTGAACGATTCATTAAGGTTTGATATCTGGGTATCGAGAAGGTTTTCAAATCTTAAAAGAACAGGCATCTCAAAACCCCGCTGCCTTATGCCTGAGATAATATCCATGAGGCTTATATTAACTTCAGATTTTTTTCCGTATGGATTGATAGTTACTTCTCCTGCTGCGGAGATGTCAAAATAACCGGCACCCCAGTTTTTTATACCGTACAGCTCTTCGGATTTTTCAACGGTCCAGCGTCCAAGTATTTCTTTTTTTATCATTGTCCTGCCTGTAGATTTAGAATGTTATAACTGTAAGTATTTTTAAGGAATATTTCAAATGCAAATATTTTTTTATTTTACACTGCTATTGTGAAAATGAATATGGATTCCCCGGATTACCAGAATCCGGGGGCAAATCAAAAAGTAAACTCTTTGTCATTCCGGGTGTAGCATAACGAAATACCGGAATCCCATACACTTGATTTTGCAGGGGAGATTCCGGTACTTGCACGCGTGGATGGCGCAAAACCGGAATGACATAATCATAATAAAGAACATCGATTTTTGAAACAATCTCGTGAATTATTTTATATAGTGTAAATACTTCTAAAAGAAATGGCATTTTTGTCTGAAGGCCTGTTTTTACAATAAAAAAAAGTTTTTAATTATTTCTAATAAGACATAATTTTTGTTAAAGCAAATTCAAAAACAACCGAAAGTATTGTCATAGGGAGTTTTTTACTTAATGAAGAACAAATATACAATGATCATAACAATTTTTCTGATCTGCCTGTCATTTTCAGCGAACGCATATTCCGATGATCAGCTTGAAAAACTGGATAATCTTGTTTATCAGAATAACTCCACATTAAAATCGATAAGAGAAGATATAAAACAGACAATATATACCGTCAAAAGCGGGAGAGGGGAACGCAACCTGCCGGAGTTGAAATTTTATACATATAAGTTAAAACCGAAGGAAAACTTCTGGGTCGTTATGTCAAAGTGCTCTCTTGATATGGATACATTAATGTCGGTAAATAACCTTACATCTCCATTCCAGGTTGTCCCGGGAACTGTCCTCTATATTCCTAATATGAGAGGAGTGATTGTACCCGGAGAGAATTTAAAAGCAGTCTATAATGTTATTGCTGCGGAAAAAATTAATATAAGATATGTTAAGGCTGTTAATAAAAGCGACACTCTTGATAAAAAATTTTTATTTATACCCTGCGGTAAAATTTCCACAATAGAAAGATCTTTATTCCTCGGTACTGCCTTTTTTTCTCCACTTCAGTATGGCAAAGCAACTTCAGGATTCGGAACAAGGAGAAATCCTTTCAATGACAGAAGAATGGAGTTCCATAAAGGGATAGATCTGGGATGCCATTCAGGGACAAAAGTCCACGCTGCACGGAGCGGAGAAGTTGTTTTTTCCGGGTATGAAGAGGGTTATGGTAATCTTGTTATAGTTGAGCATGAATTCGGATACAGAAGCTATTATGGTCATTTAAGTAAAAGACTGGTAAAAGCAGGGCAAAAGGTTAAACCGGGTGAGATTATTGCATTGTCCGGAAATACAGGAAGATCGACGGGGCCGCATCTTCACTTTGAAATAAGAAAGAACGGCCGGGCATTGAATCCTTTGACGTTTTTAAAAAAGAGTGTTTAGAGTAAAGTATTATTTACCGGCATGTATATCTGACTGAAGGCTTTGTTACCAGACTCGTTTCTGTTTTATGGGAAATTCATGGATAAAAAAAGGTTCCGGAATTAACCGGAACCTTTCCCCCGAGATAAGACTCAGTATTATTTCTTTTTGTCACAATCCGCGACACATTTGGTTTTAACAGCGTCACATTTTGCAGCAGCTTTTTTATCTTTTCCAGCCTTTTTTAAACATGCATCAGCAGTTTTGCCGCAATCCGCTTTACAAGCTGCTTTAGGATCAACTTTAGCAGGCTCAGCTTTTTTCTCAACAGCTTTTTCAACAATTTTTGTTTTAGCTTCATCTTTCATTGAATCTTTTGAAGATGAACATGCCGCGAAACTAACAGCAAGCATAAGTGTGAGTGTAAGAATTGAAAACTTTTTCATGAAGTAAGTCCTCCGTTTTTATTATTTATTTACTATTTAGTAATCGTAAATGTGTATGAATTGTTTATTTTGCCTGATACCGTTCCATTGCTGTTAACACCAACCCATGTTTCATTCCACTGTCTGTTGTAGATGTAAATTTTACCGTCTTTAATTTCACCATCGAGTTTTGTGGTACCTGCTCCTCTGTTGTTGAAATTTATCTGATCGAGATTAAATTTTGCACCAGTTACAGATGTTACAAGGATTGTACCATTCTGTCCTGCGCTGGTATTCCATTTTAGTGTTCTACCATTAATAAAAGGTTCAGTTGAAACAGTTGTTGCAACTGCAGTCTGAGCTGTCATATTAATCGTAAAATCATATGAATTATTGATTTTACCGGTTATTTTACCGTTGGCTAAAGTACCGACCCATGTTTCATTCCACTGTCTGTTGTAGATGTAAATTTTACCATCTTTAACTTCACCGTCTAGTTTTGTTGTGCCTGCACCTCTGTTGTTGAAGTTAATCTGATCGAGATTAAATTTTGCACCGTTTACAGATGTTACCAGGATTGTACCGTTTTGTCCTGCGCTGGTATTCCAAGTTAATGTTGTACCGTTAACGAAAGGATTCACTACTGCAACAGTTGAGACTGTAGACTTAGTCAGTGTGAACTGGTATGCTGCGCATGTGAATACTCCGGGAGATGTCTGCACGAGAGTCTCTGCGTCCCATTTAGCCCACTTGAGAACAAGTGTTTTTCCGTCAAATGTATATGTTCCCGGATCGTTATTACTTGCACGCTTGTATGTACCATTGGCGCTGAAGATCACTTTGTCGGTCCAGTGTCTGTGCACACCCTGATACTCGCCTGCTTCCATTTTTACAGCAGCAACTGCTGCTACAACCGGTTCGGTTATTTTGAAAGTATATTTAGCGGAACCAGCTATTAAATTTCCGTTAATTACATTTCCGGAATTTGTGCCTTCCCAGACTTCTTTCCATTGTCCGGTGTTTATTAAAACGATTTTTTTGCCGCTGTCAAGAGTTGCGCCATAGAGTTTAACAACACCTGCGGCTTTGTTTTTTTCGTTAGTCTGATCAGCTTCGAAATACTGTCCGTTTACTGCGACAATTTTCAACGATCCGTTTTGTCCTGCGCTGGTTGTCCAGGATAGTACTTTACCATTTGTTATCATTTCTGCAGAAAGCGGTGAAACTAGCGCTAAGAAAGTAACTAAAGCGATTAAGTATTTTTTCATGTAAGCCTCCTCTTATTTAGAGAAATAATTATAAGGATATATTATTTCTCTGATTATTTTTTTGATGATGCGGCAGGCCGGACTTTAATTTCCGGCGGGCTTAATCTGTTTATATTAAAATCTGATTAATATCAGATATAAGCCTGATTACTTAGTTAAGGAAAAAATAGTCCGGATTAGAAGGCGGGTCAATAAAATTTATACCCGTGAGTCTTAACTCTCCCTTAATTCTTACTTAATTTATATATTGACAAAAAAAGACACGGAAGGGCTTTTTCTTTTTATGAAGGGACAGGAAAAAATAATCAGAACATCGAGATATATCATTCTGTTAGGATGTTCCTGCTTTTTAATCTATTCCGTTTTTACTCTGGTGTCGTATTTTTACGGGATTGACCGTCTCAACAGAGATTTAAGAGATAATATTTTTCCTAAATTGACAGAACGGGTCGATGCCAGAATTGAACTTTTCTTTAAACCCACTATTACGGGGTTATCGCTTCTTTCCGAGACTCTGGATTGGCCGGTTATTATGCAGAAAGCGGCATCTGATCCACGATGGCTTAAATCTAATATGAAAGCATGGGCAGAAGAACTCGATATAAATTCAGTGGGAATTTCGGACAGGTACAGAAAAATTGTATGGGATTACTGGTCAGATAAACCCATTACTCTTGATCCGGCACTTCCCCGTGATGGATGGTTTTTCGATTTCTGGAAGAGGCCAAGTATCCCTGACTGGACATTTACCCTTTATTCAGAAAATCTGAAAGAAGATTATCAGCTCTATATCGACAGGATTATATATGATAAAAACGGACGTCCTATCGGGAGCATCGCCGGTCAGATCCCGCTTTCACGGCTCAGTAACCAGTTTTTACAGATAATCAAAGAGGGTGAACGTATAATAATTCTCGATGATCAGGGAAATGCTGTAGTTGATATTTCATTCAGGGGGATCGTCAGAGGCGCCAGGCTTTTCGGAATTGATTATTCATCTAAAGATAACAGCAAAAGCGGAGAAGCTCTGTTCATTAAAAAAATATTGTCACAGTCTGATGACTATGGCCATCTTGAAGAAGGCGGCAGAAATATTTATTATAAAAGAACCTCTTTGTTTAACGGAACAATGCCTATTCTTACAATTATGGATACCGGATACCATCTGCAGAAGGAAAGGAGCCGGTTGATAAAGGAGCTTATGGTCTTATTTGTTTCATTCATTTTGTTTATCGGCGGAGCGCTGATGATCATGATGCTTTTTACCCAAAGGCTTAAATCGCTGGCGATAAAATTTGAAATGGATAGATCCAAATTTGAAGATCTGCTGTTTATAGTGACTCACGGTTTTGGAAATGAAATTCTTCTCCTTCAGAAATATATTGCGGAGATACCCCGCAAGTTTTCTGCCGGAATTGATTTACATCTTAGTGAGATATCTCTCATGATACAGAATTCTGTTAACGCGGCAAGGCTTGGCAGCGTCAGGGATCTGATTATTTTCAAACCTTACAATTTTTCATGGCAATGGGGAAAGCTGATAGATAATTATAAACCGTTATCGACCAGGAAAGGGCAGGCTTTTTATGCGTCACCGGCTATTGACTGCATAATAAATAATGATGAAGAGATGGTATATCAGATTCTGGCAAATCTTATTTCAAACGCAATAAAATATGCGCCATTGAATGGAGCAGTTAAGGTTGATTCAGATACCCGGGGTGATCTGCTTTTTGTAACGGTAAGCGATTCCGGTCCCGGATTCCTGCCGGAAGATTGTGATGAATTGTTTTCCAAGTTTAAAAAACTCAGCGCGAAGACTAGCGGAGGTGAGCGTTCGACCGGCCTTGGTCTTTATATAGTAAAACAGCTGGCTGATGCGTGTAATATAAAGCTTACACTTTCACGTGGTACCGGAGAGCTTCACGGAGCAGTATGGGAACTCGAATTTAAAATAGTTCAATCAGGAATATAACAATATCCGGTACCACGGTGGTTTTCAATTCTTCCCGCGCCTTTACCATATTCTTTAAGGAGTTTTTTTACCCGGTTCATGTGAACCCATATGGAATTGTCGCTTACATAGAATCCCTGCCAGATGATCTGACCGATTTTTTCACGGCTGTAGACCTTTCCCGGGTTCATTGCCAGAAGATAAATAATATCAAAAGTTTTACCGCTTACATCAATAGCTTTGCCGTCAGAGGTTATCTGCCGTGTATTGCGGTCAAGCAACAGGGTGCCGCATTGGATCTGTTTTGATTTGTCTGATTCATGTTCTCTCAGAGACCGTCTGATCCGCGCCAGTGTCTCTCCGTCATGGTATGGCTTTGTTATAAAATCCTCCGCTCCCAGCTTGAAGCATTCCAGCCGTTCCTCCATGTCCAGTGTAGACGATACAACAATTATATGGAGACCGGGATTAACTTCGAGCAGCTGAGGGATAATAAATCGGCCGTTAATATCGGGGAGCCCCAGGTCCAGAAGAACCAGTGAAATATCATTTGATTTGAGTGCCTCAATTGCAGGAAGGGCTGCTGAAGCCTCAATATAAGGGTACCCCTCTTTTTTAAGGATTTTAGCAAGAGATTCCCGATCGGCATCCTGATCGTCTACAATCAGGATTGCTGGCTTTTCTTCCATTTTCACTTTCACACTCAGTTGAAGTATTTTATTTCAATGTTTATTCCCTTACATACATTTTAGTTTAAAATGTAGAATTGTATATATCCATCCCATTCGGCAGCGGGGATAATAGCGCATTTTTTATGCTAAAAAGTTCAGGATTTATTACTGAATTTATTTTAAAATACACAGGGCAGTATTTCTGTCAAACAGTAGTTGCTTAATTAAGGTAAAATTAAGGGGGGGTTAAGGGGAGACTCAAATTCATTCATTGACATTCGATGATTAACTTAATAAGTTCTGAAATTAATAAAGATTTTACTGTATTTGTTTCCGCCGCTGATTAAACAGCGGAAATAGATACTAATTGAAGGTTTCTGCATGTTAAAATTTTTAAAAATTAAAGAGGTTATATGAAGAATAGAATTATTTTTCTACTGATTGCAGTACTTGCAGTTTCGTTCTCATCGACAGGTTCTACCGCTCCCAAATTTCTAAAGAAAGCCAAAGAAAAAATTACAGGAAAGAATGAAAAGAAAAAAGCTCCAGCTGCAGTTTCAGCTAATGTAGTTCTGGCAAAAGGATTACAGATCAGCTGGTGCGGTAATGATGTAACAGACAATGGTTCGGTTACTATACCCGGCTTAAAAGATCTAACTCTTCCTGTTAAAAACGGCAAATTTGATCTCACTCTACCTTCAACTCCGGTTTTTGGTGACGAATGGGGATTAAATCAGCAGTCAGGTTTTGCGGAACTGGATTTTGGAAGTGCGAAAGTATACCAGTTTGTTATTATCTATTTCGAAAATAGTAATACTAATGGAAGCCGCGAAGAAACAGCTGGAGGAAGAGGCGGCCTGGGTTTCAATATTTATTATTCAGACAAAGATGTTAAAGGGACAATCAATGGGGAACCTGTTACATTAAAAAAAGGATGGAACATCGTTGGTGATAAAAATGAATTAAATGCCAGTCTTATGTGTACAGGCTGATACTTATTTTATAATCTGTTCACTCTATGATATGCTGCAATCAGTAAAGTCCATCATAACAAATTGATTTCAGAGGGTTGATTTAAACTCTCTGAAATTAATAAGCACTCTCTTAAAGATATATTTTTATTGAAATACGATTTTTCCCGTGGTTTTAAACAATTGCAAAATATGCCTAAAAAACTTAAAGAGGATATATATGAAAAAAAGAATTATTTTTGTACTGATCGCAGTACTGGCTGTTTCATTCTCATCAACAGGGTCTACAGCACCCAAATTTTTAAAGAAAGCCAAAGAAAAAATTACAGGGAAGAAGGAAGAGAAAAAAGCTCCATCTGCGGTTGCTGCTAATGTAGTTCTGGCTAAGGGAGTGCAGGTCAACGGATGCAGCAGTGAAGTAACAGACGATGGTACGATTACTATTGAAGCTTTAAAAAATGGTGTTACTATTACTGTTAAAAACGGGAAGTTTGATTTAGTTCTTCCTTCAAATCCGGTTTTCGGCGACGAAAGGGAATTGTATAATGCAGCAGAAGGGGACTCGGAGCCCAGATTCGAATCTGTAAAAGTATATAGATTAAATGCTGTAGATTTTGCAAATGCAAATTCCAAGTTAATGACAGAAGAGGCGTACTATCAGAAAAATCACAAAAGAATGGATCAAGGAAGAGGACACCTCAGTTTCGATATTTATTATTCAGAGAGCGATGTCACAGGGACAATTCAGGGAGAACCGGTTACATTAAAAAAAGGATGGAACATCGTTGGAGATAAAACCAATTTATATGTTCGAGCTTCGTGTAACGGCTGATATATTTTTACACTATGATATGAAATTGTCATTTTGATAAAGAACAGAATAAATAAAGATTCCAGAGTGCTGATTTAATCACTCTGGAATTAATAAAACACTTCACACAAAGTTAAATTTTATCTACAAACTGGCGGTGAAATAGATTACCATCGCGTTCTTTAACTTAGCAAATTTTAATAATCATGACTTTTGACTAATAGCAAAAATGTTAATAAAATTAATAAAATAAAGAGGATAAATATGAAAAGAAGTATAATTCTAATACTGTTTACAGTACTCTCAGTTTCATTCGCATCAACCGTCTTTGCAGCAAAAAAGACAGCGGCTAAACCTGCTGTTACAAAAAAATCTACTCCGGTAGTTCTGGTCAAAGGGCTACAGATCAGCTGGTGCGGTCGTGCAGTAAAAGACAATGGTTCGGTTACTTTTCCCGGTTTAAAAGGTGTAACTCTTCCAGTTAAAAAAGGGAAGTTTGATCTGATAGTACCTTCAATTCCTGTTTTTGGTGATGAAGATGGTTTAAGGCAGCAGTCAGGTATTTCAGAACTGGATTTTGGAACTGCGAAAGTATATCAGTTTCTTATTATTAATTTCGAAAATAGTAATACTAAAAAAAGCCGTGAAGAGAAAGCTGAAGGGGGAGGCGGTCTGGCTTTCAGCATTTATTATTCAGAAAGCGATGTCAAAGGGACAATTAATGGAGTACCTGCGACATTAAAAAAAGGATGGAATATTATTGAAAAGAAAAAAGATTTAAATGTCGCAATCGGTTGCCGCGGCTGAGAACTTTTCTTTTTAGTAAATATGTTTAAACAAAATTTTCAAGGGGATAAATATGAAGAAAAAAATTATTTTTGTACTGCTAGCAGTACTCACAATTTCATTCGCATCAATAGGATTTGCCGCAGCAAAAAAAACTGCAGCGAAAGCTGAAGTAACAAAAAAAGAAGAAGCTAAACCTGCAGTGACAAAAAAGGATGATAAAAAACCAGCTGATGTAGTTCTGGTAAAAGGTGTACGGCTTCGCATGTGTAAAAAGGATATAAAGGAAAATGGTACATTAACTATGAGAGATATCTGGACTGTTCCTGTTAAAAATGGAAAGTTTGATATAATACTTCCGGCAGTCCCTGATTTTGGAGCCGCAGAAAAAGATCGGGAGTTTCATCTGATTAGAGGTGGAATGTTTCGTAATAGCGGAGCAGCAGGTGAATATGTCGGCGGACTTTGTGATTTGTCTATAACAATTATATATTCAGAAAAAGATGGTATTAAAAATTCCGATTTTACCGATAAACCCGTTACTTTTAAAAAAGGATGGAACATTATCGGCAACAAAAAAAATGTAACAGTTGAGTTTCAGTGTCGCGGAAACAACTAACAGTTAGTTTTATGTGTGCCTGTGGCTGATACCTGTAATTAAAATTTAATTTAAACAGGGCGTATTGAATACTTTTCAGAGGAAGATACTTGAGTACATTCCGACAACCTTCAATCCGTCTTGTTAACACCAGAGAGTTGAGTTTAAACTCTCTGGTGTTACCGCAGTTTCACATACAGATATTCTTAAAAACAAAAGAGGATATAATAGTTTATTTACTGATTGAATTACTTACTGACTATTTGAATGAATTCGAATTAAAAAATTTACCGGGGAATTATGAAAAATTTTTTTACTGCAGCAATACTTTTATTTTCCATATTGCTTTGTTATCAGAATGTATTTGCCGAGAAGGTTTTCGTACCTGAATTGATTGAAGCAGTCTGGAAAAACGACGCATCAAGAGTTGAGCTTCTTATAAAGCAGGGGGCCAATGTCAATGTTGCGCATGAAGATACAGTCCTTGTGGAAGCCGTCAGATCAAAGAATGTCAATATCGAAATAGTGAAATTGCTTCTTAACGCCAAGAAGATCGATGTAAATAAATACAGCACAAGGCCAATGGGGGGTAACTCATGGCACCGCACTCCGCTCATTGCCGCTGTTGAGGCGGGTCATGTGGAAGCTGTTAAGCTTCTTCTTGCTAAAGGAGCGAAGGTCAACCTTGCTGATCAGTATTTTCCGACATCAAATATTATAGGGCCTGAACCTCTGAATACGGCTCTGCATTATGCGGCTGAAAAAGGATTTTATGATATAGCTGAACTCCTTATCAATAAAGGCGCTAACATCGAACAGCTGAATTCAACAGGGATAACTCCTCTCATAGCTTCTGTATACTTAATCACGAATGAGTCTAAAGCAATATATAAAGAAAATTCAGTGAAAACAGCGGCTCTTCTTCTCGACAGAGGCGCTAAGGTTGACAACTGCGCGTTTTCACCCAATACAAAATTTCTTAAAATAGATCTCCCTGAAGGGGCTCCTTCCACGATCAATCCGAACGTCATAGTAAGGGGTGGAGGAGGTATAACCCCTCTGTACTACGTTGCTCTTAATGGATTTGTTGAAGGAGCTAAGCTCCTGATCGACAGGGGAGCGAAAATCGGGTTTCAGCACTACACCTCCAAAGCCACCCCGATCATGGCTGCTGCAACCGGTGATAAAACTGAGATGGTAAGGCTTCTTCTCGACAGAGGGGCGAATATCGAATCAGCGGATGTCCTGGGGACCAACTCACTTCTCCTTGCTTCGATTGGTCTTAAATACAATACAGTCTCGCTCCTTCTTGAACGTAAAGCCAATGTCAACGCCTTCGTCAACACCACAGGTGACAACGCGCTGATGTATGCCATCAATCAGAGCCGCAAGGAAAAAGAGAAAGATAGCATAAGGATGATGAACCTTCTGATTGATGGCGGTATAAACATAAACTTTCAGGGCCCTCAGGGTAATACTGCGCTGATGTATGCAAGCGGATGGGGCGTTGTTACAAAGAATCCCGAGAGGGCAAGAATTCTCCTCGATAAAGGCGCAAAAGTTAACTTACAGAATAAAAAGGGTGAAACTGCATTAATGATGGCTGCTTATCGCGGACATGTAGAGACTGCAAAGCTGCTCATTGACAGGGGAGCAAATATCGAGTTAAAGGATGCAGCCGGGCGCACGGCCTTAATGACAGCCTCAGCCGCAACTATTGATCTGAAAGACAACAACAGCGATTTTCCTGAACTTGTAAAACTTCTCCTTGATAAAGGGGCAAACATCAATGCAAAAGATAAAAACAACAGCACTGCCTTATCTCTGGCTAAAAAAAACGGACATAAAAAAATAGTTGCTGTTCTCAGCGCCAAGGGTGGAACCACTGATGCATCAGAAAAAAAAGATGAATCGGGTAAAGCCATTGTAGGTATATGGGAAGGGATGCAGAATTCAAATCCTTACGATCTGCACCGTTTCACATTCAAAAGTGATAATACCTGGACTTATGAAATAAAAGCAACTGCAATGCTGCTGAAACAATTCCCGAAAAGCCAGCACAAAGTCGTTATTGACTCTTATAAAGACCGGGCTAAACAGCAGGGTGACAAGGGGACCTATTCTTTCAGAGAGCAGTATCTTGTGTTAAAAACAAATTCATTCTTCAGCCCTGATAGAGTTTTCGGATGGTCAGTTCAAAAGGGGAAACTGCATCTGAACGGAACAGAGTTTATACTGTCAAAAGTCAGTAAATAAATTTTTATATTAATGATAATGCGATAAGCAGCATAGATTTATAATGGAATTTATAGCTGTTTATGTGCAATTTTCTGTATTAAAAAAATTTAATCAATCTTTTCGGGTTAATTCCCCGCCCCTTGGGGCGAACATTCCATTTTTTGCGTTTTGATACCCCGTCCGCTTGCGGCGGGGAGTTTCATTTATTTTTGCCGTAATAGCAACAACTTTACTCACAACCTGTTTACTCAGCTATGATAAAGATATCGGGGTTGTTTTTGTCAGAAATACAGGAACCTGTCAGCTTTTTATAATGAACAGTGACGGCAGCAATGAGGTTCAGGTTACGAACGACGCATGGAACAACTCACAGCCGTCATGGTATTCGGATTAAACATCTACAAAGTTAATGTTGACGGTACAGGCATCACACAGCTAACGGCAAGTTCCGCTGATGACCAGCCCTGTTTTGAGTGGAAGCCAAAGTGATTGCTAAACAATCTGATCAACTGATACTGGCAAATAATGGCTTAGTCAATAGTTATACAATATCAACATAAAATCCTATTCCCTGGACTGATTTCTGATTTTATCATCCTTCGTATACTCTTCGTATACTCTTCGTATACTCTTCGTATATGCTTCGTATATGATTCGACTGGATATCTGTTAAATTCTTCAAAAAAATTTAATTTAAACACTATCGTAGTGAATACTTTCTCAAGGATGATTAAGAATTGCTCTACAGATAATAAGCATTGTGATCCTTAAACTCCAGGGAGTTACGTCAAAACTCTCTGGTATTAAATGCATTTTTCTTTATAGACATTCCGGATTAATCCCTGCTCCCTCCGGTGGTGTTGGTGCTGATCAGTTTCTCCGCCACCGCCGCAATAAGTTCTTTCACCGCATCCTTTACAGCGACAGTCTTAATCCTTTCACCTTTAGCAAAGAGTAAAATCTTTCCGTTCTGTCCGCCTGCAAGCCCGAAGTCCGCTTCAGCGGCTTCTCCCGGCCCGTTTACCTCACATCCCATAACTGCAACTATAATCTTTTCATTTCTCTGATTGAGTATTTCACCGAATTCATGTAACAGTTCTTTCTCCGTTTCCTGCGCGATGGAAAGTAAATCTATATCTTCAGCGGTACGTCCGCAGGTCGGGCATGAGATTATTCGTACCGGCGAAAATTTAAGATTCAGCGACTCAAGAATTTTAGTCCCCGTAACAGCTTCATTAATCGGATCTCCGGTCATGGAGACTCTTATTGTATCACCGATTCCCGACATAAGCAGATGGCCTATGACAATTGAACTTTGTACAATGCATGAAAGGCCATAACCGGCTTCTGTAAGTCCTATGTGAATGGGGTAGTCCCTTAATTCTGAGATCAGTCTATTCGCTTCAACAGTATCAAAAATATCTGAGCACTTAATGGATACTACTATATTACCGAAATTGTTATCTTCCAGTATTTTTATATTTTCCATTGCTGAATCGACAAGGCTTTCCGGAGTTACATGGGAATATTTTTTTCTGTTGATAGATCCCCCGTTCACACCTATTCTTATCGGGATATTATTCGCGGATGCGGCTTTCACCACCTCTTTTACTTTATATTCATCACCGATGTTTCCCGGATTAATCCTGATTTTTGAAATTCCGGCGTCTATTGCTGCGAGCGCGAGTTTATAATCAAAATGAATATCAGCTACAAGAGGTATGGGGGACGCTTTTATTATTTTAGTCAGAGGTTCGATTCCCTTTTCATTGCGTATGGCTAACCTTACAATTTCTGCTCCGTTTTTTTTCAGATTCTCTATCTGCGCTATATTCCTGTTTACATCTTCAATCGGAATATTTGTCATCGATTGAACAACTATAGGAGAATCTCCTCCAATTGAAATATTCCCCACCTGAACCTTGCGGGTTTTTCTGCGTTTAATATAATCGTTCATAATATCCTCTGTCCGTAGCCAAAATATCAGAAAAAATGTCGCACTCAAGTAAAATTTCATAAAACAAACAGTCCGGGTCAATAATAATTAGTTATTATGTGATTGAACCGTTAATTTTATATTATACAGAGATGATTTTATACTTCGCTGCCGAATGCCGTGAAAGTATAAAACTAAAATAATTTTTCAAAGGCCGGGAATAAAATTTAACAGTCGAAATTTTTTTCCAGTCATCATTCAACCGGGCAAAATAAATTGACAAATCGACGTCTCCATGATTAATTTAGCACTATATTAAATACATTTTATAAAAGGAGAACTTTAATGAAGAAATTATCACTACTTTTGATAGCACTCTGCCTTTTTGTAGGATTTGCTACAAACGACGTTTTCGCAAGAGCAATAGGAATAAAGGGCGGCTATACAATGCCTAGAAATGATTTAAAGGATTATGATGATGAGTGGGCTTTTGGTGTATATTTTGATATGGGTACATTCTTAATTAACAATTTGGATTTCAGGCCAAGTATTGATATGTTTTCTCTGGAAAACTCCGATACAGATACTAAATTAGCTGATGTGTGGGGAATACATTTTGACTGGTATTGGCATTTTCTTGATAAGGGTTCAATATCTCCTTTTATCGGTTTCGGCCCTGTACTGAATTATTATGATTTTGATGAAGACAGAGATGATAATGAAGACTCAGATGCCGGAGTTGACCTCTTTCTCGGTCTTGACATAAACATCTCCGGGCCTCTTTCTCTGATGGTTGAAGGCCGTTATAAGTTCCTTGATATAGCAGCAAGAGATCAGAACGCGATGCAGGTCAACCTGGGAGTTGCATACAGTTTTTAATCTGATTTAGTATATTGATAGATCCATGGAAAAGCGGCAGATGCCGCTTTTTCTTTTTTAAAAAGAGTATGAGCATCAGGTCCAATAATATTTGGCACCCTGAAATTTGGTTGACAATTTATTTACAGTATAATACCTGAAATTAGACATAAATACATATATTGATCAGAAATACAGATTCTGCCGATTGCTGGTTTCTGAGAACTGTCTGCAACCAACTATAAAAAAATTTATAGAACCGATATTTTTAGGAGGATGACCCAGATGAGTATTGCCGATTCTTTTGGTATGGCGAGTACCGACGTTACACGCGAGTTTTATTTTAATGTCGGCGGCCCACATGGATTTATGAGATGGGGTGTTTACATTTTCATGTTTGCTGCTGTTTTTTATCTGCTCTATACAGTTATTAAAAAAGTGCAGATCTGGAGACAGGGTAAAGCAGAGCTAAGGACAGATTTCCCTGAAAAGAGAATTCTGGCTGTTATTAAGTATGCTTTTCTTCAGGCAAAGGTTATTAAGGAAAAATACGCCGGTGTAATGCATGCCAGTATATTTTTCGGATTTGTTGTTCTTTTTGTTGTTACAATGATAATCGTTGTACAGGAAGACTTCACGGGGCTCTTTTTTCATTATCACTTTATACATGGTGATTTCTATATCATCTGGTCATTGTTTGGTGATGTATTTGGAGTTGTTGTTCTTGCCGGTCTTTTAATGGCTATCTACAGAAGATATGTCCTCAAGCCTACAAGACTTGATACAAAAGCGATTGATACATTCGCCCTTGTTTTGATAACAGTGATTATTCTTACAGGTTTTTTCAACGAAGCAATGCGAATTGCTCTTACAGGTTTCCCCGTATTTGAAAAACTTGCATCACCATTCGGTTATGTTCTTGCAATGCCTTTTTCTGTAATTAGTGATAGCGGACTCAGAACTTCTCACTATATCAACTGGTGGGTGCATATGATTGCGGCTTTCAGTTTTATAGGACTTGTTGCTTCAGATAAGATTGGCCATATTTTAATTTCATTTCTGAATATTTATTATGGAAATCTTAACAACGAATCTTCAAAAACAAAATTTACTGTTCCTGTAATCGATCCTGCGGTATTTGAAGTTGCCGAAAGTTTTGGTGTAAGCAAGGTTGAAGAATTTACATGGAAACAGCTTATGGATGGAGACGCATGTACAAGATGCGGAAGATGCCAGGATAACTGCCCCGCGTATCTTACAGAAAAACCTCTTTCTCCTAAAAAGATGATAAATGACGTAAAAGCAAATATGGATGAGCGTGTTCCTCAGCTTATGGTTGCTGAAGATAAAGCAGCTGTTGAGACAACTCCGCTTATCGGTGATAATACAGATGGTTCAGGATCTGTTCAGCCTGATGAATTCTGGTCATGTACAAACTGTGCCGCATGTATGCAGGCATGCCCTGTAAATATCGAACATGTTCCCAAAATGATCGATATGAGAAGATACAAAGTTCTTATGGAAGGAGATATGGCTCCCGAGCTGCAGACTACTTTCATGAATATGGAAACAAACTTCAATCCTTATGGTTTTGCATTCGGCGAAAGAGGAGCATGGCTTCCTTCTGATCTTGGTGTTAAAACAATTGCTGAAGATCCTGAAGTTGACTATGTATATTTTGTAGGATGTGCTGCGTCTTATGACAAGAGAAGCCAGAAAGTAGCTATCGCTCTTCTCAAAATAATGCAGAAAGCCGGCATTAAAGTCGGTATACTCGGAGCAGAGGAAGCATGCTGCGGTGATGCTGCTATGAGAGGCGGAAATGAATACCTGTTCCATTCTCTTGCAACACAGAATCTTGAGACATTCAAGTCTTATGGCATCAAGAAAATAATTACTACATGTCCTCACGGATATAATATGCTCAAGAAAGAGTACGCTTCTTTCGCTAAAGTCGGAATGGGTTCTGACGGAAATCATCTTGAGTATAATATAGAAGTATTCCATCATACAGAAGTTATTTCAGAACTTGTTAAGAGCGGAAAAATCAAACTCAAAGAAGCTCTTAAAGAGAAGATTACATATCATGATTCATGCTTCCTCGGAAGATACAATGAAATCTATGATGAACCAAGAAGTGTTCTAAAAGCAATACCTGGTACTGAATATGTTGAAATGAGCAGAAATCATGACACAAGTTTCTGCTGTGGAGCGGGTGGAGCAAGAATGTTCATAGAAGAACATCTTGGAACACGTATCAACCAGTTCAGGACAAAAGATGCTCATTCAAGCGGCGCTACAAAGATTTGTACTGCGTGTCCATTCTGTCTCACAATGCTTTCAGATGGAGCAACTGAACTTGAAATAGAGAATCTTACAACTTTTGACATTGCTGAGTACGTATATAATTCAATGGAAAAATAATAGTTTATACCGCTTTTAACGGCGGAAAATTTTTTAAAAGGCTCACCTTCGGGTGGGCCTTTTTTTGTATACTCCGTTTTCAAAGTGATTGCCGGATTATCCTGCATTATCAGATATAACCTGTTTTTCAGTTATTCCCGCGATGTTCATGGACTAGCTTTAAAACAAAATTTTTTTACACCAGTTCAGTTATTATAAATTCCTGCGGTAATCTCGATTTTGGCAGTTTTCTGTTATAATCGGTTTCGGCATGCCGGCCGAGTGCAACTATAACTGATGCTGTGAGGCCTTTTTCCCTGAGATTCAGCTCCCGGCTCATAATGACCGGATCAAAGCCCTCCATCGGGCAGGCA
>Ga0116170_10001952_pt1 | contig 20431 bp, 15 predicted proteins | sample AD_JPNHW1_MetaG_FD_89797 | JGI IMG/M metagenome (GOLD analysis project Ga0116170, IMG submission 89797) | Active sludge microbial communities of municipal wastewater-treating anaerobic digesters from Japan - AD_JPNHW1_MetaG | ecosystem: Engineered > Bioreactor > Anaerobic > Digestate | place...
GGGAATATGTACAATGCCATTGATAATCCGGCAACAGTAACCGGTCTGGCTCGTTATTTCACATTTAATCAGGGCACAGCAGGAGGCAGCAACAGTGGCATCACTACTCTCACAGATGCTTCAGCTTCGGTAAAGAACGGCACCTTAAACAACTTTGCACTTGAAGGCTCTGCCTCCAACTGGATAAAGGGATACCATGAGTTCAGCCTGTCATCGGCCACAGCAGGTATAGGGGCAGCTGCCAATAGCACCGCTACCGTATATGTTACATCCAATACAACATGGTCGGCTATCAGTGACCAGTCATGGCTGGCCATAGACCCCGCCTCGGCAACATGCAACGGCACGGTTACCTTTACAGCCACTGCCAACACGCTCAAAATAGCCCGTACGGCAACGGTTACCTTTTTGGCAACAGGGTTAGCAAACCAGACCGTTACCGTAACGCAGGATGAATCGGCAGAGGCGGCAGCCTTAAGCCTGTCGGATGCCACGGTAAGCATCGGGGCTGCTATCAGCACCACTGATGCAACTGTAACCTCTAATACAACATGGACAACCACAAGCAACCAGACATGGCTTGCCGTAAGCCCTTCCTCGGGAATTGGTGACGGCACGCTCAACTTTACCGCTACGGCTAATCCGCTCGCTGCCACACGTACGGCAACCATTACTGTTTCTGCAACAGGAGCCGACAGTCAGACCATAACCGTAACGCAGGCAGCAGCTCCAAACAATGCACTTAATTTCGACGGGGTAAGCAACTATGTAAATTGTGACATCTTTAACCCGGATGTATTTACCATAGAAGCATGGGTAAACCCTAACGCCTTAAATGCCGACCAGGCTGTTGTGTCAACACTTTCCACAATGGCCAATGAGGGTAGCGAGCTGCATATTGGCTCCGATGGCATCCCGATATTTACTGTCAGAAATGCCAGCGGTTGGGCCGATACCAAAGGCACTGTTCCTGTCAGCGCGAACACCTGGACGCACCTTGCCGCCACGTTTGACGGCACCACCGTAAAACTGTATGTCAACGGATACCTGTCAGCTTCTTCCACTCCGGGCTCATACACTAAGGGCAGCTCAGAGATGCATATCGGCGGGCGTTCGAGCTATGGCTCTTTCTTCAACGGCGTCATCGACGAAGTAAGTGTATGGAACAGTGCCCTCACAGAAAGCCAGATTGCGGGAAACATGTTTACCGGCATTGATAATCCCGCCACGGTAACCGGTCTGACGCGTTATTTCACATTTAACCAGGGCACAGCCGGTGAAAGCAACAGCGCTATCACTTACCTTACAGACGCCTCGGCTTCTGCAAAAAACGGCACCCTGAACAGCTTTGTCCTTACAGGTTCAACTTCCAACTGGGTGACAGGATACATACCGGCAGTACTCAGTGTGTCGGCTCTCACGGCAAGCATCGGGGAAACGGAGGGCAGTACCACTACCGTAAACGTTGCCTCCAATCTGGCATGGACGGCCGTCAGTGACCAGTCATGGCTTACCGTAAGCCCGGCCTCAGGAACGGGCAATGGCTCACTTACCTTTAACGCCGCTAAAAACACTACTGTAGTTCCACGTATAGCTACTGTTACCATTTCGGCAACGGGTGTGCCCAGCCAAACGATAACCGTCACACAACAGGGCACAACAACCGGGATTGATGTTGATTCTGCCGAAACACTTAGACTATACCCAAATCCGGCTACTGACCAGTTCAGGATTGAAGGTGTTAATGCCGGCAGTGCACTTAAGTTATTCGACATTAACGGTAAACTACTCATTAGTGTAGAGTCGTACGATGGATCATCAGTTCCAATCAGCAACCTGCAATGTGGTATTTATTTCGTAAAAGTGAAGGGAAAAATATTTCGGTTTGTGAAGCAATAGTCTTTAAACCTACGGCAAGTGTGGAGAAGGTTTACAGAAACCTTTAACCTGGTATTAAGCACTAACAAATCTTAGATGTTCTTTTGTAAATAAAAAGAAATAAATCCCCGGGAATTCCCATTGATCCCGGGAATGACTTCGTCTGACCCTTTCATCCCGAGGGGGCCGAGCGTAAGGAAACAGTTCTGTTAACTGTTTTAGCGAGGAGCCAGCATGCAGGGGAGGAAAGAAAACCAGAAAGATGGGAATGACGGGTCAAGTCTAAACTCCGGTAGATATAAAGCTTATTAGATTTTGTTTTATCTGGACAACGACTGTCTCAAAAGCCCTGCATTACCCCCAACCCCCTGAAGGGGGCTTTATAAGAGACTGCTACTCAATAAGTCCCCTTTAGGGGATTTAGGGGTAAAATAGACTCGAAAAACTTTTTGCATGGAAGTTCTGCCTATCAACCGCCTTTTCGACTTGACCCGCTTTTGCTCCCGCTGTGGCGGGATCAACGCAGCCATATTAAAACACTAAAGCCACCCTGACGGATGGCTTTTTGTTTTTCTTGCGGTGCGGACGGGACTCGAACCCGCGACCCTCGGCGTGACAGGCCGATATTCTAACCAACTGAACTACCGCACCAAACTTTTTTTCAATAAGGCCGATATTCTAACCCCAATTTGTTGGGATACTACCGTGCCATTTTTTTCGTGCTGCAAAATTACAGCAATTTTTAACTTTGCAAAATGTTTTCCGGAAAAAATGTCAAATTTTTCTAAAATATTGTTTTTTCACCCGATTTATTAATACGCTATTATTCAGATAGATAACGGTTTGAAGAAACTGAAATTCACTCCGCCGTAATTACGATGTTCAAAGAATAATTTATGACCGGAAAAATTCATCCCCCTGGGATGCTCAAGAATGAAAAAGCCATCTTCTTTAATTACACCAGATTGTGTGACCAGATCAGGCAATTCGCCAAGCCATTTAAGATCATATGGAGGATCGGCGAAGACAATATCATATTTAAAGGAGCATGTTTTAAGATATGCTTTTACATCAACATGTATGGGTTTAATGTTTTCAAACCCCAGTTCTTTTATTATCTTTTTTATACCTGCAACATGTTTAAAGTCTTTTTCTACCAGGTGTACGGCGGAAACTCCGCGCGATGCAAATTCATAACTGATGCTTCCTGTCCCTGAAAAGAGATCAAGGACATTGATTGTATCAAAATCAACCCTGTTGCTCAAGATATTGAACAAGCCTTCCCTGGCGAAGTCGGTAGTCGGTCTTGAGCTGAAATCACCGGGAGGATTTATCCTCCTGCCTCTGTATTTACCTCCTATTATTCGCAATTTGTTACAGTAAAAAGATTAAGAAAACGGTGTAATTCCATATCGTTGAAGACATAACTGAAGGTGAAATTTCCTGATGGTTCGGAAAATTTAATGTTGCGGACATAAATTGCAAAACTGGATGAAAGATCATCATATTTTTCAGTTTTTCCACTGAAATATACTGTCTCATCCTGTTTTACATCTAGCTTCCGGAATACATTTAGAACAAAATAAAGAATATCTGATATGTTCCTGTATGCGAATGTATTGCAAAATTTGAGTATTTTATTACTGAAAATGATCAGGTTAAAAAAATCTCTCTCGACATGAATACTGATGTAATTCCGGTCTGCAATTTTTGTGTTGTGAGAAATGTGCTCAAGCAGGGGTTTAAGATGATGGTATGGGTATACACCTTTAAAGTTGTTGTTGGTAATACTCAATATCGGTTTTGACACTGAGAAAATAAGGTATGCATCAGGATTTGTTAACTTGTTTACTATGATAGCATTACCTTCTTCGTTGTTATGATTGAATAAAAAATAATCATCTTTCTTTGCGGGATCGAACAGAGGTGCAGGAACAATGGTGAATTTCTTTGAAGGCATTATAATATTTACTTTTTTATAATGTTTTGTAAGAAAATCATCTTTACCGATCAGTTCGTTTATCTTGTCAGAATTGAAATATCTGTTCTCTTCCGGCTCTGAAGAACGAATCATGACAAACTTGTTCCTTATTGTATCGAGGAGACTAAAAGATAGCCCGTCAGGGCTTACCTGAACAGATAACTCGTAGTTTTCGGTCGAGTTTATGTCGAGTGTCTCATCGAAGAGTTCCAGAAAAGGCATAAAAATTTTTATTGATAATAAGATTGTTTATGTTTACAAACAAAATTATAAAAAATATCCATGTGGCAATTTATCTTGCCCTCAAATAGATATGCGTGATATAATAATATATAATCAGCTGTGTAAGAATCTGGGGAACATTCCCACTGATGATCAGTCGGATGCCCTGAAGAAAATAGCCGGATATATCTGTGATAACAATAATGATGTGATATTCCTGATGACCGGCTATGCGGGAACAGGCAAAACAAGTGTTATTAGCGCAATAGTAAAGACTCTGGATCTTTTAAGAATGAAGTCAGTGCTTCTTGCCCCTACAGGAAGAGCTGCAAAAGTTCTGGCGTCCTATGCCGGCAGACCGGCTTTTACAATTCACAAAAAGATTTACAGACAAAAATCTTCAAAGGATGGTCTTGGCAGTTTTGTTCTTGACCGCAACCTTGGAAAAGATACTTTTTTCATCGTTGATGAAGCTTCTATGGTTTCAAACAGCACTGGTGATATGTCGCTCTTTGGCAGCGGACGGGTACTCGACGACCTTATCGAGTATGTCTATTCCGGTACCGACTGCAAACTAATACTTGTCGGGGACACTGCACAACTTCCTCCTGTCGGCTCTGTTGTCAGCCAGGCGCTGGATCCTTCTGTACTTGCAGGTTACGGATTCGGTCTGACCATTTCTGAACTCAAACAGGTTGTACGCCAGAGCGAGACATCAGGTGTTCTCATGAATGCAACAAGGATCAGGATGCAGATTGCTGAGAATTATCTAGTACACCCTTCAATCGACTGTCTTAATTTTAATGATACAATCAGGATATCGGGAGGGGAGCTTATTGATGAAATATCGGCATCATATGGAAAATGCGGAATGGAAGGGACCATCATTGTAGTAAACTCAAATAAACAGGCTAACCGTTATAATCAGGGAATCAGAAACAGTATCTTTTGCAGGGAAGAAGAGATAAGTCCTGGCGATCTGGTGATGGTCGTGAAAAATAACTACTCTGTAATTGATGAGGATGAAGAGGGTCCGGGCTTTATTGCAAATGGCGACATCGCAGAAGTAAGGAAAATCAGAAAATTTGAAGAGCGGTACGGATTCCATTTTGCAGATATGGTCCTGAAGTTTAGCGATTATGACCTTGAGGTTGAGACAAAGGTGATGCTTGATGTTCTTCACCTCGATACCCCGGCTTTGCCCTCAGATAAAAGCAAAGAGCTGTTTCAGAATATCATGGCTGATTATCTGGATCTTAAGACCAGAAAAAAGCAGTATGAGGCGGTTAGAAATAACGCCTATTTCAATGCACTTCAGATCAAGTTCGCATATGCAGTGACGTGTCACAAGGCACAGGGTGGGCAGTGGGAGAGTGTTTTTATAGATCAGGGTATCTTCAACAGGAACGAAATAACAATTGACTATCTCCGGTGGTTCTATACAGCGCTTACAAGATCAACAGATAAAGTATACCTTGTAAACTTCTCTGATGACTTTTTTGAATCACATTAACCAACTTCATTGAGCCTTCAGCCTACAGCCTTCAGCCTGTCTTCATTCTCCTATAATTTTTACCAGAACCCGTTTCCGGCGTTTGCCATCGAATTCCCCATAAAAGATTTGTTCCCATGGTCCGAAGTCAAGTTGTCCGTTTGTGACAGCAGCAACGACCTCTCTTCCCATTATGCTCCTCTTAAGATGAGCATCAGCGTTATCCTCAAACCCATTGTGTTTATATTGGGAGTAGGGTTTTTCGGGTGCAATCTTTTCGAGCAAAACCTCAAAATCGTGATGCAACCCGGGTTCATCGTCATTTATGAAGACACTTGCTGTGATGTGCATTGCATTCACAAGACATAGTCCTTCAGTGATACCACTTTCTGAAAGACATTTTTGTACCTGTCCTGTGATATTAATGAATGCCCTTCGTGTAGGTGTCTCAAACCATAGCTCTTTTCTGTATGATTTCATGGCAGTCTGAATGTCATAATATTGATTATCTGATTGTCTGTCAGTTTAATTTCATATCTGCAATAATACTCTGGATCCTTTCATTAAGCATTTTTTCAGAGTCTTCAAATTTGTCTGCTGATTCCAATTTTGTGTTGACACTGACATAAAACTTTATTTTTGGTTCAGTTCCGGATGGTCTCACTGATATTTTTGACCCATCCTCAAGGAAGAACTGCAGCACATCTGATTTTATAAGATTTATGTCCGTCCTGGAGTCATTAAGAATATTATATGATACCTGATTTTCGTAGTCGTTGATTTTGACAACTTTGCTGTTATTGATTTTTTCAGGAGGGTTATTCCTGTATTCAGTCATCATAGCTTTAATCTCATCGGCACCTTCTTTTCCTTTCCTTACAATATTTATCAGTTTTTCTTTATAGAATCCATACTCTGAATAAATATCCAAAAGAAGATCATAAATTGATTTTCCCTTGCTTTTTGACCAGGCAGCAGCTTCAGCAACCAGTGAGCAGGAAGCAACAGCATCCTTATCCCTTACATAATCTCCTGGCAGGAATCCATAACTTTCTTCTCCTCCGCCTATATATTTTTTGTTTTTCTCATTTTCCCTGATATACTCCGCGAAAAATTTGAATCCTGTTAACACATTTACATACTCAACGTTAAATCCTTCGGCAATTTTTTCAATAAGATCAGTTGTTACAATGGTCTTAATAATATATTCGTTGCCTTTGTACTTTTTCCGCTCTTTATATTGTGAAAGTATATACCAGATAAGTATTGCACCTGTCTGGTTTCCGTTAAGCAGTATGAATTCACCTTTTTTGTTCTTTACGGCTATCCCGAGTCTGTCTGCATCAGGATCAGTTGCCATTACCAGTTCAGCGCCTGTCTCCATGGCTTTTTTAATGGCCATTTTAAGAGCATCAGGTTCTTCGGGGTTAGGCGATTTTACAGTAGGGAAATTACCGTCGGTTATATTCTGTTCCGGAACACTTATTATGTTTTTAAATCCGTAACGTTTTAATGAAGGCGGAACCATTTTTATACCTGTTCCATGGATGGGGGTGTATACTATAGGTATGTCGTTGAATTTCTGTATCACTTCAGGATTAAGGCTCATCTTCTTAACCTCATCAAGAAATATATCATCGGTTTCTTTTCCAATGATTTTTATGTTTTCTTTTTCTCCTTTTGACTTGATTTCGGTTACCGATTTTATTTTTCTTACTTCATCAATAATCCCGGTATCATGAGGAGCAACAACTTGTCCTCCATCATTCCAGTAAGCTTTATATCCGTTATATTCAGGAGGATTATGAGAAGCTGTAATGACAACACCGCTCTGACATTTGTAATGGCGTATGGCAAATGAAAGTTCTGGTGTTGGGCGCAACGATTCAAACAGATAAACCATAAATCCGTTTGCTGCAAAAATATCAGCTGTTGTTTCGGCAAAGTACCGGCTGTTATTTCGACAGTCGTGAGCAATGGCGACTCTTATACCTTTATTGCCACACTGTTTTATGATATAGTTTGCCAATCCCTGAGTTGCCATACCCAGAGTATATATATTCATTCTATTGGTTCCGGCGCCCATGATACCTCTCAGACCACCGGTCCCAAATTCCAGATCCTGATAAAATGCGTCGATAAGCTTCTTTTCATCAGTATCGAGCATATTCCGAACCTCTTTGCGGGTTTCTTCATTGAACTCTTTTCCAAGCCATCCGGTGGCTTTTTTCCTGATTTCATCAACAGATAACATATTCATCGTATTAATTCAACAGTTTCATGCATCTTTTAAGGCTGTCCCTCCAATGTGGTATTGCAAGGCTGTAGTTTTCTTTTATTTTACTTTTATCCATAACAGAGTAGGCAGGTCTTTGTGCAACTGAATTGAACCCTGTTGAAAGAATCGGATAAACGGGACATTTCAGACCGGCTTCCTTAACAATCTCTGTTGCAAAATCGAACCATGTGCAGACCCCTTCATTTGAATAATTATAGATCCCCGCATTCAGGGCAAACTGGTTTCTTATCACTCCTGAGACAATGTTCATGATAGCTTCTGCCAGATCGGCGGCATAAGTAGGAGTGCCGGTCTGATCGAAAACAACTTTTAGAAATTCCTTCTCCTTTGCATTTTTAATTATGGTTTTTACAAAGTTGTTCCCGAACGAAGAGTATAGCCATGCAGTTCTTATTATCATTGACCCTTGATGAGCCACAGCATATTTTTCACCGGCAAGCTTTGATCTGCCATAAGCTGATAATGGATTTGCAGGTGAATATTCATTGTAAGGAACATTTGACTTTCCATCGTATACATAATCGGATGAGATGTGAATGAATTTACATTCAGTTCCTTTGATAACATCTGTTATATTTTTAACTGAAGTACCATTTATGAGTAAAGCCTTTTCGGATTCACTTTCAGCTTTATCAACAAGGTTATAAGCGGCGCAGTTTATTATCCAGTCAGGTTCGGATTTCTTTATAAATTCTTCAGTTTCTTCAGGGTTGGTCAAATCGAGAGTATCGATATCAGTAAAAATAAAATCATAACCGCAATACTTTTTTGAAGCAACTTTTAGTTCATTTCCAAGCTGTCCTTTTGCACCAGTTATTAATACTCTAGCCATAATTATACCTGTCTTTTATCAGAAGTTGTTTTCTGCATCTTTAAAAAGAGGATGTTTCAGATCCTTTTCGCTTATTACCGGAGTTGTTGAGCCCAGTTTCCAGTAAATGTCAAGTTCAGGATCGTTCAATGATATACCTCTTTCGCTTTGATGATTATATATGTTATCGCATTTGTACTGGATGATGGCGATATCGCTCAGAACAGAAAAACCATGAGCAAATCCCTTCGGAATCAGAACCTGATCTTTTGTCTCGGAGTCAAGCTCTATTCCAAACCATTTTCCATATGTTAAGGAATCCTTTCGGATGTCGAGCGCAACATCAAATATTTTTCCTTCGACAACTCGTATTAATTTAGCCTGGGCAAACGGGTTAAGCTGATAATGCAAACCTCTTATTACACCTTTTGTCGATTTTGATTCATTATCCTGAACAGGCAAAAATGATATACCTGCCTTTAGAAATGAAGACTGGTTAAAGCTTTCAAAAAAATAACCTCTATTGTCAGAAAAAATTGCAGGTTTTATAACAATAAGTCCCTTAAACCCTGTCTCAATTACTTTCATGTTGTTTTATTATTAAAAGATGTTGCTTTCATCTGAGGCAACTCTCAGAAGATATTTGCCATACTGGCTGTTTTTTATCGGTCTGGCTAATTCCAGAAGTTGATTTTTATCAATAAAACCTCTTTTATAAGCAATCTCTTCTATGCAGGATGGTTTTAGGCCCTGCCGTTGTTCAAGCGTTGCAATAAAATTAGATGCTTGCAGAAGACTCTCACATGTTCCGGTATCAAGCCATGCCATACCTCTTCCCATAAGTTTTATTTCGAGTGTTCCTTCTTCAAGATAAACCCTGTTCAGATCAGTTATCTCCAGTTCGCCACGGTGTGAAGGTTTAAGTGACTTTGCTTTTTTTACAACAGAGTTGTCGTAAAAATAGAGACCGGTAACAGCAAAATTTGATTTTGGTTTTGCCGGCTTCTCTTCAATGCTTATTACCTTTTTATCACTGTTGAATTCAACAACACCATAACGTTCAGGATCTGTAACATAATATCCGAAAACACATGCTCCCTTTTCCAGTTTTGCGGCATCAAGAAGAACACCTCCGAATCCATGTCCGTAGAAAATATTATCACCAAGGATCATACATACCGGATCTTTGTCAATAAATTCTTCCCCAATGATGAACGCCTGTGCAAGACCATCAGGTGATGGTTGTTCTTTATAACTGAAAGTCATTCCGAGCGACCGTCCGTCGCCAAGAAGATTCCTGAATCCAGGAAGGTCACGCGGAGTGGATATAATCAATATTTCACGGATACCGGCAAGCATCAGGACAGATAATGGATAATAAATCATTGGCTTATCGTACACAGGAAGTATCTGTTTTGATATTGAACTTGTTATGGGATAAAGCCTGGTGCCTGAACCTCCGGCTAAAATGATACCTTTCATGTTCTTTTTATATTTTATTCTAATTATTATTTACCACCTTTTCCTGTTTCCCTTTTCCGGTTTCCTGTCTCTAGTCTCCTGTTTCCGGTCTCTCGTCTCCGGACTCCGGCTTCCGGTCTCCCTTCTCCCTTCTCCCTTCACTTTCTTCCTATCCCGAAATACTCAAATCCGTTCTTTTTGATTTCGGCCGGATCATAAATATTTCTTCCATCAAAAATCGCTTTGCCTTTCATTAAGTAAGCCATTCTTTTTAAATCAGGTAAATGAAATTCTGACCATTCTGTAAGTAACGCCATGGCATCAGCGTCAATTAAAGCTTCATATGGATCATGGGCATATTTTATACTGTTTCCAATCAGCTTTTTTGTCTCATCCATTGCAGCCGGATCGTATGCTTTTATTATTGCCCCGGCCTTCAGAAGGTTTTCTATCAAAGCAAGGGAAGAAGCTTCCCTCATATCGTCAGTGTTTGGTTTAAATGATAATCCCCAGATTCCGATCACCTTGTTTTTCAGATCATTATTAAAGTAACTGACCATTTTTCTGAATATAATGTTCTTCTGGTATTCGTTGGCTTTCTCCACAGCTTTTATCACATTGAGTTCATAATCACAGTCATTCGCTGTTTTGATAATTGCTTTTACGTCTTTTGGGAAACAAGAACCTCCATAGCCGATACCCGGGTAGAGAAATTTATTACCAATTCTTGAGTCACTTCCAATTGCTTTACGGACATGATTAATATCTGCTCCGAGAATATCACAAAGGTTGGCTATTTCATTGATGAAACTGATGCGGGTGGCAAGCATAGAATTTGCTGCGTATTTTGTGATCTCAGCCGAAGGAATATCCATAAACAGAATCGGGTGGTTGTTAAGCATAAATGGCATATAAAGCTTTTTCATTATCTCCATAGTCCTGTCATTATCAACCCCGATAACTATTCTTTCGGGTCTGAGAAAATCATCGACAGCAGCTCCTTCTTTTAAAAATTCAGGGTTGGAAGCTATATCAAATGGAACAGATACTTTTCGTTTATCGAGCTCATCCTGAATGCTTTTGCGAATTTTACCCGATGTGCCGACAGGAACAGTGCTCTTGGTTACGACAACGACATAATCTGTTATTAACTGTCCTATTTCTTTTGTAACTTCAATTACATGGCTCATATCTGCAGAACCATCTTCTCCCGGAGGTGTTCCGACTGCAATAAAAATCACCTCTGATTCTTCAATACCCTCTGCAATTTCAGTAGTAAATGAAAGTCTCTTCTTCTCAATATTTCTTATGATAATATCTTCAAGACCGGGTTCAAAAATAGGTATTTTCCCATGTCTGAGTTTTTTTATTTTATTTGCATCGACATCGACACATGCAACAGTTACTCCACTTTCCGCAAAACAGGCACCAGTTACAAGTCCAACGTAACCAGAACCTACTACAGTGATTTTCATATACCCTATATTACGTTTTAAACGATTCTATATTGTTCATGCAAAGATAACATATCAAGTTAAATTCAGAAATTATTACTATTTATTGGTTATTATGTAATTTTGCAGAGTGGCCAGATGCTTTTCCTGATTTATACAGATATGAGTGCAGTTATTGTCTGGTTATATGGATGAGAAAATACCTCAAAATGACAATCATTGTGGTATTTAACCTCATGAAAATCTATCATTTATTATGGTGTTTTTTAAAAAAAGTCATATCTTTGAGGCCAATTTTAAATCAAAATAATGTCTAACTTATTAACTATTAGTTTTTTAAATTAAAATTATGACTGAAAGCAAGAAGAAAACAACCAATAAAGAGGTTGTCGAAAAAAGCGAAGCTCCTGTAAAACAGGTAAAGAAAGCAAAGACCAATGAAGCTAAAGAAGATCAGGATGTTAAAGCTGAAGCTGCAGAAGAGGTCAATGCTGTTGTTGCAGAAGAACCAGCAATTGCTGAAGTTGCTGAAACAGCGACTACTCCGGAAACAAAAGCAAATGCTGAAACAAAACCGGTTGTTGATTTCAACTGGGAAGAGTTTGAGAATGAAGAACGTCGTAATTCTCCGAAGTACAAAAAGTATGAATCTCTTTATGACGAAACACTTTCAACTATTGCGGTTGACGAAGTAGTAATCGGAACAGTTATTCAGATGACCTCCCGCGAAGTTGTCATCAACATTGGCTATAAATCGGAAGGCGTTGTAAGTTTGAATGAATTCCGCTATAATCCAAATCTGAAAGTAGGAGATAAGGTTGAAGTTTATGTTGAAAGTCAGGAAGATAAAAAAGGACAGCTTCTTCTTTCTCATAAAAAAGCCCGTGCTATTAATTCATGGGACAGAGTTAATGCCTCTCTTGAAAAAGACGAGATCATTACAGGTTATATCAAATGCCGTACAAAAGGTGGTATGATTGTCGATGTATTTGGCATCGAAGCTTTCCTTCCAGGCTCACAGATTGATGTTAAACCAATCAGAGATTATGACGTGTTCGTTGGTAAAACAATGGAATTTAAGGTTGTAAAGATTAATCAGGAATTCAAAAACGTAGTTGTATCTCACAAAGCTCTTATCGAAGCTGAGCTTGAGCAGCAGAAGAAAGAAATCATTGCAAAACTTGAAAAAGGACAGGTTCTTGAAGGAACCGTTAAGAATATTACATCATATGGTGTGTTCATTGACCTTGGTGGTGTTGATGGACTTATTCATATTACAGACCTGTCATGGGGAAGAGTAAATCATCCTGAAGAGATTGTTCAGCTTGATCAGAAACTCAACGTTGTTATTCTTGATTTTGACGACGACAAGAAGAGAATTGCCCTTGGTCTGAAACAGCTTACTCCTCATCCTTGGGATTCAGTTGATCCTGACCTGAAAATTGGTGATAAGGTAAAAGGGAAAGTTGTTGTTATGGCTGATTATGGTGCATTTGTTGAAATCGCTCCGGGTGTGGAAGGATTGATCCATGTATCTGAAATGTCATGGTCACAGCATCTTCGCAGTGCTCAGGAATTTCTGAAAGTAGGAGATGAGATTGAAGCTATTATTCTTACCCTCGACAGAAGCGAAAGGAAAATGTCACTTGGTATCAAACAGCTCAAACCTGATCCATGGCAGAATATTGATGAGAAATATACTGTCGGTTCAAAACATATGGCCAAAGTAAGAAACTTTACCAATTTTGGAGTATTTGTTGAGATTGAGGAGGGTGTTGATGGTTTGATTCATATTTCTGATCTTTCATGGACCAAGAAAATCAAACATCCGGCTGAATTCACATCAATTGATGCAGAAATTGAGGTTGTTGTTCTTGAAATCGATAAAGAGAACAGACGTCTCAGCCTTGGACACAAACAACTTGAAGAAAATCCATGGGATGTCTTCGAAAACATCTTTACCGTTGATTCAGTTCATGAAGGTACTGTAGTTGAAGTATTCGACAAAGGTGCTGTTATAGCCCTTCCTTATGGCGTTGAAGGATTTGCAACTCCTAAACATCTTGTTAAGGAAGATGGAATGATGGCAAAAGTTGAAGAAAAGCTTATGTTTAAGGTGATTGAATTCAATAAGTCAGCAAAAAAAATTATAGTATCTCACAGCAGGGTTTACGAAGATGAAAAGAAAGCTGCTGAAGCTCCTGTAAAGAAAGCTGAAACTGCTGCACCAAAGAAAACATCACGTAAAGCTAAATCAAGTGCTGAAAAGACAACCCTTGGTGATATTTCACAATTGGCTGCTTTGAAAGAAGAAATGGAAGAAAAAGAAAATAAAGCTTCCAAAGAATAGAAAAATTTATTAAATTTAGGCTATCAAAAATTATCGCCATGGATTTCAATATTGAGAGCCGGAATAACAGCACAGTTATTCAGATTCAGTCGGAGAAGCTTGACACACACATAGCACCGGCACTTAAGTCGGAACTTGTACTTGTCTCAGGTAAAGGTGAAAAGAATATCATCCTTGATCTTGATAAATGTCAATATTGTGACTCATCTGGTCTGAGCGCTATACTGGTAGCCAACAGGTTATGTAAAAACGCAGGTGGTACATTCGTCCTTTGCGGTCTTAATGAAGCAGTGGAACGTCTTATCACCATTTCTCAGCTCGATACCGTACTTACCATTACAAGGTCGGTTGATGATGCTGAAAAAATGATATCTTAAATCAGATCGCTTTGCAGAGTGCGATGAAGTTAACCATACTTGGTAGCAGTTCTGCATTGCCGACATCAGAAAGATATCCCAGCGCTCATGTGCTTAATGCACATGAGCGCTTTTTTTTAATCGATTGCGGCGAAGGAACTCAGATGCAACTGAGAAAGAATAAAATACGATTTGCCAGGATCAACCATATCTTTATCAGTCATCTTCACGGGGACCATGTTTTTGGTCTGTATGGTCTGTTGTCTACCTTCAGCCTGATGGGGAGAAAATGTACGCTTCATCTTTATGCTCCTGAAAACTATCTGAAAATTCTTAAATCGCATCTTGTCGATTTTGATATCAATCTCAGCTATGAAATCGACTTTGTACCTCTTTCAGGAAAAGAGCCGGTGAAAATACTTGACACTAGATATCTGACAGTGACTTCATTTCCATTGAAACACAGAGTCCCTTCTTTCGGATTTATCTTCAGGGAGAAGTTGTCGGAAAGAAATATTATTAAAGAGTGTATAACAAAATTCCAGATACCTGTTGTGAGGATTCCTGCTATAAAAAAGGGAGAGGATTTTGTAACTTCTGACGGGGTAGTTATTAATAATGAGGATATTACAGTTCCTCCCCCTGATCCTTTGTCATACGCCTATTGCAGTGATACTAAATATTTTAAAAAACTGGCATCATACGTAAAGGGAGTAACTCTTCTTTATCATGAGGCAACATTCGATAAGTCTAAGGAAGATCTGGCCAAAGTAACAGGACATTCAACAACTTTAGATGCTGCTAAAACGGCTCTGGATGCAGAAGCAAAATGTTTGATAATCGGCCATTTTTCAGCCCGTTATAAGAATACGTCTGTTCTTGTTGAAGAAGCCAGAACTATTTTCCCGAAGACATATGCTGCTATTGACGGAAAAAGTTTTGATGTAGGCAATATTATTAATGCTTAAAAAAAGATTATCTATCTTTGAATCCATTTTAATAAAATTATAACGACAGTGCAGGAAAAGATTTTAATACTGGATTTCGGATCTCAGTACACGCAACTGATAGCCCGGAGAATAAGGGAAATGAATGTGTATTGTGAAATATTTCCGTTCAACAATTATCCAACACCCGACAGTAGTGTGAAAGGGGTAGTATTATCAGGAAGCCCCTCATCGGTAAGAGATAAAAATTCTCCGGCTCCTGACCTGTCAAAGATAAAAGGGAAAATTCCTCTGCTGGGTGTCTGCTATGGTGCTCAGTATCTTGTTCATAGTTTTGGCGGTGAAGTGGTTGCCTCCAATAGCCGGGAGTATGGAAGGGCAAATCTTGTTACAATAAGCAGGAAGGACCCTCTTTTCGAAAATGTAAATCCGGGAACACAGGTGTGGATGTCTCATGCAGATACCATTAAAAGAATTCCCGATGGATATGAGATTATAGGATCGACATGCGATGTTGAAGCCGGAGCATTTCATATTAAGGGTGAAGATACGTGGGGAATACAGTTCCATCCGGAAGTGTATCATACTACTGATGGAAAACAGATAATAAAAAATTTTGTCGTTGGTATATGCGGATGTTCCCAGGATTGGACTCCGGACTCTTTTGCGGAATCGACTATTGCCAATCTGAAAAATACATTGGGCAATGACAAGGTGATCTTGGGCCTTTCGGGCGGGGTTGACTCTTCAGTGGCTGCATATCTTCTCCATAAGGCAATAGGAAAAAACCTTACCTGTATTTTTGTTGATAACGGTTTGCTGAGAAAGAATGAATTTGAAAAAGTCATGGAGTCGTATCTTGGACTTGGACTGAATGTAATAGGTGTAGATGCGGGCGACAAGTTTCTTGACCAGCTTGAAGGGATCAGTGAGCCTGAAATGAAAAGAAAGATAATCGGCCGCGTATTTATCGAAGTGTTTGATGCTGAAGCCCGGAAAGTTAAAGATGTCAAATGGCTGGCACAGGGTACAATATATCCGGATGTCATTGAATCGGTTTCGGTAAATGGTCCCTCAGCAAAAATAAAATCTCATCATAATGTGGGAGGACTCCCTGAAGAGATGAACCTTAATGTGATTGAACCCCTCAGGCTGCTTTTCAAAGATGAGGTAAGAAGAGTTGGACAATCGCTGGGACTCCCTGATTTTATTCTGAAGCGTCATCCTTTTCCCGGTCCCGGACTGGCTATAAGGTTGCTCGGAAAAATAACACGTGATAAACTGGGAATTCTTAAGGAAGCTGACGATATTTTTATAGAAGGACTGAAAAAGAATGGATTGTACGATTCAGTCTGGCAGGCAGGTGTAATACTTCTTCCTGTTCAGTCTGTTGGAGTAATGGGCGATGAAAGGACTTATGAAAATGCAGTGGTGCTCAGAGCTGTAACCTCAACTGACGGTATGACTGCAGATTGGTCCCACCTTCCATATGATTTTCTTGGATCAATCTCAAATGAAATAATTAATAAAGTAAAAGGCATTAACAGAGTAGTGTTTGATATCAGCTCAAAACCGCCTTCAACAATAGAATGGGAATAGCTACGTTAAATTTATATTTTGCATTCAAAAGAGAGTAGTTTAAAATGAGTCCCGGAATTCAGGGTCCGGTCTTATCATACCTTTAAAAGAAATTATGATGAAACCCACATGATTGAATCAAAACATAAACACGAATGAATATAATTCATTTTCAATCATGTGTGGTTCCATCCGGCCATTAAAAATAAATTATTTACGGATGAAAAGAAAATTTGCAGGAATATCATTCATGGCTCTGGTTATGTGCATGATCTCACTATCAGTATCATCACAGGCACTGACTGAGGAAACTTTTAAAGTAGGAAGAACTCTGGGGCTTATTGATGCATACTATGTTGATACAACTAATCTGAGTGTTCTGGCGGAAAAAGCCATAATAGAAATATTGAAAAACCTTGATCCTCATTCTACATATATCTCTGCAAAAGATGTCAAAGAGATGAATGAACCGCTTAACGGTAATTTTGAAGGAATCGGGATTCAGTTTAATATTCTTCGTGATTCTATAATTGTTATTGATCCTATTGCAGGAGGGCCATCGGAAAAGGTGGGTCTGCGATCAGGTGATAGAATTCTGACAATCGATAATGAGAAGGTGACCGGAATAGGATTGTCTACACAGGGTGTCAGAAGCAGACTGATGGGGGCAAAGGGCACAAAGGTGAATCTTACAATCTTCAGAAAAGGCGAAAAAGAGATACTCGATTTTACTATAGTACGTGATAAAATCCCTATAAACAGCCTTGATGCTGCATATATGCTTGATGATGAGACAGGATATGTAAAGCTGAATAAGTTTGCTGCTACTACGGAAAAAGAGTTCTCAGACGCTGTTGAAACCCTGAGAAAGAAGAATATGAAAAATATTATTCTTGATTTAAGGGGAAACGGAGGAGGCTATATGCTTGCAGCAACAGCGTTAGCTGATAAGTTTTTTACCGGACAGAATCTGATTGTATATCTTTCAGGAAGGAAGGCTCCCCGTCAGGATTATAAATCAGCCGGATCAGGAAGCCTGTCCTCTGCAAGAGTTGTCATTCTTACAGATGAACAGTCAGCTTCAGCCAGCGAGATCCTGTCAGGTGCTATTCAGGATTGGGACAGGGGCATCATTATGGGCAGAAGGACATTTGGCAAGGGGCTGGTTCAGAATGGATTCTACCTTACCGACGGCTCAATGATACGGTTGACAATTGCACGGTATTACACTCCAACAGGCAGATCAATACAAAGTCCATACAATGGCGGATATGATAAATATATTGAGAATTTCTATAAAAGATATACTGATGGAGAGATGATGTCGGCCGACAGCATCCACTTTCCGGATTCACTGAAATACAAAACAATGGTTACAAAAAGAGAAGTATATGGCGGAGGAGGAATCATGCCTGATGTCTTTGTTGCAGCCGATACTTCTTATAACAGTGCTTATTTCAGAAAATTATATGCAAAGGCTGTTCTTAATTCTTTCGCTCTTGATTATTATGACAGGAACAGGAACGAACTTAATTCACAATACAAGACATTTGATGATTTTAACAAAAGGTTTCAATTTACTGATGATGATATTAAAACATTCATAGCTAAAGGTGAAGCTGAAAATGTTAAATATGATGAGACTCAGTTTAATATATCACGTGATGAAATTTTGTTGGTTCTCAAAGGACTTGTTGCAACAAATTTGTGGAAGACGAGTGAGTATTTCCAGATAATAAATCAGGATGACAAGGTAATTGAAAAAGCACTGAAGGTGATCTCAGATAAGGCTCTTTATAACAAGATTCTGGGTTATTAGTTCCACCCTGACATATTAAACTGATCCGTGATTTTCTTCTGATCTATCTGGTGGCTGTATAGATCACATCGTATGTATAGGCAGTCCCGTCATCCATGGTTCCACTGCCTGTTGCTGTAAATGTAAGTGTTCCTTCGTCAACAGTAAATGACCAATTCTGCACTATCTTTCCGTATGTCATTACCAGTGAACTGTTTTCAATTGTCCATTCAAATACCTGGTACATCTCTCCATCCTGGTATTCAATGCCACTTCCTCCTTCCAGGAACTCAAACGACAGCTCATCTGTATTAAGAAAGTAGGTATGAGATTCTGATTTTATGCCTCCAATATATAATATACTGGTATAATCCTGTACTTTCCATGTTCCTATAATGAGTTCGTCAGCTGATTTCTCTTTTTCACAGGAGGTCAGACCGGATGATAGTAAAACCAGCAGTATGGCTGAAAGGAATATTGTATTTTTCATTTTCAAAGATTTGTTTGTTTATTACAAAGAAATAAATTTTGTGGAAATATTCTAATAAAAACTATGTTATTCTGATGTAGATCAGCAGAAAGTGTTTTATAGAAGATAATATGTAAAGTCAAATCATTAATTTTGAGCAGGCTGTATTCCCGGAAAGTAATCATTTGCAAGAGATGCATATAAATTAATTTAATCTGTTAAAATACACCTGACAATTAATTAATTAGACAAAAATAAATGAAATTAATAGCTAAGACTCTATTCGGACTTGAAGAAGTCCTTGCAGAAGAAATTTCCAATCTTGGTGCTGTTGATGTACAGCTGGCTAACCGGGCTGTACTGTTTAAAGGGGACAAGAGTCTGTTATACAAGGTTAATTATTGTGCAAGAACAGCATTGTCGGTATTAATGCAGGTTGCAGAGTTCAGAATAAAATCAAAAGACGATCTTTATAACGGAGGGGCCAGAATTAAATGGGAACAATTTATGGGACCTGATGACACTTTTTCAATTGTCCCTGTAGTAAATTCACAGTATTTTAGCCATACAGGATATGCCGGTCTTATTTTAAAAGATGCCATTGCCGACTATTTCAGACAGAAAACAGGCAAACGACCCTCTGTGAATACTGATGACCCTTCTATACTTATTAATCTGCATATAAGCAATGATATTGTGACAATCTCAATTGATTCATCAGTTGTTCCTCTTTTTAAGCGTGGTTACAGACAGGAACAGGCAGTTGCCCCACTTAACGAGGTTTTGGCAGCCGGTATTCTGCTGATATCAGGGTGGAATGCTTCTGCAAATCTGACAGATCCTATGTGTGGTTCAGGAACAATACCTATTGAAGCAGGACTTATTGCATGCAACATTCCTTCCGGAAAATTCAGAAGATTTTTTGGATTTCAACGTTGGAAGGATTTTGATGAAGAGTTGTTTGAAAAGATAAAACGTGAGTGTGATAAACAGATGAGGCCCTCCACTGTAAAAATCAAAGGTAGCGATATCTCGGAACTTGCTGTCACCCAGTCTGCAGCAAACGTGGCAGGAGCAGGTCTGACTGATGTGGTGTCTCTTGAGAGATGTGATTTTAAGGATCTTAAAGCAGACTCTGAAAATGGTTATCTTTTTTTGAATCCTCCATATGGGCAAAGACTTCAGCCTGAGGAGATTGAGGGGCTTTATGGTATGATAGGAACAACATTAAAACACAATTTCCCGGGCACTACAGCCTGGCTGATAACTTCCAACAAGGAATGCATCAAGAAAGTGGGACTGAAATCAAAGGAAAAACGTACTCTTTTCAATGGA
>Ga0116170_10001953_pt1 | contig 20415 bp, 13 predicted proteins | sample AD_JPNHW1_MetaG_FD_89797 | JGI IMG/M metagenome (GOLD analysis project Ga0116170, IMG submission 89797) | Active sludge microbial communities of municipal wastewater-treating anaerobic digesters from Japan - AD_JPNHW1_MetaG | ecosystem: Engineered > Bioreactor > Anaerobic > Digestate | place...
AGTTACTCTAGTGAAATATTGATAGAAAAAACTGTGCTGGATACAGATGCAAAAACGGTGTCATTTTTTATGTTTATATCTGATAACTGGTTGAAAAAGCTGGATGATCTCTCTCTCGAAAAACTCAACAGATATTATTTGAATCTGCTTATTTCAACAAAAATAGATTTTAAGAACATAAAGTTTTTTGTCAGATCGAATATGTCATCGGATTATGTTTCGATAAGAGATCTTCTGCCGGAGCTTCCGCCTGTTCCCAAAAAAGAGGGAAATGCAGTGCCACAGCTAAAATCGCTTGTTCCTCAGAAACTGTATGGAAATGTCGAAGGCGGGTTGAGTGGAAAGACGATTTATGTGAGTCCGGGGCATGGCTGGGTCTATGATACTGACAGTTTGACATGGAGCACTCAGCGCGGAATTACTCAAGGGATGAGAGAAGATGATTCAAATACTGAGATTGTCAGCTATTTTCTTGTTCCATATCTTCAAAATGCAGGAGCTTTTGTGTTTTCGGCAAGAGAAACGGACAGAAATGAAAGTTTTGTTGTTGTGGATGATGCTGACGGATCGGCTTTCCCCGCATCAGGAATTTATGAAGAGGGCGGCATCTGGGCGGAGACAACATCGGGGAAAGGTTACGGAAGAACTTCATATCCGATTGATATCAACAATAATGTTTTCGAGAACGGAAAGTACCGTTATGCAACCGCAGGAAGCGGAGCGTGGGCAAGATGGACTGCAAATATTCCATCAGACGGCAGTTATCATGTCTATGTTTCGTACAAAGCCTACACTGACAGGGCGCAGAATGCTGTCTACACGGTAAATCATGCAGGCGGTTCGACAGAAATTACAGTCAATCAGCAGCATCATGGAAGCACATGGGTCGATCTTGGCAGTTTTTTCTTCAAAAAAGGGAGTTCAATTGAGCATAGTTCCGTAACTCTGAATAAAAATAATGAAGCTGAAAACGGGTCAATTATAATTGCTGACGCAGTAAGGTTCGGCGGCGGAGACGGTTTGATAAGCAGAAACGGCGTAACATCAGATACACCACGATGGGAAGAAGCGGCGAAAGTTCATGCACAGTTCCTTGGTGCCCCTGCAACTGTTTATCAATCAAGTGTGAACGATAGAACTTCAGATGTTACGGCAAGAAGTCGCTGGGCGGCATGGGAAAACGAGGCTGGAACTGATGATTCGCTCTATCTTTCATGGCATTCAAATGCCTACAACGGTACAACGAGAGGAATTTCAACTTATATCTATAGCAGTGATGATCCGGGGTCAACCTATGTGACAACTGAGGCGGCAGAAGGCAGTGCTCATCTTGCGGAACTTATTCATGGTAGAATCCTCAATTCCGTTAAATCATTGTTCGATCCATCGTGGTATGAATATGGAAGCGGTCTTTACAGTGCGTATTTCGGAGAGATAAACCCGAGTTATAACAATGAAATGCCGTCATGTCTGGTCGAGCTTGCTTTTCACGATAATGAGACAGATGCTCTGATGCTCAGAAATCCAAAATTCAGGGATATTGCTGCCAGAGCGGCATATCAGGCGATTGTAAAATATTTTGCAGATAGAGACGGTTATGAGCCTGTTTATCTTCCTGGAACACCCCGGAATTTAAGAACGGAAACCGATACTGACGGATCTGTAACGCTTTTCTGGGATGAACCTGAAACAGATGCTGATTTTTATCTTGGTCATCCGGCAACAGGTTATATTGTTCAGAAAAGTTATGACGGATATGCGTTTGACAGCGGTACTGATATAGGCAATGTATTTGAATTTACTGAAAATAATCCTGATCATGGCAAACCGTTGTATTTCCGTATCATTGCTTATAATGACGGAGGCGTTTCATTTCCGAGTGTTGCGGCAGGTGCAATCCCGGCAAAAACAGGAGCTCAGATCCTTGTAATTGACGGGTTTGAAAGAGTTGATGCAAACACTCCGAGATTTAATGTCGGGATATCTGGTAATAATAGATATATACTTGAATATATTAACAGTTTTAATTATTTCATTCAATATGCGGATGTGCTTGAAGCACTTGGATTTGCAGTCGATTTTTCGCAGAAAAGCAATCTGGAATCTATTGATCTGAATTCTTATGATGCTGTCATCTGGTATGCCGGAGAGCAGTCTTCTAACGATACGACTTTTACAACTTCAGAGCAGTCTGTGATAACTCAATTTATTGAAGACGGCGGAGCATTTTTTGTGAGCGGATCTGAAATTGGCTGGGATCTTGTGGAAAAGGGAAGTGTTACGGATATAGCATTTTTCAATGAAGTGCTGAATGCAGATTACATTAATGATTCTTCAGGACTCTATACTTTCTCAGGGAATGGGGATTTTGCAGGAATTGAAGGATTGTATGATGATGGAACATATTTCTATCAGGCTGATTTTGCTGATGTTATCAAACCTTTTAATGCTGATGGAAGTGAGATGCTTTATTATGATTCTGATGAAAACCTCAGTGCAGGAATTCTTACAAATACAGGTAAAAAGGTTGCAATTCTCGGGTTTCCTTTTGAAACGATTCTCAGCTTAGAAACAAAAACTGCGATAATGAGCAAGGTTCTCGAAAAGTTTGAAATAACACCGGAAGAGATTCCTGATGAAAGTCCGGATGAGAGCACTGACATCGAAACACCGGATGAAACAGTTGATGAAAATTCAGATATGTTTGTTGCAAATGATGAAGATGCCGTATTTATTGATGAATCTTTGAATGATGACGATGAAATAACAGTTGATAATGATAGTATTGAGGAGTCAAAAAAAACTAAAAATGGGTGTTCAGCGTTATTGATAGATTAATAAAAATTATTTATTGAATCTGACGACTGTCACTGAATCGCCGCCTTCTTCATTTGCTCCTGCATCAAAGACGAAATTATATCTGGTTTTCAGATCCGGCAGTAGATCGCGGATGAATTTTTTGAGCTTTCCTGAGCCGTGGCCGTGAATTATTGTGAGAGATACAGCTCCGCCGCCGTATGCTGTGTCGAGTGATTTTTCGATCTTTTCTGCTGCATCTTCAGTGAATAATCCTCTGACATCGCAAGTTTCAACATATTTTGCTTCGATCTGATTTTTATTGCCCGAAGCTTTAACTTCTTTGTCGATCTTTAAGACAATAAGTCTGTCCACAGGTGAAAACAGTTTTTTCCCATGGCAGTTGTACTCAGCTTTATCTCCTTTGATCTGCTGGAGAATTCCTTCAAGTTTGAGAAGTTTGTCATAAACAGTCGTTTTCCCGAAAATGACTGAATCTGCCATTTCACTGAGCTTAACGCCTTCTTTTTCGTCAAGGCTGACTTTCTGACGGTTTATTGCATCAGTAAGATTTTCTTTTTCCTTTTTCAGCAATGCAACCTGTTCCGGTGCTTTTCTTGTGTCAATACTCAATATTTTCTTTTTCAAAGCAGCCTCCTCGTATTCAACAAGTTTTTTAAGGGAGAGAAGCCTTTCCTGTTCGAACTTCTTTTCTTTTATTTCAAGCCGTTCTCTGATATCTGCCGCTTCTTTTTTTTCCGATAAAGCCTGTGCCTGTAGAATTTCGGTTTCATTCTTAAGTTCATCAAGCTCTTCCTCTTTTTTACGCAATCTGTTTATGAGAGGTTCAATATCATCATTTTTAGTCATGAGAAGTTTTTCAAGTTTTTTAATAAATTCCTTGTTGAAGCCGATCTTTTTGACAAGAGCGAGAGCATTACTGCTTCCTACAAGATTATATATGAACTTATATGTCGGTTTGTCGGTATTAAAATCAAAACCCATCGCTATAGGGATAAACCGTCTGTCCTCAAGAGCAATAGATTTAACTTCGGCAAGATGACTCGTAACTATTGTGTGACAGCCGATATCGGCAATAAATTCGAGATATGCCCGGGCTATTGCTCCGCCTTGAAGCGGATCTGTGCCAGTTCCGATCTCATCAATAAGCACAAGACTTTTTCCGGTTGCATCATCGGCAGTTTGTGAAAGCTGTTTCAGATGGGATGAAAAGCTCGATTCTCCGGATACGGCACTCTGATTATCTCCAAGCACAAAAAAAATGTTGTCAAAGAACGGCAGTCTGGCTGAGGTTGCTGGAACTGGAAATCCTCTCATCGCAAGTTCTGCTATTGTTGAAACGGTTTTAAGTGCAACAGTTTTGCCACCGGCATTGGGACCGCTTATTACCATTATCTTTTCATCGTTGGAAAGCACAAAATTGTTTTTAACTGTGTTTTTTCCGGCACTCAGAAAAACAGGAGGATACCATGCGTTCTCAAGTTTTATTTCGTTGTTGCAGAACTCAGGAATAACGCAGTCAAATTCTTTCATCCATTTGTATTTGGTATGAAGTGATTCAAGATGAAGCGCACTCTGGATACATTTTGTCAGATAGTTGAAATTCCTGTGAACGAGTCCTCTCAATTCTTTCAATATCTTAATGATCTCCTCAAGTTCAGCAGCGGCAAGAAGAGAAAGGGAGTTGTTGTGTTCGATCAGTGGCAGTGGTTCGAGAAATGCTGTCTGACCGGTTCTGCTGTAATTATGGATCACACCTTTCATTTTTCTTTTAAATACCGACTTGAATGGGAGTACATAACGGTCGTCCCTGATAGTGAACCAGTCTTCCTGAAGAAAGTTGTTGTATTCCGTGCTCAGGATCATTTTCTTTATTTCAGAAGTGATGTTCCTGTGAGTATCTCCAAGCTGTTTTCTAATCTTCGCAAGCTCAGGAGTGGCGTTTGAACTGACTTCACCTTTTTCGTTAATGGATTGTTTGATAGTCATTTCAAAGCTTATATTATATTCGAAATTAAAAAGAGAAGCCACGCCTTCCGCCCAGTCATGCTGGTTTATTTCCTCGCCGGTTTTTCTAATAATACCGAGAAAATCACCGATTATGCGGTAATCTTTCGCTTCAAGAGGGTCATTATTTTCAAAAGCACTGATAATGTCATTGAGCTGGTCAAGTCTGAAAGAGAAGATGCGGGCGCCGATTTCAAAAAGGGTTCCGACCTCTTTTATCATCTTGAATTCTTTCTGAGCATTTTCCTTAGAAACCGGTGTCATTGAATGAAGATATTTTTTTCCTGACTCAGAGAGTGATTTCTGACATATCCAGTCAATAATTGAGATCCATTCGTTATTCATATTCTACCTGTAAAAAAGTTTCCGGATATCATTCATCGTTTGAGATCATTTTGGGAGCTTTGAGAGAAACGCTGAGTATTTTTTCAAGATTAAAACCATTCTCACGGAGAAGATAGTAATATTCCTTTTCGGCTTTTTCGGATTTTTCACCGATCTCACCGTATGATGCGTAATCGGATTCTTTCATCGCAGCAACAGCCTGACAGCTATTCTTTATTGCAGACCTCCATTCGTCATCTGCAAAGAACTCGGCAACAAAAGGAGTGTGGGCGCATTGAAAAGGTTTGAATTTGTTTATTTCACAGAGATTTGAATTCAGAAATACACATTTTGTTCCGGATTTTTTTAAAACAAGATAAGGCATATACATATATGATCCGGTGTTTTCAATTATCTCCAGCATTATATATTCAGTATATTTGTCGACAGTTTCCTGAATTGAAAGATTGAAATTCCCGGAGATCTTTTTTATATCGTCAGGATAAAGGAAAACAGAGCCGTCGCCCTTGCAGCACGCTCCGCAGATCTTACAGTTAAATGAGTTCATAATTCCCTTTTTGTTGCAATCAGGTTGCTAAAATAATTGAGTGCTCTGGCACTGTTAAAAAGCCTGATGTTTGATGATCCGGGAAAGGCTCTTACACCGCCTTGCACTTTAGGTTTGGATGTTGTCGATCCCCAGACAGGAAAATCATCATCAGTAACGATCATATGTTTTATGAAATTACCCATTTCGTTTGCCATTCTGGATGTTTTATCTGTCGCTGTGCCGTTTATGTCTGATGCGGAAAGACCGTTTGCAAGAAGAATAGACAATGCAGTATCAGGTTTTTCAGTGATTGCTTTTATTGAAATGCCGCCTCTGAAATCATCAAAATTTCTGTAGTCGAACCTCAGTGAATTCAGATAAGTTTCCCTGTCTTTCAGAAAAGATCTGACCGCTTCTCCCAAGATAGGAAAACCGGAAGGATCAATTTCACAAATCGAGGAAATGAATCTTATCTTGTCTTCAGGTTTCATCTTTTCAAATTTTCCGGCAGATCTTTTTAAAGCTCCGGCCAGTTTTATTTCAATGTCAGCATCTTTGTTTGCGGTTAATGCTGTATTTATAAAAATTCCTGTGAATGACGGGTTGTTATCGATCAACTCAATTATCTTTTCAATATTTCGGAATTCTTTCAAGTAATTCGCAACAGCTTCCTGTTTTTCTGAACATTTTTCCTTGCAGAGCGAATTCAGAAGGATAATCAAAGCCTTTATTTCATCACTCTTGTTATCTGAACCTTCTATGAAATTAAATGATCTTACTGCAGCATCAGAAAGAGATGGATCTTTAAGTGGTGTTGAAACTTTGAAAAGCGCCATTGCCGCATAAGCCTGCGAAACAAGAGAATCTTTTTCATCAGTAGGTTTCCCGCTGAATATTTCAAGTCCGCTTGTGAATTTGCCTGAAGATTCCTGAATGTTTTTAAGATGTTTGCTTATGAAAAGTGCAGAAATCCTGTCAGAGTATCCGGTTTTGTTCAAAGTGGAATTCCCTGAAAACGGAATCATTTCGCCGTTATGCTCAATAAACTGGACGGTTCTGTATATAAATATCGAAGCTTCCCCTTTTTTATACTCGTCTTTTTCCAGACCATACTGCCGTCCTTTTTTATCAAGCAGATCAAAAGGATTGTTCTGATATTCATCAGGAAGAACTCTTATTTTTGCTCCCCGTGATTCAAGATAAAGACCGTCAACACCTTTTTTCATAAGCGAAACCGCATATTCGGGTGTTTTGTTTTCGATGAATGTGTACTTGCTATGAAAATAAAGAAGAAGTCTGAGGTTGTTGATATCGATATTTTTTAACTTCACGATGTCTGTCAACAGCTTTTTCGAGTTTTTAGTTATCTGTGAAAGTTGAGTGTCGACATATGAGACTGATGCTTCTGTTTTCCCTTCAGAATTCTTGAAAAGTAAAGTAATGGTGTATTTTGAATCCGTATCTGGTCCGGAACATTCATTTTTTCTTATACAATTTATAATTTTCTGCGCGGCACTTTTATTGTCTGACGGCACTTTCTGGATCAGCACGCCCTTTTGTCCGATAAAAAGATAATCAGATTTGTGTAAATTTCCCATTAAAGATATTGATTTTAAAAATGGTGATCCGTTCAGTTTTTCACTGGGAATGAAAATACAGTTGTTTTCTATTGCATCAAACCCGGATTCACTCTCAACATTGCTTTCAACAACTTTATACGAATTGTCACATTGATCGGAAATAATACGGTCAAGTTTTTCCTCTGGTTTCAGCAGTTCCTGTCCTACAGTAATAATAGAAAAAACAACTGTTGCACTGAGAATAAGTAGAGATATTATTTTAAGAAGCTTTTCACTTGTGATCATTAATGCTATTCGCCGTTTTCAGAACCTTCATATAATTTGAGGAAGTCTGCGTTTACTGAAATGGCTGCCTTTCCTCTGAGATCGTCAACATAATTTTGAAGAATGCCCGATATTTTACCTGATCTTAATTTGTTTCTAATAGTTTCTTTTTCGGCATCATATTTTGTCATATCAGCAGCTTTAAACTCTTTAATCCATGCAATAACATTGTTTTTCTCTTCGGTTACAAAAACTTCATCAAGCATTCCGTCCTTTTTTTCAAATATCTTCTGAACGAATCTCGGGCTGAAGCCTACACCCTGAACAAATTTTGTGTCTTTTGTAATACTGAGAGCTTCTTTCTTTTCGATGTTCCAATCCGGGAACATTTTTGCAATATTTTCAGGAGTCATGTTCATATCTTTCTTTATTTCTTCAAAAAGTTTCTTTGAATCGGTTGATATCTTGGCATCAATGATCGTTTTCAGGATCATTTCTTTTGCTACAGCATCTTTTGAGTTTTCAAAAGTGGTCTTTCCTTCAGCACCTTCTTTGCTGTACTTGGAAACATTATCTTCAAAATGCAATTTAACCTTGTTAAGATCGGTTTCAAGAAGTTTCTTTATTTCTTCATCTTTAATAGATGCTGCAAGCTTTTCCTTCACTTCGTTCTTAAGTACGGCTTCTGAAAAAGTGATTACAGACACATCGTATTTTTCATTTTCAAGAATATAGTTCTCTTTCATTTCAGTTTCAGAAATGCCGACGCTCTGGAAAAGAAAACTTCTCAGCTTCTTTGATAAAAGCTGAAGTCTGACCTTGTGTTCGTATGCAGAAACTGTGGTGTTGAGAGTGAACTGCACCATTTTGTTGTAGGAATCCCTGTCAAATTTTCCATTGTTACGGAAATAAGGAGTTTCAACGATCTCTTTTCTTACTTCTTCATCAGAAACCTTAAAACCGAGCTCCTCAGCTTTCTGTGCCATGAGCACTTCACCGATAAGACCGTCAAGGGTCTTTTGTGAAAGTTTCATCTGTTTTGCAGTTTCATTATTGAATGCATCCTTATAAACTCTCTGATAATAATCAAAAAGATTTGAGTATGCAAAACGGAATTCGGAAGCGGAAATTATTTCACCGTTAACACTTGCCGCATAGTTCTTTTTTTCACTACAGCCTGCATCATCACCGGGACCGAATGAAATTACGAAAGTAACAATAATAGCGACAAACATTAATGAAACAAGAATAGAACTGCTTTTTTTTCTGATGTCAGCAAACATGTATAAACCTCTTCTAAAAATAAGGATACAAAAATAACACGAGCGATTGTATAGATAGTATATTAAAAATCAATATTTTGATTCTATATTTATGTGAAGTAAAGAAAGGGAGAATGTATGAGAAAAATCAGTGTCTTTTGCGACTGACTCTTGGATTGCCTCTTTCGGACATGGCTTTTTTTGTAACTTGCATGGTTTTTTCTGATTGCGAATTTTCAGGCATGAACAGATGTTTTTCCATTTTAGGTATGACACGACCTGTAAGTTTCTGAATGTCTTTGAGATATTCCCGTTCTTCGCTGTCACAGAATGATATTGCGCATCCAGTGAGTCCGGCTCTTCCTGTTCTGCCTATTCTGTGTATATATGTTTCAGGGATATTGGGCAGATCAAAATTTATCACATGAGAAAGTTCATCAATATCAATTCCACGAGCCGCAATATCTGTTGCAACAAGCACTCGGCACTTGCCTTCCTTAAAATCGCTAAGCGCCCGCTGTCTTGCACTCTGAGACTTGTTGCCATGTATTGCTGAAGCGGTGACACCGTCATGACGGAGATCTTTTACAACTTTATCGGCACCATGCTTCGTTCTTGTAAAAATAAGCGCTGAGACTATCACCGGATCTTTAAGAAGATGGGCAAGCAGGTTTTTTTTATTTCCTTTATCAACAAAATAGCAGACCTGAGATATCGCTTCTGCAGTAGATGTTACAGGGGTGACTTCAACTTTAACCGGAGCAATCAGTATTTTTGAAGCAAGAGTAAGGATATCTGACGGCATGGTGGCTGAAAAAAGAAGGGTTTGTCTTTTAGAAGGAAGTATCTTGATAATTCTTTTTATATCGTGAATAAATCCCATATCCAGCATTCTGTCGGCTTCATCAAGAACAAAAGTGTCCAGATGATCAAGTGAAATGTATCCCTGATTGTGGAGGTCAAGAAATCTGCCCGGTGTGGCGATCAGAACATCAACGCCCTGTTTGAGGCTGGAAACCTGACTGAATTGATTTACTCCACCGAAAATAACAGTATTTCTGACATGAGTGTGTCTGCCATAAGTGGTAAAACTCTCACCTATCTGTATTGCAAGTTCCCGTGTCGGCGTGCAGATCAGGGTTTTAATGTTCCTTCTTCCTTTTACACTGGTATGATTTGTGTGTATTTTCTGGATTATCGGAATTGCAAAAGCGGCTGTTTTCCCGGTTCCGGTCTGTGCTATGCCGAAAATATCCTTTCCTTCAAAGATCACAGGGATGGCACGGGTCTGTATCGGTGTGGGGGTGGAGTATCCTTCTTCTTTCAAAGCGAGAAGAATAGGCGGAATAATATTCATCCTGTCAAATGTGTTCAATGTCATCATTGCTCCATTAAGATTGTTTAACGAATTATGGTGCCGGAGGCCGGAATCGAACCGGCATGGAGTTGCCCCCGCTGGATTTTGAGTCCAGTGCGTCTACCAATTTCACCACTCCGGCAGAAATTGACAGGGAATTCTACACCAGGCTTGAGAGTTGTCAAATTTTTAGATCAGATTTTCAATGCCAGAACGATTCTGTTATAGACTTCTTCGACAGTACCGGTGCCGTTGATACTGAAACCGATGCCCTTTTTTCTGTAGTAACCGGCGATGGGAGCGGTTTTAAGTGTGTATTCCTGAAAACGGGATTTAACCGTTTCAGGGTTGTCATCGGTACGGCCTTCGATGGAAGCTCTTTTCAGAATTCTGCTGACAGATTCATTTTCAGTCAGCATAAGCTCAATAAAATGATCTAGTTTCATATTCATAGAAACAAGAAGATCATCGAGCATTTCAGCCTGTTTCAGTGTTCTGGGAAAGCCGTCAAAGAGAACACCTCTTTTCTGAAGTGAATTATGCAGTTTTTTTGAGAAGATCTCGAAAACGGTGATGTCATCAAGCAGTTTCCCAGAGTTGATGATGTTTTCAGCTTTGATGCCGATTTCAGATTTTTCAGCGATTTCACTTCTGATAAGGTCTCCGGTTGAAATGTGAACAAGCCCCAGCCGCTCGGAAAGAAGTTTGCACTGAGTGCCTTTACCCGCTCCGGGTACTCCGAAAATTACAATATTCATATTCATTTCTCCAAAAAAGTTTCTAAAGTATATCTGTAAAATCATATTTGTTAAAAAATTTTAGAATGTTTTTGATAAAATTAATCAATTGTGTTATATAACGGCATGAAAAATGGAAGATCTCTGGCACTATTTGATTTTGACGGAACAATAACAACAAAAGACAGTTTTCTCGATTTTTCGATCTTTGTTCTGGGGAAGCTGCGATTTTACGCATTAGCCGTGACACTTCTGCCTCATATTACACTCTATTTTTTTAAAATGATTTCTGGAAAAACCCTGAAGGAAAAATTCTTTAGAAAAATGATAAAAGGCTGGAACGAGGAAAAGTTTGACAGGTATGCTCTTGATTATACAAAGAAAAAACTTCCGGCAATATTGAAACATTCAGCACTGGATGCGATAAAAGCTCACGGGGAAAAAGGTGACGAGGTTGTGCTTGTCTCTGCATCGGTAGAACAGTGGTTGAAATATTTTGCTCTTGATCAGAATATGAAACTTATTGCCACAAGACTTGTGATCGAAAATGGTGTTTTTACCGGAGCTGTCGATGGTGAAAATTGCCATGGACCTGAGAAGGTGAGGCGAATTCTTGAAATATACAACCCCGATGATTTTGAACAGGTTTATGCTTACGGTGATTCTTCCGGTGACAGAGAAATGCTTCTGATCTCGGGTAATAAGTTCTATAAATATTTCAGATAATACCTAAATATTTTGAAAACAAAGTTTTTTCTGTTATATTCGGTTTACGAATTCTGTTCTGGGTGGTGTTTGTAAGTTGCAAAATTTGGAAAAAGAATATAAAAAACTGTCAGATGAACTGATAGAAAAAGATAAAGAGATCATTTCTCTCAAGCAGAGGATTTCTGAACTTCACAAAGAAAAGGAAAAAATAGCCGATTCTGTCAGAGATGAATATCTTCATACCAGTGACTGGGTTAAAGATGCACTCGAAAAGGTGGTTTATTTTTCCGCAATCGAGCTTCAGCCTGCTGCTACGGATATGTTTTTTGAAAAGATAGTTCAATTTCTGGGTGAAGATTTTTTTGGTTACGAGTATTGCGGCTTTTTCAGGTTTAATCAGTCCGGATCAAGATGGGAAGTGATGTCTGAAAACAAATCGACAAACAAAGATCATTCTAATATTCCGGAATTTAACGGAAATGCCGTACTTGAAGAAGAGCAGGAATATTTCAATTTTTCTGAGATCTCCGGAAACAGTTACATGATAAATATTTCGCTGACCGGAACCGATAGAAAATTTTCTCAACACGATTTTTCGTTTTTTTCACTTTTCATGGTTCTTGCAGAGTCAATGTTGAATATGAAGTTTGCCGACAGGGAATTGCGTGAAAAAATGATAGAGAATTCCAGTATTCACAATTCCAACAGGATAATAAGCAGTCTGAATGAAGAAAAGATATCGTTTGAAGATGCTTTGAACGAGCTTGTAAGTATGCTGAACATAGATTCATTCCTTTTTGCCCGCAGCGGTATGCACAACGATGATCTTAAAATAGTTCTTTCAAATAATGTTCAGACAAGAAGCTGGGATGATTTTCTCAGGCAGACTCTTGAATCTGAAGATCACTTTCAGGAAAACTGGCTGATTCTTCCGATGATCGATGAATATCTGATTGTGTATGGTGTCACTTGTTTCATGCTTTCATCAAATCCTGGGATAAAATCAGTTCAGGAAAGGGTGCTTGAATCGGCCATTCCGCAATTCAGTACAGTGGTTTCTCAGAAAAAGCTGCACAAGGATGCTATAACCGATGAGCTGACCGGCGCCTATAACCGGAGATATGTTTCTAAACTGCTCGAAGATAAGTATAAAAGATCAAAGACAGATCCAAGAACATGTTTTTCTGTGGCAATGCTTGATATTGATAACTTTAAAACTGTGAACGACACTTACGGGCATCAGGCCGGAGATCTTGTGTTGAAAAATGTAGTCGCAGCTTTGAACAGGACGCTGCGCGAAGTTGATATAATAGGCCGGTTCGGCGGAGAGGAGTTTCTCATAATCATTTCTGCTGAAAAAGAGATTGTATCAAAAGTCTGCGAAAGGATAAGGGTTGCTGTTGAAAAGTTGATGACATCCTGGGAAGGTCATGAAATTTGGATTACAGTGTCAGTAGGTTGTGTTTCATCAATTGAAAAGACAAAGTCGCCTGATGAGCTGGTTGCACTTTCCGATGTATGCCTTTACGAAGCAAAAAAAACAGGCAAGAACAAAGTGGTTGAGTATTCAGCATAGAGAGGTGCATTGTGAAATTAATATCATCATTGCTGGTCATTTTATTCATCACACTGCAAGTTATCCCTGAAGAATCAACTGACAGTCAGCTTCTTTTTGCTGTTCAGGCTTTAAACATAGAAAAAGCAAGGCAGGCTATAAGAAATGGTGCCAATGTTAATGGTATTGATGAAGACGGCTGGCCTCTTTTTATTTCTGCAGTTAATAGCGAAAATGAAGGAATGATAAACCTTTTTCTCAGGAGCGGAGCCAAAGTCGATGTAACAGGTCCTGACGGTAAAACGGCTCTGATGCACTCGTTAAGTTCAAAAAAGACCAAGATAGCAGAGTGGCTTATAAAGTCGGGTGCCTCCATGACAGTTAAGGACAGTTCCGGCAAAACTGTTCTTATGTATGCCGCTGAAGCTGAATATGAACCGATAATAAAAAAAGCTATCTCAGCAAAAGCAGATGTGTATGCCAGAGATAAAAAAGGATGGAACGCATTGAATTATGCGATGAATGGAAGAAATAAAAATATAATTAAGCTGCTCGGACAATATGAGACAAAACCGACAGATTTTCTTATAGCTCTTGAAAATGGTGATACCATTAAAGTAAGAACTATGCTCAGACAGGGAATGGATCCGAATTTCAAAAACGAAAACGGGGAACCAGCAATATTCGTTGCCATAAAGTCTAACGACCGGATAATGCTTAAACTTCTTCTTGAATATAATGCTGATGTTAATTTTAAAAACAGCAAAGGATACACAATTCTAATGTACTGTCTGAGTGCAGGAAAAATTGAACTGGCTATGGAGCTGTTAAAATACGGGGCTCTTGCTGATTTTAATTATAAATATGCTGAAGGGAAAACTGCGTTGATGATTGCGATATTGTCTAAAGACAGGCGTTTTTTTCAATCTATAGTGAAATTCAGGCAGGATGTAAATCTCAGAGATGATTACGGAAATACAGCACTAATGTATGCTGCTGGAATGGGGATCGGCGATCTTGTAAAAACTTTGCTGGAAAAGGGTGCGAAAAAAGATATTCAGAGAAAAGACGGAAGAACAGCGCTTGATATTGCAAAGGCAAAAGGTTATGCCTATGTCACCAAACTTCTCGAGTGATCTTATAAATTATTCAGAATCGATTCGATCTCAAGTCTGTCTTCTGCGTCAGGACTTAATTCAAGATATTTTTTATAATGTTTTTTTGCTTCATTCTTATTTCCGGCGGCATTAAAAGATTCTCCGAGACCGAGATGTGCGTCCGGGTGGTCGCTTTTAATCGAAAGAGCTTTTCTGAATATTTCAATTGCCTTTTTATTATCGCCTTTGTCAAGAGTCTGCCAACCCCTTTTACATAAAGCGCTTAAAGATTCCTGTTTTTTTGGTGAAGATTCTTTTTTTACAGCCGGTTCATTATTCACAACATTTTCTTCAGGTTTTTCTGCCTGCTCAACTTTTTCTTCAGGCTTTATTTCAGGTTTTGTTTCAGCGACCTTTTCTTCAACAACCTGAACAGGTTCTTTATTTTCAATCTGAACAGGTTCTTCTCTGACAGCAACAATTCTTTTTTCCTCAACATTCCTGAAATAGAAGAAATATATTGCAGTACCAATGGCAGCCAGGATAAATATGGTTATGAATGCCTTTAACCCGGTTCTTTTCTTCGGGATATCTTCATCGTCAAAAAAAGACTTGTCAAATTCGTCGTCAGCATCATCTTTTTTAGAAGCTTTGATCATTTTTTCTGTTTCAAGCTTAGCAATGCGAGCTTTTTCAGCGACATCAGCAATTATTTTTTCTTGTTCAAGTTTGGCAATTCGTTCTTTTTCAATAGTTTCATCAACGGCTTTTTCTTCAGGCTCGGATTCAGGCTTAGTTTCAGGTTCAGTTTCAGGTTTTCGTTCAATCAGGTCGAAAAAAGGTGTGAGTTGCTCTATCTGGCTTAAACTTTCCCAGTCTTTACCATTTTTTGAAAAAAGATCATCAGACGCAACTTCCCTAAAAATTATTTTCTGTTGCAGCTGAGCAAGAGATTTGATTATAAGAATCGTTCCATCATCTTTTTTTAAAAGCAGATCCGAAAAAAAACTTTCTTCATAATTAAAAACCATATCAATTCTCCAGCAATTGTTGTCTGAAAAAGAGTAATATATAGAAATAACTTTGTCAAATATAGCGATTTAAATAGATACGATATATTTATTATAGTATAACAAAGTAAACGAAATGATTCTGTGTATAGCTAGAAAACATGAATAAAAACAAAAAAATAGGATATTTTAAAAAAACTATTGACATTTAAAAAAGAAACAAGTATAAAAACACATAACAATTCTATTGCCGCTTTTAATGAGGGGCCGTTTAGTAGAGGCGTAGCGGTAATTGCGACTTCGGTTGCTTTCTTCGGTATTTTCAAATAATTTCTGATTGTTCTAAACCTGCCCAGCCCCTCAATCTTTTTTGCAAGGGCGAAATAAGAAGAAATTGATCAAAGAATTATTTCTGGATGCTTTTGAACATTTCCTGAATTGAGCCTACTGATCCTAGAATTCCAGATGCTTCATAAGGCATGTAAACCACTTTGTTATCCTTGCCTGAAGTCATTGCAGAAAGTGCTTCAATATATTTAAGTGCGACAAGATATTGTGCAGGATCCATTTTTGTCTCTTTTATTGCATCGGCGATCTGTCTTATAGCTTCAGCTTCAGCCTGAGCAACAGTTATCTTTGCCTGAGCTTCACCCTGTGCTTTGAGGATGTTGGATTCTTTCATACCTTCAGCATAGTTGATGTTCTTTTGTTTTTCACCTTCAGACTCAAGGATCTTAGACTGCTTCTCACCTTCTGCGGTAAGTATGACAGCTCTTTTGTCTCTTTCAGCACGCATCTGTTTTTCCATCGCATTCTTGATGTCCTGTGGCGGATTGATGTCCTGAATTTCAACACGGTTTACTTTTACGCCCCATTTATCAGTTGCTTCATCAAGGATCTCAGTCATTTTTGTGTTGATATCATCTCTGCTGGAAAGGGTGTGATCAAGATCCATGTTTCCGATAATGTTTCTCAGGGTTGTTTTAGCCAGTTTTTCAATAGCTTCGGGAAGGTTGAAGATCTCATACATTGCTTTATACGGATCGGTGATCTGGTAATAAAGAATGGCATCGATCTCTATAACGACATTATCCTTTGTGATAACATTCTGTTTCGGAAAATCATGAACAGCCTCTCTCATATCGATAAGACTGATCTTGGAATTTACCGATATTTTTCTTCCGTCATACATCTGTCTGGTGACTTGATAGTCGATTTCTCTCGGTTTATCCACAATCGGAATAATAAGATTAAATCCGCTGTTTAAAGTTCTGTGATATTTTCCGAGTCTTTCAACAACGATTACCATTGCCTGCGGAACAATTCGTACTCCTTTTGCCACAATGACAATGGCCAGAATACCAACCACGATCCATAAAAAAATAGCTACTGACATTTTTATCCTCCAAAAATTATTATGCGACTGGTTCGCTTGATTTGACGATTACTTTTGATCCGTCGATAGAAGAAATTATTACAAACTCTCCAGCATTAAAATTGTCACCTTCTTTTGCCGGAATAGCTTTCCATACTTCACTTCCGATTTTTACCTTTCCCGGGTTTTCTGCACTGATGTTTACGACCACGGGTACTTTTCTGCCAATCAGAGCATCAACATTTGACGGCTTTGATTCAGAGTTCCTGTAAATGTATTTTAATGCAAAAGGTCTGAAGAAAATACCGGCAATAACGGATATCGCAGAAAATACTGCAAGCTGAATTCCTAAACCTGCACCTGTAACAGATGCGATAGATGCACCTACAGCCCCGATGCTGAGTATTGCCATCCAGAAACTGGGCAGAAAAATTTCAATAATAATACAGACTACGGCAATAACGCCCCACATTATCCAGGGATCCATTCCGAAAAATTCCATTTTTCACCTCCATCAAAGTTGAAACACAGAATACTAACAGATAGAGATGCTTTTTGCAAAGAAATAGGATTTTTCAGCACTTTTCAGGAGTTGACAAAAAATATAAAAACCGTAGTCTTTCGAAAGTGATTGTGTGTAAATTAAGTCAATTGGAGCGGTAAAGTGTCAAAGATTTTATTTTTTGTGATTGTCTGGTCTATGTTCATGATCTTGTCATGCTCATCCGGTAAGAAAGATGAATGTGTGAATTCTCTTGACTGTATAAACGGGCTGGTCTGTGTTGACGGGCAATGCGTTGAATCGTTTGAGCAAAATGATACGGACGATGTTCTTGATGACGGCATGAACATTCCTGATAATTATGAACCCGACACAAATAATAATGATGAAGTTGCTATCCCGGATAAGAATAATGATGACAGCGATAAAAACGATGAATCTGAAGTCGATGATGAAATACAGATTACTGACGAGTCACAGCAAAATGATGATTTGCCTGATCCTGATTCTGCAGGACCGGATGAAATAATAATTCCTGATGAATCTCAGCCGGATGAAACTACGGACGCTACTCCTGATGAAATTAATGATGAAGTTCCCGATGAAGGGCCTGTTTGCGGAGATAACATTGTTGAAGGAATTGAGCAGTGTGATAAAGGAACTGGACTGAATACAGGCGCTTATGGCGGATGTAATGCTGACTGCACTCTGGCGATAAGATGCGGCGATGGTGTTAAAAACGGTCCTGAATTATGTGATAACGGTGCTGATAACGGTTTATACAATAAATGTAACACAACATGCACTGGTGCAGGTCCAAAATGCGGTGACGGTATTTTAAATGGAACGGAAGTTTGTGATGATGGTGTTAATAATGGCAAATATGGATACTGTCTTTCAACTTGTATAGGTCTTGGACAGAGATGCGGTGACGGTTTTGTGAACGGCTTGGGGGTTGAGGAGTGCGATTTCGGCACAGATAACGGTGTTGTAACTGAATGTGATTACGGTTTGACATCATGCAAGGTCTGTGACATCAATTGCAAGGAGTTCGACGGAACACCACTTTACTGCGGAGACGCAGAAATTAATGGTTCAGAAGCTTGTGATGACGGAAACAGTACCGTAGAGAAATGTGATTATGGTGTCCCATCATGTGAAGTGTGCGGAAGCGGTTGTACTTTGACTTCAGGGATCATTCAGTACTGCGGCGATGAAATAGTTAACGGGTCAGAAGCCTGTGATGATGGCAATAATATTACAGAACCATGTGATTACGGCGATGATTCCTGTACGGTATGTGCGGCGGACTGTACTTTACAGCCTGGTGAAATAACTTCATGCGGTGATGGCATAATGCAGGGAAGTGAAGAATGCGATGATCACAATAATATTACAGAAAAATGTCCATACGGTTCAACAGAAGGGTGTACTGTCTGTGCGGCGAACTGTACTCTGATTCCCGGAGAGATCAGCTATTGCGGAAACGGTTCAACAGATGCCGGTGAAAGTTGCGATTACGGAACGGATAACGGCATTCTTGATTGTGATTACGGAGTTTTCAGCTGTAAGGTCTGTACTTCGGAATGTCAGCTGGCTGATGGCACTGTAAGCTATTGCGGAGACGGAACGCAGAACGGGTCTGAAGAGTGCGATGATCATAATGTAATAACAGAAAAATGTGATTACGGTGACAGTGACGGTTGCACGATCTGTGATTCGACATGTAAATCTGTTGCAGGTTTAGTAAGATATTGCGGGAACATCACTGTTGATACAGGGTTTGAAAACTGTGACGACGGTAATGCTGTAACTGAAAAATGCACTTACGGACAGACTTCTTCCTGCACAGTATGTGATTCAACCTGTCATAGCGTGAGCGGTGAGATTCAGTATTGCGGAGACAGTAAAATTCAGGGAAGTGAGCAGTGTGACGACGGAAATAGTGTTGTCGAGACCTGCACTTACGGTTCTCAGTCCTGCACAGTTTGTGTGGCGGGATGTGTCTATGGTGCCGGTATTCCCAACTTCTGCGGAGATGGAAATCTTGATGCCGGTGAAGAGTGTGATAACGGAACTGCCAACGGAACGGACGGAAAATGTAAAATAGACTGTAAAAATGATTTTTTCTGCGGTGATGGAGAAGTGAACGGTTCTGAAGATTGTGATACCGGTGATGTTATAGTCACCTCTCTTGATCCTGATTATCCGGGATATGAAGTTGTAATAGGTTGCAGCGGCACCTGCGCTAGAGAAGGGTACTGCGGAGACAATATCAGGCAGGCAAGGTTTGAAGCATGTGATGACGGGAAGAACGGAATAAATGACGGATGTTATGATAACTGCACTGCTGACCCGAGAGGTTCTTTTGATCAGGGTGATAGAGTTCAGATCTATGGTTGGGGATGCGACCCTGATACTCCTCTGACTCATGCTACAATACATTTAGAATTTTATGATAAGAACAGCGTTCTCAGATATCAGATGGATAAAGTTACTGATGGAAGCTCAGAAACTCCGATACAAAATCTCTGCGGAGGCGGAAGCAATCATAGATTTACAGTTCTCACTCCGTCTATTTCAGGAAATTTCTCAGCTTATCCGCAGCCTTACACTGTTAAAGCATGGGTCAGAAGCACCAGCGGAGACACAGATCTTTATATGGGTGCAAGGGTTTTTACGCTTTCTCAACAGTGCGGAGATGGATATGTAGAAGGAACTGAATCTTGTGATGACGGCACTAACAATGGTGTTTACAATTATTGCAACTCAACATGCACAGGTCCTGGACCAAGATGCGGAGACAGTATTAAAAACGGTCCTGAAGCATGTGATGACGGTGATGCTGACGATACCGACGGATGCAAGAATAACTGCACACTCGGAACTTGTCAGCACAGTATATATGTAGATGGAGATTTTGACACGGAATTCTCAGTAACTCTCGTCATTAAAGACCAGACAACCGGAGCTACACTTCTTGATGATTACGGATGGTACATTGATGAAAACTTCACGGTGACTCACAGCCACTCTATCCGTCTTGAGTTTGGTTGCTGGTCAAGTGATGATTATGATTATGAGCTTTATAACAAATATGGAACTATAATTAAGGATGATGAAGAATCCGGTTGTCCTGATGACTACACTTTCACGGCGAGTTGTGATTAGTTCAAACGATCAGATAAGGTGATATTCTTTTAAAACTTCTTCAAGTTTTGCGATATTTTTATCTTCCATCGTATCAAGAGGTGCTCTGAAATTATTTGA